>Ga0105044_10013164_pt1 | contig 11237 bp, 8 predicted proteins | sample MAT01_FD_78092 | JGI IMG/M metagenome (GOLD analysis project Ga0105044, IMG submission 78092) | Freshwater microbial communities from Lake Fryxell liftoff mats and glacier meltwater in Antarctica - MAT-01 | ecosystem: Environmental > Aquatic > Freshwater > Ice > Liftoff microbial mat | place... | reverse complement strand
TGGTCAACGCGGAGCGCGGCCTCATCAGCCGGGACATTTTCAAGGCCAACCACACCGCCGCTCTTACCGAGTGGCGGCAGCTCTGTGTGACCTGATGCCAAGCGGATCTGGGCGAACGGAGGCCGGTTCGCGTTGGTCTGACACCTCCCGACCATCAGATGATTTGTGTCAGGCCCCCTCCCCGCTCAATATTTAGGCTAAACCTCTGCTTTGCCATCTTTCCCCGGCGCTTCCTATTGACGGTTGCAGCCTGTTGCCCGAAACAGGGGGAACTTGGTGAAAAGCCGCGTGGCATCTGGGCCCCGATTGCAGCATCTCTTGATCTGCATCGGGGCCCTTTTGAATTTTGGATCGTTGATTTGACTGCAAAGCGACGCATCGGACTGGGCATCCTATACTCTCTTTCAGGGAATTACTACCTCATTTCAAAAGCTTGCCGTGCAGGGGCCCTGTCCGCAATCGCGGCGATAAACGCAGACCCGGGGTGCGACCTCGAGTTTGTTTCCGTTGAGCGTGACCCCCAGGGCAACGTCGATCTTTACGGCCCCCTCTGCGAGGAAATCCTGCGCGATTCAGGGGCGAACCATGTGGTCGGATGCGTCACGTCGTGGAGCCGGAAGGAAGTGATTCCGACCCTCGAGAAACACGGCGGGTCGCTTTGGTATGCGGTCCCCTACGAAGGGTTTGAGGCTTCGGACCACATCGTTTACACCCATGCCTGCCCGAACCAACATCTTTTGCCCTTGCTGAACTGGGCGATGCCGAAGTTCGGCTCACGCGGATTCCTGACGGGTTCAAATTACATCTGGGGCTGGGAGATCAACCGCCTTGCGCGCGACCGGGTCACGCTTGCAGGGGGCGAGGTTCTGGGCGAGCGGTATTTGCCAATCGGATCGCGCGATATCGATCGCGTGATCGAAGAGATCAGGCTGGCTCGTCCCGATTTTGTTCTGAACTCCTTGATCGGCCCTTCTTCCTATGCCTTCATGTCCGCCTACTGCGAGCTTGGCCTGTCTGATCGACATTTTCGGCCGGAGCGTTGTCCGATCTTGTCGTGCAATCTGACCGAATGCGAATTGCCGACTTTAGGGGCCGCTGCCGAAGGTTTGATAGCGGCGGGGCCTTATTTCCGCGGAATACCCGGCTGGCCACGACGGCAACGCGATTTCGGATCGTCGCACGAAGCGGCGGCGTTTACGTCGGTCATGGAACTTGCGCGGCTGTTAGCGCATCGGCCGGGGGCAGAACAACTCAGCCTCGCAAAACTTCTCGCAGAATGTTCCGGGTCGGGTGGCATCATTGATCTTGAAACGCATCACACCGTTTTGCCGGTGATCATCGCCCAGGTTCGGGGCGGGGTCTTCCAGCCTTTAAAGCGGCTTGAGGGCGTGGCCGGTGACCCCTATCTGACGCGCGGGCGCAATTTCCCGACCTCCCCCCTACTTAGGGTGGTGTCGTGAAGCGTTCGATGCGCATCCAAAATCTGGGCGGGGCGCGGGCGCTGATCCTGCACCGCCCGCATCCGACGGTTGCGGCCCTGACGCGCCAGCTTTCGGCCATCGGGCTGGAGGTGGTGCAGGCCTGGCCCGAGGTCGGCGCGGAAGCCTTGGCGATGGACTTCGTGTTTTTCGATGCCGATATGGGACATGACGAGATGTTTCCCTGGCCGGTCCGGCAACCACCGATGCCGATGATCGCCCTGATCGGCTCGGAGGCGCCGGGGCGGATCGAATGGGCGCTTCGGGCGGGCGCGCATGCGCAACTTCTAAAGCCGGTTGGCAATAGCGGGGCCTTCTCGGCGCTGCTGATCGCGCGCGACGCGTTTGATGCGCAACGGGCGCTTTTCGCCGAGATCGCCGATCTTCGCAGGCGTCTGGATGAGCGCCAAACCGTGGTGCGTGCGGTCACCATGCTTGCTGTGCGCGGCAAGACCGAGGCCGAGGCCTACGCCCAGTTGCGCCAGATGGCGATGGCGTGGCGGATCAGTTTTGAAGACGCCGCCGGGCGGATCGTCGGCGGCTCCGGGGATGAGGAGGGCGGCGGTGGCAAACGGATCCGTGGTTAGCGCCGCGCGCCCGGCGGGCGTGATTTCGCGCCTTGCCAAGCACAAACCGGCGGTTTTTGGCGCGCTGGTCATTCTGGGAATCGTTGCGGCGGCGATTCTTGCGCCAATGATCGCGCCATTTGCGCCCGATGATCAGATGTTTGACGGATTGACGCTGGAAGGCGCGCCAATGCCGCCGGATGGCAAGTTTCTGATGGGCACCGATCTGTTGGGCCGCGATCTGTTCTCCCGCATCCTTTACGGCGCACGTACCTCGCTGGTAATCGGGGTTGTGGCCAACGGGCTGGCGCTGTTGATCGGCACGCTGGTGGGTCTGACGGCAGGGTATTTCGGTGGCTGGATTTCCGCCGTGCTGATGCGGTTAACCGATTTGATGATGGCGTTTCCTGCGCTGCTGCTGGCGATTTGTCTTGCGGCGATCTTCCAGCCCTCGCTTTGGATCGTGGCCCTGGTGATCGCGCTGGTGAACTGGGTGCAGACCGCGCGGGTGATCTATGCCGAGACAACCGCGATCGCCGCGCGGGATTTCATCGCAGCCGAGCGGACACTGGGGGCTGGCACGGGGCGCATTCTCTTCCGCCATATCCTGCCGCATCTGATGCCGACGATCATCGTCTGGGGCACCTTGGGCATATCCACCACAGTATTGCTGGAGGCCACGCTGTCGTTTCTTGGGGTAGGGGTGCAGCCGCCGACACCAAGCTGGGGCAACATCATCTTTGAGAATCAGACCTATTTCCAGTCGGCCCCGTGGCTGGTGTTCATTCCCGGTGCGGCAATCATTTTGCTGGCCTTGGCCTTCAACCTTGTAGGCGACGCATTGCGCGATGTGCTCGACCCAACCCAGCGGGGGCGTGCGTGATGGCGGCCTATCTTGCCCGGCGGCTGGTGCAATCGGTGCTGATCCTGCTGGGGGTAAGCCTGATCACCTTCCTGCTGCTTTACGTGTTGCCCGCCGACCCGGTGCGCCAGATCGCCGGCCGCTCGGCCACACCGGAGACGGTCGAGAATATCCGCAGGCAGCTTGGTCTTGATCAGCCGTTTCTCGTGCAGTACGGGCGCTATCTTTGGGGGCTTTTGCATGGCGACATGGGGCGCAGCTATTTGCAGAAGACCGAAGTTGCGGCCCTTGTCGCCTCGCGCCTGCCTGCCACGTTGCTGCTGATGCTGGGCGCGATCCTGAGCGAACTGGTGATCGGGCTTTCGATGGGGATTGCCGCTGCGGTGTGGCGCGGCAAGTGGCCGGATCAGGTGCTCATGATGACCTCGTTCATCACCGTTTCTGCGCCGCAGTTCGTGGTCAGCCTGTTGATGCTCTACGTCTTTGCGGTGCAACTGCGCTGGTTCCCAATCGGCGGCTATGGCACGTTTGCGCATCTGGTGCTGCCCGCGCTGACCCTGGGCATCCTCGGATCGGGGTGGTATGCGCGCATGATGCGCTCGTCGATGATCGACGTGCTGCGCACCGATTTCATCCGCACCGCGCGAGCCAAGGGACTCAGCCGGTCGCGCGTCGTGTTGCGCCACGGTCTGCCCAATGCGATCCTGCCGGTCATCGCGATGATCGGCATCGATATCGGCATCTTCATGGGCGGGATCGTGGTTGTCGAAAGCGTGTTCGGCTGGCCCGGCATCGGCCAGCTTGCCTGGCAGGCGATCCAGCGTGTGGATATCCCGATCATAATGGGCGTGACACTGGTTTCGGCCTGCGCCATCGTTCTTGGAAATCTGCTGGCAGATGTTCTGGCCCCCTTTATCGACCCGCGGATCAAACTGCGGTGACAGACCTCAAAAACGAAAAACCAACAGGAGAAAACGCGTGAAAAAATGGCTTCTCACTACCGCTTTGACGCTGACCCTTATCGGCCCGGCCCTGGCGCAAGATTATATCCCCGATCCGAACGCCAAAGTCGGCGGCTCGATCACCGTAACCTACAAGGACGACGTGGCAACGCTGGACCCCGCGATTGGCTATGACTGGCAAAACTGGTCGATGATCAAATCGCTGTTCGACAGCCTGATGGATTACGTGCCGGGAACCACCACGCTGCGCCCCGGCCTTGCGGAAAGCCATGAAATCTCGCCCGACGGGCTGGTTTATACCTTCAAGCTGCGTGCGGGTGTGAAGTTCCACAATGGCCGCGAGATGACGGCCACCGATGTGAAATACTCGCTGGACCGCGTGACCAATCCTGCGACCCAATCACCGGGGGCTGGCTTCTTTGGCTCGATCGCAGGCTTTGAGGCTGCGGGCGATGCGGGGCTTTCGGGCGTTGAGGTGGTTGATCCGCTGACGGTGAAAATCACGCTGTCGCGCCCTGATGCTACGTTCCTGCACGTGATGGCGCTCAATTTCTCGTCCGTGGTGCCAAAGGAGGCCGTCGATGCGGCGGGGGCTGATTTCGGCAAAAAGCCTGTCGGCACTGGCGCTTACAAGCTGGCGGAATGGACGCTTGGCCAAAAGCTGGTGTTCGGGAAGAACGCCGATTACTGGCGTGCTGGCGTGCCCTATCTGGATCAGGTGGTTTTCGAGGTTGGTCAGGAGCCCATCGTCGCCCTGTTGCGGCTGCAAAACGGCGAGGTTGACGTGCCGGGGGACGGTATTCCGCCCGCGAAGTTTACCGAAGTGATGGGCGATCCGGCACAGGCCGCCCATGTTGTGGCGGGTGGTCAGTTGCACACCGGCTACATCACGCTGAACGTGAACATCGCGCCGTTTGACAAGCTTGAGGTCCGCAAGGCCGTGAACATGGCGATCAACAAGGACCGGATTGTCCAGATCATCAACGGTCGTGCGATCCCTGCAACCCAGCCTCTGCCACCCTCGATGCCCGGCTACACCAAGGATTACGCGGGCTACCCGTTTGATGTGGAGGGCGCGAAGAAGCTGCTGGCCGATGCCGGGCTGCCGGATGGCTTCGAGACCGACCTTTACGTGATGAACACCGATCCGAACCCGCGCATCGCCCAGGCCATGCAACAGGATCTTGCGGCCATCGGCATCAAGGTAAATCTGAAAAGCCTCGCGCAAGCCAATGTGATCGAGGCCGGGGGCGCGGGCACGGCACCAATGATCTGGTCCGGCGGCATGGCGTGGATTGCCGACTTCCCGGATCCGTCGAACTTCTACGGTCCGATCCTTGGCTGTTCGGGTGCGGCTGCGGGTGGGTGGAACTGGTCGAAATTCTGTGATGCGGCTCTGGACAAGATGGCGGCAGAGGCCGACAGCATGGCCGATCCCGCCAAGGCCGCCGACCGTATGAAGCTTTGGTCGGATGTCTATACCGGTGTCATGGCACAAGCCCCATGGGTGCCGGTGTTCAACGAAGAACGCTACACCATGAAGTCCGACCGCATGGGCGGCGCAGACGCGCTTTACGTTGATCCGGTGTCGATCCCCGTCAACTATGACTATGTTTTCGTGAAGTAAGATGTGCAAGGCCTGCAACCATACCATCCACGGCGCGCAGCATCATTTCGGCTGGGATAGCTCATTTCCCCCGGCCCTGCGCGCCGAACCGGGATCGACGATCCTGTTTCACTGTAATGACAGTTCGGCGGGCCAGCTTGGCCCGTCGTCGACCGTGGCCGACGTGACGTCGCTCGATTTCGGCAAGATCAATCCAATATCCGGCCCGATCTACATCGAAGGTGCCGAACCCGGTGATGCGGTCAAGGTCACCATCGAAAGCTTTGCGCCGCGTGAGTTCGATGGGGCGGGTTTCGGGTGGACGGCGAACATCCCGGGCTTTGGTCTTTTGGCCGATCAGTTTACCGAACCGGCGCTGAAGCTGTGGAAATACGATACCCGCAGCATGGAACCTGCCCTTTGGGGCCGGGAGGCGCGCGTGCCGCTGAAACCTTTTGCGGGCACCATCGGCAACGCTTTGGCCGAGGCTGGTCTGCACTCGGTGGTCCCGCCGCGCCGGGTCGGGGGCAATCTGGACATCCGCGATCTGACTGGGGGCGTCACGCTTTACCTGCCGGTTGAAGTTGCGGGCGCCCTGTTCAGCGTGGGCGACACCCATGCCGCCCAAGGTGACGGCGAGGTGTGCGGTACGGCGATCGAATCGCCGATGGACGTGGTGCTGACGCTTGATCTGGTCAAAGGCGCGCATCTGAAAACCCCGCGCTTTACCACGCCGGGGCCGGTCACGCGCCATCTGGACGCCAAGGGATACGAGGTGACCACCGGCATCGGACCAGACCTGATGTCGGCGGCGCGCGATGCGGTGGCGGCCATGGTGGACCTGCTGTCAGAACAGCGCGGCATGGCGGCGGTGGATGCTTATATGCTGGTTTCAACTTGCGGCGATCTTCGGATCTCCGAGATCGTCGACATGCCGAACTGGGTGGTCAGCTTTTACTTCCCGCGCTGCGTTTTTGAATGAGCCTGGCCCTGGAAAACACCGTCGGGGCCGCCTTGGCCCCGACGAACGACTTTGTGTTGCGAGTCGAGGGGCTTTGCGTTTCGGTGCGCACCGAGGCGGGGTCAGAACCCCTGGTGCAGGATCTTTCCTTCACCTTGAAGCGCGGCGAAACTCTGGCGATTGCGGGCGAAAGCGGGTCGGGAAAGTCGATCACGGCCCTCGCGATCATGGGCCTGCTGCCGCCGCCTGCGGTGCAAGTGTCGGGCGGTGAAATTTACCTTGGGACGCTAGCCCTGACGAGCCTCCACGAGCGCGAGTTGCGGGCCATCCGCGGCGACCGCATCGCGATGATTTTTCAAGAACCGATGACGAGCCTGAACCCCGTGTTGACCATTGGCTTTCAACTGACCGAAGCCATCCGCGCCCATGAGGATGTAAGCCGCACCACAGCCCGCACCCGCGCGCTTGAGGCTTTGCGTGCCGTGCGTCTTTCGCAACCCGAGCGCCGCTTTGACCAATATCCGCACGAGCTTTCCGGCGGCATGCGCCAGCGCGTCATGATCGCCATGGCGCTGGCCCTGCGCCCCGAGGTGCTGATCGCCGACGAGCCGACCACGGCGCTTGACGTGACCGTGCAGCGCGAGGTTCTGGACCTGTTGCGCGACTTGCAGCGCGATCTTGGCACCGCAATTGTCTTGATCACGCATGACATGGGTGTTGTGGCCGAAATGGCCGACCGCGTGATCGTCATGCAAAACGGCCGCAAGGTGGAAGAGGCTGCGACGCGCCGCCTCTTTGCACATCCTGCCCAACGCTATACCCAAGAATTGCTGGCCGCCGTGCCGCGCATGGGGCGGGCCGCAATGCGCCCCACCCGGCCGCAAGAACCTGCAATCGCAGAACTGCGCGATGTGGTTGTGCGCTTTCCGCTCAAAGGCGGCCTTCTGGGCCGCACGGTGCAAAATGTTCATGCCGTAGAGCGGGTCAGCTTTGACATCCGCCGTGGGGAGACCTTTGCGCTGGTCGGCGAGTCCGGCTGCGGAAAATCCACCATCGCCAAGGCAATGATGGGGCTGGTGGATCATTCCGGCAGAATCGAGATCGGTGGCAAGGCACTGAAAGATATGGATGGACGGGGGGAAAAAAAAGACCTTCGTCGCCGCATTCAGATGGTGTTTCAGGATCCGATGGCGGCGTTGGATCCCCGGATGCGCATTGGTGATCTGATCTCCGAGCCACTGGTGATCCACAGGATCGGCACGCCCGAAACCCAGCGTGCGCGAGCCACTGACCTGATGGCCCGCGTCGGTCTGACTGCAGATCAATATGATCGCTATCCGCATGAGTTTTCCGGCGGCCAGCGTCAACGGATCTGCATCGCCCGCGCCCTCTGTCTGCAACCGGAGCTGATCATTGCCGATGAAAGTGTATCGGCACTTGATGTCAGCGTGCAGGCGCGCGTGCTGGAGCTACTGGCCACGCTGCAGCGCGAATTCGGCGTGGCCTATCTCTTTATCAGCCACGATATGGCGGTGGTGGAAAACATCTGCGACAGGGTCGCTGTAATGTATCTGGGTCAGATCGTCGAGATCGGTACGAAAGCGCAAGTCTTTGGCAACCCGCAGCACCCCTACACAAGACGCCTGATCGATGCAGTCCCCGTGCCCGACCCCGAGTTTGTGCGCCAAGGCCAACCCCGCTTGGTGGGCGAGGTCCCGAGTCCGGTTTATGCCCTTGGCGCAGGTCCGTTGCGCCTGGAGTTAGTCGATCTTGGCGATGGCCACTTGGTTGCATTGTCCGACTAAAATCAATCATGGCACTGTCAAAGGAAACCATCTTGATCGCGGCTGACCTGCAGCTTAACGTTCGAGCATGCCCAAACCCGGCTCTCTCCGCTCCTTCAAAACGTCGCCAGAGATCATCCGGCAGGCATTGATGCTCTAGATTTGGTTCCCACTTCCGCTCCGCCATGTCGAAGAAGTGGTGAGACGGACCGTAGCTACAGCGCAGCCGCGTAAACCGACGAACGACGCGGAAGCGATCTGCGAAGCAGTATCTCGGCCCGCACTGCCACTGCCTTGGCCGCGAGCGTCCCCGATCCGTCGGTCTTCAAGTTCCGCCGTCAGTTTGCCGCCTTCCTCGGCGTGCGGTCCGTCTTTCGGACGGATCACGTTCCTGCCCGCACTACCGTGACAAAACTCGTCGGGAGGCAAGGACAGGCTTGGACACATCCAGAAGATGGGAAATGGGTTTCTGCCACGACCGCTGGTGGTCAGCGCCACCTCGGTGATCCGCAGTGCTGAGACCAACACCTCAAAGACCGGCACCTGGGTGTGCGGTCGGCAGCAATCGCCGCGCCGATGCTGGCGCAGAGGTTGTCGAAAGCTGCGTCATGCGCGGCACCCTGCACAACCGCCTCGATCTCGCCCCGGTGCTGGTAGTGATAACGCAGGGGCGAGAGCGTGACCTCCGGCTCCCCCGGCTCGCTGTCGCGCAGGATCAGGAGGCCAGCGGCGGGGACGCGCTCGGGCAGGACATCACCGCGCAGCGCGGTGGCGGGCAGCGCCGAAAGCCGCGCATGCAGCGCGGCGAGGATGGTTTCGCGGGAGGTGGGCAAGTGGTCACCGGAGGAGAGTGCAAGCGAATTCGGCGAAAGTAGTCATTCTGCCTGTGGGTCATTCGACAGCAGCGTATCGGGGTCGATCCCACGTTTCATGGCGCTATCGCGCACCGCCAACTGAAGTGCCTTGCTCCGCTTGAGCAAGTTCCTGAAGCGCTCCTCGTCAAGGACAAGGAGCGTCGAGGGCGCGATGGCCCGCGCCTCTGCGCGTCTGGGTTTTTGCATCAGGATCGCCATCTGCCCGAACATCTCGCCCCGCCCAAACCGCCAGGTCTGCCCTGCGCTTTGCAATTCGACCGCGCCCGAGGCGATAAAGAAGACACTCTTCGCCCCGCTGTCCCTGCGTATGATGACTTCGCCCGCGTTGACGTACTGGGTTTTCAGCGCCCGACCCAACTGCTTCAGCGCGACGCCGTCGAAATGGGCAAAAAGCGGAAATTGCCGGACAAGTTCCGCCCCCTGAAGCGCGAGGTCGAGGCGCGGCCGATCCTCCGAAGCGGCACGGTGTGCGGCAATATCCTGGATCAGCGCGTTGTAGACCTCGGTACCGATAAGCCCGTCCTCGCGCATCGCGGCGTATTCCCGTTCCTCCAGCCTGAGTGCCGTACGCCGGATGAAGCGGCGTTCCAGTTCCTCGGCGTAGCCGGGATATTGCAGCCGCAGCCCCTCAAGCGCCGTCTCCACCACTTCAATCCGCCGCGATAGCAGATCATGCAGCAAGTCGGCGACGCGCCGCCCGTGGATCCGGCGGATCCGACCATCAATGAAGGTGCCGAGGTCGCGTAGATTCAGACGCTGAGACAACAGCAGCTCGAACCGGTCGGCTGTCATGCGGGCCAGCGTCGCAGACATGCCCAGCCGGCTGTTCAGTACCACGGCCGCTCGAAAGGCCCGTCCGTAAGCAACGCTCTGCCGCGCAGCTATTGTGTAACCGCTGCGCCCGCCCGCGCGCGCGCCCTCGATCAGACGGTCGGCATCCGACAGAATCTGCTCGGCCATCCGCGCCGAGACCGTTCGCTCCCGCACCCGCGCAAGGATGGTGTCGCGCTCGTGGCCGGCCAGCGCGATAAGCCCTAACGTGATCCGGTCGCGATCGAGGATGTCTCCGCTTTCCTCAGCCGTCATCACCATCTCGTCCAGCCTCTCGCCGAAACGCTTTGCCTCGGACCGCACGATGTCGTGGGTCAGTTCGTAATTCTCGGTGGTACGAGCCAAGTCCTCCCGAACAGTCTGCAACGCAATGGCAACGACTTGACGAGACAGAGCCTCGTCGATGGGTGACAAACGGTCAAGGCCCAGCCAGCCGATCACAGTCCTTAGAGTAGTACCCTGGACGATCAGTGTGAAAAGCGTGAAACCCGTAGCAAGAATACCCACCACGCGTTTGACTTCGACCGGAACCCGGAAGCTTTCGGTGACCGCCAGCGCCAGCGCCAGTGTGACTGCGCCCCTCAGCCCACCCCACAGGATCGCGACACGATAGGGTCGTTCGACGGCAGGCGAGATGCGCAAAAGCGTAAGCAGCGGCAACAATCCGAACAAGATCACCATTCGCGCCGCAATTGCAGCAATGATGATGACACCGATCAGCACAAAATCCCCTACCTGCACCTCTTCAAGCAGCCGTGGGATCAGAAGGGCCGCGAGAATGAAGATCAGCGCACCCGCCCAATGGGCGAGAAGGTCCCAGACCTCCCGCAGGTTGGCCCAGGCCTGCGGCTGCAAGCGGCCCGGCGCGGTGAGGTTCAACGTCATCCCCGCTGTCACCACCGCGATCACGCCTGAGGCACCGATGCTCTGCTCGGCTCCGATATAGACAAGATAGGGCAGCGCAATCGAGATCGAGATCTGCGCGCGTTCGTGCTGGGAGAAAAGGGACATGATCCAGATCGTGATCCGCGCCACCAGCCAGCCCGTCAGAACGCCGCCCCCGATCAGCAGCGGAAACCGTCCGAGCGCATCGCCAAGGTTTGGGTCAGGTATGCCCAGCATGACGAAGCCCATGAAAAGACCGAAAAGCGCGATGGCCGCCGCATCGTTCAGGAGGCTCTCGCCCTCGATGATCCGGGCAAGCCGACGCGGTGCAGAGATCGAGCGAAAGATCGAGACAACCGCCGAGGGGTCGGTCGTTGAAACGATGGCACCGATCAGCAGACACGCCGCCAGCGGCAGCGTGCTGGCC
>Ga0105044_10013163_pt1 | contig 11238 bp, 8 predicted proteins | sample MAT01_FD_78092 | JGI IMG/M metagenome (GOLD analysis project Ga0105044, IMG submission 78092) | Freshwater microbial communities from Lake Fryxell liftoff mats and glacier meltwater in Antarctica - MAT-01 | ecosystem: Environmental > Aquatic > Freshwater > Ice > Liftoff microbial mat | place... | reverse complement strand
CATGTAATGCCGCTGGAGACTGGCAAAGCCCTGCGTGGTGAAAATATTGAAAAGGTTGGAGGGGAGGATGTCAAATGGATTCGGCACGTTCAGACTCCCAAACGAGAATATCCTGTGGCTGGCAGTTGAGCGCGGCGCACAGACGGGCGAGGGCTTCGAGGTCTACATGACGCGCCGCACCTGAATCGAGACGATAAACGAAATCCTTCGGCACGCCTGCGCGTTCTGCCAATTTACGCGGCGAGACGCGTTCGCCCGTTTCAGCCTGTTGTTTGCCGAGGAGAATGGTAATGCGACCCGAGGTGGAGAGTTTCGTATTCATTAGAATATCTGTTCTAATTTTACGGGCAGACGAATGTTTTGTCAAGAGGTTTGGCGATGAAATGGGACAGGTGTAAAATCATTCAAGAGGAATATCCACATGAGCATTCAGTTGACTGAAGAAATCATTCGCGGCAGGGCGAACGACCAGAGTTATCAAAAGGGACGCGAGTATTATCGTTCTGGAGCCATTTACAATCCATCGTTGCAGTCCACGGATGGAAGCATGGTACTGACCGCACAGTGCGAGGGAAGTACCGCTCCATCGTATCGCCTGCGCGCGGAGTTGGACGCGGGCGGCGTGCGTTCGGCTTCCTGTACCTGTTTGTATGATTGGGGCGGCGATTGCAAGCATATCGTTGCATTGTTATTGCTGTATCTTCATAATCGAGATGAATTTTCGGAACAAAAGAGCGTGATGGATTTGCTGGCTGGTATGGAGAAGGATTCTCTGGTGGCGTTGGTCACTCGTCTCGTAGAACAAAATTACGGCCTGTATGATGAGATTGAAATGGCGATTCCATTGGTGAATGTTGGGGAATCAAAATCATCACCCGCAAAAGGGAAACGCCAGACTCAGGTATCCGAGCAGACCTATCGCAAACAGGTAAAAAAGATTCTGAAACAAAGCAGATACGATGGAAGTTATTACGATGACTTTAATGAGCCTGCCTATCTCGGCGACTTGGAAGAGGTATTGAAGACTGCTGCAAAATTTCTCGATGCGGGCGATGCGGAAGGCGCGCTGATTATCCTGCGCGTTTTGTTGGAAGAGACTCTCGATGATTATGATGGGGATATGGACTACAACGGCGATGTGGCAGGGTTCATCCAGGATTTAGGGACGCCAATGGCAGAAGCTATCCTGAGTTTGGAAATGAATTCGAAATCACGCAAGGCATTGGGAGAATCCATTAAGGAAATACTTGATGATTTGGATGAAACCATTGAGCAAAGCAACTTGGATATTATTCTTGCCGCGCTCGAATATGGCTGGGGTGAACTTCCCGACCCCGAATCGCAGTGGGATGAATACGAGGAAGAAGACTGGATGGTGTTCGACGAATTGCAGAAAGCGCGTTTGAATGTCCTGAAACGGCAGGGACGGGGGGAGGAATACCTGCAACTGGCGCAGAAAGCTGACCCCCATCGTTATGTTCTAGAATTGCTTCAACTTGGACAGGTGGATGAAGCCATTAAAGCAAGCAAGAAATTGAAATATGACAGTGAATTTCTTTCAGTTGCCCAAAAACTACGCGAGGCTGGCAGGCTGAATGAAGCCATTGCGCTTGCGGAACGCGGACTAGACCTGAAAGGAAACTCTGCGCATGAACTGGCAACGTGGCTTGCGCCGCTGGAGGAATCTCAGGGAAGGAATGAGATGGCGTTATTGGCTTATCGCGCGGCCTACGATTCACATCCTACCATTGAGTTGTATCGCCCTATCAAGCGCCTCGCTGGCTCGAAGTGGGAAAACATCCGCCCCGCGCTGTTGAAGAAAACACGCGAGATGTATTACTCGGACATTTTGGTGGATATTCACCTGGAAGAAAGTGAATGGGACGCCGCCATCAAGATTGCAGAGAAGGATTTCGGTTCATACCGTCTGCTTGAAAAAGTGGCGGATGCCGTTATCCCCCACCGCCCTGATTGGGTCATCCGCATTTCAATAAAAAAAGCAGAGAGTCTAATTGCCGAGACCCAAAGTAAGTTATATCCCATTGCGGCGAGGTGGCTGGAACGGGCGAAGAAGGTTTACCTGAACAAAGGTCAAGCCGTAGAGTGGAAGGCGTATATTAATAAATTGCGCGTTGTTTATGCAAAACGTCCCGCACTACAAAAGGCGATTGCGAAGTTATAACGCGGAATTATTTTCTCCCCCGTACAATTTTCTCCAGACTGCGCTTATAGGCGGTGTCATTGAATGGGCGTGAATTTTTGAGTACAGGAAAGAGTTCCATGTTGAATTCATAAGCGATTGCATGGATTGCCTCGTGGCGTGACACGCCGCGCTTCAGCAAGGCGTCCAATGCTTTTCGAACTTCAGGCGGGGTGTTCCGTTCAAGTTGATTTTCAATGACGCTGTGCATGGAAACGTGCATGAGGGGGTTGACGCCATTCAGCTCAAGTTCGTCCTCGCCGAGTTCATTCAATCGTTCCCATACGTCAATATATTCAACATGTTCCTGCATCATTCGAGCAAGGAGCGCTTTCTCGCCTTCCAGTGAGGTGCCTTCTTTGGCGCGAAGCCATATGTTGTGCAGATTGTCGCGGTTGATGGCTTTCATTGCCTTCAAAATTTCATCGTTCATTCTTCCTCCATTATGGTTTCTTTGTCTTCAAATTATTCACACCCTTGATGTTCGAATGTCAACAACCCTGCGCGCGGACTGGAGATATTCCCTGCCACAGAAGGGACAGTCCAGTTTGGCGTAAACGGTCTCGAACATTCCCACGTTGCTGCTCTCTTTCGGAATAAATTGGTATTGCGAAGTATATCAAAATCGCCCCGACTATAGGATTTCCAAAATAAATTTATGCTGCTGCGTTCGCCTACGAAATTTATACCCGTATAGATGATATATGCCGCGCTGGACAACTCATTATAAAACTCTGAACTTAAGCATGGTCATTCCTTTTCAAGAATAATTTCAACCCATTCAAGGGTTTCGGTTTGTGTGAATTCGAGTGTGATTTGGTTTTGGAAGGCAATTTGTGATTTGGTTGTATTGCCATTGAGATGATGTTCGAGCACATTTGCGCGTGCATATTTATTTTTGATGCTGCATTGTCCATTGCCAAACGGCACAATGCCAATATGACTCGATTCGCTGATGCCTTCATCGGTGAGCGATGCAACAACGAGCATGATGTTTGAGTGTGGAACGTCCTTGTGTTCGTGGGGCGTTGGTTTGCCATCGAAGCGATGAGTACGGAGCGCAAGTAGGACGGTTTTGCCATCTTCCATGCGTTCCCAGGACGGAGAGAACGCGGCGCGCAATCCGCCCTGCCAGCTTGCATCAACAGGATTAATATGAAACGTGGACGCTTTGCGCAGGATGGCGGCGAGTCCGTTATATTTTGCGATCCATTCGTCTTTGGGAATGTCGCCGTTTTCATCACCGTCAAAACAATGCAAAGAGCCGAGCGTTCCCGATGGCGCAGAGTCAAACCAGATATCCAAAGCCGATTCCCAATCATAGCCCGAGGAGCCATAGGTCGGCATGCCCAACTCTCCGCACAGGCTGCTGAAGAAAATGCGGCGGTTGGTTTCGAGATCGTAATCTCCGAGGCAATACACGAGGTCATCTGGGCTATGCAGATCGTAATATTCAATCAGCAATGGCGACAGACCGTAGTACATGATGACGAGGTCAGGGTTTTCCTCTTTCATCGCGCCGACCACAACTTCCAATCCCTTTTGGAGCAATCGCTCCCCGCCCCAATTCAAGTCGGCTGGTGCGGCAACATCCAGCGAGGGGAGTTCGTATCCGAAGTCGAATTTGATCAAATCAGGTTTGTAGCGGCGAATGAATTGCCTGGCGCGTTCGCTGAGGATTTTTTGAACGGCAGGCTGGGTGACATCGAAAATTCCATAGCGGGAGGTTTGGTGGTCGAGCCAGAGCGGGTTGCCTTCAGGCGTTTGCAGGAGATTGGATTCGTCCAGTCCTAAAGCGGCAGGATTCTGACAGCGCAGGAATGCCGCCCACAAGCCGATGAAATATCCCTGCTGGCGAATATCTTCGAGCAGGTTTTCAAAATTGGGGAAACGAACCATGTCATGCTTTAGCTCACCGTATTGACCTTCCCATTTATCGTCGATCACAAATGTCTGCGCTTTCATGCCAGAACGCTGAAATTTTTTGAAGATGTCTTCGACGATCTCCTCGGTCAACTCTTCGGGCTTTATCACTTTCGATGATTCAACTCCCCAGGTATTGTATTGCGGCGAGAGCAGTACCTCATTTTTCTTTTTAGAAATGATTTTTGGCGAAATGATTTTTTCACGCTGGAGAATTTTGTAATAACTGCGGATGGCTTCATAATAATTTTCTCCGAAGGTGATAAAAAATGAAAAGCCAATCTTTAATGTTCCAGGTGTTTGCATGTGCTTCCAAATATCACCACGCAGATTCAGCACAGGGCTGAGTGCGATCTCGCGGATCTTCAACCTGAAATCTCCCTGCGGCAATTCAGCGAGTCCCCAACATGCCGCGCCTGATTGACGGCTTTTCGCACCCATGGCACTCCACGTATCCGATGTGTTGAAGGTGCAAAAATAATGCGCAGGCAAGCCCCATTGCTGTGTGAGACCAGGTCCACGCATGGCGCCAGAACCGAGGACGGTTGTGACGGATAATCTGGAATGCAAATCCACAATTGGGCTGACGCTGGCACTCATGCAAAGTCCAGGCACAACGGCGTAATGACTGTACATGGACGGCTCGCCGTTTGCTTCGGAGAAGTAGACTACCTGCACGATATCTTGTTTCTCAGAAGATGCGTATTGCAGTGGTTCGAGGGAGATAAAGTCTGGATGGAAGGACCAACTCACAGCGAGGCGCGAAGCGCTGCTTTTCGTCTCATAGATAATGGAGATGCGGTCATCCTTAATCTCGAAACCGGTTGCCACACTAAGTAACTTTTCCACGCCGACAATGAGCGGCTGATGGCGCGCGCGGGAGATGAGACGGTATTCTGAGTCATACAAATAAAGAATATCCGTCTCTGCATCCCATTCCCAAGTGTAAGCGGGGGAGGATACTTGAATTTTGTGGTGGTTTTGCTGTATTTTGACCATTTTTGAAAATTGCCTCTTGACAAAGAGTTATCGTTCTTGTAAACTAATGTTACCGTTCACATGAACGGTAACATTATAACCAATTACCAAAATTATGCCAAAAACCTCTCCCACCCTGCGTGATGTTGCTAAAAAGGCTGGCGTTTCACACCAAACCGTATCACGTGTTATCAACGGCAGCTCAGACGTTTTGCCAGAAACCCGCACTTTGGTAGAGGCGGCAATCGAAGAAATGGGCTACCGACCCAATGCCATTGCCCGTTCGATGGCGCAGGGGCAATCCCACACTCTGGCCTGTATTTCCCCCAACCTGACAGACTTTACATTTGCAAGCGTCATCGAAGGTGCAGAAGTCGAAGCCCGACAGCACAAGTATTTCATGCTGTCCTCCTCCGCTTCCGACCCTGAGGCATTTCGCGAGTTGGTTGACGAATTAGTGGGACATCGCCGCGTGGACGGTTTGATCGTCATCAACCCGTATGCCGATCAGCGTTTCGAATACATCCCAAAAGATTTTCCCCTTGTTTTTGTCGGCGCAAGCGCTCACGAAAAAAATATCTGCTCCGTTTCCCTTGATGATGAGAAAGTGGCTTACGAAGCCACCTGTCATTTGGTTGGGCTGGGGCACACCAGCATTGCACTTGTCACGGGTCCTATGAAAGAAGATTGTTCCCAGGATCGTACTGAAGGCTATCGCCGCGCCTTGAGTGAAGCGGGAATCGCCTTCGACGAATCGATGGTGATCGAAGGCGATTGGTCGGCAACATCAGGACAGGATGCCCTGCTTTCCTTCATCGAGCAGGGACGTGTTCCCACAGCCGTCTTCGCCCAAAATGACCGCATGGCGATGGGCGTGATGCGTGCTGCGCGCGATGCGGGCATCAAAATCCCAACCCAACTGGCAGTCATCGGCGTGGACGATATGCCGCTGTCTTCCTATTTTGATCCGCCTCTCACCACCATGCGACAGGATATTCCGCGTATCGGGCGTGAAGCTGCACGGATGCTGCTCGACATCATCCAAACCAAGGCAACAGCAACCTGCGACTTGAAATTAAACGCGGAGTTGGTTGTAAGACAATCCACATCTCATAAAGGAGGTGATTAATTCAACCCAAAATATCGGCAAGTTCCCCCTGTCATTCAATCGTTTAAACATTTCTAAGGAGAAGAATAAATGAAGAAGAACGTGCTTTTCAAGGCTTTCAGCCTTCTTGTGATTTTGTCGTTTGCCTCGCAGCCTGCGGCGCTCCCGCCCCTGCCGCCACTGAAGCCCCCGCTGCAACCGAAGCCCCCGCAGTCGAAGCTCCCGCTGCCACGGAAGCCCCCGCCATGGAAGATGTCACCATCCGCTGGCGTACCCGCCCCGATAATCAAGAAGAGATCGATGTCTACAGCAAGATTAGCAAAGAGCTAGACGCCGAGCTCAAGGATATAACCCTGACCTACGAACCCGGTGGCACCGAAGGCGCCAACTACCAGGACCAACTCCGCTCCGAGGTTGCTGCTGGAACCGCTCCCGATGTCTTCTGGATTCCCGGAACCGATGTGGCTGATTTCGCCACCCGCGGCTTGATCCTGAACGTCAACGACTTAGCCACCGCCACCGATGGCTTCAAGGTTGACGATTTCTACGCTGGACCCATGAACCACCTGACCTACAACCCGGACAGCGCCAAATTTGGTGCAGACTCCGGCGCGCTCTGGGGTCTCCCCCGCGATGTGTCTACCTTCGCTCTTTATTTGAACATGGACCTGATCAACGAAGCCGGCGCTCCCGATCCTCGTGAATTGGCAGCCAACGGCGAATGGACCTGGGATGCTTTCCTCGATGTCGCCCAGAAGACCCGCGCTCTCGGCTCTGACGTGTACGGTTACGGCGCCAGCGCCTGGTGGGGTCCTTACGGTGTTTGGTTGAACGCCTCTGGCGGCGGTTTCTTCAATGCAGACCGCACCGCTTGCGCGCTCAACACTCCTGAATCCCTCGCTGGTCTCGATTTCCAACGCTCGCTCTATCAGGACTATGATGTCGCCACTCCCTACGGCGAAGATCCCGAACCCACCTTCCGCGCTGGCAAGGTTGCCATGTTCCAAAATGGACGTTGGGCGACCCCCGGTGTCCGCACCGTGGATTTCGAATGGGACGTTGTTGAACTTCCCGCTGGGCCCAGCGGCACCGCTGGTAACTGGCTGTTCTGGGGCGCGTACGTTGTCAACGCCAAGACCGAACATCCTGAGCAGGCATGGGCTCTCGTCCAGGCTTTGACCACCGCCCAGACTCAGGGCAAAGTTGCCGCCCTCGGCGCCAACATCCCCAGCCGTGTGAGCCAGGAAGCTCTCGATGCCTTCCTCACCTTCACACCGCCCGCCAACAATCAGGCTTTCCTGAGCGGTATTGCCGCTGATGCCAAGCCGACCGCTGAAGGTCCATTGTGGGCTGGTTCCTGGCCCGAGTACGACCAGATCATGGGACCCGCCATCCAGGGTGTTTTGACTGGCGCAACCACGGTTGAAGACTTCGGCGCGACCATCTGCGACTCAGCCGACAAAGTCTTTAAATAAATAGTTCGTCTTGAAACAAGCAGGGGCAGGTTCATCGCCTGCCCCTGTCCTTTTTCCCCGCACGACGAAAGCCCAAAACATAGGTTTTGATTTTTTGTGGTGCGAGGCAATTTAAGAACGGAGTGCGGAAGTAGAACTTCCGCCGTCCAAAAGTAGAACCTTTGGACTCCTCGAACAAACTCGTTATTTCAGGAGAAGAAATATGAGCGATCATCAAAAAACAGACTCCCTGACAAATCTCTTGCTAAGAATCCTCATGGCATGGCGCGGATTGTTCGCGCTTGTTGCAGTGGTGGGAGTCGTCACAACCTGGTCGGGCAGACTGCCAGAAGTTCCGCTCTGGCAAAAAATCCTGCTCAGCCTTGTTTTGTCCATCGTGGCAGTTTTCAGCGCTTTTGGCGCGGTTGAAATCGCCCGCCGCGATCACCGCGGACGGATGATCTCGCTTGTGATCGACTACCTCGCCTTCGTGGCATGCGCGGTCATGGTGCTGAACATCGGCGAAGTCTTCATCGGCATCGACGCCCTTGCCGATACCTTTGGGCGCGGCATCCCTTATTTGGGAATTGCCATCGCTGGATACCTGCTTAGCTCGATGAATGAATATTCCTCCAGCAAACGAACGTCCGAGCAAAGCCTGCGCGAAGTAGGGCGTTGGATCATGATTGGCGGATTCGTCCTCTTCCTCTGGCAGGTGGGGACGATTAACGGGGTGCTTTATTTTCTGGGCAAACTAGCCCAACCCGCTGGAATAATCAGTGTAGCTGGCATGTTGATTTTTGGAGCGGCATTGTGGATGATGTGGCGTCAGCCCAGCGCCGTTGCCATGCAGGCAAAGACCAACCACGAACAGGTTTTAAGCGGCTGGCTGTTCCTCTCCCCAAACCTGATCGGCTTCCTCATCTTCTTCGCGGGTCCCCTCCTGCTTTCGTTCTATTTTTCCTTCACCGACTCAGACGCCATCAGCACCCCCAACTGGGTCGGCTTTGCCAACTACGCAAAGATTCTCAATATCAAATTTGCCATGCTCGCATCCCCAACCCAACTGGCAAAGGAAGTGGTGGATATTAAAATCTATGACGAAGTGGGACGCCTGGTGTTTGGAAGCTGGGGGATTCTGTTTGCCGCCGCCGACAAATTCTTCTGGTTGGCGCTGCGCAACACCCTGACCTTTGTGCTGTTCGCTGTTCCTTTGAGTGTGGCTCCCGCCCTCGTCCTTTCGAATGTGCTCAACAGCAAACTGCCAGGGATGAAGTTCTACCGCGCCATTTATTTCATGCCGAGCATCGCGGCTGTGGTGGGTATTTCCCTCGTCTGGCAATGGCTCTACAATGCGACCATCGGCTACATCAACTACTTCATCACCCTTGGCATTGAGTTTTGGAATAACCTCTTTAATCTCGCGGTGGTTGATCCAAAAATCCAGTGGGTATCCGATGAAAAGACCGCCCTGTTTGCCGTGATCCTGATCGCCGCATGGCAGACGATGGGCTTCAACACGGTGCTATTTCTGGCGGGCTTGCAGAACATCCCTGGCGAGCTCTACGAAGCCGCCACCGTGGATGGCGCTGGTCCCTGGGAAAAGTTCTGGAGCATCACCCTTCCCCTGCTTGCGCCCACCACTTTTTATGTGGTCTCCACCACCACCAGCCAGGCCATGCAGGTCTTCGAGCAGGTTTTCATTTTGATGAACCCGCCCGAAGGTCCGAACAACTCCACCATCACGCTGGTGCTTTACCTGTATCGCAACGGCTTCCAAAACTTCAAACAGGGATACGCATCCGCGATTGCGTGGGTGCTGTTCATCGTCATTTTCGGGTTGACGCTCATACAATTCCAACGCCAGCGTCAATCGAGCATTTACGAAAGTTAAAAGGAGACAGACATGAAAATTCAATCCTACCGCCTGCTCCGTTTTTTGAGTAATTTCTTCCTCTATTTCACCCTGACCTTCTTTGCGCTGGTGATGATCTTCCCATTCCTGTACATGCTTGCCACCTCGTTCAAGACTCCCGCCGACACCTTCCGCTATCCTCCGCGCATGTTGCCGCAGAACGCCGTGACCATCGTAGTGGACGGATACGACGAGCCGCTCCCGCTTTATTATGTAGATGTGGACGGTCAGCAACAGGAATATGCGCTTGCCAAAAGTAATATCAAGGTTGGCACGTATGCCCCCGCTGATAATCTCGCTGCCACCGTCGAGCGCTACCTGACGGAAGTCAAACCCACTGGCGGAGCGACGAATCAGCAAAAGGTGGAAGTGAACGGCAAGCAGGAAAAGCTCTTCGATGTGGATGTGGATGGTCAAATCGTCCCCATGATTCTCGTCAGCCAGACAACCGTCGGCGAATTTGTTGATCCGAAAAATCCCGAAATCAAGATATTTCAGAATGTTCGCCTGAGCGTGCCTGTGGAAAGTCTCGGCGGGCATCCTGAGAATTACACCGAAGTCATCGAGTTGAACAACATGGCGCGCGCGCTGACCAACACGGCTTTGGTGACGATCCTTGTGGTGGTAGGGCAGTTGCTCACCTCCGTTGTCGGCGGATATGCCTTTGCTCGCTTGAAGTTTCCTGGGCGCGATACGGTTTTTGTTTTCTATCTGGGCACGGTGATGATTCCGTTTGTGATGCTGATCGTGCCACTGTATCAGTTGATGGTGCTGATCGGCTGGACAGACCGACTCGCCGCGCTCATCATTCCGTGGATTTTCTCGGCGTACGGAACATTCCTCATGCGCCAGCACTTCATTACCTTTCCCAAGGAAATCGAGGAAGCCGCCCTGCTCGACGGCGCATCACGCCTGCAAATTTTGAAGGAAATCCTCATCCCCGCCAGTGTGCCAGCCTTGGCAACACAAGCCACATTCACATTCCTGTACGCGTGGAACTCCTTCTTCTGGCCCCTGGTCATCATCAATGTGGGCAATGAAAAGAACCACGTGCTGACCCTCGCCCTCAACGTTCTTCGTGGACGCGCCTCCGACACGCCCAACCTGATCCTCGCGGGCGCAGCCATCGCCATCGTCCCGCCGTTGATCGTCTTTATCCTCGGTCAACGCTTCTTTGTAGAGAGTGTCGCTAGCAGCGGCGTCAAGGGATAATAAAAGTTTATAATCAATCACCGCCAGCCGAAATGCTGGCGGTTTCGAAACATGCAATTATTTCACTTTCAAGGAGAACGTGTAACATGCTGCAAAAGAAAAATAGCCGCTACGAAGTGTACGGCAATCCCATTTCAGAAAGACAAACCAAAGCCGCAGACCAGTGGAAGGACATGCTGGCAAAGAAATTCAATTATGACCCGAATGAAAAATTCAACCTGAGCGTTGAAAACCATCCCTACGGTTCGGAGATTTTTGAGCTTAAGAACATCGTCCGCGACGGGAACGGCGTTCCGCTCGACAAAACCAACGGCGTCATCGTCAGCACCATCCGCATGGGATTTGGACATTATCGCATCGCCATGGCGGGCGTCTCCGCCGCAAAGGCGATGGGATTCACTCCCTACTGGCTCGACCTGCTCTCCGTGCCAGGCATCACCACCGATGT
>Ga0105044_10013162_pt1 | contig 11238 bp, 11 predicted proteins | sample MAT01_FD_78092 | JGI IMG/M metagenome (GOLD analysis project Ga0105044, IMG submission 78092) | Freshwater microbial communities from Lake Fryxell liftoff mats and glacier meltwater in Antarctica - MAT-01 | ecosystem: Environmental > Aquatic > Freshwater > Ice > Liftoff microbial mat | place... | reverse complement strand
TGCCGGACAACGTCGTGGAGTCCGTTCGCATGTAGGTGATGAAGCCGTTCTGATAGAGCGACTGCGCCAACGACATGGTCTGACTGGAGCTGAACCGCAGCTTGCGGCCCGCTTCGACCTGGAGGCTGGAAGTGATGAACGGGGCGTAGGGCTTGCGGGTGTAGGGCTTGGCCTCGACGGAACGAACCGAGAACGGCTGACCCGACAGCCCGTCGCGCAGACCCGCTGCCGCCGCCTCGTCGAGCACCACTGCGCCCGCTCGGGTCATCTGGCCCGACTCGTCGAAGTCTCGACCGCTGGCCACTCGCTGGCCGTCCAGCTCCATCAGCGAAGCGGTGAAGGCCGGCTGGTCCGCGGCAGAACGCAGCGTGGCCGAGAGGTCCCAGTATCCCGCCTTGACGAAGGCCATGCGTTCGCGTTCGCGTTCGACCACGATCCGGATGGCCACGGACTGCACTCGGCCCGCGGACAGGCCCCGCTGGATCTTTCGCCACAGGACCGGACTCACCTCGTACCCGTAGAGGCGATCGAAGATCCGCCTCGCCTCCTGGGCGTTCACCAGCCGGGTGTCGAGCTCACGGGGATTCTCGATGGCGTGGCGGATCGCTTCGGGGGTGATCTCGTGGAACACCATGCGCTTCACCGGCACACGAGGATTGAGGACCTCGAGGAGATGCCAGGCGATGGCCTCGCCCTCGCGATCCTCATCGGTTGCGAGATAGAGCTCCGAGGCATCCTTCAAGGCGGCCTTGAGATGACGGACGTGGTCCTTCTTGTTGGGCGACACCACGTAGAGCGGTTTGAAGTGGTTGTCCACGTCGACGCCGAGGTTCGCCCACTTCTCCTTCTTGTAGGCCTCCGGGACCTCTGCCGCCTTGGCGGGGAGGTCGCGAATGTGCCCCACGGAGGACTCCACGACGTAGTCGTCCCCCAGGAAACGGGCGATGGTGCGCGCCTTGGCCGGGGACTCAACGATCACGAGCGGAGACGCCATGGGCCATCACCTAAGACGTTCGCACCGTTCTATGTCAACCAGCCGACCAAACCGGCGCGCTGGATCAGCGTGTCCGAGAGTCCTCAACCCGGCCCCGATCAGCGCCGATCGGGGGTCATGGCCGAGCACGCGGATCGAGGTCGTGGGCCATCGAATCGATGTCACCGGCGATCCGATCGGGGCTTCACGCTCATCGAGCTGATGGTCGTGGTGTTGATCATCGGCATCCTCATGAGCATTGCCATCCCGACGTTCCTCGGGGCCCGACGTCGGGCCCAGGACGGCGTGGCCAAGGAATCGCTGCGGACTGCGGTGACGGCCGCGGCAGTGGCATCGGCTGAGGACATGAGCTACTCCGCGATCGACCCCTCGACCATGGCCGCGGAGGAGGGCGCCTTGTCCTACGTCGATGCAGGAACGCCGTCGACCGGGCCGAAGCAGATCAGCATCGGTGGCGTCGACGACAAGCTGGGCGCCGCGGTGCTGTCCGACAGCGGGGCCTGTTGGCTGGCCACCAGCGACATGAGGGGCGGGTCGAACTCCACCATGTCCGACAGCGCCAAGGAGTGCACAGCCAAGGCGGCCATGGGCTCGGGCTGATGAGGCGTTAGCTTCCCCGGTCATGGACTTCGCACCCAGCCCGCGCGGCGCAGCGCTCGTCACACAGCTCACGGACTTCATGGAGTCCCACGTGTACCCGGCGGAGGCCGTGTACGAGACCCAGATGGAGGGGTCCGGCGATCCGCACCACCATCCGCAGATCATCGAGGACCTGAAGGCCGAGGCACGCTCCCGGGGCCTCTGGAACCTCTTCATGCCGCACGTCACGCCGTGGACACCGGATCCGTTGGCGAACCTGGACTACGCGTTGCTGGCCGAGATCACCGGTCGCAGCCACCTCGGGCCGGAATCCCTGAACTGCTCCGCCCCCGACACGGGGAACATGGAGGTGCTGTCGCTCTTCGGCACCGACGCCCAGAAGGAGGAATGGCTGGTCCCGTTGTTGAACGGCGAGATCCGATCGGCGTTCGCCATGACCGAGCCCGACGTGGCCAGCTCTGATGCCACCAACATCCAGCTCACCATCACTCGCGACGGCGACGACTACGTGCTCGATGGCCGGAAGTGGTGGATCTCCGGTGCCGCGTCGCATCGTTGCGCCATCTTCATCGTCATGGGCAAGACCGATCCGAGCGCCTCACGTCATCTCCAGCAGTCCATGATCCTGGTTCCGGCCGACACGCCCGGGCTCACGAACGTCCGACCGCTTCCGGTCTTCGGCTACCAGGATCGCGAGGGGCACTGCGAGTTGCGGTTCGACGACGTTCGGGTTCCGGCCACGAACCTGATCGCCGAGGAGGGCATGGGCTTCGCCATCGCCCAGGCCCGCCTCGGTCCCGGCCGCATCCACCACTGCATGCGCTGCGTGGGGGTGGCCGAGCGAGCGCTGGAGATGATGTGTCGCCGGGTGACCCAACGGGTCGCCTTCGGAAAGCCCATCGCCGAGCAAGGCGTCGTGCGGGAGTGGATCGCCGACTCACGGATGGACATCGAACAGGCACGCCTTCTCACGCTGAAAGCCGCCTGGCTCATGGACACCGTGGGCAACAAGGGCGCCGCCATGGAGATCAGCTCCATCAAGGTCGTTGCCCCCAACGCCGCGCTCCGCGTGGTGGATCGGGCCATCCAGGCCCACGGCGCCGCCGGAGTGTGCGACGACTTCGGGCTGGCCCGCATGTGGGCCGGCCTGCGGACGCTGCGGTTCGCCGACGGCCCGGACGAGGTCCACAAGCGCCAGATCGCCCGACAGGAGCTGGGCAGGTACACCTGACGGGGATCAGTCGACCGTCACGACGCCGAGGATGGGGGTGGCCCCGCAGGTGCTCAGCAGTCGATGCTGTCGTAGGCCATGTCTAGGCTTGCCACCATCGACACCACGATGATCGACCACCGGACGACCGAGGAGCGGATCGGGAGTTGGCTGGGCGAGATGTCGGCCGACCCCCGGCTGGTCCACGTGCACCGGGTGCCCCCGCGGGAGGCACGCTTCGACACGCTGGCCGTCCCGCTCCCCGAGCGGATCGCCTGCATGATCCCCACTGGCGGTCTGTGGTCCCATCAGGCCCACGCCATCGACGCGGTCCGGGCCGGTCGTTCGGTCGTGGTCGCCACCGGAACGGCATCAGGCAAGTCGCTCTGCTACCAGATCCCCATAGCGGAGTCCGTGACCCGACCGGTCCGCCCGGGGACCGCCCTGGTGCTGTTCCCCACCAAGGCACTGGCCCATGACCAACTCCGCGGTTTCGGCTCGTTCGGCCTTCCCCAGTTGATCGCCGCCCCCTACGACGGGGACGCCACACCCGAGATGCGCAAGTGGGCGCGGACCACCGGTCGGGTGATCCTCACCAATCCGGAGATGTTGCACCACGGGATCCTTCCGAATCACCGGAAATGGTCCACGTTCCTGGGGCGCCTCACCCACATCGTGGTCGACGAGGCGCACTCACTCCGGGGTGTTTTCGGATCACACACGGCGCATGTGCTCCGTCGTACGGTCCGCCTGGCCCAGCACTACGGAGCCGACCCAGTCTTCGTCTTCACCTCGGCAACCGTGGGCGCGCCCGAGGAACTGGCGTCGGAGTTGTCCAACCGCAAGGTCGAGGCCATCACCGATGACGGCTCACCGAGTGGGGAGCGCGTCGTGGCGCTCTGGCAACCCAATCCCGACCCCTCCGATCCGACGTCGCCGTTCCGGAGCACCATCGGCGAAGCCGGCCGGATCGCCGCATCCCTGGTCGACGACGGGCTGGCCACCCTGGTCTTCTGCGAGTCGCGTCGCGCCACCGAGACCCTGGCCGGCACCCTTCGTGATCGGATCACCGGCGGACACGACCGGGTCCGGGCCTACCGGTCCGGCTACCTGCCAACCGAACGCCGCCAGATCGAAGCCGAGCTGTCCAGCGGAACCGTCGACTGTGTGGTGGCCACCTCTGCGCTGGAGCTGGGGATCGACATCGGGGGCCTGGACGCCACAGTGCTCTGCGGGATCCCGGGAACGGTGGCGTCGCTGTGGCAACGGGTCGGTCGATCCGGACGGCGAGGCGGCCCGTCGCTCGCCGTGGTGGTGGCGGGCGACGACCAGCTCGACCAGTGGATCCTGGCCCATCCCGCCGAGGCATTGGCCCGGGCACCCGAGCGAGCGGTGGTGAATGTGGCCAATCCCATGGTGGTCGACGCCCACGTGGCATGCGCGGCCCACGAACGGCCCCTGTCCCACCGAGACGAGGAACACTGGCCGGACCTCCTCGACGACGCAGTGCTGCGCGGCGTCCGGTCCGAGGACCTGCGGCTGCTCCGTCGGGGGCCCGACCTGGTCGCCGTCTACGACGGCGGCCGTTGGCCCTCCTCGTTGGTCGGCTTGCGGGCCGCCGGCGGGGAGCCATTTCGAATCGTCGACCGCAGCGGGACCCTGATCGGAACCGTCGACGCCGCCCGGGTCTGCCAGCAGTCCCATCCGGGAGCGGTGTACCTGCACCAGGGACGGCCGTGGCTGGTGACCCAGCTGGACCTGGTCGACCGACGGGTGGTGGTCGAGTCCAATGATGGTGAGACCACTACGCAGGCTCGCACCCGGGCCAGCACCGTGGTCCTGGAGGAGCACGACGTCACACGGGTCGGGCGGGCGGGGCTGAGTCTGGGCCTGGTCGAGGTCACGCGCCAGGTCGTCGGCTATCAGATCCGGCGGGTGGCCGACCGCACGGTCATCGGCGAGGAGCCGCTCGACCTCCCGCCCACCACCACCATCACCACATCGGTCTGGTACACGTTCGACCAGGGATTGATCCGGTCCAGCGGACTGGAGGAGCGCCAGCTCCCCGGGGCGCTCCACGCGGTCGAGCACGCCGCCATCGGCATGCTCCCGTTGTTCACCATCTGCGATCGTTGGGACGTGGGCGGGCTGTCCACCGCCTCGGCCGAGGACACCGGACTGCCAACCGTCTTCGTCCACGACGCCGTGTCCGGCGGTGCGGGGATCGCCCCCCTGGCCTTTCACGCGTCGCCTCGGCACCTGGCGGCCACACTCGACCTCATCAGGGCATGCCGTTGCGCCACCGGCTGTCCCGCCTGCATCCAGTCGCCCAAGTGCGGAAACGGCAACGAGCCACTGGACAAGGCGGGGGCGATCTTGCTCCTCGCCGGCACGCTCGCCTGATCAGGGTCACTCCACCCCGACTCATTCCACCCGGCCTCACTCCACGACCGCCCAGAGCGAGGCCGTCAGAGTGAGGTCTGGAATCAGCGGCCCGACTCCCACGACGTCGGTCTCGCAACGGTAGGTGACGGTGACCCGGACACGATCGCCCGGCTCGACCCCGGGACTGATGCTGACCTGCACCCGGCGGGGGTCGAGATCCGAGACCGACACCACGTCGGCCCGGACGGCTTCGATGGTGGGATTCACGATCGCCGTGCGGGCCCCGACCCGGGCGAGGTGCCCGACGACCGATCTCGCCCGGGTCACCATGACCACTTGAACCACCAACGCGCAGCAGAGCACCGCGACCACCAGTGCGACCGCCGCCTCCAATGTGGCCTGAGCCCGATCGGTGGCTGGCTCCCGCGACTTCACCGCGGCACGATTCGCCGGAAGATCGAACCGAAAATTTCCTCGAGGAGCCCCGAACCCTGGAGCCAGCTGAACACGAAGACGGCCAGCGCGGCGACCCCGACAAGCACCAGGGCGTACTCGACGGTCGACTGACCCCGGTCCGAGTCGCGGCGCACCAGCAGGGACCGGAGCGCAACGAGGAGTTGAGATGGTGAGCAGAGCATGGTGGAGGTTCCTTGATGGGGGGCCGGCCGAGGGGCCTGCGATCGGTGGGCAACGCACTGGTGAGACGACACCCGACTCATCGGGTGACTCCCAGGCCGGCGAGCAGGGGAACCACGACGACCAGCACCACCGCCGGAAGGACGCACACGGTGAGCGGCAACAGGATGGCGACCCCCGCTCGACGCACCCTGGCCTCCCGTCGGCGCCGAACGGCGGAGCGACACGACCTCGCCGCATCATGGGCCGCCATGGCCGCGTCGCCGGCCGAGCGGAACGAGCCACCGAGGCCCAGCAGCGCAGCGCGGACCGCGTCGGGCTGTTCAGCGGCCACGACGTCGGTGGCGTCGGCCAATCGCTCGCCGCGTTGGAGGCGACGAGCGATCCGCGTGGCCCACGGGGCGGCCCAGGGATCGACCACCGAGGCGAGTTCCACCAGAGCCGAGGCCGGCGGAACCCCACCGCGGAGCAGCACGGCCAAGAGGTCCAGAGCCGAAGGCGCCTCGTTCTCGACGTGCCAGTGCGCCCGCCGCCGCGAACCAACATGACCACGGCGGCCCAATCGGGCGGTGACGGTTGAGTGCAGCGCGACGCGGGCCCGTCGACGAGCCGACCACGACAGGGCCAGCCAGGCCCACCCCACGACGAGCGCCAGCCGGATCACCGGACCGACCGGATGATCCGACTCATCCACCAGGCCCCTGCCAGGTCGAGGAGTGCTGCGGCCAGCAGCAGTCCCCGGCCGCTCGACGTCGAGAAGACGAAGCCAGCCAGTCGATCGTCCTGTGCGACCACCAGACCGAGGAACACCACCGGCAGCGCGACCATCACTGACGCCGACATCACGGTCTGCCCGGTGGCCGACCTGACGAGGTCCTCGTTCGCCACATCGGCCCGGATCGAACGGGCGACCCGATCGATCAGATCGGCACCGCCAACGCCGGTGCGCACGCCCAATTCGACGGCGATGGCCAGGTGCGCCGCCGACGCCCAGTCGGCTTCGCGCCCCCAGGACCTGACCGAGTCCAACCATCCCGAGGTCAGATCGACATCGCCGACCGCCTCGCTCATGGACCGACCGATCCCGTCCGGCGCAGCGGCAGCTGCGGTCAGCCAGGCATCCGGCCAAGAGGTTCCCGCGCGGAGCCCGGCGGCGAGCACCTCGACCACTCTGGCCAGTTCGATGGGGTCGTGAGGGCCGCCCCCGTTGCTCTCTGCGCCACGGGAGGGCCGCCCAGCCCCGCCAGTGGTCACCGATCTGATGCTCATGCGGCGATCCCGTGGCGATCGGTGCGCCACATCCCTGACACCTGGCGCAAGCCCGAAGCGTGTCGAACCACGCCCACATAGGCATCCACGGCCGAGTCCACCCGGGCGCGGACGGCCTCGACCCCGAGGGACGGCCGGGCCCCGAGGGCCATGGCGATCAGATGGCCTCGGGCATCGGCCGGAGCCGAGGCATGGACGGTGGAGAAGGACCCACGATGACCTGTGGACAGCGCCCAGACCATGTCGAGCGCCTCGTCGCCACGCACTTCGCCCACCACCACCCGATCGGGGCGAAGACGCAGAGCAGTTCGTACCAGGGTCCCCAGGTCCGAGGCGGCACGCTCGCCGGCGGCGGGCACCACCTCGAGCCGGACCGCGTGCTCGACATCGAGTCGCAGTTCCACCGGATCCTCGATCACCACGAAACGGGTGGTCGCCGGACAGGCGCGGCAGAAGGCGGCTACCAGCGAGGTCTTACCGGATCCGGTCGGCCCGAAGACCACCAGGTTGTCGGCGCGGTCCACGGCCGCTTGCAGACGACGGACCACATCGGGCGGCCCGAAGTCATCGAGCGACAGCGGCACCGACCGGAACCGGCGGACGCAGAGGATCGGTCCATCCGGGGTGGCGGGAGGTATCACCGCGCACATCCGCGAGCCGTCCGGGAGTCGTCCCTCGGCCACAGGATGGGTCCGGTCGAGGCGCAGACCCAGGTGCAGGCACATGGTCTCCAACAGCCGTGAGGCCTGGTCTCGGCCGATCTGCAGTCCGGTCTCGGCGGTGCCGGCGGCACGGTCGATCCAGACCCGACCGTCGCCGTTCAACATGACATCGGTGACCGTCTCGTCCAGCCACCAGGGGGCCAGGGGACCGATGAGTTCCTCGGTCACCACGGCAGGTCAACCAGTGAGGGCATCCGGAATCGGCCGGACAGCAAGGTCCCTGAATCGACTGCGGCGGCGAGACGGGGATCGACCGCCACGCTGGCCAGGACCGGGAGCCCCAGCACGGCCTCGACGTCGCGATGGTCGAGTAACGCCCCGGTCCGAGCGACGACCACGACCCCGACGGCCGGTAGGTCACGTAAGGCGGCCAGCGTCCGTCGTAGAGCGACGTAGCAGGGCTGCACCACCACCACCGACGAGCCGGCCCCGGCGATGACCCGCATCCAGGGGGGCGGGCCGGTTCCCAGGTCGACCACGATCGACTGGTCCTCCCATACCGCCAGTTCGTCGATCAATGCTGCCCCGACCCCCGGATCGGGATCCGGATCATCGCTCGACCACGGACCGGCGCCGACCAGCGTCAACGACGCCGTCAACTCGACGGCCACGCCGGCCAGATCGGTCGAGGGCTCGAGGATCACGGTCCTCACGCCACGCGACGGGTGGGGTCGACCGATCACATCGGGGAGATCGCCCGCCAGGTCCACCAGGATGGTCGGCCGGATCGCCGATTGCTGGAGTGCAGCCAGCGCGCACGTCACCGTGGTGCCGACCCCGCCCTTGGCCGACCAGAGGCTCAACATGAAACTTCCCCCACCTGTTCAGGTAGGGGAAGAGTCGAGAAGCTATGCAGTTGTGGACGGCCCGTCAAGGGTCGTGGGCTGAATCAGCCCTTGGCCTTCTTCACGCCGAGGGCGACAAGAGCGACAAGGACGGTCAGCAGGAGGATCTTTTTGATGTTCATACGCCGCACCCTAGACGGCCAGCAGATCGCGTGCGCCGGTGTCCGAGCTGGGGTGACGCAGCTTCGACATGGCCCGGGCCTCGATCTGGCGGATTCGTTCCCGGGTCAGGTTGAAATGCTCCCCCACCTCTTCCAGGGTCCGGGGCTCACCACGGTCGAGCCCGAAGCGGAGCTTGAGGATCTCGCGCTCGCGCTCGTCAAGCGGGCTGAGCAGCCGGCTGATCTCCTCGGGGAGCAGCGCGGTGGCAGCCACCTCGAAGGGCGACTCCGCGGCGCGATCCTCGACCACATCGCCCAACTCGGCGTCGCCGTCCTCGCGCAGCGGCTCAGAGAGCGACAGCGGTTCAGCGGCGAACCGCAGGGCCTCGGTCACCTTGTCCTCGGGCATCTCGACCTCGGCCGAGAGCTCGGCCAGGGTGGCGGGACGACCGAGCTTGAGCTCGAGCCGAGCACGCGCCTTCTGCAGGCGGGCCAGCGTGTCGCCCGCATGCACGGGGAGCCGGATGGTGCGGCCGGTGTTGGCGATGCCCCGGGTGATCGCCTGACGGATCCACCATGTGGCGTAGGTCGAGAACTTGAAGCCCTTGCGCCAGTCGAACTTCTCGACCGCGTGCATCAGGCCGAGGTTGCCCTCCTGGATGAGGTCGAGGAGCGGAAGGCCCGACGCCTGGTACTTCTTGGCGATCGACACCACCAGACGCAGGTTCGACTGCACGAAGGTCCGCTCGGCGTCCTCGCCCTGACGCATGGTGCGCTTCAGCTCGCGCTTGCGGGCCGGGCTCACCGACCGCGCCGAGGCCTCGAACTCCGTGGTGGCGGCCACGCCGGCCTCGATGGCCTGCGCGAGGCGCACCTCATCGTCCTTGGTCAGCAGCGGGTACTGACCGATGTCGGTCAGATACAGCCGAACGAGGTCTTCCTCGTCACGCTCAACACGTTCTTTCGCCACGTTCTCGTCCTTACTCGTGTCTGGGGGCATCCCGGAGGGGCTCCTGAAGGTGGACGGTATCCACCATTCGCGGAAACGGAATGGGTATAAACATACGGACCACGTCAAGTGGCTCGGCTGTTGCGTGCCTCGAACTTGAGGCCGGACGACCCGGATACGACGTTGAGTGAGCTTGATGTCACTCTGTGAGCGGGTCGGCCACGGCGAGATCTGCCTCGAGATCCGCAACTGTCCGTCCGAGTGTACGGCGGTAGGGGCCGTTCTCCCCATCGCCTTCCAAAGTCGCTTCACAGCGGAGCGACTCGTTCCGATACCAGTGGGCAGAGGTCGCGCCGATGGTCCGATGCCACCCGGCCGCAGTCGGCTCCCGGTGGAATCGTTTCACGCACTCGGCCAGATCAAGCGCCTCGGGCATCGGGTCCACACTTGGCGGCTCGACGGTGGCCACGATGGCTGACACGCCAGTCGTTGCCACAGGGGTCGTTGCAGGCGGCGTCCCGGCGCTCCCGGCCAGGAGCGGAGCCAGCTGCGACCACTGCGCCGCCCGCCACGCGTGGTGATGAGCCAACTGGTGGAGCGACACCACGTCGGCTTCGGAGCCTGCGGCGCGAGCCGCGGCACCGACCACCTCGAACAGCGCCGCCTCCGCGCCACGGATCGAGTCAATCACTGCCGATCGATCGCCCAGGTCCATCAGGCTGGACGCACGGTCTCGTATCGCTTCTTCATCCGCAGCGCCGGCACCTCGACCAACCGCCAGGACAGTTGGGCCACCAGGAACGCCACCAGACCGACACAGATCGCGAACGCCCAGCCAGGCATGACCGAGCGGTTCGCGTCGTACCAGTGCTCCTTGGCCAGCAGGAAGATCGGCTGATGCCACAGGTACAGCCCGTAGGACAACGCCCCGATCCGCACGAACGGCCGGAAGGTCAGTGCCTTGGTGACCGGGCTCCCCGGCCGGGTGACCACGTGCAGGATCACCAGTACGCAGCAGAAGATCCCCAACTGATAGTTCCACGAGGTCCACGCTTCGTTGTGGAAGTCACCTTCGCTCAGGGAGGCCGGGCCCGGGTAGACGGCGAACATGTCGAAGTAGAGCCAACCGACACAACCGATGGCCGTGAGCACGGTGAGCACCCGCTCGCGCGCCGGGTTCAACCAGTCCGGGAGCTTGCGGACGAACAATGCCAGCAACGCCCCGTACGCCAACGAGTCGGGTCGCAAGGCGTACACGATGGCCAGGGATGAGTCCGGGCCCGAGGTGACCCGGATCACTGCGACCACCGCGCAGAACAGCACCAGCCCCCAGACCACGGCCCGGAGGCGGCGGGGCCGGCCGGGCCGGAGCCCGACCGCGGTGAGCAGGACAGGCCAGGCGAAGTAGAACCACTCCTCGATCGAGAGCGTCCACAAGTGGAACAGAAAGGCCTGCTCGCCCTTCACCATCAGGATCGCCGGGTACACGTAGAGCAGTGCTGCCGCCACCTCGGCCAGGGTCAGCTT
>Ga0105044_10013161_pt1 | contig 11238 bp, 13 predicted proteins | sample MAT01_FD_78092 | JGI IMG/M metagenome (GOLD analysis project Ga0105044, IMG submission 78092) | Freshwater microbial communities from Lake Fryxell liftoff mats and glacier meltwater in Antarctica - MAT-01 | ecosystem: Environmental > Aquatic > Freshwater > Ice > Liftoff microbial mat | place... | reverse complement strand
CGTCGAGGAACCGGCGCAGCGCCTCGCGATGATCTCGCTGGTGGTCGTGTGCTCGGCCTCCGCGCCCGCTTCGACCGCCTCCTTGAGGTCGGGGTCAAGCCGGACGGGAACAACCTCGGCCGGCGCCGAGCCGAGCATCGGCCGGCCGCGTCGTCGGGGCTCCGCTGCACGTCGACGGTTCGGGGTCAGAAGTTTCCCTCGGCCAGCTCCTTGAGCATCGACTTGTCGAGCTCGGCCTCGGCGAGGAGCTTGTGGCCCTCGGCGAGCTTGCGGATGATCTGGTCGGGCGTGTGCCGCCGACGCTTCGTCATGGGTGCTGTCCTCCTGCCCCATCTTGGGGCAACGGACTCCCACACCGCCTGGACCACTACAGGGGGGTCACCTCACAGGGAGGTGGCTCTTGACGAAGCGTCGGTGGTTCTGCGCGTCGAGCGACTCGATCATCGGCTCGATCGGGCCGTGGAATCGGGCGTCGATCCACGGTGAGACCTCCATGAGGGAGCGACCGTCCGCCTCCGGACCCAGCACGAGCTCGGAAAGGATGCGTTGGTCCACGTCGTTCCCGCCTTGTAAGCGGTGGTGAGGATGTCGCCATCGCGCGGATTGAAGTGGTCCCACCGAGAGCTATCCAGGTGATGGTTGCGGTACTCGTGGATGCGTTCGGGCTCGCCGACGGGCATGGCAGCGAGCATAGGACGTGCCTCGGTAGAGCGAGTTGGCGGAGCCTCGGCGCGATTCAGTGACCGTGGACGGCGCCGCAATCATTCCCAAGGGCGTCGATGATGCCGAACGGCCCGCAGGGGGTTTGCTCAACCCACACATGCAGCATCGGGGGCATGTCGAGAAGGAGCCCACTGGCACACCCACCCCCGACGGCCAACCCGGCGAACCCACTGCCGTCGAAGCACATGTTGTCGTGGTCGTGCCACGTCGTGAGCGCTCCGGCAATCTCGGGTACGTCGGCCGTGCCCTTGCCCAAGGTGAGGGCGTACATGCCCGCGACGACCCGCTTCGACCCGTCAGCGTTCATCTTCATCACGATGGACTCGACGTGCGCCGGGTCGAGCTCAAAGCCATCCGTGAGGTACGACCAGTTCACGTAGTGGATGTACTGACCGGGCGCCCCACCGTCTCCGATTGACTCATATCCGGCCGCGACGACGTCAGCTTCAGTGACGAACTGTCGCATTCCCACAATCGTTCCGACGATCAGGGTCACGGCCCGGTCGACCTGCTGCGGGGTGAGCCGCGGATCATCCACCGAGATGATCGGCGGCTCGGTCGGGGCGGGCGGATGACCATCGTGCCCCGTCGTCGTGGTGGTTGATGGGTTGGCGGGACCAGACGTAGTGGAGGTCGTGTCCGTGTGGCCATGGAGCGTCGTGGAGGTAGTAGCGAATGGTGCGGCTGCAAGAAGGCCCGGGGTGATCCCACCCGCCGTGTCTGCCGCATGACCATGCCCATCAACACTGCTGACCGACGCGCCCGCCTCGTGACCAGCAGCATCGACCACGGGGTGGTCATCAGCAACCGCGGCCAGCTCGCTGGAGCCGACGGGGTGCGTATCGTCACGGTCGGAGCGCAGAAGTCCCACCGCAGCAGCCGGCAGCAGGGCGATGCACGCAACGATCGCCACCATCCCGGTCCACGCTGGGATCAAGACGATGTCGACTGTGGGCCGGGAGAGGATGCGCAACACCGACACCACGCTCAGCGCCGCGAGGGCCGCAGCTGCGAGATGCTGGGGACCGGCCGTACGGGTCAACGCCCAAACGAGCAAGGCCGCACCGTTGATCAGGCCGCCTGCGAGCACCATCACACGGGCCGGATGCACTGCCAGCGCCGCCGACACACCCCAGCCGAACTGAGCGACCGCACACATACCCAGCACCCAGACGAACAGAGGGTCCTCGGGGCGCCCACCCGCGGCGACCGCATTCAACACCCCGGCCACGACCGACCCGACCGCGGCCAGCGCCACGGCAGGTCGAACGGTCGCCGCTACGGCCGCCCACGTTCTCGGAGCTGTGGGCGCGGCGCCATCCCGAGGGTCGGCGGGACCGGTCATGCGGTTAGACGGCTGCGGGATGGGAGTTGTTGAAGATGTCGGTCGCATCCCAGCCGCCGTAGATCGGGAGCCAGACGTGCACCATCCACTCACTCGAGAAGTTTGTGTTCACTCCGCCGAGTGCGGTGCAGATCGAATTGCTGATGCCCTCCCCGACGATGTACGGAGTCGAGTTCGCCTTGTAGCAGAGTGGCGTGCTGTGGTTGTGCCAGTGGTCATTGCCACCCGGGAAGCCCGCCGGCGGCGCAGCACCGCTGTCGACGAGGAACATCATTCCCATGAGCGCCGACGTGGGAGAGGTCCCATTGAACTGCAGGTAGTTCGGCCGCATTGGCTCGAAGGGCCCGTAGATGCGCGTCGGATCCACGAAGTGGATCCCCTGGCCGGGAGTCCACACCGTGGCCTGGATCCAGCCAGCGGCCTGTGCGGCTGCCACGGTTGGGAACCGGGCTGCGTAGTCCCTGGCAAAGATGAGGTAGTTGGCGGTGTTCTGACAGTCGACCTGGGACAGCGGCGCTTTCGGCGCCGGGTAGGTCGCGAAGAAGGCTGGGGAGTGCCCGTCGTTGATCGCGGTGTCGGTTGGGTCACACCAGCGCGGGCGTGGCGTGCCCGGCATGTACGAGAGCGCCTCACAACCCGCCAGCACCACGATGCCGACCAGCAGCATCGCGATGGTTCGATACGTTCGCGTACGAGACATCTGAGAGACCCCCCACTCACCCATGACCCGCTCGGGCCGGATCCTGGACCCTACCCGCTCCGGGCGCCGAGGCCGCGGCTGGGGCTTGTCACCCTGAACTGGTCACCGGTGAGCTAGCCGGTGAAGTTGGGCGCTGCGACAACCGGAGTCGCTCCAGTGCCACCTGGTGTTCGCTCGGGTTTGAAGAACCGACGAAGATCGTCGAGCGATCGGACACGAGAACCAGCCGGCCACCAGCACAAACGTTGTGATTCTGACAACGGGTGGGCGCGGAGGTGTGTGGTTTCAGGAGATCCTGGACTGATGTCGCGAGACATCGTGGACACCTACTTCGGGGGTGGCCCATGGATCTCGGTCGATATCTGGTCAGCGCTGTGCTCGACGAGGTTCGTTCACCCGCAGAGCTAGCCGCAGCGCCGATCCGCCCCGTGCTACGTCTACGCCGCGGGAGTTGAGACACCCGTACCGCAAGTGCTCGCGAGAGGTGGTCCTCCACGCCCCTCGAAAACGCCCGGATGCAGAGCGTTGACGCGGCTGAGATGGCAGGCTGGGCGCTGGGGCAGTCCTCTGCGCGCCGCGCCCCGGCGTCTGACATCAAGGAAGTACATGAACACCGAAATGGATTCGGATCCCGCGATGCTCCGCCGCGGCGTTCGCGCGGCGCTCATCGTGGCTGCGGCTACATCGGCTATGGCTGCGCTCGTCCATGTCGTAGCGGCGGCTGGCCACGAGGGCGATCGCCTCCTGGTGTGGATGTTCGCCGTCGCCGCAGTCGCGCAGCTCTGCTGGGCGGTGGCCGTGAGCGTGCGCCCCGCCCGGCGGATGCTGGTGCTCGGTCTGCTCGTCAACGGGGTTGTCCTCCTCGTCTGGGCAGCCAGCCGCACAACAGGCATTCCGTTCATCGATTCGCTCTCGGAGGCGGATGCGGTGGGCAGGCAGGATCTCAGCGCTGCGTTGTTCGCGGCCGCCAGTGTGTTGGGGGCAGGCTGGATTCTCCTTCGCCCCGCGGCTCGAGTGACGGTCACTCCGGTGTGGGCAGGCGTGCTCGCGGCGTTCGCGCTGTTGGCCGCGATGCCAGCGCTCACCGCTGACCATGTCCACGGCCATGATGACGATCACCTCGAGACCGCCGCTGGGCACGGGCACGACGGTGAGCAAGCGGCGGCAGGCTCGCACGATGATGCCGCCCACGTGGCCGCGACCAGCGACGACCACGGGGTTGACGACAGCCACTCCACCGACTCCAGCGGAGCTGATGCACAGGGCCACGACGCCTCGGCAACCGGGGGGCTCGTCGACCATGGGGCCCACGACTCCTCCGTCACAACCGTCGCCCACGATGGCCACACGACGTCAACCACTGGCGGCCACGGTGACCACACGACGACCACCACCCAGGGCACCACGCTGCCGACCGGCCCGATCATCTCACTCACCGATCCTCGGGTCACCACCGCGCAGAGGCTGATCGCTGAAGGACTGATCAGCGATGCCCGCGTCGCGCTGAGCGCGTACCCCAACGTGGCTGCCGTCGAGGCCGCTGGCTACATCTCGATCGGCGACGGCGGAACTGATGGGTTTGAGCACTACGTGAAGTGGTCATACCTCACCGATGGCATCGAGCTTGACCCGACACGCATCGAGTCGATCGTTGTGAAGAAGAACGGCACCGCGCCGAAGCAGATCGTGTCGGCGATGTACATCCTGAACTTCGGCAAGACCATGGCGAACACTCCGGCGTTGGGCGGCGAGCTCACGTCGTGGCACTTGCACGACAACCTGTGCTTCTCAGGCACCACCCTCACGGCCATCGCATCAGGCGGGGTGTGCCCGCTCCCAAGCGTGCTGGTGATCACGCCGCCGATGCTGCACGTTTGGCTGATCCCACGGCCGTGTGGTCCGTTCTCCGGCCTCGAGGAGGCGGGCGAGATCTGCGCCCCCCACGCCCATTAAGGGGTCAGCTGCCGGTGTTGAAGCGACGCCCGAGCTTTGAGTAGCGCACGATGCACCGCACAGCCCACACGCCATCCTTCCAACCGATCTTCTTGCCCTGCTCGTAGGTACGGCCGCTGTAGCTGATGCCGATCTCGTACACGCGCCAACCGCCAGCTCGGGACTGCCGCGCTGGGAGGTGACATCTGACCTGTGGTGCCGGGAGGTGCCGCTGAAAGGATGTTCGTCATGCCCAAGCCCTATCCCCAGGAGTTCCGCGAGGACGTGATCCGGGTCGCCCGTAGCCGTGAGCCTGGTGTCCGGATCAAGGACATCGCCGCCGACTTCGGCGTCACCGCGTCGTGCCTGACCAACTGGCTGAGCCGCGCTGACCGCGACGAAGGCCTGAAGCCAGGCTCGACGACGACCGAGCTCGCCGAGCTCCGCGACGCGAAGAAGCGGATCCGTCTACTCGAGCAGGAGAACGAGGTCCTGCGCCGCGCCGCGGCGTATCTGTCCCAGGCGAACCTGCCGGGAAAATGATGTTCCCGCTCGTCCGCGAGCTTGCCGTCGACGGGATCCCCGTGACGGTGACGTGCCGGGTCCTCAACCTCTGTCGCCAGCAGTACTACCGCTGGCTCGACACACCCATCACCGACGGCCAGCTCGACGAAGCCTGGCTGGCCAACGCGATCTTCGACGCCCATCGTGATGACCCGGAGTTCGGGTATCGGTTCCTCGCCGATGAGGTCCGCCTCGTCGACCATGACGTGTCGGACCGGGTCGTGTGGCGGATCTGCCGGGACAACGCCTGGTGGTCGGCCTTCGGGAAGCCCCGACGGGGCAAGGGATCCAAGCCCGGGGCCCCGTCCCATGACGATCTCGTGCGCCGGGACTTCACCGCCAAGGCACCCAACGTGGTGTGGCTGGCCGACATCACCGAGCACTGGACCGACGAAGGCAAGCTCTACTGCTGCGCCATCAAGGACCTGTTCTCGAACCGGATCGTCGGCTACTCGATCGACTCCCGCATGAAGGCCCGGCTCGTGGTCGCGGCGATCGAGATGGCCGTCGCCCGACGCGGCGGTGACGTGGCCGGCTGCATCCTGCACTCCGACCGCGGATCGCAATTTCGATCGAGGAAGGTCCACCGGGCTCTCGCCCATCACGGGATGGTCGGCTCCATGGGCCAGGTCGGCTCGGCCGGCGACAACGCTGCAATGGAATCGTTCTTCGCTCTGCTCCAGAAGAACGTCCTGGACCGGCAGCGCCGCTGGGCCACTCGCGAGGACCTCCGGATCGAGATCGTCACCTGGATCGAACGGACCTACCACCGACGCCGCAAGCAGGCAGCCCTCGGACGATTGACCCCCATCGAATACGAGATGATCATGACCCCACAGACGGCAACCGCCGCCTGACCCGAGTTGTCACCTCAACGCGAGGCAGTCCCGTTCGAGTCCGGCGCCTTCTTTGAGGCCGCGGATGGCGAGCTCGACGACGGCGTGTTGGCGGTGGAACGCGTCGAGGGTGACGGTGTCGCCGGGCAGGTCGGTCAAGAACCCGTGGTGCCGCCAGTCGGGCCAGAGCTTGGCCTTCGCGGTGTCGGTGAGGCGGGTGCGGCGCACGATGAGCCGGCGGGTCACTGCCCGACGGCCGGTGCCTGATGTGTAGGCGCATTCGGCGACTTGGGCTTGGCCGTCGGGGGTGTAGTCGATCTCGATCCAGGCGTCTTCGTCGATGCGGGCGATCGCCGCTGCGACCGCTTTGGTGCTGGTGCGCACGCCCATCGTGTAGCGCGCCTTGAGCCGGCCGAGTGTGGCGATCGTGTCCCCGGACCAGAAGCCTGAATCGAACCGGACCACCAGCGGCCCGGTCGCACCTGCCCGGCGGACAGGGGGGCGATGAGCTCCTCGATGAACCGGCCCGCACCGCGCTGGGTGTTGGCGGCGCCTTTGCGCATCCAGGCATGGAGCACCTCGCCGGTGTCGGCGCGGGTGGCGAGGATCGGGTGATACCCGAACCGTTTCGTGTAGCCGTAACCGGCGCCCTGCTTCGCTTTGCCGACCACTTCGGTGATCGTCGAGTCGATGCCGATCACCAGCGGGCCCTCGCCGGGACCGGCGCCAAGCGCCCAGGCCCGTCTGATCGTCTCGGCGATGACCTTGTCGAGCTGGCGGAGGTGACCGAACGTGAAGGACCGCAGGAACGTGCCCAACGTCGAGCGTGCCATCACCCGATGCCCGAGCACCGACCCCGTCGCCCCGGCCCGCAGCACGTCGGCGTGGTCGATGTGCGAGGCGCCCGCCGCGATGGCATGCACCAGGGTCAGGACCTTGCGTCCGGGCAGGGCGCCACCGACCCGGCCCACGAGGTGCACCGTGCCATTGATCAGCGCCTCCAGGCCCAGCCGCCCGGCGACAGGCACTTTCCACGGATACGCGAACCCTCAGACCCCTACCTCATCGGTGGATCGAGGTTCAGTGTTAGAACCTCGGGCATCGGAGGAGTCATGACAGGCATGCGACGGTCGGCACAACCAGGCGATTCACAACGCACCGCCGAAGCTGGCGAGGTGATCGTGCGCGAGGGCGAGGACGCGTCTGACATGTTCGTGATCCAATCCGGCCTCGTTGAGATCGCTCGTGGTGACGGCGAGGACCGTGTCGTGATGGCAACTCTCCGCAACGGTGACTTCTTCGGAGAGATGTCCCTGCTCGAGTCGCTGCCACGAGAGGCTGATGCCACGGCGGTCGTGCGGACCGAGCTGCTCGTGATCACCCAGGGGGGCCTGCTGGTGCGCCTCCGACGAGACCCGACGTTCGCCATCGAGATGCTCCACCGGCTCAGCGGGCGAGTGCGGGCCTTGAACGCGGTGGTCGAGGGCGGTGGCCCGCCGTGATCCTCGACATCGACGAGGAGCGCCTGTTCGTGATCTCCGACCTCCACCTGGGCAACCCGGCCTCCACGGCAGCGACGCGCGTGTTGCCGTTCCTCGACTACGTCGCCGATGAGGGCGCCAGCCTGTGCATCGACGGCGATGGCTTCGACATGCTGCAGACGAGCTTCAAGCGGCTGGTGAACGCCGGGGTCCCCGTGCTGGCCAAGCTGCGCAGGATCACCGCGAACGGCGGCAACGTCTACTACGTCGTCGGGAACCACGATCTCGTGCTCGAGCACTTTCTCGACAGCATCCTCGCACTCGAGCTGAGCCCCTTCCTCAACCTTCGCTCGGGCGATGCTCGGATCCGCATCGAACACGGGCACCTGTACGACCCGTTCTTCGCCCGATACCCCGACCTCTACGAGACGGCGACGCACCTCGCGGGGCTTGCCTTGTTCGTCCACGCCGACGTGTACCGAGGATGGACCTGGCTGTCCGACAAGGCCGACCAGCGCCGCCGGGCCCGCGCCGGCGAGGACATCACCGCCGCGTCCTACTGTCACGGCGCCGCCGAGATGCTCCTCTCCCGAGGGTTCGACACGGTGGTGTTCGGCCACACGCACAACCCGGAGCACGTCCAGATGCCCTCGGGCGACTACGTCAACTGCGGCAACTGGCTGCGCAGCGCCAGCTACGTCGAGATCGATCACGGCAACGTTGCCCTCAAGAAGTGGAACGCCTGATGCTCACCATCACACTGCACGACCTGCGGTATCGAGCGAGGCAGTTCCTGATAGCGGTGGTCGGTGCTTGAACACACGCAGCCATGTCACACCCATGTCACGGCCGAGGATGTTCGGTCGGGTCCGCCGAGGTCCGCGCACCCGGTGTGACCTGCGGGTTCGTCCCGTGGACGTCCGCTGACGTCGGTTCCACGAGGCCTGCAAAGCCCTGAACGCGGGTTCGATTCCCGCCGCCACCTCCAACTACAAGAGTGCAGGTCAAGCAAGGTTTTCGGGCCCGGAATCGGCGACAGAAGCTGGCCGAAAAATTGCCTCCATGACACGTCCATGACACAGCACGGTCCGTGGCGAGCAGCAGGATCGCGTCGGTCGCCCGTCGCGCCCGAGGCTCATCGATCGGCGTGGCAAAGAGGCGTGGGCCCTTGATCACCCGTGACAAGCCCACCGAGTCGGGAGTCCACGTGCGAGCTTGAGTTTGCCACGAGGCCTGTGCTGCCTCGGGGAACACCGTTGGCTGTGGCAGGCGCTGCGCGAGCCTCATGCCGACCCAATTCTCAGCTCCCGTACTGCGCGGGGTCAGCAACAGAAGACGTAGTGGTCGTGTGCTGGCCATCGGAGTGGCGCGATCTTCTGCGTTCGCGTGAACCCCGCGCTCCGTAGCACCTCGGAGGTTCGAGCGGTCGGCTCGATGAGCTGGTGCGCGTTTCGGGTCAACAGGAATGTCGCCACCACCGGGCGACCGCGTGTCGACCCCGCTAGGACGGGACGGGCTCCCCGAAGACATCGCAGTCGGGGTTCTCGCACACAAACCCTGAGTCGATGACGTTCGACAGCTCAGCGGGAAGCGCAGTGACGCCGCACGACGGGCAGATCGGTGCTCGCCCGATGTCAGCGTCCTCCGAACTCCCCACATGACCATTGTCGCAGGCGGAACGGCGGGCGTCACCGGCCATGGTCAGGAGGAGGGGTGAATCGGCGGTGAGCTCGATCTGCACCACGCGATCAGCCGACGAAGGTGGGGTTGGCGGTCACGGGCGTCGCTCCGGTCCCGCGGGCAGCGGGCGGGGCCGGCGGAACCGGCGGAACCGGCTCGTCGACCTGGCGCTCGTAGGCGCCCTTGTCGATGACGTCGTTGCTCACCCGGGCCTCGCCACGCTGGTCGGTGGCCGGCGGAGCGGCAAAGGCCGGATCGCCGGAGTCGAGGGCGGCGGAGCCGTCGAGCAGGGCGTGGGTCTGCGTGGGGCCTCCGTTGTTGGCCAGCGGGCCGACCCCGGCCGGGACGTCGAGGTCGTTGTTGCCGCCGTCGGTGACCGTGACGCCGTCGGTGTCGGAGTCGCCGAGGACGCTGTTGGACAGGTCCACGGTGCCGCTCCCGCCGATGTCGCCGACGGTGTTGCCAGCGATGATGGTGTGGTCGATGGTGGCTTCGCCGCCGGCGAGGTACAGCCCGCCTCCGGCGTTGCGGCCGTCCCCAGCCGCGTCGTTGGCGAGGATGGTGGAGTGGGCGATCGTGAGCGTCCGGCCCTCGCCGGAGACGAAGTTGATGCCGCCGCCGTACTGGTCGGACTCGTTCCCCGAGATGGTGCTCGAGAGCACCGTGAGGGAGGTGTTGTCGGCGTGAATGCCCCCTGCGTTGCCGCCGGCGAGGTTCCCCGAGATGGTGGACCGGTCCACGGTGAGGTCATCGACGCCGTCGGCATCGACGGCTCCACCGGCGTCTGCCGCCTCGTTGCCCGAGATGGTGGTCTGGGTGATGGTGACGGTGCCGACGTAGTCGGCGTCGATGGCGCCGCCGTCGCCGCCGGTGTCGCTGCCGGTGATGGTGGAGCCGGTGATGACGAGGGCGTCGGACTCGACGACGCTCATGGCGCCGCCGTCGTCGTTGGCGGTGTTGCCCGACAGGGTGGTGTTGGTGATGGTGAGGGTGCCGGAGTCGTAGAAGAAGATGCCGCCGCCGTAGTAGTGGCCGGCGTTGTTGTCGGAGATCGTGCTGTCGGTGATGGTGAGGTCGCCGCCGTAGTACACCCGGATGCCGCCGCCGCTGTAGTCGGCGTAGTTCCCGGTGATGGTGGAGCCGCTGATGGTGGTTGAGGCATCGCCGGACTCGTAGATGTCGATGCCGCCGCCGTAGGCGGCGTCGTTGTTGGTCACCGTGAGCCCCGTCATCGTCACGGTCCCGCCCACTTGATACAGGCCGATGCCGCCGCCGTACGCGTCGGCATCGTTGTCGGTGAAGGTGGACGACGAGATGACGATGGGGCCGTCGACGTCGTAGACGTGGAGGCCGCCGCCGTCCTCGCCGGAGTAGTTGCCGCTGAAGGTGGAGCCGGTGATGGTGACCGAGGCGGCGCTGTCGATGTCGACCCCGCCGCCGTCACTTCTGGCGTAGCTGTCGGAGATGGTGAGGTTCGTGAGGGCGAGGTCGCCGGTGGTCCCCGAGGCGATGGCACCGCCTTCGCCACCGCCGGCGTCGCCCTCGGTGAGGGTGAGGCCCGACACGGTGACGTCGCCGGCCCCACTGTCGATGTAGAACACCCGGCTGCTGTCGCCGCCGCTGACGGTGAGCAGCGTGGCGCCGGGGCCCTGGATGCTGAGGTCGTCGGCGATGTCGATCTCGGAGGCGAGGGTGATGGTCTGGCCGTTGAGGCCAGGCGCGAACGTGATGGTGTCGGCACCCCCCGCGGCGTTGGCCGCTGCGATGGCCTCGCGCAGGGTGGTGGCGCCGCCGCCGCCGTCGTCGGCGGCGGAGTCGACCGTGAAGGTGGCGGCGCCGGCCGTACCGGGGGTGACCGCCACCAGGGCGGCTCCGAGGGCGAGGATGGTGCCCGAGGCCCCGGCGATCCTGGCGACGGAGCGCTTGCGTGCGGAACCTGGACGGGCATGGTTGGACATCACGTCACCTCGTGTGCTG
>Ga0105044_10013160_pt1 | contig 11238 bp, 7 predicted proteins | sample MAT01_FD_78092 | JGI IMG/M metagenome (GOLD analysis project Ga0105044, IMG submission 78092) | Freshwater microbial communities from Lake Fryxell liftoff mats and glacier meltwater in Antarctica - MAT-01 | ecosystem: Environmental > Aquatic > Freshwater > Ice > Liftoff microbial mat | place... | reverse complement strand
TCATCCGCCCCGTAGTGGGATGATTAAAGCCCAGTTCGGTCGCGTGCAGGCAGACGCGCTCGATCGGGTCGGTGAGCGCGCCGTACCGACGGTCGCCGACGATTGGGTGGCCGAAGTCCCGCATGTGGACGCGGATCTGGTTCTTGCGACCCGTCTCGAGTCGCACCTGCAGCAACGTCCGCGCGTGGCCCGCGTGCTGCACCCGCCAGTGCGTGACGGCCAGCTTGGGCGCGTCGCCGCGTTCATCGTCGTCGTCGCGCCGCTTGGGATCGCGCGGGCCGACCGGGCTCTGGACGCTCCGAACGAGCCCGGTCGCATCCTCGATGAGATAACTCTGGATCGTTCCCATCGCGGGCTGGACCGGCCGCTTCCGGCCCGGACCGACCGGCTCGGAACGCGGCTCGTTCCCGCCTGCGGAGCCGATCTCCCCCTCGACCACCGCGGCATAGAGCCGGTGCACGCGCTTCGCGCGGAAGTCCTCCTTGAGCCATTCGAAGGCCTTCTCCGTCTTGGCGAAGACCAGCAGCCCCGAGGCCTCCTTGTCCAGACGATGCACGATCCAGACGCGGGTGCCCCGTCTGCGCGCCTGCGACCGCACGTGCGCCTTGACGAAGTTGAACGCGCTGTCGATCTCCTGCCCCGGCACGCCCGCGCTGAGCAGGCCCGTCGGCTTGTCGACGACCAGGACCTCCTCATCCTCGAAGACTAGTCGCAGTCCGCCGGGGAGGCCGCGCTCCCCGCCCGGGGCCGGACCGCGCCCGGCCCGTCCCTTCGCCGGCGGCGTGCCGCGGCGCCCCCCACGGGCCCCGTCACCCGAGGGTCCGCGACCGTTGTCCTCCCGCTTCGCCATTGACGTCCCCCTGCGGCCGGCCGCGTCCCCGCGCGCTCACCCCGTCGCGGCCACATCCTCGATCACGTCCATCAGCCATTCGCCGAACGCCGCCTTCGCGATGGTCCCCGGCGTGCGACGCTCGCTGCCGTCGCGCCCCAAGGCGATCGCCTCGATCGTGTCGCTGTCCATCGTCTCCAGCGGATTTCCCACCACGAGGTCGATCTTCTTCCGCTTCAGCTTCGCCCGCGCCGAGGCGAGCAGCTCCTCGCGCGGCTCGAGCGCGAAGCCCACGATCAGCTGGTCCGGTCGGCGGCTGGCCGCGACCTCGGCCAGGAGATCTGGGGTCGGGATCAACTCCAGGTTCAGCGTCTCGCTCTTCCTCCGGAACTTCCCCCCGAAGAAGTTGGGGTCGACCTTCGGCGTGAAGTCGGCCACCGCCGCGGCCATCACCAAGACGTCGGCGTCGGGAACGTGGCGACGGAGCAAACCCTGGAGGTCCGCAGCCGTACGGAACCTGATCACCGTGATCCGCGAATCGTCAGGGAGCATCGCCAGGGGACCCATCAGCAGCGTGACCCTCCATCCCCGCCGGGCCGCCTCCGCGGCGAGGGCGCTCCCGACGCGTCCACTCGAACGGTTTCCGATGAACCGGACCGCGTCGATGGGCTCGTGCGTCGGCCCGGCCGTGATGAGCAGGCGGCGTCCCGGGCCGGGCCGGCTCGGGGTCGTCTTCGGAGCGGTGGGGGGCGTGCTCACCGGACGGGGGCCTTTCGTGACGGGGAATCAGGTGGGTCGCGGCGTCCGGTCTCGGGCTGACCGCCTGCGGGGAACGGGGCGGGAACGTCACGCCGCCCCATTCATATTGATAGCATCCCCGCCGCCCCGGATACTGCCCCGGGGTCGCGCCGGGAAGCCCTCGGATCGCGCTTCATCTCGGTGTCCTCCCGCCGTGTTCGCCCAAACCCCCGATCGGGGGAATTCTGACCGTCCGTCCGCCCGATCCGCCGGCCACCTTCGCCGACGGACCGGGCCTGAGGCACCTATGGCTCGATCGCGCAAGAAACTCGGTGAGATCCTGGTGGGATGGGGCGTCATCACGACGGACCAGGCCGACAAGGCCGCGCAACTGGCCAAGGGCTCTGGCAAGCGGCTGGGCGAATCCATCGTCGAGGCCGGGTTCGCCAAGGACGACCAGGTCGCCAAGGCCTTGGCGTCGCAGTTCGGGTACGAGTACGTGGACCTCGCCGCGAACGGCGTGGCGGAGAAGATCAACCTCAAGCTGATCCCCGACGACCTGGTCAAGAAGCACATGATCCTGCCCATGTCGCTGGCGGGGAAGCGCCTCCAGGTGATCATCCACGACCCGCTCGACCTCGAGCTGATGGACATGCTCCGGTTCCGTCTCAACGTCGAGGTCGACCCGCGGATCGCGGGAAAGAGCCAGATCAAGAAGTTCCTCGAGGGCGCCTCCTCGGGGATGGGTCGCAAGTTCGAGAAGGGCGAGTCGCTGGTCACCAGCTCGATCGACTCCTCGGTCGACAAGTCCGTGGACAAGTCCGTCGACCGCTCGATGGACAAGTCAATCGACGCCGACGCGGATGACGCCCCGATCGTCAAGCTCTGCAACCGCATCATCGCCGAGGCGGTCCGCATGCGGGCGTCGGACATCCACATCGAGCCCATGGCGGACCGGGTCCGACTCCGCTACCGGGTGGACGGCGTGTGCATGGAGCGGGACAACCTGCCCAAGCGCATGCAGAACGCCCTCCTGAGCCGCATGAAGCTGATGGCGGGGGTGAACATCGCCGAGAAGCGCATCCCCCAGGACGGCCGCATCAAGCTCGTCGTCGACGACGCTTCCATCGACTTCCGCGTCTCGGCGTGCCCCGCGTACCACGGCGAATCGATCGTCCTGCGAATCCTCCGCCCCGAGTCGGTCCGCATCGGCCTGCCCAACCTGGGCTTCGAGCCCGAGAACCTCGCGATCTTTAACCGCATCATCCGCCGTCCCAACGGCATCTTCCTCGTGACCGGCCCCACCGGCTCGGGCAAGACCACGACGCTCTACTCCGCGCTCGACGTCCTCAACCGTCCCGACAAGAAGATCATCACGGCCGAGGACCCCGTCGAATACAACTTCGAGGGGATCAACCAGTGCCAGGTGCGCGACACCATCGGCCTGACCTTCCCCGCCATCCTCCGGTCCATGCTCCGGCAGGCCCCCAACATCATCCTGGTGGGCGAGATCCGCGACAAGGAGGTGGCGGAGATCGCCATCCAGGCGGCCCTCACCGGCCACCTCGTCTTCTCGACGCTCCACACCAACGACGCCCCCAGCGCCATCACCCGTCTCATCGACATGGGCGTCAAGCCCTTCCTCGTGGCCTCGTCCATCCAGGCCGTGATGGCCCAGCGGCTCATCCGGGTGCTCTGCAAGGAGTGCAAGGCCCCCGCCCTGGTCAGCGACTACGACCCCAAGCACCTCATGCTCACAGGCATCACCCCCGAGGAGGCTGAGGGCAAGATCATGAAGCCCGTCGGCTGCCCGCACTGCAGCCAGTCGGGCTACCGCGGCCGCAAGGCCATCTTCGAGATGATGATCATGAACACCCAGATCCGCGAGCTGGCCTTCAACCTCGCCCCCATCTCCGACCTCCGCCGCGCCGCCCTCGCCAACGGCATGCGCCCCCTGGTCGAGGACGGCAAGATCAAGATCCTCAACGGCGTCACCACCGCCGAGGAGATCACCCGCAGCACCCAGGTGGACATCGACAACAAGCAGGAAGCCTGATCCCCGCGGGCCCATCCGACACCCCGCCCGACCGCCCTCATCCCCACTGATCCCACACAGACCCCCCATCGAGACCCCGCCATGTCCACGATGCAGATCGACCGCCTCCTCGACACCGTCGTCAAGCTCGGCGCCTCCGACCTTCACCTCACTGTCGCCCGCCAGCCCACCATCCGCCTCCACGGCAACCTCCGAAACCTCCAGACCAAGGTCCTGGAGTCCGACGACATGGTTTCGCTCATGAAGTCGATCACCCCGGAGCGCAACCAGCAGGAACTCCAGGAGGAGGGAGGCACCGACTTCGGATTCGCCTACGGCGACGCCGCCCGCTTCCGAGTCTCGGTCTTCCGCCAGCGCGGCGACCTCGCCATCGTCCTCCGTCAGATCCCCAACCGACTCCTGACCTTCGAGCAGATCGGCCTCCCCGAGGTCGTCCGCGAGCTCGTCCGCCGCCCCCGCGGCCTCTTCCTGGTGACCGGCCCCACCGGCTCGGGCAAGACCACCACCTTGGCGTCGATGATCAACTTCATCAACCTCGAGATGGACAAGCACATCATCACGATGGAAGACCCCATCGAGTACTACCACGCCCATCGCAAGTCCATCGTCAACCAGCGGGAGGTAGGGAACGACGTCCCCAGCTTCTCCGAGGCCCTCCGCCGCGCCCTCCGCCAGGACCCCGACGTGATCCTGGTGGGCGAAATGCGCGACCTCGAGACCATCGAGGCGGCCGTTCGGGCCGCCGAGACGGGCCACTTGGTCTTCGGCACCCTCCACACCACCGGGGCCGCCAAGACCATCGACCGCGTCGTCGACGCCTTCCCCGTCACCCAGCAGAACCAGATCCGTGTCCAGCTCTCGACCGCCCTCCTCTGTGTCCTCAGCCAAGCCCTCCTGACCAGAATCGACACCACCGGCATGGTCGCCGCGTACGAGTTCCTGGTGGTTACCCCGGCCATCGCCAACCTCATCCGCGAGGCAAAGACCTTCCGGATCGATTCGGCCATCCAGACCGGAAAGAAGTTCGGCATGCAGCTCCTCGACGACCATCTCTGGAGTCTGTACTCCAAGGGGATGATCTCCGCGGAGGAGATGATCGATGTGAGCAAAAATCCAACTGAGCTGACCAGCCGCATCCACCGGATGGGCCGCACCGTGGGTCGAATGGAGTTGGATGAAGAGGATGCCGAGGTCAAAGCCTGACACTCGGCTGCTGAGTTTCGCCCTTCAGATCTCGTTTCCATGCGTTGAAATCCGGTTGAATCATCGAAAACGACGGCATAAACCGTGTACACGGCATGAACCGATGCGGTACGCTGGCCGAATCGGCTTGATGAGCGGAACGCATCCGCTCACCGGTCGACGCCGCGGCTCGAGCCGACCGTCGGGAGGATTCGTGTTCCCATGGCGATCGATCCCACTGAACTCAAGGGACGCAAGCTCGGCCGGGTGCTGACCAAGCTGGGCAAGGTCAGCCGCGAGCAGGTCCACCAGGCCCTCGAGGTCCAGAAGACGCGCAAGGTCCAGGTCGGCCAGCTCTTGGTCGAGCTTGGGTTCTGCACGCCGACCGATGTGGCCGAGGGGCTCGCCGGGCAGGCGGGGATGCAGTACGCCGATCTCTCGAAGTTCGACGTGCCCGAGGCGATCCGGGACGTCGTGCCCTCCGAGAACGTCCGTATGTACGAGGTCATCCCCATCGAGTACAACGCGACGAGCAAGCGGCTCAAGATCGCGATGAAGACGCCCGATAACTTCAGGGCCGTGGACGACCTCCGCCTCCTTCTGGGCGGCGCGGTCGACGCCGTGGTGGCGGATCCGGCGGTCATCGACGCCCAGATCAAGAAGTACTTCTCCAAGACCGAGTCGGTCGTGGACGTGGTTTCCAACCTCAAGCTCGACGAGGGGAAGTTCGCGGGGCTGGGCGACCGGGACAAGTCGATCGACCTAGACGCCCTGACGGACGCCGCGAACGACAACCAGGTGATCAAGCTCCTCAACCTGGTCCTGCTGCAGGCGATCAAGGACCGGGCGAGCGACATCCACTTCGAGCCCTTCGAGAACGAATTCAAGATGCGGTACCGCATCGACGGGGTGCTCTACGAGATGGTCCCCCCGCCCAAGCAGCTGGGGCCCGCGATCACCAGCCGCATCAAGGTGATGGCCAACCTCGACATCGCCGAGCGGCGTCTCCCCCAGGACGGGCGCATCGAGCTGACGGTGGGGGGGAAGCCGGTGGACCTCCGCATCGCGATCCTGCCGACGATCTACGGCGAGTCCTGCGTGATGCGGGTGCTCGACCGCGGCAACGTCGAGCTCTCCCTCGACCGCGTGGGCCTGCTTCCCGACGACTACGCGACCTTCGTCCGCCTGATCAACAAGCCCAACGGCATCGTGGTCGTCACGGGCCCCACGGGCTCGGGCAAGACCACGACGCTCTACGCCGCCCTGTCCCAGCTGAACGACATCGAGACCAAGATCCTCACCGCCGAGGACCCCGTCGAGTACGACATCGACGGCCTGTGCCAGGTGCAGGTGAACGAGGAGGCGGGCCTGACCTTCGGCAAGGCTCTCCGCAGCTTCCTCCGCCAGGATCCCGACATCATCCTGGTGGGCGAGATCCGCGACCTCGAGACGGCGCAGATCGCGGTGCAGGCCTCGCTGACGGGCCACCTCGTCATGAGCACGCTGCACACCAACGACGCCCCCAGCTCGATCATCCGCCTCGTGGACCTGGGCATGGAGCCCTTCCTCCTCACCGCCACCATCGAGGGGATCGTGGCCCAGCGGCTGGTCCGGACCGTCTGCAAGAAGTGCAAGGAGCAGTACGAGCCCAAGGAGGAGGAGCTGATGGAGCTCAACCTCACCCCCGACGCCGTTCGCGGCCGCAAGTTCAGCCGCGGCAAGGGGTGCGACAACTGCAACGGCTCGGGGTATCGCGGGCGCATGGCGATCTTCGAGATCATGACCATGGACGACGAGATGCGCGAGCTGGTGATGAAGCAGGCCAACACGACGGCGCTGCGGGCCCACGCCCGGCGCCGGGGGATGCGGTCGCTCCGCGAGTCGGGGCTGCTGGCCATCTTTGAAGGGCAGACGACGATCGACGAGGTCATCCGCGAGACGATCGCCGAGGACGACTGACGCCGCCACGGACGGCGGCGGAGGGGTCCGCGGCGGTGAACGCCGCGGACGGTCGGGGCGGTGGTCCCCGACGGGGTGGGTGCGGGAGCTGGGCTTGTGACCGGCCGGAATCTGAACCGGCCAGGCGGAGATCCCCATGGCGACGTTCGTCTACGAGGCGCTCAACGCGGCGGGCAAGCCCCAGAAGGGGACCGTCGACGCCGGCACGACCGAGGAAGCGATCCAGCGGATCAAGGCGCAGGGGTACTACCCGACGTCCGTCCGCGAGCAGCAGGCCAAGAAGTCGGCCATCGCCGGCGAGCCCGCGGCCAAGAAGAGGAAGAAGGGCTCCACCGGCGGCGTCGGCCGCGTCGGCGCCAAGCAGCTCACTGCCTTCACCCGCCAGCTCTCGACGCTGCAGGACGCGGGCCTCCCGCTGCTCCGTTCGCTCCAGATCCTGGAGAGCCAGCTCAAGCCCGGGAAGTTGAAGAACATCCTCGTGGGCGTCTGCGAGGAGGTCGAGGGCGGGTCGTCGCTGTCGGAGGCGATGTCCAAGTACCCCAAGGCCTTCGACATGCTCTACGTCAAGATGGTGAACGCCGGCGAGATCGGCGGCGTGCTCGACATCATCCTGCAGCGCCTCGCCGAGTTCATGGAAAAGAGCGAGCGGCTCAAGCGCAAGATCAAGGGCGCGATGGTCTACCCGATCGTCGTCGTGCTGATCGCCACGCTGATCCTGGCCGGCATCATGGTCTTCATCATCCCCAAGTTCGAGGAGATCTTCACCGACTTCGGCGTCGCCCTCCCCTGGCTCACGACCCAGCTCATCCAGACCAGCCGCTGGTTCGCCGGGACCAACCCCGGCCAGCAGATCCCCGGCGTCTTCATCGCCCTCCCCTTCCCGTTCCTGTGCTGGATGGCCTTCAAGCTCATCCGGAAGGCCGGGCCGGGCAAGGCCGCGACCGACACCATCCTGCTCTTCAGCCCCATCTTCGGCAAGCTCGTCCGCAAGACCACGATCGCCCGCTTCACCCGCACGCTGGGGACGCTCGTCTCGGCGGGCGTGCCCATCCTCGAGGCGATCAAGATCACCAAGGAGACGAGCGGCAACTACGTCTTCGAGAAGGCCCTGCAGAAGGTCTACGACTCGATCCGCGAGGGCGAGGGCTTCGCCGCGCCCCTGCGCGAGAGCAAGACCTGCGACGCGATCGTGGTCAACATGATCGACGTGGGCGAGGAGACGGGCGAGCTCGACGCCATGCTCCTCAAGATCGCCGACAACTACGACGAGGAGGTCGACGTCGCCGTCGCCTCGCTCGTCTCGCTCCTCGAGCCCCTCATGGTCGTGGTCCTGGGCGGCATCGTCGGCACCATCGTCGTCGCCATGTTCCTCCCCCTCGTCGCCATGATCCAGTCCCTCCAGGGAGGCGCCTGATGCCCTTCCCGGCCCCCCGCATCCCCGATGAACGCGGCCCCGGCGGCGAGCCCCGCCCGGCCCCCCGCGCCCGGCGGGCCCCCGCCCGCGGCTTCACGCTCATCGAGATCGTGGTGGCCATCCTCATCATCTTCACGCTGATGGGGCTCCTCTTCGTGGGCTTCCGGCAGGCGACCGCCCTCGCCCGCGGCACCGTCGACCGCCAGACGGTGCTCAACATCGCCAACGCCGCCGGCCAGTTCCAGAAGGACTTCGGCTTCCCGCCCCCGCTCGTCCAGGACGTCACCCAGAAGGTCGGCGTCGAGCCCGCGGGCGGCGAGTTCAAGGTCTGGGTCTACGACCTCGCCGACAAGGCGCCCAACGGCGACCGCCAGAAACTCTTCGAGCGACTCGCCGATCCCGTCGCCGACCCCAACCCCTTCCGTGACCCCAGATACAGCGAGTTCACACTCGCCTACTACCTCGTCGGCGCCCTCCCGACCCTCATCAAGAACGGTGCCCCGGGCGACGTCGTCCCCATCGACGGCGTGGCCGGCAACGGCTTTTACCGCCCCAACCGCGACGGGACCTTCGACGTCCCCGCCGAGCTGAAGGCCTCCGCGAAGGCCCCGGTCCGCAACCGCTCCGGCAGCAGGTTCGAGAGCTTCCTCAACCTCGGCGGCGCGACTCCCAAGCTCGTCGTGGGGGACGCCGCGGCCTCGACCGCCGCCAAGAACCGCGCCGTCGTCACCGACCGAAACGGCGTCGCCATCCGCTACTACCTCTGGATCAACGGCAGCGGAGCGGACCCCAGGAACCCGGGCGTGTACCTCCCCATCGAGAAGCTCGCCGACCTCCGGCTTCCACCCTTGGTGGGCCGCGATGGATCCCTGATCCCAGAGCCCACCCCCGCCGACCGCGACGTCCAGCAGAACCCCGAGCTCCGCGACGCGACGTGGGCCGTCGTCGCGGCGGGCCCCGACGGGCTCTTCGGCGACGAGGAGGACGACGGCGCCGATCTCGGCCGGCAACGCCTCGAGACCAAGTACGGCCGCATGAGCGACCCCGCCCAGGAGCGGACCGTCCGCATCAAGGCCGAGAAGGACAACATCGTGAAGGTGGGCCGATGAGCCGCCCCGGCCGCCATTCTCGTCCGCACGCCCCGTCCGCCCGACGCGGCTTCACCATCACCGAGCTCCTGGTGGTCATCGCGATCGTGATCCTGCTCGTCGCCATCGCCGTCCCGGCCCTGACGGCCCTCGTCGCCTCCTCCCGCCGCTCCCTCGCCGAGAACCAGCTCCGCGCGGGCCTCACCGCCGGACGCGACGCGGCCATCCAGTCGGGCGGGGCCGACGGCGCGGCGGTCTTCCACTACGACCTCTCCGGCCAGGTCCGCATCGTCCCCTGCGTGATGGTCGGTCGTCTCCCCGCCGACGAGCCCATGCTCGAGGGTGACCCGGCCGTGGGGCTCAATTCCATCGACCGCGACGTCTTCGTCCCCGTCGCCAACGTTGAGGCGATCCAGCTCCCCCGCGGCTGGGGCGTCCGGGCCTACGTCCCCCCCTCCTCCATCGACCCCGACACCTCCGAGAGTGCCGGCTGGTACGAGGGCCTGACCGGTCGCGCCGACGTGGGCAACTGGGTCTTCCCCGAGACCGGCTTCATCAACCCCACCCCCGGCGCGACCCCGACCGCCGACCCGGCCTTCGGAGGCAAGGGCGGGTTTCGCCAGACCTTCATGGTCCGCTTCGAGGCGGGCAGCGGCGCGTTCAAGCCCGCGGGGGGGTCGCTCGCGATCGTCATCGACCCCATCGCCGTCGAGGCGTTCCGCACGTCGGCCCCGTGGAAGACCGCCCGGATCGACCAGGCCGAGGACACCGGCCAGTTCGTCCGCCGGCTGCTCGCCCGCCCAAAGGTGGCCCACGCCGACCTGCTGAAACTCATCGGCAGCCGCTCGATCGACGCCGTCCTCGCCGGCCCTGTCGCCGAACTCGCCCTCTACGACGAGAGCCGCATGATCGCCGCGATCGGCGCCCGCGGCCCCAACCGCGCCACCCGCACGATCTACGGCAACGACGACCCCAGCCCCGCCAAGCGGGACGAGACGCCCGTCGCCCCGACGATCGATACCTACCTCTTCACCGAGGGCACCCTCTCCGCCGACGAGATCAACCGGCGCGTCGCCCAGTGGATCGAGGGTCGATACACGCCCGACGGGGCCACCGGCCCCGTCGCCAGCGACGCACGGATCTTCACCCTCCAGACGTACCTCGGTCAGGTCCAGGAGCTCGAGCCATGACCATGACGACCAGCAAGACCAGCACGATCAGCCGTCCGACCCCCTCTCCCCGCCCCGGCTTCTCCCTCATCGAGGTCCTCATCTCGATCGTGGTGCTGTCGATCGGCCTCCTGGGCCTCGCGGCGGTCTTCCCCGTCGTCGTCACCCAGCAGCGCCAGGCCTCGGACTCCGTGCAGGGCACCTCGATCGAGCGCTCCGTCATCGAGTACCTGACCGCCCACTCGAGCCTCAACCAGCCCTCGGAAGACCTCGGCGTCGGGAGCGGCACGCTGCTCCCCGACGAGTGGCGCGGCTGGGACCGCCTCCGCCGCGACCCCAAGTGGTCCGAGTCGAGCCGCGACGGCATCGGCTCCGGCCGCGACGGCGCGTGGCAACTGCCGCTCGTCAGCGGGGGTGCCACCGGAAGCAAGATCGGCCTCGCCATCGACGAATCCACCGGTGTCCTCATGCTCGGCAGCCAGCAGAAGCAAGACATCGCGATCCGCATCCCCGTCGCCGACCGCCTCATCCCCCGCCCCTTCACGACCGACGACGCCCCCCGCTTCGTCTGGGACGTCGCGGCCCGCCGCATCATGGCCGGTGAGTTCGGTGCGCCCGAGGACGACGCCGTGCAGGTCGCCATCTTCGTCCGCCGCGTCGATTCCGGCATCCGCCGCCCCGCCGACGTCTCCGTCGCCGACGTCCTGGTCCGCTCCCCCCGCACCCGCCCCCTCGACGGCCGCGTCCCCGTCGCGGCGAACGACAAGAACATCCCCACCTACGACGGCCGCGGCGGCGACGGC
>Ga0105044_10013158_pt1 | contig 11240 bp, 7 predicted proteins | sample MAT01_FD_78092 | JGI IMG/M metagenome (GOLD analysis project Ga0105044, IMG submission 78092) | Freshwater microbial communities from Lake Fryxell liftoff mats and glacier meltwater in Antarctica - MAT-01 | ecosystem: Environmental > Aquatic > Freshwater > Ice > Liftoff microbial mat | place... | reverse complement strand
GCGTCCGTGAGGTCGGCGTTCTCATCGCCGTTGAGATCGCCATCGAGCCAGTTGGCCTCGGGCGTGAGAAGGCCGACGAAGACTTGCGCCATCTGCTGCGCGTCGAGGAGGTCGACGTTCTCATCCTGGTTGAAGTCGTAGTCGCAGGAGGGACCGCCGCTGGGGACGCCCACGGGCAGAACGATGTACTGGTTGCCGGCGATCGCGGTGAAGTCGATAGCGCTGGGCTCGCCAAGGTTGGCCGCCGAGCCGCTGCCGCCGAGGACCTGGTTCGAGGTCGTCGCAAAGTTGTCGCTGGAGATGAAGCCAGCGATCTTGACGGGGCTGGTGCCATCCCAGCCCATGGAGGTGAGGTTGAGACGAAGCTCAAGGCCCGTGGAGACGAGCTCGGCGCCCGTGATGGTCGTGGTCGTCACGCCAGCGATGTTGTTGTTGTCCATGGCCGCGAGGATGCGACCAGCGAACTCCGCGGGTGGCACGAGATCAGGGCCGGGAACCGGGGGACCCTGCAGCAGTGCCCACGCGGTGATCGCGTTCGGCTCGCCGTTGGTCTCGAGCTTGGTGCGGCTGAAATCCTGGTACTGCGCGAACGTAGCGGGGAAGTCCAGGACGCGATTGTTGGGCTTGTCGCCGCCGTCGAAGGAGACGTAGTCGGCAACGAATCCGGAGTTGAGCAGCGGGCCGTTGGTCCGGACGGTCGTCACGTCAAGGAAGTGGGTGACGGGCCCGGAGCCGCCGCAGCCGTAGAACATGACGTAGTCGGCGTTGAAGCCGCTGTCGAACCTGAGGCCAGCGCCGGCGCCCTCAGCGCCATTGCCGCCGTTGCCCAGACGGTTGAGGCGGTTGTCGACGGAGACGTCGAGGTTGGTGCCGATCAGCTGGTTCTGGCCCTCGGCGGAGTTGAGGTCCAGGAAGAGCGTGATGCGGTTGTAGTTGTTCTCGATGTTGCCCGTCAGGAGGATGTGGGCCGTGGCCGTGCTGGGATCAACGTAGCCGAAGAGTCCGTCCAGCTCAGAGCCGAAGGAGATGTCAATGTTTGGCGTGCTCGGCCCGGCCGCGCCTCCCAGTCCGGGCAGGCCAGCGATGTTGGTGTTGTTGTAACGCAGCGCAACCGGCGGGCTGTTGCTGCCGCCCGAGCCCATGGGGCCGGGGGTGTAGGTCTGCGCCTGTGAGGCCGTGCCGCCGAGGTAAGAGCCCGAACCGCCCGTGCTCGTGAGCGTGATGAAGTCCAGGAAGAGCGTCCCGCCGAAGATGTTGCCAGCGGTGAAGTAGTCCGCCTCGAAGCCCGCGTCGAACGTCAGGCCGTTGGGCGTGCTCGCGTCAAAGTCGCCGAGGTTGCGGACGAAGCCAAAGCCCCAGTCCGGATTCGGTGGCACGCCCAGCAGGCGGTTCTGCCCGCCCGCGATCGTGTCGAAGAACATTGTGATCTTGTTGCCGTTGGACTCGACATTGCCGCCGACGAAAATGCAGAGCATGTCGTCGGAGGGATCGGCTGGCGTGCCGTTCTGGCTGCGCACCGCGTAGAAGTTGGCGAACTCGCTGCCGTTGGCGTTGGTGGGGTTGTTGCTGCTGTTGTCGCCGAAGCCGGTGGGGGTGCTCGAAACCCAGATGCGGTTGCCCGCCCAGAAGCCCGCGTCAAGGGTGCCATCGAGCACGGGCATGCCAGCGACGGTGCTGGGCGTGAACTGCAGGAACTGGTCACCCGCGACGTTGCCGAAGTTGAGACCGCGCGGGCTCCCGAAGTTGGCCTGCGTCGTGCTGTTCTCGCCAAGGACCTGATTGGAAAGGAAGTCGCCGGGGTTGTTGCTGATGAATCCGCTGATCTTGATCGAGCCGCTGGTGTAGCCGATCGCGCTGATCGGGATGGCCCACTCGAACCCCGTGGTCACATTGGCGGGATCGCCCGGCTGCGAGGACTGTCCGGCGATGTTGTCGCCGAAGGTCGTCGGCTGGTTCTGCACCCACAGAATCGGCCCGTAGTTGTCGCCAGCGAGCGAGCCATCAACCGTGGGCTGCGCGACTGCTGCGCCCGCAACTAGGGCGAGCAACAAAGCCTGGGAAGCGATACAGCGAATCTTCATCACGTGTCTCCAGAAGAATTGAGCGCAAACTTTGCAACTCGACGCACACGAGATATCTCCACCGTCCGGACCGCGCCTCGGGCCACACGCCCGACACACAGAACCGTCACTCGCGTTGCGGGTTGCGCTATTTCCAATCGGACTATACAAGATCCACCACCGGTCCGCGAGGCCTTTTTGATCGCGCTCGCCCTTTGTCCAGGCCCGAGAATCAGAGAACCGTGGATTTTGCTGGTTGGCTCGCCCAGTTCGGGCTCCTCGCCCCCGCCGACCCCCCCCTTTAGCCTCGAAGTCGCGGGGTCGGAAAGAGTTGGGCTTGACGCAACGGTCAGACTTCCGGTAGCGTATCACAATCGTGACAGACTCCGCCCATCGCGCGGCGTCTCCATCACGCTGGAAGGAACCATGAACATCCAATCTTATCGTTGTCGAGTTCGCTCTAACGCTGCCTTCACACTCATCGAACTTCTCGTGGTCATCGCCATCATCGCGCTCCTCATCGGCCTGCTCCTGCCAGCCCTCGGCAAAGCACGAAACGCCGCACGCCTCAACAAGTGCCTCGCAAACACGCGGCAGATGGGCCTCTCCTTCACCTACTACGCCAACGACCAAAAAGGCTGGTTCCCACTCGTTCCCTTCCGCCCACCACCGGCTCCCAGCGCCGGCTGGACTGGCTGGAACGCACCCACCAACCGCTTCCTCACCGAGCAGTGGATCCGCGGCGGTGTCGCCTCACTCTTCAGCCTCAACCAAGTTGGTGACGGCATCACGCAGGGTTTCAACGGCGGGTCCGCCGCCGAAGGTGAACCCGCAGAGGCCTACCTCAACGGCAACCGCATCCCAGTCATGGAAGCCTACCTCGACGCCTTCGAGGTCCTTACCTGCCCATCCGACAAGGAAGACCGCTGGTATGGCGCGATCGTGACGCCCAGCGGCGCACCGGCCTACGTCGCCGCACCCGTGAAGCAGCCCAACGCGCCCGGCAGCCGCAACGACATCATCGGGTACAACATCTCGTATCTCTACATCGCCGGCCTCAAGACCGACGAGAGCATCATCGTGACACCCCCGCCGCTCTGGGGCGATGAGACCAACGGCCCCGACGTCTCCACCGCCGCCTGGTACGGCGCGGGTGGAACGGCTCAGGGCAACGCCACCGCCGCGGGCACGTCGCCAGGCTTCTACGGACCCACCGACAACCACGGCAAGGAAGGTGGCAACTTCGTCTATGCGGACGGTCACTCCGCCTTCCAGGTTGGCAACGTCCACGACCTCTTCTTCGCCCCCAGCAACACCGCGGCCCAGAGCGTGAACGCCATCGATCGCACACGCTCGGCCCGCACGCAGGTGATCGACTAACGCCAGCGGAGATTTCTTCGGTTCCAACGGAGAATCTTCCGCCGCAACCAAGGCCCACAGCGCCTTCAGCGCGGCATCTCTCAATCGGGGACACTTCTCCCGTTCGACCTTGACCGCAAGAATGGGTACGCTCCGGGCCCGCGTGCCTTGGTGGCGCAGGATGACGGAGCCTCTGGGTGTCGAACGTACAAGAACCAGGGTCAAACGCCGCGGCCTCATCCAGCAGTGGAAGCCGCGCGGACTCACGCACTCCACATCAGCCCGCCTCTTGGCTCAAGCGCCTCTTCGGCGCGCAGGAGTCTGGCCTCGTTCTCGTCATCGCCGTGATGGCGATCATCCTCACGATCGGCGGCGGGCACAAGGCCCAGCCCGAGATCTTCGACGTCGCGCCCGGCGCCACCGTCGTCGAGACCGCCACCGAAGTCACCGTCACCACCGGCGGCGAGGTTCGCCAGTTCCCCGCCGCGCAGGGCTGGTACCTGCGTGAGCTCGGTCGCCGCCAGGTCCTCAGGACCGAGGGCGGCGAGGTCGTCGCGCTCGAGCGCTGCGATCAGCTCGTCGAAGAAAGAGATGCCACCGGCAAGGTCGTCTCGTTGCTCCAGACCTCCGAAGACGGCACGGCCCGCCGCTTCGTCGTCGCCGAGGGCTGGTCGAGAGCATTCATCCCCGAGCGCAAGGTCGTCCAGCGTGATTACGTCGAGTTCATTCCCGCGGCTGGCGCGCAGGTCGAGGTGCGCACGCAGACGCAAGACGGCTTCGAGCGCCCCGCCTCGTACGTCATGGCTGGCACGGTCTATTCCGCAGCCGATGGCTGGGACCTTGATCGCTCAACGCAGACGCTCCGCCGCCAGGCGCGCGTCAACAAGTTCCTCGATCTCTCGAACCTTGTCCTGCTCGCGAAGGACGCGAGCTTCATCGCCGTCATGGCCGTCGGCATGACCGCCATCATCATCCTCGGCGGCATCGACCTCTCCGTCGGCTCCATCTACGCCTTCTCGGCGCTCCTCGGCGCGCTCACGCTCCGCTTCCTGCAGGCCAACGCGCTCGGCGTCGAGGCCGACAACACTGTCGCCACGATCTGCGGCGTCGCGTGGTATGTCGCGGTTCCCGCTGCGCTCCTGGTCTGCTGCAGCGTCGGTGCCGCGTGCGGTGCCATTAGCGGCAGCATGGTCGTCGGCTTGCGCGTCCATCCCTTCATCATCACGCTGGGCATGATGGCCGTTCTACGCGGCATCGTCTTCATCACCACCCAAGGGCAGCCCGTCCTCGGCGTCCCCAACTCCCTCGTCGATGGCTTCTTCAAAGCCGAAATCCTGGGCGTCAATCCCGTGCCCGTCTTCGTTATGCTGCTGGTCGCCATTGCTGGCTACGTCACGCTGACGCGCACCGTTCTGGGCCGGCGCATCTATGCCATCGGCGGCAACGAGATTGCCGCCAGGTACGCTGGCATCCCAGTCGGCAAGGTCAAGGTCATCGTCTTCACGCTCAGCGGCGTGCTCGTCGGCCTCTCGGCCTGCATGTCGCTGGGATACTTCGGCTCCGCCAGCCCCGGGGGCGGCAAGGGCTATGAGCTCGACGTCATCGCCGCGGCGGTCATCGGCGGCGCTTCCCTCTCCGGCGGACGCGGCACGGCGCTCGGTGCCGTCCTGGGCGCCATCCTCATCCAGATGATCCGAAACGCCATGCTCATCCTCGACATCGATACCAATTACACTGAGATCGTGATGGGTGCCGCGATCGTCGCGGCGGTCGTCCTCGATCAGGCCAAGATGCGCCTCACGGCCCGGCGCGGCTGATCGACCCGCTCCCACGCCAAGGCCGGACTCGTCCAATCATCAATCTGACACCGGGCCGCCTCAGGGGCCCTCAACTCGGGAGACTCGCACATGGGAACTCGCGGAAAGATCATGCCGAAAACGTTGGGGGTCGCGGGATTGCTCGCCGCTCTGGGACTTCTTGCCCTGAGCAGCGTCGGCTGTGAGAAAAAGACGACGCCCGCGCCTGCCACGCCCGCCGCCACAACTCCCGCTGCTCCGGCCACGCCAGCCGTTGGCTCGGCTGCTGATGGTGCCACTGGCGCTGCCGCCGCGCCCGCCGCCAGTGGTCGCAACCTCGTCATTGGCGTGATCGCCAAGAGCCAGGGTAACCCTGTCTTCCAGGCCGCTCGCACCGGTGCCGTCGACGCCGCCCGTGACCTCAGCGCAAAGCACGGCATCAACATCTCCGTCAACTGGCAGACACCCGTCGACGAAGACGCGCAGAAGCAGTCTGAGTTCATCGAGCAGCTCGCGAGCCAGGGCGTCGATGGCATCTCCCTCTCCGCCACCGACGGCCAGGTCCTGCAACGCTCCATCGACTCAGCGGTCGACAGGGGCGTGATCATCGTTACCTTCGACTCCGACTCGCCCAACAGCAAGCGCATGGCCTACGTCGGCATCGATGACGTCGCTGGCGGCCGCGCCGTCATGCAGCAGCTCGCCAAGGCCATGGGCGACAAGGGCGGACCCATCGCGATCCTCGGTGGCACGCAGACCGCACCCAACCTCCAGGCCCGCATCAAGGGCGTCAAGGAAGAGCTCGAGAAGCTCAAGGAAAAGGGCTTCACGCTCAGGGAGGTCTACTACCACAGGGAGACCGCCAACGACGCCGCCGCCGAGATCCAGCGCGTCCAGAACGCCAACCCCGACATCAAGGGCTGGGCCATGGTCGGCGGCTGGCCCCTCTTCACGCAGAACGCACTCACCGGCATCGCCGACAAGGGCGTCAAGGTCGTCGGCTTCGACACGCTCCCCGAGCAGCTCGGCTACGTCAAGCGCGGCGAGGTCCAGGCCCTCATCGGCCAGGACTGCTACGGCTGGGGCTACCAGTCCGTCTCCATGCTTGTCGACAAGCTCCACCTCAAGAAGGACCCACCGAAGGTGATCAACACCTTCGACCTCTCCGTCGTGACGCAGGACAACGTCGCGGAGTACGAGGGCCTGTGGCAGAAGTGGCTCGGCAAGAAGTAAGCACATCGCTCGATCACTCGCACGCTCCGGGCCACCGCCCGGAGCGTGTTTTCTGCAAGCGGCCCCACACCATGAGCGACTTCCTCACCGCCACCAACATCAGCAAGCGCTTCGGCATCACGCAAGCACTCGATGACGTCTCGGTCTCGTTCCGGCGCGGCGAGGTCCACGCGCTGATGGGCGAGAATGGTGCAGGCAAGAGCACACTCGGCAAGGTCATCGCGGGCCTCCATCGCGCCGACACCGGCACCGTCACGATCGATGGCAAGGTCCTGGCGCCGGGCTCGCTCGACGCGGCGTTCGACGCCGGTATCCGCCTCGTTCATCAGGAGCTCGCGCAGTGCCCCAACCTCTCCGTCGCGGAGAATCTGAGCCTGCACCGAATGCCCGTCTCGCGATCAGGCTTGGTTGACTTCGCGAAAATGCATCGCCGCGCCGAACGCCTCGTCCATCGCCTGGATCCCAGGATCGATGTTCGCCGCCCGCTGGGCGACCTCTCCCCCGGCAAGCGTCAGATCTGCCAGATCGCCGCCGCCCTCGACGATGGGACACAAGATGGCGACGCGTCCAACGCGGGTCACGGCGGCGCGCGCGTCATCGTCCTTGATGAGCCCACAAGCTCGCTCTCAATCTCCGAGGCCGATCGCCTCATCGAGATCGCGCGACAGCTCGCGGCCGAGGGCATCACGATCATCTACGTCAGCCATCGCATGGGCGAGATCTTCGCCGTCTGCGACCGCGTCACGGTGCTGCGCGACGGCAAGTACGTCGCCACCAGCGAGATCAAGAGCCTCGACGAGCCAACGCTCGTGCAGCAGATGATCGGTCGCCGCCTCGAAACGCCGCGAGGCCGTGCCTTCGCAAGCGTCGAGGCCTCCGGCCGCGAGAGCCAGCCCTCGCTGCAGGTCCAGCGCCTCTCCTCGACCGTGGGCCTCAAGGACATCTCTCTCGAAGTGCGTCCCGGCGAGGTCGTCGGCATCGGTGGCCTCGTCGGCTGCGGCCGCAGCGAAGTTCTCAACGCCATCTTCGGCCTCGACCACGGCGCGCGAGGCGTCATCCGCTGCATGGGCCGCCCACTCGCAGGTCGCGACGGAGGCAAGGCCTTTGGCCTTTCGCCGGGCCACCATCGCGGCCCGCGCGCGGCCATCGCCGCCGGACTCGGCTACCTCCCCGAAGATCGCCGCAACCAGGGCCTCTTCTTCGAGATGGGCATCGACGAGAACATCGTCATGCCCTTCATGGCGCGCATGGCCTCGTGGCTCGGCTTGCGCTCCATGCGCTCAGAGCGATCCGAAGTCGCCTCAAAGATCGCCGAGTTCCAGGTCAAGTGCGCCAGCCCCGCACTCTCGCCCGCCACCCTCTCGGGCGGCAACCAGCAGAAGCTCCTCATCGCACGCTGGATGGGCGGCACGACGCGCGTCCTCATGCTCGATGAGCCCACCCGCGGCATCGATGTCGGCACCAAGGCCGAGGTCTACCGCCTCGTCCGAAAGGCCGCGGAAAGCGGCGTCGCGGTGCTGCTCGTCTCGAGCGAGATGCCCGAGCTCCTCGCCCTCTCCGACCGAATCCTCGTCATGTGCGAGGGCCGCATCAGCGGCGAACTCCGCGGCGACGACATGACGCAGGAAAAAATCCTGCGCCTGGCCACCGGAATCGATCGCTCGGGCACATCCTCATCCACCGAGCCGCAGTCCGCCGCGGCCAGCGCGTAGACTCGGCTCCATGCCCACCAAGGGAGCCAACCCCGAGCCCTCGCCGCGCACGCTCGTCTGCGTCCCGCTCACCGTCCTCGAGGACGATCGCACGATCGAGGAAATGCGCCGCGCGCTCGACGCCGGTGCCGACATCATCGAGCTCCGCCTCGACACGATCTTCGAGGGCGAAGGCGGAAGTGACACGCACGACACGCACGACACGCACGACGCCGCGATCGTCCGCCGAATTCGCACGCTCATCAAGTCCAGCCCACTCCCGGTGATCCTGACCTGCCGCGTCGCGAGCGAGGGCGGCGACTATGACGGCGACGAAGCAGACCGCATCAGCCTCTTCGAGCGGCTGACCGCCGCGAGCGCATCTTCGCCCGCGTACCTCGATGTCGAGTGGTCATCCTTCTCGCGCTCCGCCATCATCGCACAGAAGGTGCGCCTCTGCGTGCGGCACCCCGGGCAACAGCGCGACGTCACCAGCGGGCTGATCCTCTCAACGCACGACTTCTCAGGCCGCCCGACGGACCTGATGCGCCGCGTGCTCGCGATGTCCGAGCAGGCCGCCGCGAGCGTGGTGAAGGTTGCCTTTCGCGCGCGCTCGCTGCGCGATGCGCTCGAAGCGCTCGATCTCCCAGGGCAGTCAAGCCGTCCGACGATTGCGCTCGCGATGGGCGAGTTTGGCCTCGCCTCGCGCGTGCTTGCAGGAAAGTTCGGCGCATTCCTGACCTTCGCCGCGCTGCGCAGCGAGCGCACCACTGCGCTCGGACAGCCCACGATCGCCGAGCTGCTCGGCCTCTACCGATTCCGCTCAATTACTCCCGCAACCAGCGTCTACGGCGTTGTCGGCTGGCCCATCGGCCACTCGCTCTCGCCGCTCGTGCACAACGCGGGCTTTGAGGCCATCAATCACGACGGCGTGTATCTGCCGCTGCCCATCGGCGTTGATGAGTCCGACGCGGAAGCCTCGTACCTCTCGTTCAAGGCCACGATGCTCGAGCTCATCGAGCATCCGCGCCTCACGCTCTGCGGCGTGAGCGTCACGATGCCGCACAAGGAACATCTCCTTCGCCTCGCGCGCGAGCGCGGATGGAGCATCGACGCCGTGACCGAATCCGTCGGAAGCGCGAACACGCTCACGCTCGCAGCGACAGGATCCGTCGCACGCGCGAGCGTGAAGAACACCGACGCACCGGCGGTTGCGGTCTGGCTCACGCAGGCCATCGGCGGCGGGCTCGCGGGCAAGCGCATCGGCATCCTCGGCGCGGGCGGTGTCGCGCGTGCCGCAGCACACGCCGCGGCCTCCGCGGGCGCAACCGTCATCATCTACGCGCGCGATGTGTCCAAGGCGCAGCGACTCTGCGACGACATCGCCGTGAGTCTCTCGCGATCTGCAAGTTTCATCAAGCTGGTCGCCGCGGCGTGGGACCTCATCCCCAAGAACTGCTGCGACGCGATCATCAACTGCACGCCGCTGGGAATGTCCGGGACGCCCGGCGCGGCCCAATCACCGATGGATCTCGCCGCGATCAATGGGTGCGGGCGCGACACGATCTATTTCGACACCGTCTACAGCCCGGTCCAGACGCCGCTGCTCGCGCTCGCGCGTAGCGCGAGCCGCCGCACCGTCGATGGTGTGGGCGTGTTCGTCGAGCAGGCCGCGTTGCAGTTCGAAACGTGGACCGGCACCGCCGCGCCGCGCGCACTCTTTGAACGAATCGTCCGCGTGCGCCTCGCCGAGCGCGAGGCCGCGCGACACGAAAAGAGCTGATCACGCGTAATGATCACGCGTGCTGATGACCTGTCCTGATCACCTGTCCTGATCACGTGTCTGTCCCGATCACGTATCCGGATCACACGCCCTGATCAGTCACGCCGCTCATCCGCAGCAGCGTGCGGAAGCTCTCTGAGAAGACAAAGTTGTGCTCGGGGAACTGCGTTCCTGCCATGTTCTGATCGATGTGGCTGAACATGAGGTCGATCGCGCCGATCTGGCGTGCGGACGTTGTGCCGCCCGGATCAAGCAGCTCGACCACGCCGCGCGTCGAGGCGCCCATGGCGTCGAAGTGCTCCATCGTCGCGGTGTACCGCAGCGTGAAGCCGGGCACCGCGTCTTCCGTCAGTTCTGCCTTGCTCACCTTCGCCAGGATCACCTTCTCGCGAAATCCTTCCGCGTGCCCGACGAGGATTCCTGCCGTCTGCGCCATGCCCTCGATGATGAAGCACGCGGGCATGATCGGCATCGCGGGCAGATCATCCGTCGCCGCGAAGTGATCGTGCAGGTGCTCTTCCGCGAGCGAGATGTTCTTGATCGCCACCAGCCGCTCGCGCGGCACGAGCTGCACAATGCGATCAATCCACATCCAGCGCATGAGAGAATCCGTTGTGAGTGTGGTGAGCGTCTGTGCCGCGCGTCACTTCGCCGCGAGCTTGGCCTCAACGAAGCGCACCAGAACCTCGACGGTGAAGATCTCGGCAACCTTGCGAACCTGCGGATCCTGCTCGAGTGCCGTGAAGTTCGCGTGCGGCATCCGGACCTTCATCGCGGCCAGGCCCTTTGGTGTGACGAGGCCATCCTTCACGTACTCGGGATCCTGGCTCACGCCCTCGGGAAAGAGCTCGCCCTGCGCGATCTTGATGGCGAAGGCCTGCTCGAGCTTGAAGACGATGTCGAGGAAGTCGATGGACTCTGCGCCCAGGTCCTTGGTCAGGATGGCGTTCATCTGAACCTCGTCGTCGTCAACGGCGAGCGCATCGACCAGAACGGCCTGAATCTTCGAGAAGATCTCGTCGCGTGTCATCGCTTGCAAGCCCTCGAGGGGAACGCTTCCGGCACGGATCCGCCGTGCCCCGGAAGCGAGGGGGACATGATAGGACGAAGGTAGGACGAAAAAAGGGAGGAAGGAGTGGTGCCGCGGCTGATCTGCCGCCATCGGCTGCTTTGCCCGACTAGACCAGCGCGGCCACGCGCGGCGCAACCCGGATCGGGCGGAGCTCAAATCGCCCCGAGGCCGCGACCGGAAAATCTGCCGCGCTCTCGCCGGGTTCGATCAGGAACGCTTTTCCCTCAAGGTCGAGCACGCCGCCTT
>Ga0105044_10013155_pt1 | contig 11241 bp, 10 predicted proteins | sample MAT01_FD_78092 | JGI IMG/M metagenome (GOLD analysis project Ga0105044, IMG submission 78092) | Freshwater microbial communities from Lake Fryxell liftoff mats and glacier meltwater in Antarctica - MAT-01 | ecosystem: Environmental > Aquatic > Freshwater > Ice > Liftoff microbial mat | place... | reverse complement strand
TCGCGCGGCCTCACCCGTTGCGCGCACTTCCAGCCCCGCGATCAGCTCGCGCAGCGTTGCCCGCGCGATGAACAATGGCAGACGGCGCTCGTCAATGCAAACGTCCGGGATGGGACAAATAGGTCAGCAAAACGGGGAAAGTTGCGAATCAACGCCGGGGAGCGGCAGAAACGAAAGCGACGGGAGTTTCCACCAGGCGCAGATTTTTGATGGTCAAGTTTTGCGTCAAAAAGGGCAGTGATATTACTTGGCAATTTGGTCGGTTCTTGGTGGCGCTGCGGACGTTCGGATTACAAGTTCGCAATGAAAATCGGAACGGGCCTCGGCGTCTGGTCCGGCCAATAGAAGCCGGACAGCTTCTTCGGCCATTTCCGTCGCGGGTTGGCGGACCGTCGTCAGACGCGGCACAACAAGGTCCGCCAGTGTTATGTCATCGAAGCCCACGATGGTCAGCTCACCTGGCACTTCAATGCGCAGGTCCCGCGCCGCCCGCAGTGCGCCGATGGCCTGCTGATCGCTTGCCGCCGCAATGGCCGTCGGGCGTTGCCCGACCGGTACCGAAAGGATCTCGCGGGCGATCTTTTCCCCCGACGCATAATTAAACAGGCCATGATGCACCCGCAGGCGCATGCTGGGGTCATTGGCGCACAATTGGCGAAGCTGCGTTGTGAAGCCATCTTCGCGCACTTGCGCTACCCGCGTCTGCGGTGGCCCGCCAATATAGTCGATGCGCCGGTGGCCCAGATCAAACAGGTATTGCGCGGCAAGCGCGATACCTCGTCGCTGGTCGGCATAAATTCCCCTGATGCCGGCAATCGCCCGGTCAAACGCCACCACCTGCACATTGCTTGGCATCGTGAATTCCTGATGGTCTTCGGCCGGGATCAGTATGATCCCCGCGGGCGTTCGGTCAACGATTGCCGACATCTGGCGCGCTTCAATCGCCGTGTCGTTATGTGACGCGGCCAATATCACCACATAGCCATGCCGGGAGGCCGCCTTTTCAATATCCTGTGCGACTTGGGCGAAGAACGGGTTCGTGATGTCGGGCAGGATCACACCGATGATATCGACCCGCTTTGCGCGCAGGGCGCGGGCAGCCAGGTTCGGCTTGTAGTTCAATGCCGCAATAGACTGGTTTACGCGCAGCAGAATTGGGTGTTTGACTGTTTCATTCTTTGCCAAAACACGCGATACGGTTCCAACTGACACGTTGGCGAGTTTGGCCACATCGTGGATGGTAACACTTTTCTTCGGCGGGCGCATTTTCAGTCCTGACACTTCCACACTTTGCGATGATTTAAACTACTCTGCCTAAAGAGCGCTGCACACTTCAGGCAACTCATATCCGTGCCAAAGAATGCATCACCTCGTCCCGAAGTGGCAGAGAGTCAATCGCTCCTTTCCTTGTCGTGGCCAAGGCAGCTGCATGGACCGCAAACTCTATCGCGTCGGCATAGGATCTGCCCCGTGCAAGGCCCGCTGCAAAAGCGCCATTGAAGCAGTCACCGGCAGCAACGGTGTCGATGGCACGGACGTGCGGGCAAATCATTGACCCTGCGCTGCCTTCCAGCACCCAGGTGACACCGTTTTCGCCCATCGTCACGACAGCACCCAGCCGGGTCATTTCGGCCAGAACATGCGCCACCCTTAGGCCTTCGGTCAGGTTTGTGGGCGTGACACCGGTGATCAGATCGGCCTCGGTCGCGTTGGGTGTCAGGATGTCAAAGTGGCTGATAACGTCGGCAGGCCACATCGGCCCCGGTGCAGGGGCCGGGTCCATCACGACCACCGCGCCACCGGTTCGTGCGCAAAGTGCCACAGCAATCGCCGTTGCAACTGCAGTTTCGCTCTGCAGGAGAACGACTTTTGCGGATCGGATTGCCAAGTGGTTATCGACAATTGCATCTGCTCCCAACAGCGCGTTCGCCCCCTGCACGATCCGGATGATGTTTCCGCCATCGGGGCCTACGTCGATGAACGCGAGCCCCGTGGTTGCCCCTGCAATCTTGCGCAGGGCAGTGATACGCCGAAACCGGAAAGGTCCCTTTCCGCGTCTGCCCCGAAAGCGTCGTCGCCAATCGCGCCCACAAACAAAGTGCGGCTGCCCATGCGCGCTGCTGCCGCTGCCTGATTGGCCCCTTTGCCCCCGGTGCCAAACCGCGTCTCATGCGCGGTGACCGTTTCGCCGACACCGGGCCAGCGATCCAGATAGCACACAAGGTCGCGGTTCAGGCTGCCAACCACCACAACGTCTGCTTGCGGGTCTGGATCATGCCGCACGACCATACCTCGCCCGGAACTGGTCAAGCACGACGGCCACGATCAACACGACGCCGGTGATCATTTGACGCATGAAGTCGCTGAGGCCCAGCAGGATCAAACCATTTGCCAAAACTCCGATGATAAACGCCCCCATCAATGTGCCGATAACCGACCCGCGTCCGCCGTTCAGGCTAGTGCCGCCGATGATCACTGCCGCAATCGCGTTCAGCTCGAACCCGATGCCCGCAATCGGGCTCGCGATATTCAGTCGGGCCATATAGACAATTGCCGCGATCCCGGCGGTTAGCCCGCACAGGGAAAACGCGATCATCTTGTAGCGAAACACCGAATGCCCCGCCAGCCGAACCGCCTCTTCGTTATTGCCGATGCCATAGATCATCCGGCCCAGCACCGTGCGGTTCAGGATGAACCACGCGATGCCCACCAAAGCCAACGCCAGCAGAAAAACCAAGGGAATACCGAAGATCAGCGCCGATCCGAACTGTTCGAACGCCTTCGGGAAGGCGTAGATCGTTTGCGCGTCCGACACCTGCAAAGCGGCACCACGCGCAATGTTCAGCATTCCCAGTGTGATGATGAACGACGGGATCGACCAATAGGCGCTGAGAAACCCGTTCAACAGCCCGCAGACCAGACCGGCCAACACCCCAGCGAGGATTGCCAACAAGATGGCCTCGGTCGGCCCCAGCCCCGGCAGCGTGATGGCCTTCCCCGCAATCACGGCGGCAAAGGCGAGGATTGACCCCACCGAAAGGTCAATCCCGCCGATCAGGATCACAAAAGTCATCCCCACCCCAAGGATAAGGTTGATGGTAATCTGGGTCAGGATATTGGTGATGTTGTTGGGGGTAAGAAAATGTTCGGTCGTGACCGAAAAGAAGATCACCAAGCCCAGCAGTGCCATCCCGATCCCCGCACGGTTGATCAGATCTCGAAAGCTCCGCCCGGCGTTTGATGTGGTTGTCGTCATGTCGTCCTCAGGTCAGGTTTGGCCGTAAGCCAGCTTCAGGATGGTTTCTTCGGAATAGTCCTGGGGCAAGACGCAGCCTTGAATGGCGTCTGCGGCCATCACCAGAATGCGGTCGCACAGCGCCATCAGTTCCGGCAGTTCGGACGAGACAACCAGCATTGCCACACCCGCATCGGCCAGATCCCGCAGGATCGTGTAAATCTCTGCCTTGGCCCCCACATCAACCCCGCGTGTGGGTTCATCCAGCAGCAGAATGTCTGGCTTTGTGGCCAGCCATTTCGCCAGCACCACCTTTTGCTGATTGCCGCCCGACAGGCTGGAGACTGCATCCGAAATCTTGCCGAATTTCAGTTGCAACTGCGCGCCCTGGCGTGTTGCCAATGCCGCCTCGTCGCCATCGCGCAACAGACCAAACCGGGTCACATGTGCCATGCTGGCGAGCGAGGTGTTCGCCGCAATCGGCATCGACAGGATCAACCCTTCGTCCTTGCGGTCCTCGGTCACAAAGCCCATCCCGGCGGCAATTGCCTGTGCCGGACTGGCCAGGGTGACCACCGCGCCATCGCGCCGCAACGTGCCCGACGCCACCGGGTCCACGGCGAAGATGCTGCGCAAGAGTTCGGTCCGGCCGGCGCCCACCAGCCCGGCAATCCCCAAAATTTCGCCACGACGCAGCTCGAAGGTCACGCCGGTTGCAGCCCGGCTGCCCGTCACGCGAAAGTCATCCAGCGCCAACACGACAGGCGCATCTGCCGCAACAGGGGGCCGTGGGGCCGGCGTCAGCGCCAGATCGCGCCCGACCATATGGCGCACCACGGCCGCGGGCGAGGACCCTGCGACATCCTCGGTTGCGATGGTCTTACCGTTGCGAAACACGGTGACCCGGTCGCAAATGCGGAATACTTCGTCCAGATGATGCGTCACGAATACCACCGTTACCCCCCGATCGGCCAAAGCCCGAACGAGATCGAACAGCCGCAACTTTTCGCGGTCGGTGAGCGTGGCCGTCGGCTCGTCCAGGATCAGAATGGCACTGTCGGTTTGCAGGGCGCGGGCAATCTCGACCAATTGGCGATGCGCGATGCCCAAGGTCGAGATGGTCGCGTCCACATCAACATCCGTCAATCCGATGCCATCAAGTGCGGTCCGCGCCCGGCGTCGTACCTCGGCCCGATCATACAGGCCCAGACGCGTCCGGGGCAGGGCTTCGATCGAGATATTCTCGGCTACGCTCAGGTGGCTCAGCAAGTTGAATTCCTGGTGCACAACCTGAATCCCCCGTGCTTTGGCCTGTTGCGGTGTGTGCGGGGCGAAAGGTGCGCCATCGAGGGTAATCGTGCCTTCGGTAAAGCTGTGCACCCCCGTAAGCACGCGTATCAGTGTCGATTTTCCGGCGCCATTTTCACCGACTAAGGCATGAATTTCGCCTTTGCGCAGCGAAAATTCCACCCCGTCAAGCGCCTTTACCCCGCCAAAATACTTCTTCAACCCGGTGACACGCAGAACATCCGGATCGGGCGCATCTGAGCCGTGTTGTTGTGCCTGCGCCGATTTGCCCCCCGAGCACAAAATCCGTTGCGCGCCGCTGTTTCCTGCGGCGCGCAACGCCAACCGGCTACTTCGTTACCAGTTCAACCGGGGTCTTGACCCAACCTTCGAGCGGCGCGCCACCCGCGACCAATGCAAGCCCAAGATCAACCGAGTTCGCTGCCATATCGGCGCCAAACTGATCCACCGTGGCCAACATGCGGCCATCTGCGATCATCGGCAGAACGGCTGGAACCGCATCGAACCCCACCACAAGAATGTCGGTGCGGCCCGCGGCCTCCAGCGCGCGCACCACGCCGATAGCCATCGAATCGTTCGCAGCCAGCACGCCCTGAATATCAGGATGCGCTGTCAGCATGGTCGAAAACACCGCATTGGCCTCTTCGGTTTCCCAATGCGCAGTGCGGCTGTCCAGCAGTTCCAGCCCGAATTCGGCGATCGAATCTTCAAAACCAAGCCGACGTTCGGTGGCGTTGTCAGCCCCGGGGTTGCCCTCGATGATGACAACCTTGGCACCTTTGCCAAGCGCTTTGCCCAGCGCGTCACCCGCCAGTTTTGCCCCGCCACGGTTGTCCGGTCCGACAAAGGCCAGTTCCAGCCCGGCTTCGTTTTTCGCAGCGGCGTCCAGCGACACGTCGAAGTTCACCACGGTAATTCCGGCTGCGATCGCCTTTTGGATCGGACCCACCATGGCGCGCGAATCCGCAGGGGCAATGACGATCAGATCAACGCCTTCGGTGATGAAGGTTTCCACCGCGTTGATCTGCGACTCGAAGTCGGTTTCGTTCTGCATGCCCACGGCGCGCAGCTCATAGTCGCCCCGGCGCGCGGCGTGTGCCTCTGCCCCGACCATCATGTTCTGGAAGAACTCGTTTGCCAACGACTTCATCACCAGTCCCACCACTGGCTTGTCCTCGGCGAAAGCCACCGATGACAGCAACAGCCCGCTCAATGTGGCCGCGGCCAAAGTCTTCAGAAACTTCATGTTTTCCTCCCATGGAACTTTTTGCCGCGCCGCGATGAATCAATCCGGCGTGGTGAGGCAGCTAAGGGCAGCAGGGGCGCGATGTCAATATGAAACGGTTCATATTTATGAACCCTTTCATAAATTGATCCGGACACTGTTTGCCCTGCTCACGTTCTGCCCTGAACGAGACCAGTATGGTCGTTATGGCCCATATCAGGGACCAATCACGCCTGAGCCTTGGCAGCTATGGCCAACCTCGAATGAGAGAAGAACTGAAGAAAGTTGGGGTCGATGTGGGGCACCGCCGGGTCGTGCGGCTGATGCGGGAGAACGAGCTCGTCGTTGAAAGAACACGCAAATTCTAGGCGACGACGGACAGCGATCACACGTTCAACACTGCGCCGAACCTGCTGGATCGTGACTTCACGACTGATCGACCGAACCAGAAATGGGCGGGTGATATCAGCTACATCTGGACCCGCGAGGGGTGACTGCATCTGGCGGTGATCTTGGACCTGCATTCGCGGCGCGTCATCAGTTGGGCCGTCAGCAACCGGATGAAGCGCGACCTGGCGATCCAGGCGTTGAAAATGGCCATCGCCCTACGATCACCGCCGCGGGGCTGCGTCTTCCACAGCGACCGAGGCAGCCCGATGCTGCTCCCACGACTACCAGAAGATCCTGCGTGAGCATGGGTTCAAGGCGTCAATGAGCGGCAAAGGCAACTGCTATGACAACGCAGCCATCGAAACCTTCTTCAAAACCATCAAGGCCGAGCTGATCTAGCGCAGGTCCTCGGAAACGCGTCGCCAGGCCGAAACCGCCATCTTCCAATACATCAACGGCTTCTATAACCCACGCCGCCGACATTCAGCATTGGGAGGGAAAAGCCCATTGGCCTTCCAACGCCAAGTGGCCTAAACGAGCACTTGGAGCGGCACAAATACGTGACAAGACCAGATTCCGGACATGGTGTTTCCTTGCTCAGGCTCGTCCCAGGATCAGATCAGCCGCGCGTTCGGCGATCATTACGACAGGGGAGGCGGTATTGCCCGAAACTATGCGTGGCATGACCGAGGCATCGACGATCCGCAAGCCCGCCATTCCCTGCACCTTCAGGGAAGGATCGACCACGGCCTGCGCGTCCGTGCCCATGCGGCAGGTGCCTACCGGGTGAAAGATCGTCGTCGCGATGTCGCCCGCCTTTGCTGTGAGGGCCACGTCGGTTTGAAAGCCAGCGCCGGGAAGCCATTCGTCGGGGGCATAACGCTGGAGTGCCCGCGCCGTCATGATCTGCCGCGCCTGCCGTATCGAGGTCACGGCCACGCGGCGGTCTTCATCGGTGGACAGGTAGTTCAGCCGGATCTCGGGTTGTGTCTCGGGCCGCGGGGTGGTTGCATGGACATGGCCGACCGAGGTCGGGCGCAGGTTGCAGACTGATACGGTGATTGCCGAAAAGGAATGCAACGGATCGCCCAGACGGTCGGTCGACAGCGGCTGCACGTGGTATTCAAGATCGGGCGTTTCCCGGTCCGGGCTTGATTTGGTGAATATGCCGAACTGGCTGGGGGCCATCGACATCGGGCCGCTGCGGGTGAGGGCGTACTCCAGCGCAATGCGCGCCTTGCCGTAGAGGCTGCTGGCCCTGTCGTTAAGGGTGCTGGTGCCCTGCACCTTGAACACGGTGCGGATTTGCAGGTGGTCTTGCAGGTTTTCCCCGACGCCGGGCAGGTCGTGGACTGGCGTCAGCCCAAGGCCGGTGATGCGGTCCGGCTGGCCGATGCCGGAAAGCTCTAGCAATTTCGGGCTGTTGATCGCCCCCGCCGCTAGGATGACCTCGGCCCCGGCAGACGCTGAATGAGGATGGTTGTCGGCCAACCACTCGACCCCTGTTGCGCGTCGCCCATCGCAGGTGATGCGAGTCACCAGCGCATGTGTTACCACGCGAAGGTTTCCGCGCCGGATCGCCGGGCGCAGGAAGCCACGCGCAGAGTTCCAGCGAACGCCGCGTGCCTGGTTGACGTCGAAAAAGCCCGATCCCTCGTTCGAGCCGTCGTTGAAATCATCGCGAGGCAGGACGCCGAACTCCTTTGCACCCTCCTGCACGGCTCTCAGGATGTCCCAAGTCAACCGCTGACGTTCGACCCGCCATTCGCCGCCCGCACCGTGCACCGCAGATGCGCCGCCCCAATGATCCTCGGATTTCCGGAAATAGGGCAGAACGTCGTCCCAGCCCCAGCCGGTGTTGCCCATTTGCCGCCAGTGGTCGTAGTCGGCGGCCTGACCACGCATGTAGATCATGCCGTTGACCGAGGTGCAGCCGCCCAGAACCTTGCCACGCGGATAGCTCAGGCTGCGCCCGTTCAGACCAGGCTCGGGGGCGGTCTTCATCATCCAGTCGGTGCGCGGATTGCCGATGCAGTAAAGATAGCCCACGGGGATCTGCACCCAGTGATAGCGGTCCGAGCCCCCGGCCTCGAGCAGCAGCACTCGGGTGCGGCCATCAGCCGTCAGGCGGTTGGCCAGGACGCAGCCCGCCGTCCCGGCACCGATGATGATGTAATCGTATTGGCCTTCGTTGGTCATGGCTTTCCCAAGTCCGCTAGGTCGGCCCAGAATGGCTCCATCGCTGCCGTGAGGCGCTGCCAAACGGCAAAGCGGCGGTCGTGCAGGGCGCGTTGCCGAGGGTCGGGGGAAAGCTGCGCCTTGGCTTTCGTCATGGCGGCAACGGCGGCCTCCTCGGTTGGGTAATGGCCTGTCCCGACTGAGGCGGCTATGGCCGCGCCAAGGGCACCGGTTTCTTCTGCGCTGCCAAGCGTGACAGGCAGCCCAAGGATATCCGCCATCATCTGTGGCCAGTGCGGCGACCGGGTGCCGCCGCCCGACAGGGTGACTTGGCGGATTTGCGCGCCGGTCGCGTTCAGTACATCAACATGACGGCGGTGCTCGAATCCAATGCCCTCATACAGGGCGCGCAGAATATGGCCCTCGTCGTGCCACCCGGCCAGGCCATAGAACCCGCCCCGCTGATGCGCGCCGTTCCTGCCACCATAGAGGAAGGGATGAAACATCGGGTCATCCGGGGCCACTTGTGCACCGCCAACCAGATCGTTCACCTGCCCAAAGGGGTCATCGTGGTGACCGCCCCGTTCCAGCAGCGTACGCACATACCATTCCAGATTAGCGGCCGATGTGGCGCTGTTGTCCATGTTGGCAAAGCGTCCCGCGCCAAAGGCCGCTACCATGAAGATGCGCGGATCGCGGGCGGGTGCATCGGCAAAGGTTTGGTTGATCGACCAACTGCCCAGAACGATTGACGCGGCCCCCGCGCCGACTGCCCCCGACCCCAGCGCCGAGGCCACCACGTCGAAGTAGCCGGCGACCACCGGCGTCCCGGCGCGCAGACCGGTTGCGGCAGCGGCCTCTGGCGTGACATGCCCCACGACATCGGTGGGCTGCGCCAGCGTCGGCAGCAAAGCCAAAGCATCAGATAGGCCGTAGAGCGCCAAAAGTTCAGCGTCATAGCGGGCCTCGGGTAGGCGCAAAAGGCCTGCGCCTGACATGTCGGAAATTTCGGTTGCCCGAACGCCGGTCAGGTGCCAGCCGATGATATCCTTGGCAAAGCATAGGGTTCCGGCATTGGCATAGGTCTCGGGCCGGTGCTTCTTGAGCCAGGCCAGCAGAACCGGAGTCTGCGACGGCCACGGCCGTTGCAGGCAGATAGCATGCAGATCAAGGCCAGTGCTGCGATCCAGGTCGGCGGCAAGCGATGCAGCCCGCGTATCAAGCGACTGGATGCCAAGCAGCGGTTGCCCGGCCCGATCCAGCAGATAAAGCCCGTTGCCGTGGCCTGCCAGACCGATGGCGGCAATCCTGCCAGTATCGACCTGCGCCGATGCCAGACAGCCCGCGATGGCTGCGCGCGCATTTGCCAAAAGCTCGGCCACCGGGCGTTCAACCATCCCCGGTGCCGGTTTCAACGTGGTGCCGTCGATGCCGTGCCGGGCGATCTGGCGGCCCTCAAGGTCGAAAAGCACTGCCTTGACGACGGTGTTGCCGATGTCGATGCCAAGGATCAGGTCAGGTGCCATGGTTGTAAATCTCCCATGCCGCTGCGCCATCGGCCCCCTGATGAATGATCGCCATCAGGGCTGCGACGACTGCCTTGGGATTGGCGTGCTGATAGATGTTGCGTCCGTAGACAAGGCCTTTGGCCCCCTGCGAGATCAGGGCTGCGGATTTCTCCAGCACTTGCCGCAAGTCCTCTTTGCCGCCGCCGCGTGCCAGCACCGGCACCCGGGCAGCCTCGACCACCCGGTGAAAGTCCTGCGGGTTCGCCGTCGGATCGGCCTTGATGATGTCGGCCCCCATCTCGGTCGCCAGTCGCACCAGCGTCACGATCTTATCCGCATCGCCATCGACCAGATAGCCGCCCCGCACGTCATTGGGCAGCATCACCAGCGGCTCGATCATCAGCGGCATGCCATAGCGCGTGCAATCGGCCCGCACCCGTGCGATGTTCTGGACACACTGGCGAAACAACTCCGGCTCATCAGGCAGCATGAACAGGTTGACCACGACACAGGCGGCGTCCATCTCGACCGCAGGCAGCACGGGGTCGGCGGCGTTCTGCAACTCGGCCCACATCACCCGGTGGCGGGTGGCATTGTAGGGATTGCCCATATCAAGCCGCATCACCAGCGCAGGCTTGTCGCGTTCGGGGCGCGCCTGCAAAAGGTCGGCCTGACCGTAAGTCATCTGGATCGCATCGGGACCGGCCGTCACCAGCATGTCCACCACGCGGCCCATATTCTCAAGCCCGGCCAGAAACGACGGCTCGTTGCACACACCGTGATCGACGGCGACATCCAGACAGCCGCCATTTCGCAACAGTCGCTTCAGACGAACCTTGGGGGTGATCTTCATGAGGAAACTCCTTCCGATGGGGCCAGTCTGATCCCGTGATATTTTTCGAGATCGATCAGGAAACCGGTGATCTCGGTCTTTGTCCGCGGCTCGGTCCAGCCACATTCCTGGGCCATGACCCGGGCGGTGGCGGTGATAAGCTTCAACGAAAGCTCACCCCGGATTGCAAGCGGACTGCGCCGTTGCAGCACATCGGCCAGATGCTGCGCCTGTTCATGACGGATGAACCAGGCGACCTCGCCTTCGGTCAGCACAGCGCCGGGCAGCGAACGGTCGTCTCGTCCGGCACAGAAGGCCGCAACCGATGCGGCCGTGGCACCGTAAAGGTCTGCGAGATGTGCTGCCCGCGCCGGGGTGAGCCCGTGATGCGCCACAAGGTCTTCTGTAAGCCGGACCGAAAACCACGCCCCCCCCCCCCCCATCGGCAGATCGCGGGTGCTGGCGCGGCGGGGCAGGCAAAGGTCGGCCAGCACCAGATCGACCGTCCCTTCTGCGAAGGCCCGGTAGGTCGTCCCCTTGCCCCCGCCCATGCCCATCTGTGGGG
>Ga0105044_10013154_pt1 | contig 11241 bp, 16 predicted proteins | sample MAT01_FD_78092 | JGI IMG/M metagenome (GOLD analysis project Ga0105044, IMG submission 78092) | Freshwater microbial communities from Lake Fryxell liftoff mats and glacier meltwater in Antarctica - MAT-01 | ecosystem: Environmental > Aquatic > Freshwater > Ice > Liftoff microbial mat | place... | reverse complement strand
GGGCTCGATGTGTTCGACGTGAAGACCGATTTCAATTTCTTCAATACAAGGGTCTGAGGTATGCGCTGGATGGGGGCGTTGCCCTTGCACCGACGCGAAAGCACACCCTGACCCGCCGCGCTGGTGCGCAGGCGGGACAGGCGGTTGCTTTACCTAGCCCAGTGCGGCGTGCAGCGCTTCGAACATCGCGCGGCCATCGGTGCCGCCTTGTTCGGCTTCGATCAGGCGTTCGGGGTGGGGCATGAGGCCGAGCACATTGCCAGCAGCGTTGACGATCCCGGCGATGTCGCGCGCCGAGCCATTGACCGGTTCGGCATAGCGGAACACCACCCGGCCATCGCCCTCAAGCCGGTCGAGCGTCGCTGTATCGGCGACATAATTGCCATCATGATGCGCCACCGGAATGCGTATCGCCGATCCGGCAGCATAGCGCGCGGTGAACATTGTTTGGGTGTTTTCGACCGTCAGGCTGACATCGCGGCAAACAAAATCGAGCCCGGCGTTGCGCATCAGCGCGCCCGGCAGCAGCCCGGCTTCGGTCAGCACCTGGAAACCATTGCACACGCCCAGCACGGCACGGCCTTCACCAGCCGCGGCGATCACCGCCTGCATTACCGGCGACCGCGCGCTCATCGCGCCCGAGCGCAGATAGTCGCCATAGGAAAAACCCCCCGGCAGGGCGATCAGGTCAAGCCCGTCCGGGAGCACAGCGTCGCGATGCCAGACCATCACCGGCGCCGTGCCGGTAATCGCCTCGATCGCCACCGCAAGGTCCCGGTCGCAATTGGAGCCCGGGAAGACGATGACTGCCGATTTCACAGGATATCGATCCGGTAGTTTTCGATGACGGTGTTGGCGAGCAACTGGCGGCACATCGCATCGATATCGGCTTCGCTGGTGCCATCGGTAAGATCAAGCTCGATCAGCTTGCCCTGGCGGGCGCCGGTGACGCCGGCAAAGCCGAGGCCGCCGAGCGCGTTCTGGATGGCGCGCCCCTGCGGATCGAGCACGCCGGGTTTGAGGGTGATGGTGACAAGGGCTTTCATGCGCCAGCCTCTAAGTTGAAAATCTGGCGCTGGCTATAGTTTTGGGAGCGCTGACCCGCACAAGTCCGCCTTTGCCGCGTGCCGGCGGGTCGCTGCGCCGAGCCGGGGATTGGTCGGGCACAGGCTGATCCGGCACGCTTCGCCGAGTGGGAAAAGCGGTCTTGCCGCTGCTGCTTGCGTTGACTTTCCCGAAAGTTGTGCGAGCGTTTCGGCATGACATCCGGAACAGTTGCCGCCGCCGCGCATCGATCGCTTTCGACGGGGTTGATCGTTGCTGTCGGCGCGGCGATCATGCTGAATTATATCGATCGCGGGGCGGTTTCGATCGCGGCACCGCTGATCAAGGATGAAATGGGGCTGTCTGCCACCGCCTATGGCCTGGTGGTTTCAGCATTTTTCTGGACCTATGTGCCGGTGCTGGTGCTGGCGGGCTGGCTCGCCGATCGGGTGTCGGTGTGGAAATTGATGGCCGCCGGCGTCGCGGTCTGGGCGCTCGCGACGTTGTGCATGGGTTTTGCCGGCGGCCTTGTCGCGCTGGTCGTCATGCGGCTGGCGATGGGGGTGGGCGAAGGCGTGGCCTTTCCCAGCGGATCAAAGCTGATGGCGCGGGCGCCCGAAGCGCGGCGCGCCACCGCCAATATCGCGCTGTCGGGCGGGCTGGCGCTGGGGCCGCTGGTCGGCACGCTGGCTGGCGGGGCGATTCTGGCAGCTTATGGCTGGCGCCCGATGTTCATCGTTTTTGGCAGCATCACGCTTTTTTGGCTGCTGCCCTGGTTGCTGTTCCGCCGCGAAGTCGATGCACCGCCGGGCAGCGACGACGGCGTCGCGGTATCCTATGATAAACTTCTGAAATCGCGGGGACTCTGGGCGATCTCGGCCTATCATTTCTCGGGGACTTATGCGCTGTATTTCATCATTGCCTGGTTGCCGCTCTATCTCGTCAAGGTGCGTGGCTATGACATCACCGACATGGCGCTGCTCACGTCGCTATTTTACCTCGGCCAGACCTTTGGCGCGGCCGGGTCGGCGGCACTGGGTGATTGGCTGATCGCGCGCGGCCGTCCGGCATCGGCGGTGCGGCGGGCGACCGGCGTCATCGCCTCGATCATCGGCGCTATCGGTGTGCTGGCCATCGCGTGGACCGAAACGACGACGGCGCTGATGCTCTGGCTGGTGCTGACAAGCCTTTGTTTCGGCACGGTAACCGGCGTGTTGTTCGTTGTCGGGCAGACGCTGGCCGGGCCGGCATCGGCCGGACGCTGGGTGGGTGTCCAGTCGGCCGTTGGCAATCTTGCCGGCATCACCGGGCCGGTGATCACCGGCGCGATCGTCGATTCGGCCGGCTATGGCCCGACCTTTGGGCTTACCGCCGCGGTGATAATGGCCGGGGCGGTTGTCTTTGGGTTCGGGGTCCCGCGCATCGCGCTGCTCGACTGGCGCGAATAGGCGGTTATCTCGGCGGTGCGCGTTACTTGCCGCGCGATTTGCGGTGTTCCTCAAGGTCGAGCACTGCCGAATCATCCTCGAGCATCAGGCCGAGCCGCCGCGCGACTTCCTGATAGGCCTCGACCTCGCCGCCGAGATCGCGGCGAAAGCGATCCTTGTCGAGCTTTTCGTTGGTCTTCATGTCCCACAGCCGGCAGCCATCGGGGCTGATTTCATCGGCAAGGATGACCCGGGCGAAATCACCATCGAACAGCCGGCCGAATTCCAGCTTGAAATCGACCAGCCTGATGCCGATTCCGGCGAACAGCCCGGCCATGAAATCATTCACCCGAATTGCCATGTCGGCGATATCGTGCATTTCTTCCTGACTGGCCCAGCCGAACGCAGCGATGTGTTCTTCCGTGACGAGCGGATCGTTGAGGGCGTCGTCCTTGTAATAATATTCAAGAATCGTGCGCGGCAGTTGCGCGCCTTCCTCCAGCCCGAAGCGCTTGGCGAGGCTGCCGGCGACGACATTGCGGACCACCACTTCGATCGGGATGATCTCGACCTGGCGCACCAATTGCTCGCGCATGTTGAGGCGGCGGATGAAATGCGTCGGGATGCCGATGGTGGCGAGCAGGGTGAACAAATGCTCGGAAATGCGGTTGTTGAGCACGCCCTTGCCGCTGATCGTGCCCTTTTTCTGGGCATTGAAAGCGGTGGCATCATCCTTGAAATACTGAATGATCGTGCCGGGTTCGGGCCCCTCGTAGAGGATCTTGGCCTTGCCCTCGTAAATCTGGCGGCGCCGGGTCATGGCTTCCTTCCTGATGGGCGGCTTAGGGCTAGCCGGCCTGTTGAAATTGCAAAGCCCCGAAGTCACCGGTTAGGGCGCACCCGGGGCAGTCAAATCAACATAGCGTGCGCCCGCCGCGCATACAATGGCGACGTGCAATCTTGCCGCCAACATCGGCCTTGCTGCGTTTGCGCATTGAACCCGGCGCGCACCGCCTCTATCTGCAATACATGATCCGCAGCCGGAGCCAGAGATGACCTCTTTCGAAAATCGCAAAAAAGCCTTTGAGGACAAGTTTGCCCATGATGCCGACTTGAAGTTCAAGGTTGCGGCGCGCCGTGACAAGCTTGTTGGCCTCTGGGCTGCCGCCAAGCTGGGGCTTACCGGCGATGCCGCCGATGCCTATGCCAAATCGATTGTCCTCGCCGATCTGGAAGAAGCCGGTGATGAAGATGTCGTTCGCAAGCTGGTCGCCGACCTGGCTGGCGAAGGTGTTGCAGAAACCGAAGTGCGCGCAGCGCTCGCCGAACACGGCGAAATTGCCCGCCACCAGATTATGGAAGTGATGTAAGCATCATGCCGATGGCCGCTGTCGATATCGAAGCTGCGATCGTCGCCGCCCTGCCGGGCGCGGCGGTCGAAATTACCGACCTTGCTGGTGATGGCGACCATTATGCGGCAAAGGTAACGGCGCCGCAGTTTGCCGGCCTGTCGCGTGTCAAGCAGCACCAGCTGGTCTACAATGCACTGGGCGGGCGCATGGGCGGCGTGCTTCATGCGTTGCAACTGACCACCATTCCAGCCTGAACCCCAGGCCAAAAGGAGCATCATGATGACCGACACCATCCAGGATCGCATTGCTACGCTGGTTAAATCGACCCCCGTCGTGCTGTTCATGAAGGGTACGCCGATGTTCCCGCAGTGCGGGTTTTCATCGACGGCTATCACCATCCTCGATCGGTTGGGCGTCGATCTGGACAGCGACGCCTTTCAGGGCGTTGACGTGCTTGCCGACCCGGCGATCCGCCAGGGCGTCAAGGAATATTCCGATTGGCCGACGGTGCCGCAGCTTTATATCGGCGGTGAATTCGTCGGCGGTTCGGATATCATGATGGAAATGTTCCAGGCCGGCGAATTGACCGCTATGCTCGAACAGGCCGGCATTTCGCCTCCCGCTGCCTGATCCGCATGACAGCGCCGGCGCCTGATCTTTCGGCAGGCGGCATCTGGCAGGCGGTGCTGGGCGAGTTTCGGCGCGATTTCTGGACGTTTTTTGCCATCGCGGCGCCGTTCACGGTGCTGGTGGATATGGCGATGGCACAATTCGGCCCGCCACAGCCAAAGACGGTGGCGGAGATTACCCCCAGGGTCGCGCTCATTGTTGTCCTGTTGCCGGCGTTGATCGGGGTTATTGCCCAACTTGCCGTTGCGCGCCTGACGGCGGTGCCCGACGAGCCGCCGCGGGTGGCGCTGGCCGTGGCGCTCCGGCGCCTGCCGTTTTTTTTGGCGGCAGTGCTGCTCATCGCCTGGCCGACCGGCATCATCGGCGGCATGATATTTGCGATCCCGGCGCTGCGTTGGGCGGTGGTGCTGTTGGTGATCCCCGGCCTGTATGTGGCAGCGCGCTGCTACCCAATGGTTGGCGCAGCGGCTGCCGAATCGATTGGCCCTGCAGCGATTTTGCGGCGCAGCTGGGCGCTCACCGCCGGCCGCGGCTGGGCCATCGCCTGGATCATGCTGCTGTCGATTCTGCTGCTGGTGGGTGCCAGCCTGATTGCCGCCGGCGTTGGTGGCGCGCTGGCGTCGGTGTTGACGCTGGCCGGGTTGAAACCGGTCGGCGTGTTCGTCGCCAATCTTGCAAACGCCCTGCTTGCCTGTGTGTTCTCCATCGGCAGTGCGATCGCGGCGACGCAGATTTACCAGCGTTTGCGCCTGGTAATCAAAGAATAGGGATGCGCGCCGCCGCCGAGCGCGGGTGGAGGCCCATCACCCGGGGGTCGGGCAGGATTTCCACGGCGCGCGCGAAGGGCACAAAGCCCTGCGCCTGGTAAAACCCCAGCGCACCGGGGTGATCGAGATCGCAGGTATGCACCCAGACCCGATTGATGCCGGCGCGCCAGCACAGCCGCATGGCATGCGCCATCAACCAGCCGCCATGGCCGTTGCCGGTCATGCCGGGCACCAGCCCGAAATAGGCCAGCTCGGCTTCGCCGGGCACGGCGAAATCAAGCTCGAGCAGGCCAACGGGAAAGCCGTCGCGCCGGGACGGGATGTGGATTTCGGTGGTCGGTGCGTCGATTATGCCGGCCAGCCGGGCGTCGTCGATCACGAGCCGGCCCAGCCACAACCATTCTTCGCCGATCTGGCGGAACAAAGCGCGGTAGCGGTCGCGATCGATCGGCGCCTGCCAGCGATCGAGCCTGAGTGCGGATTTGACCGGTGGGCGCACTGGCGGCGGCGCCCGCATTTCAAGGCTGGTGACCACCGAGCCGAGATGACCCGGCGGCACGGTGTGGGATATAATGGTCAATCCCAGCGGGCTTCGGGCGGCAGGCTCATCAGGATCGCATCGACATTGCCACCGGTCTTGAGGCCAAAGGTCGTGCCGCGATCATAGACCAGGTTGAATTCGGCATAAAGGCCGCGATAGCGCAGCTGCTGCAAGCGCTGCTCGGCGCTGAAATCCTGCTGCATCTTGGCGCGCACCAACCGCGGGTACAAGTCGACAAAGGTCTTGCCGACATCTTGCGTGAAGGCGAAATCCTTGTCCCAGTCGTTGGCGAGATGATCATAGAAGATGCCGCCGACACCGCGATGGCGGTTGCGGTGCGGCACCCAGAAATAGTCTTCGGCCCATTTCTTGAAGGCGGGGTAATGCGCCGGATCATGGGTGTCGCACATTGCCTTGACGCTATCGTGGAACAGCGTGGTTTCGGCATCGTCAGGCAGCGCCGGGTTGAGATCGACCCCGCCACCGAACCAGCGCCTGGTGGTGACCAAAAAGCGCGTGTTCATGTGAATCGCCGGCACCAGCGGGTTGACCGGGTGAATGACGAGACTGATGCCCGTGGCAAAAAAGCGCGGGTCTTCAGCGGCGCCGTTGATCTGTTTTGCAAAATCGGGGGAAAACTCACCATGAACGGTGGAGATGTTGACCCCGGCCTTTTCAAAGACCCGGCCCTTCAACACCGACATGACGCCGCCGCCGCCATGTGCGCCGGAAGGATCGGGGCGGTCCCAGGCGGTGCGTTCAAAGCGGCCGGCCGGGCCGGCAGCCTCACCTTCGTCCTCAAGGGTTTCAAGGGCGGCGCAGATTTGATCGCGCAAGGATCGAAACCAGCTCTGGGCGGCGGCTTGTTGGTCGTCGAGTGTGTACATGACCACTCTTTAACCGCATCACCGGGGTCAGCGAAACCCTGTAAATGGTTCGAATTTGCCATGAAGGATCGCGGGCGGCGATGTCGGCTGTCGTTCCCCCCTTGCGCCAATATGTCACCAAAATCGCCGTTGCGTTACCGGCGCTGTCGCGGCTATGGCTTAAGAACGAGGGGTGAGCTGTCGTTTTTCCCTTCAGTCACAGATAACAAAGGTTCCAGATGGCGACCGAAACACCGACCCTCGACACCCAATTGCCCCCTGAGGGCGATCGCCGGCGCGACTTTCTTTACGTCGCGACAGCTTCGGTTGCTGCTGTCGGCGTCGGAGCGGTCGTCTGGCCGCTGATCAACCAGATGAACCCGTCGGCCGATGTGCTGGCGCTGGCTTCGATCGATCTCGATCTGTCGGCGGTCGAGGTCGGGCAGACCGTCAAGGTCAGCTGGCGCGGCAAGCCGGTGTTTGCGCGCCACCTCACGCCCGCCGAAATTGAACTGGCCAACGCTGTCGATATCAAGTCGCTGCGCGATCCGCAGACGCTGGCGGAGCGGACCAAGTCGGGTAACGCGCAGTGGCTGATCACACTTGGTGTCTGCACGCATCTTGGCTGCGTGCCGCTTGGCGCCGGAACCGGCGAAGTGCGCGGTGATTTCGGCGGCTATTTCTGTCCGTGCCACGGCTCGCATTATGATACTGCGGGACGCGTTCGCAAGGGCCCGGCGCCGTGGAACCTTGAGGTTCCGGCGTATGTTTTCAAGACGCCCACGTCCGTGACCATCGGTTGAGGAGAATAGAAAATGAGCTTTCCCTGGGCCAAGCAATATCAGCCGACGACCGATTTCGGCAAGTATATGGACAAGCAGCTTCCGGTGCCGCGCCTTGTATACAGCGCCCTCGGCGCTGGCTATCCGACGCCGAGAAACCTGAATTATTTTTATAACTTCGGCGTTCTGAACGGTGTTGCGCTGGTTATCCAGATTGTCACCGGCGTCATTCTTGGCATGCATTATGCCCCGAGCACCCTTGTTGCCTTTGATTCGATCGAGCACATCATGCGCGACGTTAACAGCGGCTGGATGTTTCGGTACATGCATGCCGTTGGCGCATCGTTTTTCTTTGCCGTTGTTTATGTCCACATTTTTCGCGGTCTTTATTATGGATCGTTCAAGCCGCCGCGCGAAGTGTTGTGGATGCTCGGCCTCGTCATCTTCCTCCTCATGATGGCGACCGCATTCATGGGCTATGTCCTCGTCTGGGGCCAGATGAGCTTTTGGGGTGCCACCGTCATCACCGGGTTGTTCTCGGCGATTCCGGTTGTCGGCGGCTACATCCAGACGCTGCTGCTGGGTGGTTTTGCGCCCGATAACGCAACGCTCAACCGCTTCGCTTCGCTGCATTATTTGCTGCCGTTCGTGATTTTCGGGGTGGTTATCCTTCACATCTGGTCGCTACACATTCCGGGGTCGAACAACCCAACCGGCGTCGATGTAAAGGGCCCGCAGGATACTGTGCCGTTCCACCCCTATTACACCGCCAAGGACTTTTTTGGCCTCGGCGTCTATCTGACGCTGTTTGCTGCGATGGTTTTCTTCGCGCCGAATTTGCTCGGTGAAGTTGATAATTATATTCCTGCCAACCCGCTTTCGACGCCGGCGCACATCGTCCCCGAATGGTATTTCTGGCCATTTTACGCGATCCTGCGCGCCTTCACCGTCGACTTCTTTTTCATCCCGGCAAAACTGCTCGGCGTGCTGGCGATGTTCGCTGCCATTCTGCTGCTGTTCTTCCTGCCATGGCTCGACACCTCGCCGGTCCGCTCGAATGCGTATCGTCCGCTCAATCGCATCCTGTTCTGGGTATTCGTTGCCGTCACGCTGGTCCTCGGCGTTGCTGGCGGCAAGCCGGCGGAGGAACCTTGGGTGATGCTCTCACAGGTGTTCACCGCTTATTACTTCGCGCATTTCCTCATCCTCATGCCGCTGGTCAGCCGTTTCGAAAAGACGCTGCCGCTGCCTAATTCGATCTCCGAATCGGTGCTTGCCAAATATGGCAAGACGCCGGCTGCGCCGGGCGCAAGCTTTGGCGGCGCCGTTGCCCAGCCGGCTGAATAAGGGTTCTATAGATGGTACGTCTCGGCGCCCTGGCCGTTGGCCTTTTCTTCTGCATTGCCGTCCTGTGGGGCGCGGTGCAGCCACGTGACGCGGTCATCCCCGATCCGGTAAAGGCGCTTTACAAGCACCCAACCGAGATCGCCTGGGTGCACAACGGTGCCGCCAATCTTGGCATCACCGGCACCTTTGATCGCAAGCAACTCCAGCGCGGCTTCCAGGTTTACAAGGAAGTCTGTTCGGGCTGCCATTCGATCAACCGCGTTGCTTTCCGCGACCTTGCCGACCTTGGGTTCACCGTGCCCGAGATCAAGGCGATCGCGGCCGGTTATGAAGTGCCGTCGATCGATGACAAGACCGGTGAACCCGCGACCCGGCCCGGCACCCCGGCGGACAAGTTTCCGCTCATCTACCCGAATGAAATCGCTGCCCGTGCGGCACAGAATGGCGCGTTGCCGCCCGATCTGTCGTTGATCGTCAAGGCGCGCGAGGGCGGTACCAACTATATCAACTCGCTGATCAACGGCTATGCCGAAGCGCCAGCAAGCTGGACGGTCCCCGACGGGCTTTATTACAACCCCTATTTCAAGTCGCTCAACATCGCGATGCCGCCGCCGCTCGCAGTGGATGATCAGATTACCTATGTCGATGGGGCCAAGTCGACCAAGGTACAATATGCCAAGGATATCGCGGTGTTCCTGACCTGGACCGCCGAACCCAAGCTGGAAGCCCGCAAGGAAACCGGCATGGCGGCGATTATCTTCCTGCTGATCATGACCGGACTGGGCTATCTCAGTTACAAAAAGGTCTGGGCCGATCTCAAACGCAAGCCGGCCTGACGGTCACTGCGCCAGCCAAAGCCAAAAGGGCGGTCGTTCCGAAATGGAGCGGCCGCCTTTTTTTCGATGGGGACGACATGAACGACGATCTGAAGGCGCTGATTCGCACCATCCCCGACTATCCGAAACCCGGGATCGCGTTTCGTGATATCACGACGCTGCTGCTCGATGGCGCCGGCTTTCGCACGGCTATCGACCGGATGGCAGCGCAGGTTGGCGAAACTCCCGATCTGATTGCCGGCATCGAAGCGCGCGGTTTTATCTTTGGCGCGGCGCTGGCGGACAGGCTGGGCTGCGGGCTGGTGCTGCTGCGCAAGCAGAATAAATTGCCCGGCCGGGTAACGGGCATCAACTATGCGCTTGAATATGGCCATGACCGGATCGAGATGCACAGCGACGCCGTCACCCCCGGCGCGCGCGTGTTGCTCGTCGATGACCTGATTGCCACGGGTGGCACGGCGCTGGCGGGGGTCGAATTGCTGCGCGGCGCCGGCGCGATTGTAACCGGCGCGAGCTTTGTTATTGATCTGCCAGATCTGGGCGGTGCGGCGCGGCTACGCGCAGCAGCGCTCACGGTCACGAGCCTGGTGGATTTCGAAGGCGATTGAGCCAGGCTTGCGGCGAAAGTCACCGGCCGCCTGAGGCAAAAAAGCCCTAGCGGCCCTTTTTGCGCGCCGCGTAACGCGCGTCGCGGGCAGCCTTTTGAGCGGCTTCGCGGGCGATGCCTTCGAGCCGCTGCTGTTCGACCTTCACCAGCGCTTCGGCTTCCTTTGCCAGCCGCATTTCTTCCGCACGGACGGCGGCTTCGGCGCGTTCGACCTTGCGCTGTTCCTCGCGTTCGGCGCGCTTTTCAGCGGCGCGGGCGCGAGCGGCCAGCGCATCCTCGTTCGGCGGCGGGGCGCTGCGGAACTTGTCGAGTTTGGCCTTGCGGGCCTCGGCGGCCGCTTTGGCGCGGTCGAGGTGATCGGGGAGTTTGAATGCCATATGCGGCGCTCTGTAGCCGTGTCTCCAGGCGGCTGCAACTATTTGTGATGGCGGTGCCACCGATACCCGTGTGCCGACCAGCGCGGCATTGCCCGACAAGGGGGTCGATGCGGCTGCGCGCTGTCAGGTCGTTGTGCGACACGCCGGGGCGCTGCGCCGCCACTGACAGCTTGATACCGGGGCGAATCCACGCAGCAGGGAAACGACGCCCGGCATCATCGCATCGCTGATTTTGGCCGCGGGCGACGAGAACACGGCGCCGCCGATACGATCAAGATTGCCGGCGGGGATGTTCAGCAGCATGATCAACCATCGGCTGAGCGAGCCGAACGCTGCGGTCGAGGCGCCGATCCGCCCTTGGACGATGGCGCATTCGCCGTTGCCGGGTTCGGCCGCGAGGGCGCGGATGAGGGCGGCATCAATCCCGCAACCGGGTGCGAGCGCCGGAATCTCGAAGCGGCGCCGCACCGTCCAGATACTGGCCCCGCCATCAAGCATTGCGCCGGGCCGACGGTTTACCAGCCCGGCTTCGTCAAGCGCCAGCGGGAGCGACGGTCAGCGCCGGATCGCTGCCAGGCGGATAAAATGATGGGCATCGGCCATCTGCGCATTTTCGGTGCGGCGCGGATCGATGACCGTCAGGCAAACACGGTCGCCCGGCGCCG
>Ga0105044_10013153_pt1 | contig 11241 bp, 11 predicted proteins | sample MAT01_FD_78092 | JGI IMG/M metagenome (GOLD analysis project Ga0105044, IMG submission 78092) | Freshwater microbial communities from Lake Fryxell liftoff mats and glacier meltwater in Antarctica - MAT-01 | ecosystem: Environmental > Aquatic > Freshwater > Ice > Liftoff microbial mat | place... | reverse complement strand
CAAACGACTTGGAGCCAACGGCATCGCTCAGAGGCTGAGAGTTTTTCGAGCGTGACCGAGCAGCGCGTCAAAAGGCGTCCGATCCAGGCGAAAAGCACAGCCACAGCTCGGGCTATAGCGCGCATTTGCAACGACGAGCGGGCGTCTTTCGGCGTGATGAGTGGGCATGATCGAAAGACTCTCGGCCTCTCAGCCCAGCAGTTTGGTCGCCACCGCCACCATCGCTACCGCAGCCGGTGCGCCGGGCATCATCTGCAGCAACAACTGACGGCGTTGCACGGCATCGCGCACGGCGTTGTCGGCCGGCAGGTCACCCAGCAACTCCAGCCGCACGGGGCTGTCAAGCTGCGGGTTGACGTAACGATCGACCACCTGCTGCAGCTGCTGGCGCACCACCCTGCCCTCACCGGGCTTGCGCGTCTGGTTGACCAGCAGGTACATCTTGCGCCGGCCCTGGGTCGTGGCGAGCACCTTGATGGTGGCGTAGGCGTCGGTCAACGAGGTGGGCTCGGGGGTGGCCACCACCAGCACTTCGCCGGCCAATGACACGGTGTAAAGCACCACGTCAGAGATGCCGGCGCCGGTGTCGAGCAGCACATGGTCAAACTTGGGTGTGACCTGGAGGATGACCTGCTGCAGGTGTTCACGCACTTCGGGCGTCATGCGCGAATACTCGACCATGCCAGAGCCCGCCAGCAACACTGAAAACCCACCGGGTGCTGGCACGATGGCGTCTTGCAGGCTGCTCTTGCCGGTAAAGACGTCGTGCAGCGTGATCTTGGGAAACAGGTTGAGCACCACGTCCAGGTTGGCCAGGCCCAGGTCGGCGTCCAGCACCAGCACGCGCCGGCCAGCACGCGCCAGGGCGGCAGCCAGGTTGGCCGACACGAAGGTCTTGCCCACGCCGCCCTTGCCGCTGGTGATGGCCAGGATGCGGGACGAAGCCGCCGGAGGCAGCGGGGAAGTCTCTGCGGAACTCATTCGTGATCCAGCGTCTGAAAGCTCTCAAACAGCAGCCGCTTTTCTTCGCTGCTGACGACGGATTGGGCGGTGGGCTCCAGGCGCACCAGATTGCGGCCCTGGGATTTGGCCATGTACAACTGCTGGTCAGCACGCTCTTGCCACAGCGCAGGGGTGGACCGCACCCACTGCGGGGCAAATGCGCCGCCGACACTGACGGTGACGTTGAGGGTGGGTGCATGCGCCGAGGTGGCCACGGCCGTGATGGCCACGGGCATGCGCTCGACGCGGCGGCGCACGCGCTCGGCCACAGTCTCGCCAAAGGCCGCCGCGCAGTTGGGCAGGATGATGGCAAATTCTTCGCCGCCCACGCGGGCCACCAGGTCCATCGGGCGCACGCTGTCCACCAAAGCGCTGGCCACTGCCTTGATGACCTGGTCACCCGCCGGGTGACCCCAGGTGTCGTTGACCTTCTTGAAGTGGTCGATGTCCAGCGTCAACAGCAACGCAGATTCGCCGCTGCGCGCCACGCGATCCACCTCACGTGCCAGCGCAATCTCGAAAGCCCGGCGGTTGGCCAGACCGGTCAAGGCATCCTTGCTGGACAGATCCACCAAGGCATCGATCATCGCCTCCATCCAGGCCGGCTCGCCTTCCTGACCCTCGGGCGCCGGCTGGCCAGACTGTTGCAGCAACTGCAGGGCGCGCTCGAAGCGGCTGCGGCTGAGCGGATATCGACCACCCCGGTCGGCGCCCGGCTGCGCGTTGTGGGCTTCAGCGACAGCCAAGGCGGGCAGACCAGCCAGCGCGCTGTCCACCCCGCCGGGACTGTTGGCAATCGGTGATGCGGCAGGCGGGTTCACACCAGACGTGGGGCCAAAAAGGAGGTGAGCAAAACAAGACTGAAAGCCGGCACAAAGGCCGACAGGCAGGAGAACAGGCAGGAGAACAGGCAGGGCGACAAAACAGACGGCGAACGAACTGACGGCACAGCGGCAGAACACAGGCCGCTCAGGCCAAACCCATGCAGTGCCGATGACCCTCAGTCTAGCAGTGGCCCTGGCTCGACAGCAGCCACAAGAAAGATGGTTACAGGGGCCCTTTTTCCCGCATGGGCATCAACGACAGCGGCCAAACTGCCGCGGCGATGGTGCATCGCCGCGTTCAAGCCACTCCGCCGCTGCGATCCTGCTTCCCTCAGTCACACCAACACCCTGCCCGACTCCATGGATGCCACGCTCGCAATGACCGGCGCTGAAGCCGACCAGGACTTCAAGCTCACTTCAGCCGACTTTGAGCGGGTGCGCAAGCTGATCTACCAACGCGCAGGCATCAGCCTGCACGCCGGCAAACAGGCAATGGTCTACAGCCGCCTGTCGCGCCGGCTGCGCGAAGGTGGCATGGACTCATTTGCCCAGTACTTGAGCTGGCTGGAGTCGGCACGTGGCGCAGAAAGCGAAGCCGAGTGGCAAGAGTTCGTCAACTGCCTGACCACCAACTTGACCGCATTTTTCCGCGAAGACCATCACTTCAGTGCCTTGGCTGAAGACTTGCGCGCCCGCGCCGCCAGGCCGATACGGCTGTGGTGCAACGCTGCCTCCACAGGTGAAGAACCCTATTCGCTGGCCATGACAGTGGTTGAATCGTTGGGAGTCTCTGCACAGGTGCAGTTGGTGTGCAGCGACATCGACACCAAGGTGCTGGCGAACGCACAGCGCGGTGTCTACGCCGCCGACGCGCGTGGCCTGAGCCCGGAGCGGCTACGCCGTCACTTCATGCGCGGCACAGGCAAGAACAGCGGCTTCATCCGCGTCAAGCCCGAGTTGGCGCGCTTGATCGAGTTCCGCAGCTTCAACCTGATGAACACCAGCTGGGCCGGCCTGGGCGAACATTTCGACCTGGTGTTCTGCCGCAACGTGATGATCTACTTCGATGGCCCGACCCAGCTCAAGGTGCTGGAACGCATGCACGCCACGATGCGCCCCGGCGCTTTGCTGTACGTGGGCCATTCAGAGAACTTCAGCGAAGCGCGCCACCTGTTCAGGCTGCGCGGCAAGACAATCTACGAGCGTGTTTGACCGATGAACGCCACAGCCTCCCCTGCTGCCTCCCCTGCCGCCACCCAGCCCAGCAACCTCGAGCGGCTCAAGGCACGGCCCCGCAAGGCTGGCGAAGCTTCATTTTTCTTCTATGACGCGCACTTTCGCAACGACGCTGTCAAGGTGCTGCCAGGCGAGTTTTTTGTGCACGATGAGGACATCCTGGTGATGACCACGCTGGGCTCGTGCATCGCCGCCTGCCTGTGGGACCGCGAGCGCCGCATTGGCGGCATGAACCACTTTCTGCTGCCCGAGGGCAGCGACAGCGCTGGCGACAGCGGCCGCTACGGCAGCTTTGCGATGGACTTGCTGATCGGCGAGCTGGTCAAGCGCGGCGCCACACGCAGCACGCTGGAAGCCAAGGTCTTTGGTGGCGGTGCCGTCATCAGCGGCATGAACACGATCAACGTCGGCGAGCGCAACACCCACTTTGTGCTGGACTATCTGCGCACCGAGCGCATCACGGTGGTCAGCAAGGACGTGCTGGACATCTACCCCCGCAAGGTCTGCTTCTTGCCTGCCAGCGGCAAGGCGATGGTCAAACGTCTGGCGAGTGCCAATACCGAAGCCCTGGCGGAGCTGGAACGCAATGCAGCGCGGCGCAACCCACAGGTCGCGCGCAACGGCGGGTCGGTGGACCTGTTCTGAGAACTGCAAACAAGCATCAATCAAAGAAGCACTGAGATGAGCAACAAAACCCGTGTGGTGGTGGTCGACGATTCGGCCCTGGTCAGAGGCTTGCTGTCGGAAATCATCGACCGCCAAAGCGACATGTGCTGCGTGGGCGCAGCCAGCGACCCGCTGGTGGCACGCGAGATGATCCGCAACCTCAACCCCGACGTGATCACGCTGGACATCGAGATGCCACGCATGGACGGGCTCGACTTTCTGGCCCGGCTGATGCGCCTGCGCCCGATGCCGGTGGTGATGGTTTCGACGCTGACCGAGCGCGGGGCCGAGGTCACGCTCAAGGCGCTGGAGCTGGGCGCGGTGGACTTTGTGGCCAAACCCAAGATCGGTGTCAGCGATGGCTTGCGCCAGCTGGGCAACGACATCACCGAGAAGATCAGAGCGGCGGCGCGCGCCCGCGTGCACCGCACGCCCAGCCCGATCACTCCCTCAGGCGCTGCAGCAAGTCAAGCAGCGGGGGCTGCAGGCCACGGGGCAACGCCAGGCGCCGGGCCAGCGATCAAACCCACCGGCGGCATCCCGCTGGGCCGCCTGTCAACCGAAAAGATCATCTTCATCGGCGCCAGCACAGGCGGCACCGAAGCCACCCGAGAAGTGCTGGTCAACCTGCCGGCAGACGCGCCTGCGGTGATGATCACCCAGCACATGCCACCCGGATTTACCAAGAGCTACGCCGCCCGCCTGGACGGGCTGTGCCGTATCCGCGTGGCTGAGGGCATCAACGGCGAACGGGTGTTGCCCGGCCACGCCTACATCGCACCGGGCGGCATGCACATGTGGGTCGAGCGCTCAGGCGCCAACTACGTCGTGCGGGTGGCCGATGGCGAACCCGTCAACCGCCACAAACCCAGCGTGGAAGTGTTGTTTGAAAGCGCGGCCAAAGTCGTGGGCCGCAACGCGCTGGGCGTGATGCTGACCGGCATGGGCGCAGATGGCGCCAAAGCCATGCGCACGATGCGTGACGCCGGGGCCTGGAACGTGGCGCAGGACGAAGCCACGTGCGTGGTCTTCGGCATGCCACGTGAGGCCATCAGCCACGGTGCCGTCAATGAAACCCTGCCATTGCCGCAGATCGCTCCGCGCCTGATCGAATGGCTGCGCAGCCAAGCGGGCCTGGCCACATCAAGGGTTTGAAGGGTTTGAAGGGATGCATGGGTCAGCTGGGGACAAATGCCCGCCTGATTGCTTTGGCGCTTCACCCGGCAGAAACATCGCCTGCAGGTCGGACAAAAAGTCAAAGCCTTTGACAGTGGCTTGCACGCGGTCCTGCACCTGATCCCAGTCCAGCAGGCCGCGCGCCTGGGCCTGGTGCAGAACATCCTGCAGCGTGGACAACGGCAGCGCGGTGCGTTCGCTGAACTGCGACAGCAAGAAGCCCTCACGCAGCCGCAATGCGCCGAGCATGTACTCGAACACCAGCTCCTTGCGCTTGACCTCTTGTTGGTTGCTGAGAGCATGGCCAGCCAGCGCTTGCGCCATGTAGGTGGCGGGGTCGCGCCAACGCTGCTGGCGCAGCACGCGGTGCGCAAAACTCAATTTGCCATGCGCTCCGGCTCCAATGCCCAGGTAGTCGCCAAAGGCCCAGTAGTTCAGGTTGTGGGCGCAACGGTGACCTGGCTTGGCAAAGGCCGAGACTTCGTAGCGCTGCAATCCGCTGGCGGTGGTCTGCGCGACGATCAGGTCCAGCATGTCGCTGGCCAGGTCGTCATCCGGCAAGAGGGGTGGCTGGCGCGCGAAGGCGGTATTCGGCTCCAGCGTCAGGTGGTAGATCGACAGGTGCGGCGGGTCAAAAGACATGGCTGCATCCAGATCCTGCTGCAGTTGCGCCAGCGTCTGCCCGGGCAAGGCGTACATCAGATCGATGTTGAAGCTGTCAAAGGCCTGCTGCGCCTCAGTCACCGCAGCGCGCGCCTGGGCTGCGTCGTGCACGCGGCCGATGCGCTGCAGCGCCGCATCGTCAAAGCTCTGCACACCCACCGACAGACGGGTCACGCCGGCAGCTCTGAAGGCCCTGAAACGGTCGCGCTCGAAGGTGCCCGGGTTGGCTTCCAGCGTGACCTCGGCCCCCGGCACCAGCGGCAGCAGCGCGCGCACCGCATCCAGCAAGCGCCCAATCGCTGATGGCGAGAACAGGCTGGGTGTGCCGCCGCCGATGAAGATCGAACGCACGGGCCGGCCCCACACCCACGGCAGGCTGGTTTCCAGGTCAGCCAGCAGCGCATCGATGTAGCGGTCTTCGGGCAGCTCGGCTTGAGGTCCGGATTGCAGTTCGTGCGAGTTGAAGTCGCAATACGGGCACTTCTTCAGACACCAAGGCAGGTGGATGTACAGCGCCAGCGGCGGCAGACTGCCCAGTTGCAGGACGCCCGGGCGCATGACGTGCGCCAGGCTCTGCGCCGAGCTGTGCCCGTTGGCTTGCAGGGCCGGCTGCGCCGCTCGCACAGGCACAGACACAGGCACAGACACAGGCACAGGCACTGGCAAAGCGGTCACAACCCCCACACGCTGCCAAGCCACTGCTGCATCTGGGCCATGGCGCGAGCCCGGTGGCTGTACAGGTTCTTGGTCTGCGCATCCATCTCGGCCACCGTCATCAGCAACCCGGGGATGAACATCAGCGGGTCATAGCCAAAACCCAGCTCGCCGCGCGGCTGTTTCAGGATTTGGCCAGACCAGCGGCCCACTGCCACCAACGGCTGGGGGTCTTGCGCGTGGCGTATCGCGACCAGGGTGCAGACAAAGCTGGCATCGCGGCCGTTGCCGGGCTGGGCTGCCTGGGCCGGTGAGCCGCGACCGGCAGCGGCTGCACCCAGGCGCAGCAGCAACAGTCGGTTGTTGGCCTCATCCTGCAGCCTGCGCAGCGCTTCGCGGTCGGTGGGCAGCGCTGCAGGCGGCGCGGCGCCGTTCACGGGGCTCACGGAGCTCACGGAGCTCACGGAGCTCACGGGACTCACGGGGTTCGCAGGGTTCGCGAGAATCTCAAGCGGCGCATAGTGGGCCGAGATCACCCCTGGCGCACCGTCCAAGGCATCCACGCACAAACCCGAGTCGTCGGCGATGGCTGCGCAGCCTGAAGCGGCAGCGGCGTGGCGGGCCTTGGCCAACGCGTTTTCGATGAACGTGCAGTGCGGTTCATCGGCTTCGGTGATACCCAACTCGGCTTGTGAAACCAGTTGCACCCGCAGACCCTGCAGCAGGCTGCGCAACTCGCTCAGCTTCTTGGCGTTGTTGGACGCCAGCACCAGCCGCAGTGGCAGAGGTTGCTGCAGTTGTTGCTGCAGTTGTTGCTGCGGTCGTTGCTGCGGTGGTTGCAGCGGTCGTGGCAGCGGTTGCTGCAGCCGCAGTTGCCCGTCTGGGTGGCTCACAGGCCCAGCGCCTGGCGCTGCGCAGCCACCAACTCTCGGATACCTTTGTCCGCCAAGGCCAGTAGTTGGTCCATTTCTGCGCGTGTAAATGCAGCTCCTTCGGCGGTGCCCTGCACTTCTACAAAACCGCCGGCACCCGTCATCACCACATTCATGTCGGTGTCGCAGGCCGCGTCTTCGACGTATTCCAGATCCAGCAACGCCGTTCCTTGCAGCATGCCCACCGAAATGGCAGCCACATGCTCACGGATCGGGCTGGCGGTGATGCGCCCCTGCGCCATCAACCAGCTCACCGCATCGTGCGCAGCCACAAAGGCACCGGTGATGGCCGCCGTGCGGGTGCCGCCATCGGCCTGCAGCACATCGCAATCCAGCTGGATGCTGCGCTCACCCAGCGCCTTGAGGTCAAAGACGCTGCGCAACGAGCGGCCGATCAAGCGCTGGATCTCTTGCGTACGCCCGCTTTGCTTGCCGCGCGCCGCCTCACGGTCGCTGCGCGTGTGGGTGCTGCGCGGCAGCATGCCGTACTCGGCCGTCACCCAGCCTTCGCCGCTGCCGCGCTTGTGCGGCGGCACACGCTCTTCTACCGAGGCGTTGCACAGCACCTGCGTGTCGCCAAAACTGACCAGCACCGAGCCCTCGGCGTGGCGCGTATAAGCGCGCTGCAATGTCACGGGGCGCATGGCGCTGGCGGCGCGGCCGCTGGAACGGGAGAAGCTCATGAAGATGTGTCGCAGGTTGGAGAAACCCGCACATTTTGACCCACCACGGCGAACAGCTCAGGGCTTGCGCCTTTGTGCGCTGCGCTGGATGGCCTCGTTGATCTCACGGATGCTGCGCTCGATCTCGGCCTCGTCCAGATCGTCGACCAGGTTCTCGGCTGCCAGGCTGGCCTGGATGGTGGAGGCAAAGACGTCCTCGGCCAAGGCCTGGGTCGAAACGCCATTGCGGCTTTCGCGGTCTTGCGCAGCTTCCCAGTCCACACCGAGCACGGTCACGTTGTCGCTCTTTTCTCCACCGGCCTTCAGCGCCCGCTCGACCAGTTCGGGAACCGCTTCGGACACCGGCATGCGCACCAGCACCTCGGTGATCTCTTCATCGCTGACGGTGCCCCACAAACCGTCTGAACACAACATCACGCGGTCGCCAGGCTGCACCACTACCGGGCCGACGGTGTCCACCACAGGCTTGCCCGGGCTGCCCAGGCAGGTGAACAGCACGTTGCGGTTGACCTTGTCGTTGAGCGGCACGACCTGCGCCAGGCTGTCTTGCAACTCTGAATAGGAGTGATCGCGCGTGCGCGCCAGCAGCTTGTCGCCGCGGACCAGATACAAGCGCGAATCACCGCAATGCGCCCAGTAAGCGGCGTTGCCTTGCAACAGGCAGGCTACGACCGTGGTGCGGGGCGTGTCCATCAGTGCACGCTCGGTGGCGTAGCGCAGCAACTGGTGGTGGCCAGCAAAAATCGCATCGTGCAGGAAGCGCAGCGGCTCTTGCAGCCGGGGCTTGGCTTCGCGCTGAAACATCGCAGACAAGGTCTGCAAGGCCATCTGTGAAGCCACCTCTCCTTCGGGGTGGCCGCCCATGCCGTCGGCCAGCGCAAACAGGCCGGCGTCCCGCGTGTAGCAGTAGCCCATGCGATCTTCATTCTTCTCTCGCCCGCCTTTGCGGCTGATCTGGAACACCGAAAAACGCATGCGGGCAAGGCCTCTGTGAGGGATGAAGACTGGAGCTAGTAGTCCGTTTCGCCAAACCCGTTACATGAAATCGCGCCTTCGTCCGCCATGCGTCGTTGCAAATCCGCGCCATAGCTGCGGCTATGGCTGTGGTTTGCGCCTAGCCTGACGAACGAACGCCTCGATTTCATTTGTAACCAGTTTGACGGAACGAACTACTGGATCAATTTTTTGCGCCCGTCTTCAGTGTTTCAAGCTGCAGTTTCAGGCGCTCACTGAAGCTGAGCTTGGTGTAGCGGCGCTCGCTTTCACGCGCCAACTCCTTTTGTAGCGCAAATACGCTTTGCGGGCGCGACAACGGGTCGAGCGACATGCACCATTCCGTGACTTCGATCAGGTTGTCGGAGTACACATTGCGCAGGCGTGACAGGCTGAGGGCCAAACGGTCCTTTTCCAGCCGCTGCGGCGCGTCGTTGGGCGGATAGCCCTGCATGCACGCGTAGATGCAAGCGCCGATGGCATAAATGTCGGTCCACGGGCCCAGCGTACCGTCGCGCCGGTACATCTCGGGCGCAGCAAAACCCGGTGTGTACATCGGGCGGATGAAGTTGCCTTCTTTGGACAAGACCTCACGTGCTGCGCCGAAGTCCAGCATCACCGCCTTGTTGTCATTCGTCACGAATACGTTGGCCGGCTTGATGTCCAGGTGCAGCATCTTGTACTGGTGCACGATGCGCAAGCCGCGCAGGATCTCGTCAAACAGGCTGCGGATGGTGCTCTCTCTGAACACCTTGTCGCGCTTGAGATCCCGCGCGGTGACGATGAAATCCTGCAGCGTGTCGCCCTGCAGGTAGTTCATCACCATGTAAACGGTTTCGTTCTCGCGAAAGAAATTCAGCACGCTGACGACGCTGGGGTGGCTGATCTGGGCCAGCGATCGGCCCTCTTCGAAAAAGCTCTTCAAGCCCAGCCGATACAGCGGCACCTTGTCGGGTTTGATTCTGGGGGTCAGCTCACCCAATGAGCGATCGGCCAGCGAAGCCGGCAAATACTCCTTGATGGCCACCAGGCCCTGATCGGGGCCTTCGGCCAGATAGACCACACCAAAACCTCCAGCGGCCAGTTTCTTGACGATCGTGTAGCCCCCAACGACCGTGCCGGATGGCAAGGGTGCGGGCTTGGGCTTGGACATAATGGTGGATTGATCAGAAGGCGAAAAGCGATGCCGGTTTATAGCATGACGGGGTATGCCAACGCCTCCAGCCTAGAGCCGGAAAAGCCCGGTGAAACTGCCGCTCAGGCAGGCATTCAGCCAGGCAGTCAGCCAGGCATTCAGCGAGGCATTGAGGCGGCAGCGCGCGAGCCTGCGCGGAAGGCCTCGGCTCAGCCGCCGGACCCGGCTGCAGACCGTCCCCCACCACAAGGCACCGACAAGTCTGCCAGCCCAGCCAGCGGCAAAACACCGGCCGCCAGCGCCATCACCGTAGAAGCGCGCTCGGTCAACGGCCGCTTTTTGGATCTGAGCCTGCGCCTGCCCGACGAGTTGCGTGGCCTGGAGCCGGCTTTGCGTGAGTTGTTCACTAGCCAGTTCAAACGCGGCAAGATCGAGCTGCGTGTGGCCACCAGCCGCGAGTCAGACAACAGCCTGCCCCAACCCAGCACGGATCAGCTCAACAAACTGGCCTACCTGCAGTCGTCCATACAAGGCTGGCTGCCCCAGGCCGCGCCGCTTTCGATCAACGAAGCGATGCAGTGGTGTCGCAACAGTGCCGCTGCAGAAAAGCTGGATGCGCCGCTGATGCAAGCCGCTCGCCAATGCGCCAACGGTTTGCTGCAGGCCCGGGCCCGCGAAGGCGCCCGGCTGGTGGACATGCTGCTGGCCCGCGTGGCGACACTGCGCGAGCTCTGCGCCCAGGCCGGCCCCTTGCTGCCGCAAGTGCTGCAACGCCAACAGTCACGCTTCATGGAGCGCTGGAACGAAGCCTTGGCTACCGTGCAAGCCGCAGCCTCCGTACCGGCCCAGGCGCTGCATGAGCGCGCCCTGGGCGAAGCCGCGTCCTACGCCATCCGCATCGATGTCGCAGAAGAGCTGACCCGTCTGGCCTCGCACCTGGACGAAATCGAGCGGCTGCTGAACAAGGGCGGCGAGTTGGGCAAACGCCTGGAGTTCCTGATCCAGGAGCTGCAACGCGAAGCCAACACGCTGGGCAGCAAATCCGCCGCCCTGGAGCTGACCAATATCTCGGTGGAGATGAAGGTGGCGATCGAGCAGATGCGGGAGCAGGTGCAGAACATCGAGTAGGGTTTCACGGCATCCGATGCCACCCCAAAACTCCCCGCAAACCCAGTTTTTGCGCGAGTTTCGCGATTCCTGGGGTTGAACGATATCCCACCCCATGCCGAATTTGTGTGCACCCAGGCGTGTGCCAGGAGCCCCTCCAGGTACCGATT
>Ga0105044_10013151_pt1 | contig 11242 bp, 10 predicted proteins | sample MAT01_FD_78092 | JGI IMG/M metagenome (GOLD analysis project Ga0105044, IMG submission 78092) | Freshwater microbial communities from Lake Fryxell liftoff mats and glacier meltwater in Antarctica - MAT-01 | ecosystem: Environmental > Aquatic > Freshwater > Ice > Liftoff microbial mat | place... | reverse complement strand
GAATATGGATAATGAACCACTGCAATTTGAGCATCTTCTCAGTTGCTAAAATTTATTTACATGTGCAGTTTTCCGTTAGGAAAACTCGCACATCGCGTTAAAAATGGGATTTAAAATGGAAGAATATAAGAAACGTCAATAAGAGACGGGAAGGAAATGAAAGAACCATTGCTGATCCTTAACTCAATTTCACATCAACTAAAGAATCTCCCGTCACTGGGTCCCTACGAACTTTGACTAACTCAGCCTCTCTCAAATAATTTTCAACCCTCTCAAAATTAGTAGCTTAAAATTCACTTGAAAACAATGTATCCCAAAAGATACCATCGTATGGGCGAAATCAAAGAGATCTATAAACAGGCTAAAATCCTGGCGGGCTTGATCGCTTAAAGCTTGAAAACTTTGGAGATTGCAAAAATCTACAACAGGGAGTTTGCGCGCTTAGATTCATTATCGTCCTGGGATTAGAATTTATTACGGGAAGATTGGGAATAAAGTCATCTTGCTTTTTTGCGGTGTCGAATGCAAAGGAGAATTTGAAAGATTATCAATCAAGCGAGATAGGACATGGCAAGAACTAAAAAATATCAAGAATTTCTTCTAGAGCATTTAGCAGATCACGATGAAGCCGTTGCTTACTTAAACGCAGCGCTAGAAGAAAGCTTCAAAGGTGATGAAGAGTCGCAACAGCTTTTCTTAATCGCTCTTCGAAATGTTGCTGAAGCACAAGGCGGTGTTAGCGCATTAGCTAAAAAAGCTCAGGTTGGTCGTGAAAGCCTCTACAAAACGCTTTCAGGGACTGGCAATCCGAAATGGCATACCCTTGTTTCACTATGCGTGGCTATGGGTTTAAATTTAAGATTAATTTAAATATTTTGCTACAGCTGTTATAGCTGCTTTTTGCGTTGGAAAGTAATTACTTTAAAGAAGATTGAATAAAGTGGAAAATAAAGAGGCTTACTGGACTATTTGTCTGGAATGTTATGGACTTGGCAAAAAAAGCTTGAAGCTCCGCAAGAAAGCGAGAATCCGCCACCAAATAGCAATTCAAGAATTTGAAAAAACTCAGGCTGAAGGAAAGGCTTCTGTTCGCCCTAAGATTACTCAATACTTATGCGATAATTGCAGTGGATCTGGCTTGATACCTGCTACTAGTCACCCCATAGCAGATTCAGAAAACTATCCACATGTAGCAATTATTGGTGCAGGTATAGGAGGCGTGGCGCTGGCTGTAGCTTGTTTGCATCGTGGCATTCCATTTACACTCTATGAGCGCGATATCAGCTTCAATGCACGAGCTCAGGGCTACGGACTTACCTTGCAACAAGCAAGTAATGCAATTAAAGGATTTGGTCTTTTCTCTTTAAAAGACGGGGGTAATTCCACACGCCATGTGGTGCATACTATCGAAGGAAAAGAAATTAGCGAATGGGGATTGAGGACGCATTCAAACATTAATAAGTCTCCAAAGCGTATAAATGTGCATATTCCGCGACAGGCCGTGCGCTTAGCGTTGCTTGAGCAATTGGGCGAGCATGATGCCGTGCAATGGGGGCACCGCTTAGTTGGTTTTAAACAATGTGACGATAAAGGTGTTGAGCTAAGCTTTCAAGTTAACGGAGAGATGAAGAATGCCAAAGCAGATTTGGTGGTGGGTGCCGATGGTGTTCGTAGTGTGGTGCGCAACTTGTTGATTGGTGAGGATATTACACCTTTACGTTACCTGGGTTATGTAGTAATTTTAGGTATTTGTTCTTTAGAGGCTCTTAAGGATCTTGAGAGTTCTTTACTCGACTCTGCCACCGTGTTTCAAACTGTCAATGGCTATGAGCGAATCTACGTAATGCCTTACTCGTTAGACTCGGTAATGTGGCAACTTAGTTTCCCCATGCCCGAAGAAGAAGCTAAGGCCTTGAGTGCACAAGGAGCTCAGGCACTTAAAGAAGAAGCGTGTCGTAGAGCACAGTGGCATAAGCCCGTTCCTCAAATTTTATCAGCAACCCCGCTGGCACAAATTTCAGGGTATCCCGTTTATGACCGAGAATTATTCAAGTCGGAATTGTTGGAAAAAGCTGGGGCTGTTACTTTGATTGGAGATGCAGCTCACCCCATGAGTCCATTTAAAGGACAAGGTGCAAATCAAGCTCTTTTGGATGCACTGGCACTCGCTCGTAACATTTCAATCGCATGTACTCCCTTATCTAAATGGAGAGAAACCGGTGTGAGAGAAATTGTGCTCACTAGATTTGAAGAAGAAATGTTAGCACGTAGTGCTTCTAAAGTTAGGGATTCAGCTGAGGCAGTGGAACTTCTACATTCCAAAGGTGTGCTACGAGAAGGCGATGGACCTAAAGGGCGGTGTTTACGAGGTAATAATCTGTAATCAAGCTTACTTCATGGGTTTATTAAAAAAAATCTTTGTTGCCTTCTCTGAAAAACAAAACCTATTGCACATTCCAGTCAGGTTTCGTAAAAATGGCTTCAATTAAATCATCAGTGTGGGTAGGCAGCTTCTCCCGCTGGAAGAAAAGCAAAAGGTTTCGCATCTTCAAAGTTGCCAGCCGCATTACAAAATAGATTGTCTAAGCTTATCGACATGCAACTTAGATAGAGCTATCGACTCCGATGCAATTGGAACAGCTAAGAAACGCCAAAGAGAACGTCGGAAATGAAGGCTCACGTCAACGCAACATGCTTGGTTACCGAAGACGGTATTGGATGTGGCTAAGAGAGCTAAGGAAATCTTCATAAGTTCGAAGATGCCCGAAAAACAGCAATTGTTGAATTGTGTCTTTTCGAATTTGAAATTGGATGGAAAAAAGCTGTTAGTGACATTGAGAGACCATTTTTGACCCAATGTGCAATGTCCCATCAATCAGCGAATCCCCGGATGCTAGATTCGAACTAGTGACTAATGGATTTACATTCTCTTGGGTGTTAATCATTAGTTGTCTCGTACGTGTTAAGCATATGGAACAGGTTGAAGGTTTCCCCATTTTCCCCACTAAAATAGAAACTTACCAATAGTCGATAACGCCTAGTGATTTTGTGATTTATTGTTTGTGTTGTGGGGATATGGGGGAGAAGTGGGGGAGAAGTGGGGGGAAACCCCATAAAAACAAAAAAGCACTTAGAGACTTCTCTCTAAGTGCCTATATCTTATAAACTCCGGATGCTAGATTCGAACTAGCGACCAATGGATTAACAGTCCACTGCTCTACCGCTGAGCTAATCCGGAACAAGAAGTGATAATCTTATGCAAAGCATGATTTTATTGCAAATGCTTTTCGGTTTTTTATGAAAAATGGCTTGAAGATAGCATTTAAATGGATTTTAACTTGACCCTAGCTTGTTTCGCAAATCAGTTTGAATCGCTTCCCCCTCACTTATAATCTCTTCTTTTGTTTTATTAGATGTATTAGCCGCAACCGGTGTAGTGAAAGAATTTATAATTTTAAGGCTTGGAATGGTTGACCCTTGTTCCGCAGTAATCTCTTGTTTTAGCTCTGCTTCAGGTATAATGATCTCTGTTTTAACCCCTATATAGGATTCTCTGCAGGCTTCTGTAAAAGCACCCTTAATTGGATCGGTTTCAACAAAAGTGGTAGTAATGCTGAGATGAACGTTTCCATCTTTTCTTTCCATTGAAAATACTTTCTCTAAACCGCCAACCGAATGCTCCATGTCGACTTTCGCTTTGACACTCATATTTACAGGAACTAAAATTTGTTGTGAAAATAAAGTTTGAATATTTCTGACAAGATTTGCGTCATTATCAAAATATTTCATCATTTCTTGATGGACTTCCACTTCAGGAGACTTGCCCTCTTTTTGCTCTTGAGGTTTTAAAATAGTCGAGCCTATGTTTATTTGATTCGTGCGGTGTACATCATTGCCAAATTGCTTTGGAAGCATAACCGTTGCACTTGAATCAGAATAAGCAACATTTGGTTCTTTTAGCGAATCTTCTCTTAAAACAGTTTTAGTAAAATCCATTGCAAAAGGAGGGTCATTTTCAACTTCAATTGCAAATGAAGGAGAGCCTTTTTCAGTCTCAATTGTATTTTTTTCAGTTTTAATTGTAGGGGAACTCTCAACTGGTTTATCAGACTTAACTTTCCCAAAAATAGAGTGGTTTTGAATGAATTGAGAAATTTTTTCCCCGATTGCATTCATTTGAGCTTTAAATTTCGTCTTAAAATTTGCCCAAATAGTAGGATTTGCCACTTCTGTTTTAGTCTTCGAAAGAGCACTTTCGCCTGTTTTTGAAATTTCTTGTCTACCTGGTTCTTCAAGCGGATTATTATGCTCACGACTAGCATACAGAGGATTACTATTATCAAATTTTACGTGCTCTTGGCCACTAGGCGAATTTAGACCTGGAGGAAGTGCCATGTTAACCTCTCTTATAAATTAAGCTGCATTAATCTTATTTTTATTATAACATTTTTAGTTAATTTTTTAATTATTGATTTAATTAATTCGATAATTAATATAAAATCTTTCGAAAAGGAGTGTGCAAGTGAAATATTTGATTGCATTATTATGTATGGGAATTGGCTTTTTTCTTGGGTATATTCCCTTTAAAAATGAGAAAAAAGACCCAGAAATGACCGAAGTTCAAAATGAAAACCATTTAGACTCCAAAATTCTCGAAATTCTTAAAACCCCAACACGTGTCAAGTTTACCCGAGTTTCTCCAACTGGCTTTGCCCCGGGTGGAACCGGAAAAGAGTATTTGCTGCAAAATACTTCTATTGTATTGAATTCTTTTCAGACAGGGCGATTGCAAAAGCTTTTACTTTCATCTGAAAATTTTATATGGAATAAAACTAAAAGAGGGTTATTTTTACCCACTTCCGTGTTTTATTTTGAAAAAGGGGCAAGAATTGTTATCGTTCTCATCAGCTTGCCCCTTAATCAAATTCAAATGATTGAAGATGAGAGAATGGTCACTCTTGACTATGATCCTATGCAGGGTGTATTTAACGAATATATCAATGAATTAATTAAAGATTTAAAGTAGATAGGTGTTTGATGAAGTTGCTTAAATGTCCAAAAGCCTTGTGTAAGCTCCTATGGGGAACCTTGCTCTTTAGCGCTTTAGCTTCTCCAATTGAGGCGGCTGATTTACATGCGATCATTGTTACTGATACGTTGGCGGTTAACATCGGAGCTTCTGTGGAAGCTGACCTTCAAAAAGTAGATCGAGAGGTCACGCGCATTTCTTTATATGCTGATCTTCCCTATAAAAAATACATTATTAAAGGGCGTGAGATTACTTCTAAGGTGATTTTAGCGACGATTAAGTCTCTTGCTGTCAATAGCGATGATGTCGTGTTTTTCTACTTTTCTGGTCATGGTTATCGAACCCGTTTGAAAAAGAGCGATTGGCCAAATCTTTTTATCACGCGTGAAAATTGCGGAATTGATTTTGATCTAATTCGCAGCGAGGTAGAGAAAAAATGCCCACGGTTAATGGTTATCTTTGCAGATGTGTGCAACAATATTGTGCCAGATGTTTTTGCTCCCAGGTTAATTTCTAAAGGCTTAAGGCTTGAGTCATCTTCTGCAATTAACGAGGCTTATATCTCCCTCTATCGCAATTCCTTTGGAAAAATTTTGATTTCTGGGGCTCAGACAGGGGAATTTGCCTGGTGTACTCCTAGAGGTGCGCTTTTTACGGATGCGTGGATCGAAAGTATGGTCGAAGAGGGGTCTTTTGGAAATCTTGCAGAGTGGGAAAATGTCTTAAATCGAGCTTCCTTGCGAGTTAAAGAAGATCAAAATCCCTTTTTTGAAATTAATCTAAAACAAAAGAGCCCGCTTTAAACGGGCTCTTTAATGATTAAGAAGAAGGATTAATAATCCATTCCAGCTGGCATTGCTTGAGCTTGTTTCTCTTCAACAATATCAACAACTGTTGCTTCTGTAGTCAAGAGAAGCGCTGCAATTGAAACAGCATTCTCAAGGGCACAGCGTGTAACTTTAGCTGGGTCAAGAATACCGGCTTCAAACATGTCAACATAATCTCCGGTTAATGCATTATAACCGTGAGTGGCAGGGAGCTTTTCTACTTGTTGTAAAATGATAGAGCCTTCTTGGCCTGCATTTTCAACGATTTGACGTAGAGGAGAAGTGAGGGCTCTTGCAATAATCAAGACACCTGTTTTCTCATCGCCATCTAGCGTCCCAGCTAGTTGATTCAATATTGGAATACAGCGTATGTATGCCACGCCGCCGCCAGGGAGAATTCCTTCTTCAATAGCTGCAGCTGTTGCATGTTGAGCATCGTCAACGCGGTCTTTTTTCTCTTTCATTTCAACTTCAGTTGCTGCACCAACACGGATAACCGCTACACCACCGGAAAGCTTTGCCAAGCGTTCTTGCAGTTTTTCACGGTCATAGTCAGATTCGCTTTCTTCAATTTGACGTTTAAGCTGAGCCACGCGGTTCTTCATCAGCTCTTTATCGCCTTGCCCTTCGACTAGAGTTGTATCATCTTTTTTAACAATGATTTTCTTAGCTTTTCCAAGCATTTCAAGCGTTGTGCTTTCTAGCTTCATGCCAAGCTCTTCGCTGATGACTTGCGCGCCTGTCAAAATAGCAAGGTCGTCTAGGATTGCTTTGCGGCGATCGCCAAAGCCTGGTGCCTTAACGGCACAAACTTTTAGGCCCGCTCTTAAACGGTTCACAACGAGCGTAGCCAAAGCTTCGCCTTCGATATCTTCAGCAATAATTAGCAGAGACTTTCCACTTTCTGCAACGGCTTGCAGGATAGGGATCATTTCTTTGACGGCTGAAATTTTCTTTTCGTGAATTAAGATGTAAGGATTTTCAAGGATGCACTCTTGCGTCTCTGGATTTGTCATGAAATAAGCAGAGAGGTAGCCGCGGTCAAAATTCATGCCTTTGACAACTTCTAAAGTTGTTTCAAAGCCTTTTGCTTCTTCCACGGTAATTGTCCCATCTTTACCAACTTTTTCCATCGCGTCAGCGATGATCTTACCAATTTCATGGTCATTGTTGGCCGAAATGGTGGCAACTTGAGCGATTTCTTGTTGATTTTTGATTGGCTTACTGAGAGCTGCAAGCTCTTTAACGATAGTTTTTACAGCTTTTTCCATGCCGCGTTTGAGATCCATCGGGTTAGCTCCGGCCGCGACATTGCGTAGTCCTTCACTAAAGATTGCTTCTGCTAACACAGTCGCTGTTGTGGTTCCATCGCCAGCTTTATCAGCTGTTTTACTTGCGACTTCTTTAACCATTTGAGCGCCCATGTTTTCATGCTTATCTTCAAGCTCGATCTCTTTAGCAACTGTCACACCATCTTTCGTGATATGGGGCGTGCCATAAGATTTATCAATGATGACATTGCGTCCCTTAGGTCCTAGAGTTACTTTAACGGCATTTGTTAAAGTGCGAACTCCTTTTAAAATTTTCTGACGTGCATCTTCTTTAAATTTGATGTTTTTTGCAGCCATGATAATAACTCCTTAATATCAATTGATGATGAAGTATGTATTTAGTTTTGAATGATTGCGATCAGATCGTCGCTACGAACGATAACATATTCTTGGTCATCAAGAGTCACTTCTTGTCCCGAATATTTTTCCATTAGTACGACATCCCCAATTTTGACTGGTGAGGGAATTAAATTGCCGTTTTTATCTTTTTTGCCAGTTCCAACTGCAATCACTTCTGCTTGTTCTTGTTTTTTCTTAGCTGTATCTGGAAGGATAATTCCCCCTTTTAGCTTTTCATCAGCTTCAAGACGGCGAACTAAGACGCGATTGCCTAGGGGAGTTAGTTTTGTTTTAGTTTGAGTAGCTTTCATTTCTTCTGTTTGAGCCATAGGTATTCTCCTTTTTTTAAGTTACATCTCTCGCAAGTGGTCCACTCACGGTTGTTGAAATCAAAAGATATAGCGTACTGAACATTTTTTCGCAAGCATTTTTAGCAGACAAGCTTTTTGAGTGCTAAGAAAAAAGAAGCTGCTCTAGCTGAGCCACATTTTCTTTAAATGTGCGGATCGCAGATTTAACTGGTGCAGGGGTTTGCATATCAACTCCAGCTTTTTGCAGCATTTCAATAGGGTATGTACTTGAACCGCCTTTTAAGAAATTAATATAGGCTTCTCTAGCAATTGTATCCCCCTTGATAATTTTATTTGAGAGAGCTAAAGCTGCGCTAATGCCTGTGGCGTATTGAAACACATAGAAGTTATAATAAAAGTGGGGAATGCGGGCCCATTCAATTTCGGCCTGTTCATGCACAACTGTTCCTGGGCCAAAATATTTTTGATTGAGCTCTCGATATTCTTTCTTTAAGGCCGCCGGAGTCATCGGGATATTCTTTTCGGTCATCTCGTGCATAAAAAGCTCAAACTCTGCAAACATCGTTTGGCGGAATAGTGTGGCTCGGGTATCTTCAACTTTCTGATTAATGAGATAGATTTTCTCTTCCTTAGTTTTGGCGCGTTCCAAAAGCAGATGGGTGAGCAGGTCTTCATTGAAAGTGGAAGCGACTTCAGCTAAAAAAATAGGGTAATCGCTATAATGATAAGGCTGGTAAGTATGCGAGAAGTAACTATGCATACTATGGCCGGCTTCATGGGCTAAAGTAAAAGCATCGCGCAGTAGTTCTTTATAATTCATCAAGATATAGGGCATACTGCCGTAGCAACCGCTTGAGTAAGCCCCTGATCGTTTATTTTTATTTTCGTAGCGGTCTACCCAGCGCTGGTCTTTAAGTCCTTTGCGCAGCAGATCTTGATATTCGGTACCCAAAGGGGCCACTGATTGAATAATCAAATCTTCGGCTTCTTCATAAGGAATTTTCATCTCAATTTCTTGAATCAGCGGCACATACATATCATATAAATGCAGAACATCTAATCCTAAAATACGTCTTCTGAGATCAATATAGTGATGCAATGTGGGTAATTCCTCATTCACAGCTTGGATGAGGGCATGATAAACTTGAGGTTCAATATTTTTAGGAAATAAAGCTGCATCTAAGCAAGAACTGTAACGATGGGCGCGTGCATTAAAAAGATGGCTTTGCATAGCTCCTTGCAGCAGTTCTGCTAGGGTATTTTCATATTTTAAAAATTTCCCATGCAGTTGGTTAAAAGCATTTCTACGCAAAACTTGATCATGATCCCGCAAATAAATTCCATAGGAAGCATGACTAAGTGGTTTTTCTTCCCCTTTGCTATTAGTGACTTTGCCAAAATCAAAATCAGCATCGTTTAAGGCATTAAAGGCTTTATAAGATGTTTGCAATGCTTTACCTGCCATGGCGCAAATCTCTTCTTGCTCAGGTGACAGCGTATGCGCCTTTTTTCGCAGAATTTTTTCGAGATAAAACCTGTAAGTATTCAGCACAGGGGAGTCTAACAATATTTGAATTTGAGCTGGGGATAAAGTGAGTAGTTCAGGCTCTATCCAAGAAACAGCTTGTCCAAAATCGTGAATGACAGCGGTGATTTTGTTAAAGCCAACTTTGTGCTGGTCATGGGCAATATCTTCATCATTGCGAAGGTGGGCATAGGTATAGAGCTGAGATAATTTGCGATCTTCTTCAAATAAAAGATCGAGTGCTTTCTTTAAAGATTCCGGACTTTGGGTGAGTTTATCTTTAAAGGCAGCGATATCAGGCCAAGTTGGGTGAGGGGTATCTCCTACGGTTTTAATAAACTCTGACTGCCAATCTTGAAAAGAAGGGTAAAGAGCTTCAACATTCCAACAGTCTTGTGCCGCAACTAAATTTCGAGGTTTAAGAGTCATAAAATCTTCCTATATGCTATAGTGATACAACATTAATAATCGCAAATTAAGAATAATTGAGATTTTGGATTATAGGCCTTGTCAAGAGCCGCGAATCAGCTGATTTTCTAAGGCAAGCTTAGTAAGCAAGACTCGAGCGATTAAAGGCTTTCATGAGTTTATACTGATGTGACCGAATTTTTGCTATGGAAACCTAGTTTTTTGTAGAAAAATAGGCTCGAGAGAAAAAATAATTTGCAAGTAATTCATGAGAGGATTATCCATCGTATACCGAGGATGAGAATTTTACGGTAAGTCTAAAATCCGGAGGAAAAATGTCAAATACACGTGATTCTTTTGATAGGTGTAGGGCTAAAGGAGTATTCATAGTTCGCAATGAACGAGGGTTGCATACTCGTCCTTCAACAGAAATTGTTAAGTGTGCGGCTGCTTTTAAGGCAGATGTGCGTTTGACATATCAAAAAACAGAAGTGAATGCGAAGTCGCTTTTAGGGATTTTGATGTTGGCTGCTACTCGAGGTTCGCGTATTTCGGTTACTGCTGAAGGAGAAGATGCACAGCAAGCGGTGGATACTCTTATTGATTTAGCGCGCAATAAATTCAATATCAATTATTGAATATTAAAGCTTCTCACAGCAAGCTTAAAGTTGCTTTTAACGGTTTAGAAGTTCATTCAATCCTCTACTGGGATCGTCTTTTCCAAAACATCTCGCGTACAGAACACTGGCACATTATTCATCAAGGCCAATGTAATACAGTCGCTTGGTCGAGCATCGATTTCGATAATGTGTCGAATGTCTCCAACGGTCTGCTCTAAAAATAAGCGTGCGAAATAAACTGTGTCTTGTAAATCATTGATCACTACTTGAAGAATTCTAACTTCCAAGCCTTGAAAAATCGAATCGATCAAATCATGCGTCAATGGGCGCTCTTTCTCCAAACCAGTTAAACACATTTGGAGATTGCGTCCAGTGGTTGGATCTGTATAAATCGCAAATCGTTTTTCCCCGCTGCCTAAAATCACGACCGTATAAGCACGGGTTTGCATAATTTTATCGAATGAAAGAGGGATTAATTCAGAGTGCATGGAGAAATCCTAGTACGCTATAGTTTGCTTCGAAGTGTAATGTCATGTTTTTCATGAGTGAATTTCAACCTTTCCTTTGGGAAATCCCACGATTACTCGACCAGCTAAATGGAAAAAAAAACCTGTTTCAACCACTCCAGGAACAGAACGTAAGCGTTCATTTAATTCCTCTGGATTTAAGCAGGGCTGGGGAATAATGATATCATAAATAAAATTTCCATTATCCGAGACATACGGGATTCCTGCTTTTTCGCGCAACTTTCCTGTTAAACCGAGGTCGTTTATTTTTTTTATAATCGCATGATGTAAGAAAGTAACGATTTCAACGGGTAGTGGAAAATCATGAAAGGTCTCGACGACTTTT
>Ga0105044_10013145_pt1 | contig 11244 bp, 10 predicted proteins | sample MAT01_FD_78092 | JGI IMG/M metagenome (GOLD analysis project Ga0105044, IMG submission 78092) | Freshwater microbial communities from Lake Fryxell liftoff mats and glacier meltwater in Antarctica - MAT-01 | ecosystem: Environmental > Aquatic > Freshwater > Ice > Liftoff microbial mat | place... | reverse complement strand
GTCGCCGCGAACCGGGTGCGCAAATCGGTCGGCGGGGAACGCACCTTCAGCGAGGATATCGGCAGCGGCGCGGCGCTGCGCGAAACGCTGGAAAACATCATCGCCATCGTGTGGGAACGGATTGAGGCTTCGGGAGCGCGCGGCCGGACAGTCACGCTGAAGATGAAGTTCAACGATTTCCAGATCATGACCCGCGCTGCATCATCGCCGGATTATGTCAGCGGCCGCGATGAGTTCGCGGAAACCGCCCGCGCGCTGCTTGAAGCGGTCTTGCCCCTGCCGCAGCCAATCCGGCTGATGGGGCTAACGCTCGGCAATCTGGAGGGCGCCGAAGCGAGCAAGCCGCCGCGCGACGATGCGCAGCTGATGCTGCTTTAACTGATCCCCCCGGTCCCGCGCCCTTTCCATGCGTCAACCCGCGCCCGGGTCACCCGGCCCAATGGTTCGGGAAGCGAATGCGAGGGGAAGAACCGCGCTTCGATGATCTCGCGGCGATCAGGCTTGGGGCGTTGGTCGCACGTGGCGGCAAACAGGTGCGCGGTATGGGGCGAGCCCGAGAGCTGTTCTTCGATGGTGCCAATCGCTTCGATCAGCGGCAATTCGATTCCCAACTCCTCCCGGACTTCGCGGCGGGCCGCTTCCAACGGGTCTTCGCCGGGCTTGAGGCCGCCGCCGGGCAATCCCCACACATCCGGGCCATAAGAATGTTTGAGCAGCAACACATCGCCGCCGAGATTGGTGATGACAACGGTCACGCCTGCGATCGGTGTCCGCCGCCACCGCCGCCACGCGTGGCGCACGCGAAATGCCAGCGGCAGGATTGCACGGTGCAAGGGCGCGGGGAGAAACGATGGCATCAGGCGAACACGGTGACGGGGATGGACTGCGCCGCAGCGGCGCGCAGCAAACGGGCGATGGGCAAGTCATGCTCGCCGCGCATCGCCGCGTCGAAAACGCCCCGCTTGTCCGCCGCGCCGCCCAGCGTGAAAAGGATCGCGTCCGTATCCAGCAACGCGGGCAGGGTCAGCGTGATGCGATCGAATGGCGCGTGGGCAGGCAGCGGATCGGGGGTCAGGCGGCGGATGGTCAGCGGATCATCGCCGTGCGGATCGGTGTTGGGGAACAGCGAGGCGATATGCCCATCCGGCCCCATGCCCAGCCATGTCAGCGCGAAATGCGGCGGCGCGGCATCTTCGGCCAGCGCCGTCACCTGCGCGCCAACGGGTTCCAGCAGCGCCCGGATTTTGCCGGTGTTCGATGCATCGTGATCTTCGGGCACGATCCGGTCATCATTCGGCCATACGGAAAGCCCCGCCCAATCGATGCTGCCTGAATGGCGCGCGATCAGATCGGCCAGGATCGGGAACGGGGTCGATCCGCCGGGGATGGTGATCGCACAGGCGGCAGCCTTGGCGAGCCTATCCGCCAGCCAGTCGGCAATCGCGCCCGCATCCGCGCCGTCGATGATCGAGGTGTTTTGCATTCTAGTGTGCATAGCAAATGGGCTGCCCCCGGCTAATCGGAAACAGCCCCATCTGATATCTATTGCGCGATTAGGCCAGCAGCGATCGCAGGAACCACGCGCGCTGTTTAGCCATGTCGGTCCAATCATCGAGCAAGCCGTCGGTGGCATTGTCGTCCGCCTGATCGGCGAGATCCTTCATGCCCTTCAGCCGCTTGATCAGCGTCTCGGTGTCGCTCAGCAATTCCGAGATCATGTCTTCGGCAGACAGCGTGGTGCTGTCCTGATCCTTGATCTGGGTGTGCTTGGCCACCGTGCCGAGCGACGTCAGCGTATCGGCATCAAGCTTGCGCACGCGTTCGGCGATCAGATCGATCTGATCACGCACCTCGAGTGCATGGGTATCGAACAGCAGATGCAGGTCATGAAAGCGCGGGCCTTTGACGTGCCAGTGAAAATTCTTGGTCTTGATAAACAGCGCAAAGTGATCGGCGAGCAAGCCGTTAAGTTCGCCAATCAGTGCCGCTTTCGAATTCGTGGCTGTATCAGTCATATTGTCATCCTGTGTTATCTTGCGGGCGGCACTAGCGTGCGCCTTATGTGGTGATTACTAAGGCGGTTGAACAGGTGCGCGAATGCATCAGATGCTAATTCGCAATGATCGGATAGGGGACTCAGAAAGCGACGAAACGGGCGTTCAATCCGATGAACACTGCCGCAACAAACAGGCAGGCGGCCAACCCCCATCGCAGCGCGCGCAGCGGCCAGCGCGCAAGACCAGCGCCGCCGACAGCCCATCCCAGCGTGACTGCCGCCGCTCCGCCCAGTGCGCCGCCCAGCCCTGCGGCGACAGGCAGGCTCGCCCACGCTGCCAGCGCAAACACCGCAAACCGCGCCGCGTCGCAGATTTGCCGGGCGAGCAGCACGATGGCGATGGCACCCAATGAGCGGGTGGGCTCCTGGGGTTGTATCGGCTTCACCGGCCAGGCGAGCTCGAGCGCGGCCGCGCCGAGCGCGAAGGCAACCAGCATCTGCGCAGCGCGGCGCGGCAGCAGCGCCGCAAACTCCGCCCCGAGCCACGCCATTGCCGCCGCGCTGAGTGCTGCGGCTGTGATTCCAGTCAGCAGCAACGGGGCGCTTTGCCCCAGCGCATCACTCCACTGCCCAACCAGCGCCTGATCGCGCCCACCCAGCGCGAGCGCGAAAACCAGTATCAGCGATAGGAGAAACCCGTCCATGCCCCGAGGCGCTCCCGCCTCAGACGGCCCACGGCCCCGTGATCGCGAGCGTCGCGGTCGGGCCGTAGGCATTGACGAACAACACCGTACCATCGGGCGAGAAGCAGCCCCCCGCCAGTTCGGTCTGCGCGGTCAGGCGTGCCAGCGTATAGGCGCGGCCCTGCGGCGTTATGCCGCGAATATGATTGTCGACCAAGGCGGTGTATTGATCCTCGCACACGATCAGATGGCCATTGGGGGCCACGGCCAGGTTATCCCCATAGTTGAACTGATCGGTGCTTTCGCTTTCGAAGAACAGTTCAACCGTGTCGGGCGCGCCTGCGAGGCCGGGGGTGAGTTTAAGGATCTGCCCCAATTGCTTCGCCCCGCCGCTGGTGCAGCAAGCAAACACCGCACGCTCCCCCATGTGCAACCCTTCGCCGCGCGCGATCAGCGCCGCGCCCTTGGCCGCCGCCCGCTTGCGCAGGTCGTCTTTGGGGGCTTCGACATCGTCGAGGTCGACCCAGCTGACGCGGTAGGGTTGGCCCACCGCCATCGCAGCAGATTTCCAGTTGCGGGTATCGGCAAGGCCTTCGATCACCATCGCCTGCAACCGCCCGCCCTCGGCCAGCCGCCCCGGCACAGTGGGCAGGAAGCGATAAAGCACGGAATCATCGCGGTCTTCGGTCTGATAAACGATGCCGGTCGCCGGATCGACCGCGGCGGCTTCGTGGTTGAAGCGGCCCATCGTAGTCAGCGGCACCGCATCGACGAGGCCGGGCGCGGACGCGGGGACTTCGAACACCCAGCCGTGGCTGCGCTCCAGCCCGTCACCGCGCGGTTGGCCCGGCCCGGTCGGCGCTTCTTCGCAGGTCAGCCAAGTGCCCCACGGGGTCACCCCGCCCGAGCAATTGCGGATCGTGCCGCCAAGGCTGCGGAACTGGCGCTTCACATTGAGCGTCGCGGCATCGAGCACGATGGTGGTCGTCCCGCCCGGCACAAACACGCCGTTGCGTTTGCCAAAGCCCTTGGCGATTGGGCCGCCCGCATCGTGCTGCGGCTGCAATTCGTGGTTGCGCACCAGCGCGATTTCGCCATTGCCGAGATCGAAACAGCCCATCCCGTCGGCGCGGTCAGGCACGGTGCCGCCGTCGTCCATCGCGTCGCCAAGGCGCGAGAGGACGCGGTAGGAAAATCCCGGTGGCAGGTCGAGCAAGCCAGCCGGATCAGGCACCAGCGCGCCGTATCCAGAAAACCCGCCGCCCGAAGCAGCGCGCGCCGTGGTGGGCACGCCGCGGGTCATGCAACCACTGGCAGCGAGCGCGGCGAAGGCGGTGGCGGTCGCGCCGATGAAACGGCGGCGGTCGGGCGAAAGCGTGATCGGCGTGGTCATGCCCGCAGGCTTACCGCCCCGCCTCCAGAGCGGCAAGAATTTCATCCCAGCGGGCATATTTGAAATTCTGCGCCTTGGGCGGGTTCACCCCATCCTGCGCGATGAAAATACCGCCGGGGAAATCCGGGCCGAAATCGCGGTTATCCAGCTCGATCCCGTCGGTTTCCTCGGTGCTGCCGAATGTACCCGCCGCGATGCGGAAGCGGCCCACCGGGGTCAGGTCGGGCAGGCGCCATACCGCATAGGCATTGTCACCCTGCGATGATCCGATCAGGTAGCCGCCGTCGATGCCTTCCGGCGCGATGGCGAGGCCTTCGAGATCGGCGACCAGCATCCGGTTATCGATCGGCGCAACCAGCCCCTTGGCCCCGGTCGCAGTGTTGATCGCCCACAGTCCGGCGTCTTCCTCTCCGATGTAGAGCATTCCGGTGCGCGGATCAGCGATGCAGCCTTCGGGCTGGGTCGGCACGGTGGTGAGCGTGGTGGTGGTTCCGGCAAACCCGGCCCCGGCGCTGCGGGTCACAACGGTGCGATAGATCACCCCGTTCTTGGGCGCGTTGAACACAGTGAAGCTCGCGCCCGTCACGGTGCCAGAAACCGGCTTGTCGATGCAGATACCGTAAGCCTCCCCCGGGCCGATTGCGACCTTGCCCGCCGGGGTCAGAATGCCGGTGGCGCGGTCGAGCAGGGCGAGGAAAATCTGCCCATTGATCAGATCGCTGCGGTCGCTCGCGGCAACCACCACCGTGCCATCGCCCAATTCCACCAGATCGACATTGTTCAGGCCGGGAGCGGCCAGAAAGCTCTTCTGCGCGCCCTTCAGGTCGTAGACGTAGAGCCCGCCCTTCTTGTCGGTGCCGATAATAAGGCTGGCGGCCGGATTGGCCGGGTTGCGCCAGATCGCCGGATCATCGGCGGCATCTTCGTTGGCGGTGCCGACCGGCGGGGTTTCCGCGACTGCCGTCACGGTCACCGCCGGATCGCCGGTGATGGCGGGGCCAGAGCCGGGGACCGTCGCACAAGCGGCGGCGATCCCCAGGGTCAGCAGCGCGAAGCCGTGGAATGGTCGGATCATTGCAACACGGCCTCTCAGTTCAATCAGAATGCGTAACGGGCGACGATCTGGAAGAACGGCCCGGCGCGCTCGCTTTCAAGCTCGTATTCGTCGAAGTCGCGATCAAATTGCTCTTCGACCGTGTTGAACTTGTTGAAGTCTTCGTCCTTCGTCCCGTCAAGCAGGTTGGAACCCACCGCGCGGATGGTGAGGCTGTCGCCAAACCGCTTTTCGACGAAGATTTCAAGGTCCGCGCCGAAGCGGGTGAACACTTCCTCACCCACGACCCGGCCGAACGCTTCGCCCTGTTTGCGGAAGGTCGCCCCGAACGCTGCGCCGAAATCAGGAATGTTCTGGATCGCGCCCAAGTTGTAGACGAACTTCGATTGGTCGTTGAACTGCCGGTCGCCGAATTCATCGGTGATGGTGCTATCGAGCAGCGCGAGGTTCCCGAACACGCCGGTGTCAGGCAGGCCGAGGAACGCGAGGCTGAACGAAGCGTCGAATTCGATCCCGTAAACCTCGCCATCGCCGGTGTTGCGCGGGGTCAGGATGAAGGTGCCCTCGCCTTCCGAACCTTCGGCCGGGGTGCCGTCAGCATTGAGCACGGTCGCCAGTTCGGTCAGGTTGGAGACATCGCGGTAGAACACGTTGACTCCGATCACCCCGTTCTTGCCGATCTTGTGCTCATAGCCCAGATCGCCGCCCCATGCGGTTTCCGGCGCAAGCAGCGGGTTGCCGCGGAAGTCGTTGTCGCCGAATTCCGTTTCGAGTTCGATCGGAGCGATGAAATCGAAGTTCGGGCGGCGCAGCGTCCGCGCGCCCGAGAGGGTGAAGCGGCCATCACCAATCTCATACTTGAGCGATGCCGACGGCAGGAATTCGTCATAATCATTGCTGATCGTGGTGCCGGCGGTGTTGTTCGGATCACGACCAAAGATTTCGGTCGAGGTGCTTTCCCAGCGGATCCCAACCTCAAAGGTCAGTTTGTCGAATTCGCCTTCGATCAGGGCGTACAGATCACGGCGATCTTCCTGAACGTTAGAAAAGATTTCGTCGAATGCAGGGAAAGTCAGCGGCGCAAACTCACCCGGGTTGCGCAGGAACTGGTTGTAACCTTCGCGCACATTGACCGGGAGGTTGAACCGGCTGCGCACTTCCTGCAGCAGCGAGTCGCGGTCCTTGTTCTGCAGAAACCCGCCGATAGCGAATTCAAGATTGTCGCTGAGTTCGAATTCATGTTCCAGATTGACGAAGAATTCGGTGTCCTGAATATCGAGCACCGCAAGATCGCCGGTGAAGCGCGGGGCGCTGCGATCGAAGTCGATTTCGTATTCGAACTCGTCCTGGAAATCGTCAAAGTTCGCATAGCCGACGCGCAGCTTGGTTTCGCCCAGACCCCATTCCTGATCAAGCTTACCGATCAGCGACCAGGTTTCGGTCCTGATGTCGGTGACGTTGGCATTATCGGTCAGCAGGTTGCCCGGCAGCACGGTCTGACGGAGCGGGCCGTTGATCGCGGTCTCGTCATTATACTCGAACGACCGTTCGTCCTCGATGCGATCAGTGCGCACGAAATTGCCGAGGATTTCGAACTCGGTGGTTTCGGTCTCGATCCCCCAGCTGGCGTTGAAGGCGTAGTCAGTGCCGTCGCGCACGTCGCTCTGGTCTTCGCGGTTGTCGAAGTCTTCGGTGCGGAAATTGGGGTTGTTTTCCGGCGAGTCGCCGAACCGCAGGCTGGTCTTTTCCTTGGGATTGTAACGGCCTTGCACGTTGGCGCCGATCAAGACGCGCCCACCAGCCAGTTCGCCGCCGTAGTAAAAGCCCGCGTTGGGCTTCACTTCGCCATCGTCAAATCGCAGCGCGCCCGCTCGCACGTATCCGCCATCCAGCGAAAACCCATCGCGCAGCACGATGTTGAGCGAACCTGCCACCGCATCGCCAGTACGGCGGGCCGATGACGAGCGCACGATTTCAACCTGCTTGATCAGTTCGGCGGGAATCCGGTCGAGGAAGAACGAACGGTCGGACTGGCCGCCCGGAACGCGCTCGCCATTGACGAGGATCTGGGTGTAACCCGGATCAAGCCCGCGCAGGCGTGCGCCGTCGCTTTCGATCACGTCCGACAGGAAGGTCACGCCCGGAACGCGCTTCAGCGCGTCGCCTGCGGACAGCGGTTCGAACCGCTGGAAATATTCTTCGTCATAGACCAGGATCGGTTCAGCCGCGTCGCTGCGGTTGCGGAAGCCGATATTGCCCTGCACCACGATTTCCTTGGCGGTCTGGATCTGATCGTCTTCGCTCTCTTCGGTTTCGGTGAGCGTGCCGCCCGACTGAAGGTTGACGGCAACCGCCTGCGGGTCGGCTTCGGCGGCGAAGGCCGGCGCGGCAAAGGTGGTGGTCAGCGCGGCAACAGCGCTGCCGATCAGAAGCTGGGTACGGATCATGTGGTAGTTCCCCTGAAGTCGCCCGGTGATCTGGGCGTGTTGGGGGCGCAGTTACGCTGGGCCTGTGACGGCTACGCTACCCGGCAATGACGGAACGGTGACAGCCGCGGGTGTTGCGCAATTGCCTCAATTGAACAGGTGGCGCGCGCCTTTCGAAGCGCCTAGCAAATAGCAAAACAATCGCGGGAGAATGAGGCGTATGAAGATCGAACCGGGCATGGCAGCGGTGGTAACCGGCGGGGCATCCGGCCTCGGCAAGGCAAGCGCCAAAGCCTTTGCCGATGCCGGCATGAAGGTCGCCATCTTCGATATCAATGACGAAGCTGGCGCGCAGCACGCCGCCGCGATTGGCGGCACATTCCACCATGTCGACATCATGGATGAAGCCAGCGTCGAAGCCGGGTTCGCCGCCGCGCGCGCCGCGCACGGGCAGGAACGTGTTACGCTGCATTGTGCGATGGCCAGCCGCCGCGGCAAGACACTGGGGTGGGACAAGGAAGCGGGCGCTTTCAAACGCCTCTCGACCGAGGATTACGCCTTCGGGGCCGAGGGGATTCTGGTCGCCAGCTACCGGGTCGCCAGCATTTCGGCGCTGGGGATGGCCAATGCGCCCGACGCCAATGCCGATGGGGAGCGTGGCTGCATTATCCTCACCGCCAGCGTCGCCGCGCAGGACGGCCAGATCGGCCAGGTGATCTATGGTTCTTGCAAAGCCGGGGTAAACGGCCTCGTCCTGCCGATGGCGCGCGATCTGATGGACATGGGCATCCGCGTGAATTCGGTCATGCCCGGCATCTTTGCCACGCCGCTGATGCTGGGGATGAAGGACCGCAATCCGCCGATGTGGGCGCAGCTCAACGCCAGCGTGCCCTTCCCCAAGCGCTTGGGCGAGCCGGAGGAATTTGCTTCGCTGGTGCTGGAGATCGCGCGCAATTCTTACATCAACGGCCACCAGTTCAGGCTGGACGGGGCGATCAGAATGCCGCCCAAATAATCGCTCACGGCCAGTTGGCTTCGCCAACGCCTCCGCGGTGGCGGCCTTCCGGCCGGCGGGCAGTCGCCCTTGCGAACCCTGCGGGTTCGATCAGTGCTCGAACGAAAGGAAAGTCCAGTGGTTACCCAAACCAACGAATATCCCACCAAAGCTTACGGTGCGACTTCGCCCGACAGCGGGGTTGGCCCGATGGAAATCACCCGCCGAGGGCTGCGGCATGATGATGTGCTGATCGAGATCACCCACTGCGGCATCTGCCATTCCGATCTGCACTCAGCCCGCAACGATTGGGGCTTCACCACCTATCCGATTGTGCCGGGGCACGAGATTGTCGGCACTGTCAGCGCCGTGGGTGACGGCGTTTCGCGCCACAAAATCGGCGACCGGGTCGCGATTGGCTGCATGGTCGATTCCTGCATGGAATGCCGCCACTGCGAGGCTGATCTGGAACAATATTGCCTCGATGGCGGCAACACCGGCACCTACAACGGCATTGACCGGCACGATGGCAGCCTGACCTTTGGCGGCTATTCCGAACGGATCGTGTGCCGCGAAGAATTCGTGCTCAAAGTCCCCGCCAGCCTGCCGAGCGCCGAAGCCGCGCCGCTGCTGTGCGCAGGGATCACCACCTACAGCCCGTTGCGCACCTGGAAGATTGGCCCCGGCAGCAAGGTCGCGGTCGCAGGGCTTGGCGGGCTGGGGCATATGGGGGTGAAGCTGGCGGCGGCGATGGGGGCGGAAGTCACCGTGCTCTCGCGCTCGGAAAGCAAGCGCGCCGATGCCGAAAAGCTGGGCGCGCACGCCTTCCTCAACACCGCCGACAAGGCCGCGATGAAAGCCAAGCGCGGCTATTTCGACATGGTCCTGAACACCATTCCGGTGCGCCACGACGTTGTGCCCTACCTCCATCTTTTGCGGATCGACGGGGTGCAGGTGCTGGTGGGGCTGATCGGGATGATGCCTGAATTGCACACCGGGGTGCTGCTGGGCCGCAAGGTGCTGACCGGCAGCGGCATCGGCGGTCTCGCCGAAACGCAGGAAATGCTCGATTTCTGCGCGGAACATAACATCCTGCCCGATATCGAAGTGATCGCGATGCAGGACATCGCGGCCGCCTATGACCGGATGGAGGCGAGCGATATCAAGTACCGCTTTGTCATCGACATGGAGAGCCTGCGGGCGGCCTAGAGCGCGCTGCGTTGCAGGTGATGCAAGTTTGCAACGCAATAAACGGAATGCGTTTATCGCATGGCGCAAAACATTTGTGCTTTGATCAACATGCGATAAGGCAGCCGTGTCAGCTGTGACGGTAGCCCGCCCATAACAAGAGGCGCCGCGCAGCACGCAGGTGGAACGATCCAACCCTCTCTATGGAGCGTTCCTTATGTCCATTCGTTTTGCCTCGGCTGCTTCGGCCGTTGCTCTCATCGCCTGTCTCTCCACGCCCGCCTTCGCGGCCGACGGGGAAGAGATTGAGGTGGTCACCCTCACCGAAACCAATGCCGCTGATTCAGAAGAAGTAGCGGTCGCCACTGAGCGCGCGATTGAGCCGATTGATTTCGACAACGCCAGCCACCAAGCCGACGACGAAGGCGGATTCACCCTTTCGGGCAGCGCCACGCTGACCTCGGACTACCGGTTCCGCGGCGTGTCGCAGTCGGATGAAGGCATGGCAATCCAGGGCGGTTTCACCCTGTCGCATGACAGCGGCTTTTATGCCGGGACCTGGGGTTCAAACCTGGCTGGCTGGGGCACCTTTGGCGGCGCCAACATGGAGCTCGACCTGTTCGCAGGGTACAAGCTTCCCGTCGGCGAAGGCACGCTCGACACCGGCCTCGTGTGGTACATGTACCCGAGCGGCGCGGACACCACCGACTTTGTCGAACTCTACGCCAAGCTGTCGGGCAGCGTTGGCCCGATCGGGCTGACCGCAGGCGTCGCCTATGCCCCGTCGCAGGAAGCCCTCGGCAACGCCTTCCCGGTTGGCGCTCCGGCTGATCCGGGTGACAAGGAAGACAACTTCTACCTTACGGGCGATGCGGTTTACGGCGTTGCCGATACCCCGCTGACCTTCAAGGCGCATATCGGCTATTCGGACGGCAACCCCGGCCTTGGCCCCAACGGCACCAGCATTGCGCCGACCGGCACCTATTTCGATTGGTTGCTGGGCATGGACATCGTTCCCACCCCAGGCCTGACGCTGTCGGTCGCCTATGTCGACACCGACATTTCTGAAGCCGACGCCAACCTGATCCGCCCGAACTTCGCCACGCTGGACGGCGATTCGATCTCGGATGCGCAAGTGGTGTTCTCGGTCACTGCATCGTTCTGATCACGGACTTTACGCTGATTTGAAGGGGCGCCTTGCCGGATTGGCAGGGCGCCCCTTTACTTTGCCGCACGCTTGCCGATAGGTTTCGCCGCGCAACCGGAAACCGGGGCAAGCGGGAGAGCGATGATGAAGCGGATGGCGATTTGGGCAGTCGGATGCGCTGCTCTGGCACTGGCTCCGGCGACCGAAGCGGCGGCGGGCAAGCGGTATCAGGCCAGCATCACCCGCACCACTTACGGCATTCCGCATATCAAAGCCGATAGCTGGCAGGGCGTCGGCTACGGCGTCGCCTATGCCTATGCCGAGGACAACCTGTGCCTGCTGGCTGAGGAGTTCGCCTCTGTT
>Ga0105044_10013140_pt1 | contig 11247 bp, 9 predicted proteins | sample MAT01_FD_78092 | JGI IMG/M metagenome (GOLD analysis project Ga0105044, IMG submission 78092) | Freshwater microbial communities from Lake Fryxell liftoff mats and glacier meltwater in Antarctica - MAT-01 | ecosystem: Environmental > Aquatic > Freshwater > Ice > Liftoff microbial mat | place... | reverse complement strand
CGCCGCATGATGAAGATGGAACCGCCAACGGTGTATGTTCCCACCGAAAGCGTTGACGATGTGCGGAAGTTGCTGCAAATCATGCACCGCCTCGACCGTGGCCGGCAACTCGCCGAAATCAAGGGACTGACCGCCGGCGACGAGATCGAACTTGGCCGCGAACATGTGGTCAAGGTCGTGGAGACGTTCCACACGATCCCGAGCCGGGGGTTCATCGTGTACGACCGCCGCAACAAACTGAAGGACGAATTCGTTGGCTTGCCAGGCGAGAAGATCAAGGAGTTGCGGCTTTCGGGTGTAGCAATCACGCGGGAAGTGCGAACGCCAGTCGTGGCCTACACTGGCGACACTTCACCGGCGGGGTTGGACAACAACCCGGAATTCTTCAACGCGAAGATTCTCATCACGGAGATGAGCTTCATCCGGGCGAGCCATCGGCGCGAGAAGATTCACAAGTTCGGCCACATGCACCTGGACGACTTCGTGGACCGCGCCGCGCTGTTCAGGAACGAACTCATCGTGGCGTCGCACTTCAGCACCCGTTACCACCCGAACGAAGTGCGGAAACTGCTTGAGAGCAAACTTCCCCCGGAGTTGAAGGCAAAACTTAAAGTCTGGGTGTGAGTGTTGAGCCTGGGTCAGTCCGCGAGAACCGTTGCCACGTCGATCTTGGGCAACCGATGACTCCCAGGCATCAGTCGGTGGACTTCGGGGAGAGCGAATATCTCTCGGATCGTGGTTCGCCGAGCGGTTTTTCCGGTGTTGCGGCCGGCCGATGTGCCGCGAATTTCACGCAAACGGCGCAGTGCATCCTCAGCGGTGTACGAGCCGTTGCTGCCCATTGAGAGAAGCAGGATGTACCGGCGGTAAAGTTCCTCGGCGGTGACGGGGTCGTTGAGACGCTCGAAGCAGCTTGCCGCGCGGAAAACGCAGTCGGTTCGGAGCGAATCGGCCCAATCTTCACTTTCCCAGCACGAGTCGTCTTCAGCGGTTCGGCGAGAAAGTGCCAGCCAGGTGTAAATTTCGAGAGCCACCCGCGGCTTTCCCAAGGCAGCAAGTGCGCCCGCCAGATTCCAGAGCGTGAGCGGGCAATCCGGCACAATCTTAGCCGAGCGGGCGAAGTGTTCGAGTGCTTCCCGATATTGCCGCTGTTCGTAGAACGTCACGCCTAGTTGGGTCAATAGCCAGTGATTCTCCGGGTCCGTGCGCAGTTCTTCCTGGATCAATCGTTGCGCCGCGACCCAGTTTTCGGCTTGAATCAAGTCCTCGACTGTCGGTCGTGGAATCTGCTTGGTCATGGTCATTCTCCGTTCGGCGGCGGCGGGCGCTTCCGTTTGCGTTCCTGGCGGACGCGACGCTTATCGCCTTTCTCGCCACCTTTGTCTTTTCGTTTTCTTGCCTGCCCTTTTTCGTGCTTTTCGCGTGATGAGGGACGCGCGTTCTTGTCGTGTTCCTCGCTCATGGGTGAAACCATTGCGGAGGATTTGCGAATCGGCCAGTTTACCTGCCCGAAGGTGAAGTCCGCGTTTCACGATTGTCGGCCGCTTCTCGGTTCATGAAGTCTATCGCACCAGAACGGCGACTGCTATGGTAAACCCATTCCCAAATCTCGCAGTCGAGCACAGGTTCCCATGATTGCCCTTCTTTCCGTGTTGGCTCTCCTCGCGGCGGCCGATGCGCCGGGCGGCTGGCCGGAACTGTTTCCCAAACTCGGGAACTTCAGTCAGGTGGCGTCGCCACCGATGGTCGCCAAGGGCGACAAACCCGAGGTCTACTCGCAAAGCGTGAAATACGACTGGATGGGCGGTCGCTTTGAAGTCATCACGATCACCGTGAGCCGTGATTCGAAGATCAAGGCGCGCTACACCGCGGAGGCGTTCAAGAAGTCGGACCCGTCGCCGCAGTCTTTTGAAGTGAACAAGAAGCCGGCGTGGGTGTGGAACTTCGACAAGATCGACAAGTTGGAGCAGGTCAGGAAACGCCTCGTGGTCGTGCTGGCCGACGACACCCTGCTGATGCTCGAGCAACGCGGGGCCGGCCTCGACCTGGAAGAAGTGGCGAAGCAATTCGACTTCGACGCGGTCGTGAAAGCCCTCAAAACCCCACCCGCGACCAAGAAGGAATAACTGTTCTCCATCATATAGCCCCCGACCCAACTCGCTAACGTGGCTTGGAACTGTGCCGCGGGTCGGGCAAGTGGTCGCCTGGAAACGAACGATCTTGCGCGAACCCGGCGAGGTGAACGACGCGCGAACGGTCGAATGTGTCATCACCCTGGAAGGCAACACCGACGCCCTGCTCGTGGGCCAACGCATGCGAGTCCGCATCGGCCGCCCTGAAAGCCTGGAATAAACCAGAATAATGCGGTCCGGTTGAAGCACGGCGTGGTTCGGCGTACAATCATCCGGTCGGGACATGCTCGAACAATACCCACCGAATGGCGGCCCCGGCCGAGCCGTTCGGAACACGAGGTTATCCGGTGCAGGTGACAGTCTCCGCCCGACACGGGCACCTGAACGACGACGAAACCAAACTCCTTCACGAGAAGGCGGAGAAACTACTCCACTTCTTCGACCGACTCATCTCCATCGTTGTGACGGTGGATATGCACCGCGACAAAGTCGGCAACGTGACGGTCGAAATCCTCGCCCACGCCGAACACAAACACGAGTTCGTCGCGGTCGATAGCCATGCCGACACGATTCACGCCTTCGGTTTGGCGTGCGACCGCATCAAGCAACAGATCAAACACTACAAAGAAAAGCTCCAGGACCACCGTCGCGATAAGTCGCATAACGGTGCCGACGAGGCAGTTTGAGGAGGGCGGTGAACCGTGAATCCGCAGGACCAGCCGCGCCGAGGTGACCACCCCATGCGTCTCACGAACTTTCTCGTCCGTGACGCGATCGTGCCGAGACTGTCCGTGACCGCCCCCGGAGTCCACCCCGACGATGTCGAAGCCGTCGTCGGGGTCAAGGAACGGGTCGTCGCCGAGATGGCCGGTGCCCTGCGCACGGCCGGTTGCTTCCGCGATACGGATATCGCGGGAATTGCCGCCGCCGTGATGACCCGCGAACGGATCGGCACCACCGGCATTGGCGAGGGGATCGCCATCCCGCACGCCCGCCATCCGTCGGCAGATCGACTCATCGGTAATCTCGCCATCTCCCGCGATGGTTTGCCGTTTCGGAGCCTCGATAGCCAACCGGCCTTCATATTCGTGCTGCTCGTCTCGCCACAGGATCAACCAGGTGTCCACCTTCGCGCCCTCGAAGCCGTCGTCCGGACCATGCGGGACAAAGACTTCGTCAAACGGTTGCGGGCAGCCGAGACACGAGACGAAATCTGGAACTTGTTGGAAACGGCCGCGCCAGGTTGGTGAAAGTGGGGGGGGCGTCTGTGAATGAAGCACCTTGGTTATCCATGCCCTCAAGCGGGAGTGGAACAGGAAAACAACGAATGACTAACCGGGGAACGGGGCACGACTCAGCGCCACGGGACACTGTCCCGCCGACGCCCCGCTGCCCCCCCGGCCCAACTTGCGATGGCTCCAGCGATCCGCCTTCACTGCCCGGCGATGACTCCACTGCTGGCCCGCTGCGCTGTAATATCTTGGTCGTGAACCCGTTCGGCCTACACTGGCGCATCGCCGAACGCTTCTCCCGAACCGCGAAGGGCTACACCTGCGTCGTTCGCGTGTGGCACGGTGAAAGCCGAGCCGATGGGAAAAGCCCGACTGACCTAATCCTGCTCGTCGCCCTCCCCGGTGCCGAGTTGGTGCTCGAAGTGGACGGCCCCGACGCCGAAGCCGCTCTCAGTTCGCTAACAGAAATCCTCGCCTCTCCCGGCGGGGAAGACCACTCGAGTTGAACCGCTGCCGGCACGCCCGAACCGGCCTCGGACTCTCCCGTACACCAAGGGCCCGGACACCCCGGCGAATGGAAATTCGGCACCACGGCATCGCTGTCTCCCCAGGCGTGGCCATCGGCCCGGCCCTCGTGCTCGACACCGAGGGCGTCCGCATCACGCACCGCAATGTCTCGCCGGAGCAAATCCCCGATGAGATTGCTCGGTTGCGTAAAGCGCTCAGCGAAGCGGCCGCCGAAGCACGCGAAACCCGCCAACGGCTCACGGCCCGCCTCGGCCCGGCGCTCGGCAACATCATCGGCGCGCACGAGTCCGTCTTTGAAGATCACGCGCTGCGCACCAACATCGAAGTGCAAATCCGTAACCATTCGTATTCCGCCGAATACGCGGTTAGCCGTGTTCTGCGCGAATACATTCGCACCCTCGAAGATGCTGCCCTGCGCGTCCCCGAACAGAACCGCGCCGAAGTTCGCCGCCGTGCCGCCGAGTTCATCGATCTCGAACGGCAGGTTCTCGCTCTCCTGCTCGGCGATAACTCCGAACCCCTCGGCGGCATCACCGAACCGGTCATCATTCTCGCCACCGACCTGATGCCCTCAGACACCGCTGACTTTTCACCCCGCACGGTTCATGCCTTCGCCACCGAAAGCGGCGGAAATACCAGCCACACGGCCATCCTTGCCGGAGCGCTCGAAATCCCCGCCGTCGTCGGTCTGGGGCGGTTCCTGACCGATGTTTCCGGCGGTGACACCGTTATCGTGGACGGTGAAGAAGGCGTCCTCATCATCGACCCGGACCCGGCCACCATCGCTCGATACGAGGAAAAACGCACCATCGAGCGCTCCCGGGCGGACCGCTACGAATCCCTCCGCGACAAACCGCCCGTCACCCTTGATGGAACCCGGATTCGGCTTCTGGGAAACATCGAACTCTCCCCGGAAGCGGCCCACTGCCTCGACCGCGGAGCCGAGGGCGTCGGCCTGTACCGCACCGAATTCCTGTACTTGAACAAGAACGCGGACCCGACGGAAGAAGAGCATTACGAAGCGTACAAAGCCGTCGTGCAAACGCTCGGCCCAGACCGCCCCGCCGTGATCCGCACCCTCGACATCGGAGCGGATAAGTTCGCCAAGGCCACGGCCAGCCTCGCCGCCGAGAAGAACCCATTCCTCGGACTGCGCAGTATTCGCCTGTGCCTGCGCGAACTCGACCTGTTCAAAACGCAACTTCGCGCCGTGCTGCGGGTCGCGGTTCTCGGCGATGTTCGCATCATGTTCCCGATGATCAGCACCGTTGAAGAACTCCGGCAGTGCAAGACCCTCCTCAATGAAGTGAAAGAAGATTTGGAGGACGCGGGAATTCCCTTCAAACGCGACCTGCCGGTCGGTACAATGATCGAAGTGCCCTCGGCAGCACTCATGGCCGACGTGCTGGCCCGCGAGGTGGATTTCTTCTCGATTGGCACTAACGATCTGATCCAATACACCCTGGCGGCAGACCGAAACAACGAAAACGTGGCGAATCTGTACAACCCCGCGGACCCTGCCGTCTTGCGGTTGCTGAAAATAGTCGTGGCCGCCGCGAATAAAGAAGGCATCGAAGTAAACGTGTGCGGGGAAATGAGCGGGGAACCGCTCTACGTCCCGCTTCTGGTCGGCCTGGGGTTCCGCCAACTGAGCGCAACCCCACGGAAAATACCCGAGATCAAGCGGGTCATCCGACAACTGAGCGTGCCCGAGGCCGAACGCCTCGCCGAGAGTGCCCTGAGTATGGAAACCGCTCGCCAGGTGGGCAGCTTCCTCCGAGACCAACTACGCCGTATCCTCCCCGAGGCGGCCGACTGAACCGGGAGACAACCTCGACTGGGGGGCACCAAACCCCAGCGGACCTTCCGGCCCACCGGCCTCACCTGGGTTGAGCTTTCGGGAATGGAGACCTCGAACCGTATCCGGAGAAGTGCCGCCACGCTCACCGTGTCGTCCATTTCCCCGGATGTGGTTTGAGTTCGAGATTTCCGGGGAATCCGGGACCGATGCCCGCGACGGGTGACAAACTCCGCTTCCGCTTCGCCAAGACCGGAACTCTCCGGTTGCTCTCCCACCACGACCTGATGCGGTGTTTGGAACGCATGCTCCGTCGGGCGAGTCTCCCCTTCAAGTCCACGGCGGGCTTTCACCCCAGCCCGCGCATCGTCTTGGCGCAGTCCTTGTCTCTTGGCGTCCTCGGCCGCGAAGAAGTCCTCGAGATCGAGTTCCTCCAACCGCTTGACGCCGACAGCACCCTCGCCACACTCCGCGAGCAATCCCCACTCGGCCTCGACTTTACTTCGGTCCGCGTCGTTCCGATGAAGGCGACGGCCGTTCCGCGTCGCATCGTCTACCGCATCGAACTGCCACCGGAACGGGTTGCCGCCACCGCTTCTCGCTGCGCCGACTTCCTGGCGCAAAACAAGCTCTGGGTGAATCGCATGAAGCCCAACCCCAAGCAACTGAACATCCGTCCGTACCTGCGGGGAATGACGGTGGACCCGATGCCCGACGCCAGCGGCCTGCTCACACTCGATCTCTGGGTCACCCAAACGGGAACGGCCCGCGTGGACGAACTTCTCAAACTTCTCGATGTCGCGGACTTGCTGGACGCCGGCGCAATTGCCGAACGCGCCGTCCTGGAAATCCGCGACGAATTCACGAACACCGACGCGGCGGACGTTCCGCCCGACGGACCAGCAGACACCTTACCCCTGGACCCCGCCACAATCGCCGAGTTGACACGCAAAGAGGAAGAACTAGCCGCCGCCTCGTGGGCCATCTCGCCCGCGGGACCGGTGGTGGAATAGTGTTTAGTGTTTAGTTTAGCGTCGTCCCCAACGGGGACGATGTGTGCGGATTCCCGTTAGGAATCGAGCTAAACGGAATCAAACACCAAACACCAAACACCAAACACCAAACACCAAACACAAGAGAAGCCATGAAAAAAGAGATGCTGATTAACGTCCTCCAGCCGGAGGAGTGTCGGATTGCCATTGTTGAGAACGGCACCCTGGAAGAGCTTTACGTCGAGCGGAGTAGCCAGGAAAGCTACGTCGGGAACATCTACAAGGGCCGGATCGTTAACATTGAGGGCACGATCCAGGCCGCGTTCATCGACTTCGGGATCGGTCGCAATGGGTTCCTCCACGTTTCAGATGTGGATGCGGCGTATTACAAGCATCTGATGTCCAAGGATGATCTGGCCGACTATGAGGCGGAACAGGAACGGGAGATGGGCGGCGGCAAGGGTCGCGGCAACAGCCAGAACCGCAATGATCGCGGTCGGCCGGGCGACCGTGGGCCGGGGCCGCGTCCGCCCCAGCCCATGACATCGTTTCTCGAACCCCAGAAGCCCTCGCACCGAACACCAGCGCCGGCACCGAACCCCACCCCCGACGATGACGAACTTGGCGAAGACTTCGACGCGGCGCTCGACGAAGACGTGCCGATGGCCGAAGAGGTGATCGAGGCTCTCGAGCCTGCCGCACCCTTCGCCCCGGTGGTGCTGCCGCCGGTCGCTCACCGCCCTCACACGCCAAGCGTTCCCGCGCCACGGGCTTCGCAACCGGACGACGAAGACGACTTCGCGGCCGGGATCGATGAACCCTTGCCCACACTCGCAAAGGCGGAAGGCCCGCGACCTGTGGAATCTCGCACCGCACCCGTTGCCAAGGCCGCACCGGTTGCCCCGCCTGAAGAAGACGACTTCGGAGCCGGCATCGCGGACTTCGAGCTTCCCGCCCACAACCCCAAGCCGCGTCCCGCGACTCCCGGAGTCTCGCCGACGGTGCTGATTCCCGCTGAGCCTATCGTCGAGGCGGCACCCGGGCTTGCGGTTGAAGTCGAACCAAACGCCCCGGAACCTCCGGTGGAAGCCGAGGCCACGGAATCCCCTGAACCCGCGGAAGCCGAACCGAAGAAGAAGCCTCGCGCGACCCGCAAGCCGAAGGCCAAACCCGACGAAGTCGTGAGCGAAGCGCCGGAACCCACCCCGGAACCGCCCACGGAGGCGAAGGCCAAACCCAAGACTCGCCGCACCAAGAAGAAGACCGAAGGTGAAGGCGAAGCCGACGGCGATGGTTCGGACGACAAGCCGAAGTTCATGGGCAGTGCCGAACGCCGCACCTCCGCCGACGAAGAACCGGAAATCCGCCCGTTCTTCGACGATGGCAGCGGCTTCGACCCCGACGCCCCCAACGACCGCTTCGACGAAGAAGAGTCAGCCGAGGGAGACGCGGACAACGAGGAAGAACTCGATGAAGCGGAAGCCGCCCCGGTCGCGGAGTTCGACCCAGGTCCGGATGCCGAGCCGCAAGGCACCGGCGTCGGCCGCGGCTTCAACGACGACTTCGAGGATCGCGGCCCGCCTCGTCACAACGACCGCAACGACCGCGGGCGCGGTGGGCGTGGCAATCAAGGTGGACAAGGCGGGCAAGGCGGCCAAAACCGCGACCGTGGCGGCCCTGGCCGTGGCGACCGGGATCGTGGCGGCCCGCGCGGTCCCGGCGGTCCGGGTGGGGGGTTCAAGGGCGGCCCCGGCGGCTTCAAGGGTGGCCCGAAGGGTGGCCGCGACCGTGGCATGCTGAAGCCGCCCATCGAGCAGATCTTCAAGCGGGGTCAGGAAGTCCTCGTGCAGGTCACCAAGGAAGCCGTCGGCACCAAGGGACCGACGCTCAGCACCTACATCAGCATCGCCGGCCGGTATCTCGTGCTGATGCCGAGCCTGAACCGCGTCGGCGTTTCGCGCAAGATCGAAGACCCCGACGCCCGCCGCCGATTGCGCGAGATCATGACCACGCTCGCGCCACCCAAAGGCGTCGGGTTCATCGTGCGAACCGCCGCCATCGACCGCGATGCCCGCGAACTCCGCAACGACCTCGCGTACCTGCTTCGCCTCTGGCAAGTCGTCGTGAAACGCATCAAGCGGGTGAGCGGCCCCGTCGAAATCTACCGCGAATCCGACATGATTACGCGGACCATCCGCGACATCTTTACCAACGATATCGACACCATCTGGGTGGACGAACCCACGGCGTTCGCGCACGCCAGCGAATTCCTCCAGATCGTGATGCCGAAGTTCGCCAGCCGCATCCGGCACTTCGACAGCACCGAACCGCTGTTCCACAAGTACGGCGTCGAAGACGAAATCGTGAAGATTCACCAGAAGCGCATCGAGATGCCGCTGGGTGGGTCGCTCATCATCGAGCAGACGGAAGCGCTCGTCGCCATTGATGTGAACAGCGGGAACTTCCGGGCGGACAACAACCCGGACGAGACGGCGTTCCAGATGAACATGCACGCGGCCCGCGAGATCGCCCGGCAGTTGAGGCTCCGCGACCTTGGCGGCGTGATCGTGAACGACTTCATCGACATGCGAAGCGAAACGCACCGACGCAAGGTGGAAGACGCCTTCCGCGACGCCTTGCGGCGGGATCGCGCCCGCACGAAGATTCTCCGCATCTCGCAGTTCGGGTTGATCGAGATGACCCGGCAACGCATCCGCCCAAGCCTGAAGCGCAGCATCTTCTCGGAATGCCCACACTGCCGTGGGTCCGGGTTCGTGAAGACGAGCGAGAGCCTCAGCATCGACGCGATGCGATTGATCCAACTGGCCGCGCACCGTGCCCCGGCCATCGCTTCGATTCAGGTCGGCGTTCACATGGATGTCGCGCACTACCTGCTCAACAAGCGGCGGAAGGAACTGGCCGCGATGGAGGAACGCGGCAAACTCGAAGTGCAGGTGACGGGGCAAGTCGGCGTGTCGCCCGACACGCTGCACGTCCGCTGTTTCGACCATAACGGGAACGAAGTCCGCTTGCTCCCGCCGGCCCCGCTGCCCAAACTCGCCGGCGGCAAGTTCCCCGGCCCGCCCCGCAACGACCGGCGTTTCCCGCAACCGCTCGATTGACCGCTCTCCATCGGTCATTTCCGCGATGCCGCAAGTGGTCTTCGCCACTTGCGACATCGCGGGAACGATTACGAATCAACCGTTCCCACTGTACTCGTTTCATCGGCATCCCGCCGGACTCGCACGAGACAGTAAAGGGAGAAGCCCAGAACGAGTAACCGGAGGACGCAGGCGGTCGCGATCACCGCCTGGTAGAACTGCACGGCCGCGGCAGACCCCGGGTTCCCACCCCGAATGTCATACGCCACTGGGAAATACAGCAGCGAAGTGACGAGGAGGGCGAACACGCCCCGGCGCGCCCATCGCGACCCAGAGCAGGCAGCCAGTGGCAACACCCAGATCACGAACTGCGGCGAGTAGAATACGGAGAGCGTGAGGAACCCCAGGAGGGCGACCAGCCCGGCGTCGGCGAGTTGGGACGCCCGTTTGGGGAGCGTCGCAGCCGCGAGCAGAGCCATCGCCAACTGGAGGGCGTGGACGGTAATCTTCCGGCTGGCGAACTCCCGCGCTTCGGTCAGGCCGCACACATCAATGAGCACATCGTAGGTACTGCTCTGCGTGTCCAGGTCACGGCTGGCGTGTTCCCGGTACGGTCGCGTCGTGGCTTCCCAGCCCGCGTAGGAATACACGATTCCGCCCGACACCACGAGCGGCAGCAGGCACAGCACACCCGCCGCGACGCCCCGACCGAAACCCGCCCGCCGCCAGACGAACACCGCGAACGACGGAACCAGGAACACTGGGTAACCCTTCACCGCCACAGCCAGGCCAAGCCACAGGCCGGCCATGAGGTGCCGGTCCCGGCGTGCGGCAAGCAGGGCGAGCAAGGTCAAGGCCGCCGGGTAGATGTCGAACCGTAACAGTGTGAAGTACAACGCCGCCGGGTTGAGCCAGAGCCACAGCGCGGCGCGGGGTAATGCCGTCGCCGACAGACGCAAGACTCCGACATACACGACCCATGCGAAGGACATCCACGTCCACGCGAAGTTGTCGAACGCGACAGGGAACGGCGCGAGCGTATCCGCGACGATTCGGGCCGCGGCGAATATCACGTTAGCGAGCGGCGGGTACTCCGAACGGACATCCCGGTACAAAACGCCCTCGCCCGCCACCGTCCACCGGCTCGAGTTGTGGTAGACGGACATGTCGAAGTTGTCGTACAGGATGCGGATGCCAGCCGGGCGGGTGGTGGTCAGCCACCCCCAACATGAGAACAAGACGACCGGCCCCGCGAGGGCTAGAAGGAGCCAACCCACCCAGGCAAGCCGCCGGCAGGTCACTTCGGGCAACGCCTGTTTCATAAGCGAATCATCCCTTGCCGCGATCCGACACCGAGCCGCCCGCCCAAACGTGAACGACCTCCAAAGAGTACGGGGCGAAGAGGCGTGTTCAAGCTGAGCAGCGCTTTCCATTTAGCCCCCGGCTCGCCGGGAGTCTTATGCG
>Ga0105044_10013138_pt1 | contig 11248 bp, 9 predicted proteins | sample MAT01_FD_78092 | JGI IMG/M metagenome (GOLD analysis project Ga0105044, IMG submission 78092) | Freshwater microbial communities from Lake Fryxell liftoff mats and glacier meltwater in Antarctica - MAT-01 | ecosystem: Environmental > Aquatic > Freshwater > Ice > Liftoff microbial mat | place... | reverse complement strand
TAGTTTTGAGAATGCGGTCAATCGTCCCTTGGAGGAATGGAAGGAGGTATTGCGATCGCCCAGTCCTTCGCCTTCAGGAAGCCCTTCAGCATCTCCAGAACCTTCTCCACAGGCTTCAGCAAGTCCCGATGTTTCCCCCTCTCCGACACCTTAGACTTTCAAGCATTGCTGGATGAAACTCAAAGCACCTTTCCTTTAGGAGAGGGGTTGGGGAGAGGTCTCTCTAACTGCGTTGCTGACTAAACCTAACCCCTAACCCCTTCCCTAAGAGGGCAGGGGAACCGGATTTTCATACTTCAATTCAGCAACGCCGACTTTTGATGAATCAGGGGAAGTGTAATCAAAACCCAAAATGCTCCTCAACGATTTTTACAATTTGCTCCGATGAATGCCCATCCCCAAACGGGTTAACCGCATTCGCCATCTTTTTATAAGACTCTGGGTTGCCTAATAAATCTGCTGCTTCTTTGAAGATATTGTCTGAGCTTGTGCCAATTAGCTTCGCCGTACCTGCCATAACTGCTTCCGGGCGCTCCGTCGTTTCGCGCAGCACCAGGACGGGTTTACCGAGGCTGGGCGCTTCTTCTTGCAATCCGCCCGAATCGGTCAGCAATAAATAACAGCGCTGCATGGCGCTCACCAAGGCGCCGTAGTTCAGCGGCTCGGTTAAAAATACTCGGGGATGATCGCCCAAAATAGCGGTCAACGGTACGCGCACGGTAGGGTTGCGGTGCAGCGGCAGAACTAGGGCAGCGTCAGGGAATTTCTCTAGTACACGCAGAAAGCCTTGAGCAATGTCTTTGAGGGGTTCGCCCCAGTTTTCACGGCGGTGGACAGTGGAGAGAATGACGCGGTGTTGGCTCCAATCTAAGCCGGGAATGGGGCAATCTAGCTGACGGGCTGCCACGCTGAGTAGGGCATCAATAACAGTGTTGCCGGTGTTGTAAATTTTGCCGACTACGCCCGATCGCTCCAAATGTTCGACCGAAAGGCTGGTTGGGGCAAAGTGAAGGTGGGTGACTTGAGAAATGAGGCGGCGGTTGGCTTCTTCAGGGAAGGGGTTGTAGATATCATCGGTGCGCAGTCCGGCTTCGACGTGCCCCACCGGGATTTGCTGATAGAAGGCGGCGATCGCTGCTGCCAGTGCCGTTGTGGTATCGCCTTGCACCAGCACCATCTGCGGCTTTAGCTCTTGAAACAGCGTCTCTAACCCGCGCAAGCTCCGGCAAGTAATATCTGTCAAGGTCTGCCCATGCTGCATAATTGCTAGGTCATGATCGGCTTGCAGGTTAAAGAGTTGCATCACCTGCGCCACCATTTCCTTGTGCTGCCCGGTTAATACGACCTGCGTATCGAACAGCGGATTTTTGCGAAACTGCTGGATCACAGGTGCCAGCTTAATCGCTTCAGGACGAGTGCCCAAAATAATGCAGACGCGAATGGGTTGCTGTGGCTGCGACATGGACTCTCCTTCAAAATATAATTCAGCTACTCAAATACCCAGCTACTCAAATACCACCGTCCGATTATCATAGACCAGCACTCGGTTCTGAAGATGCAACCGGACGGCTCTTGCCAATACCATGCGCTCTAAATCTTTGCCTTTACGAATCAGATCTGTGACTTGATCGCGGTGACTGACCCGTACCACGTCCTGCTCAATGATAGGGCCTTCATCTAGATCTTTCGTGACGTAATGCGCGGTTGCTCCAATAATTTTTACACCTCGCTCGTAGGCTCGTTGGTAAGGATTGGCTCCTGCAAAGGCAGGCAGGAACGAGTGGTGAATGTTAATAATATTGGGAAACTGGGCAACAAAAGTAGGGCTAAGAATTTGCATATACTTCGCCAGCACAACCAGATCAATGCGGTGTTCTTTTAGCAACTCAATCTGTTTGGCTTCTTGTTCTGCTTTGGTGTCGGGTGTGATAGGAACGTGATGGTAGGCAATGCCAAATTGCTCGGCGGTGCTTTGCAAATGGGGATGATTGCTGAGAATGAGCGGAATTTCGGCGGCAAATTCGCCTGCTCGCTGTCGCCAAATCAGGTCGAACAGGCAATGATCTTGGCGGCTAACCCAAACTGCAATGCGGGGTTGCGCATCAGAAAAGTGGAGTTGCCATTGGGCGTTGAGGGGCTGGGCGATCGCCTGAAACGCAGGTGCAATCATCTCACGGGGTAAGTTAAATCCTTCAATTTGCCACTCAATTCGGGTTAAAAACAACCCTGCCGAAAAGTCAGTATGCTGATCAGCATGGACAATATTGCCACCATTAGCGTAAATAAAACTGGCAAATTTTGCCACTAGCCCCCGCTGGTCAGGGCAAGAAATCAATAGGGTTGCAGTGGGCAAAATGGTCGGCAGATTCGACATTAGAAATCACTCTGGCGGCAATTCTGGTATGGGCGGCTGGGGCGCATCCAAAAACTCAGCCTTCGACTTTTTAAGCTGTTTCCAGAGTTGCTTAATCTGTTTGTACGCATCCTCGGCAGGGATACGTCCGCCCGTTTCTAGATTGCAGATGATAGAGATGCGGTTGGCAAACTCTTGGAGATTAGCGTTAAATGCCAAACTCTCTGGGGTAAATTCTCCCCGATAGCTGCTCTGAGGGTTAAAGAATTTCTCTTTAATATCCTCTGGATTCTCGTTCATAAGTTCTATAAAGCACGAAGGGTCACTGAGATATCTGCAAGTTTATCTCATTTAATAAGAGTGGGAAAGGTTGAGGGAGGACGGGAAAACTGGGTGCTGGATCTTAATTTCTCCCTAAAATGACGAATTCTATTGTTAAGCTAGATAAACCTCTATTTCAGCCCGATGTTTCTGTCGTAATTCCTATCTACAACGGCGAGGATGACTTGCCAGCTTTGTTGGAATGTCTCCGATCGCAAACCTATCCTTCCCACCTCACAGAATATTTATTGGTGGATAACGGCAGCCGCGATCGCACCCTCGCAATTCTGCAATCAAACGCGCAAGTTCACACCCTCACTGAAACCAAAATCCAAAGCTCATACGCTGCTCGCAATACTGGTATTCGGGCGGCAAAAAGTACAATCATCGCCTTCACTGATGCTGATTGTCGTCCCCAGCCTGATTGGCTTGCTGAGTTAGTTCAACCGTTTGTTGATCCGGCGATCGGCATTGTTGCCGGAGAGATTCTGGCGCTCCCCGGTCATAGTTTGCTAGAGCGATACGCCGATCGCCATGAAACGCTTTCTCAAAAACATACCCTCGCCCACTCTTTTTGCCCCTACGGACAAACGGCAAACTTAGCCATACGGCGACAGATATTTGCACAAGTCGAATTATTTCGCCCCTACCTGACCACGGGGGGTGATGCCGATATTTGCTGGCGGATTCTTCAGCAAAACAACCCCCAGAATAAACATTGGCAACTAAAATTTGCGGCAGCCGCGATCGTGCGGCATCGACATCGCTCGACCGTGGCAGAACTCTGTAGCCAATGGCAAAGATATGGGCGATCGAACCGCTATCTCCACGAACTCTATGGCATCAATCTAACCAAAGAGATGAGCAGAAAAGATTATTTATACCGTTGGAGTCGTTGGCTACTGAAAGAGATCCCGATCGCTGCTATGAATAAGTTAATTCATTTCAGTACTCATAGTTTTACCGATGTATTACTAGATACTCCGATTAGCTTGATTTGCGGACGGGCACGTGACCAAGGACAGCAGCAAGCCAAGTTAAGCGATGCGGCACGGGCGATCGCAGAGATGGGAGACGATGGGTAAAGTTAATCAAGATGGCAATGCCCAATTCATGACAATCGGCATAATTGCAGCTTTGTTGTTTGCTCCATAGCTTAGATTAGTAACAGCTTGGCTAAAAAAAACTCGCTGCTTCGTGCGATTGTTCGTTCCCCAGAGAGATACCAGTGAATGTTCCTCCCCCTCATCCTTGCTCTAAAGTTTTCCCCTCACCTGATTCCAGTCGGCGTTATTCGCAGGTCGAAGGGCAGGTCGAAGGGCAGGTCAAAGGACAGGTTAAGGGACTAATCCGAGGGCTGGTCTGTGGGATTATTTTTACCTTGGGGATGGCAGCACCCGGACAAGCTGCGGAACAGGTTGCGGTGCGATTAGGGCCCTTGCAGCAGTCAGTGGCGATCGCCGATTTACAAAAATTTGCATTAACTGGAAAAATTCCCGATTCGATTCAGTTTCTAACGCCGCTGCTGACTGCCGATGTGCGACAAGCCCTGAGTACGCGCCTCCAACTCGACCCCAACGTGGGCGACAAACTGGTAGAAGACCTGCTGCATTCATCGGCAGGCGAACGCTTTTTGAATACCCTGCAAGTGGCAATGCCCGACAGCGACGCAGCCCAACTTCGACAGGCGTTAACGTTGGCAGCGAAGCAACCCGACAAAATGAGTTTGCTAGGCTTTCTAGAATCTTTCCCGGCAGAAACGGTGACCATTGACGCCTCCTCAGTCATTACCCTCGCCTCGCAAATCAACTTACCTTACTGGCAAAGTCAAGCCCTCAGCTCCATCGTCGATCGGGATTTGACGGTGAAAGGAAAGCCACTCCCAACCGAGTTAGACCCGACTCAACCTGGCGAGAATTGGGTGCAGCACCAGACGATCGTCATGCGCGACTACAAGCGCGATCGCACCATTCCTGTAGATATCTACTGGAGCCACGAAACCCAAGGGCCCCTGGTCGTTTTATCTCACGGATTTGGAGCAGACCGCCGATTCCTCACCTATTTGGCTGAACACTTAGCGTCCCACGGACTAACCGTGGTGGCATTAGAGCATCCCGGCAGCAGCGTCGCCTGGTTAACCAGCAGCGACCTGAATCAATCCACACAATCGGCAACGGTGAAAAACCTGCTGCCTGCCACCGAATTTGTCGATCGCCCTGAAGATGTCTCGTTTGTGCTCGATCGCCTTAACCAGCTCGATCGGTTTTCTGCCCATCTACGGGGCAAGTTCAACACCCAAGAAGTCACGCTGATTGGGCATTCTCTGGGGGGCTACACCGCCTTAGCTTTGGCAGGCGCAAAGCTCAACCTCAAGCACCTTCGAGCCTTTTGCGACGATCCTAACCCGGTTGTATTTTCCCCTGCCGATTTGCTGCAATGCAACGCCGCCGATTTACCCAATACGCCCCCTAATTTACTGGATCACCGGATCAAGCAAGCCATCATTCTTAACCCCGTGATTGGACGACTGTTTGATGAAACTGGCTTAGCGCAGGTGCAGATCCCCATCCTCATGTTAGCGAGTACCGATGATGCCATTACGCCAGCGGTCAGTCAGCAGTTTTTGCCGTTTACCCAGTTGCAAACCTCAAAATATCTCCTCACCGCGATCGGGGGTACCCACCTCAGTGTTGGAGATCCGAGCAACCTAAACCAGAGTTTAACCCAAAGCATTTTTGTCAGAGAGCAATCGGCGGCAGTTACAGAGCCACTGCGTCATTTGCTTAAGGGGGTAGGTCTAGCATTTATCAAGCAGATGACTCCAGAGGCCAAAGAGTATATTCCTTTTCTAAAACCGACCTATGCTCAGTCATTTTCCACAGAAACTTTAAAGCTCCGACTCAATGCAGAGCTACCCCCTAACTTTTCTAATTGGCTCAGGGTGGCGGCTCTGCCCATGGAACAATTAGTCGCCAGTACGCTGCCCTCTCGTCGGGCTGAGCTATGTACTGATAGCGTGGAGTGTTTGTTAAATCACAGTTTGCCGTTGGTCATGTTTATTTTGCCAGGAGATTTTCCACTGATCGGACATCCCTTTCATCAATTTCGCCGCAAGCGCAAAAAAAGCACAAAGCGCAATGATAATTGACCTCCATAACTCTGTCTTGCCGCTAAATTTAAGGTATGGAAGGTCTTTAATACGCAGGGGCGAAACCAATTGTGGCTAATGTAGATTTAGTACAATTTTTATCTGAACAACGGGCATACGCCTGGTTGCTGACAGGGCTTGTTTTTTTGGGCGTCAGCATGGTTGCAGGAGAACCCGTGATTGCTTCTCTAGACATCGCGGCAGTCATTACGGCGATCGCAGCCGTCACGGTCAAGTCTCTCGCCGTCGAGCTAGTACTTTGGGGCATTGTGGCGGTCTGTCTGATCATTGTTGTGCGCGGCATGGTTCCTAAGCAGGCACTCGACCTATCTCCCGACTCAGAAGCCACAGTATCCGAAGTGATTCCCAAGGGCGGCATTGGGCTAGTCAGGTACGAAGGCTCGCTTTGGAAAGCTCGCTGCCAAATTTCAGACATTGCGATCGCGCCCGCAGAAGTGGTGCAGGTCGTCGCTCGGCAAGGCTTAACCTTAATTGTTATGCCCACTTACTTTTTAGAAGAACCCACGGATCGCTGATCAGGCTTACGAGGATGTCTGAAAAGTATCGTTAATCATCTGTAGGGGCGTGGCATTCGGTCAAAAAGTTCTCGGACACACCAAAAAATGGTCGCCCGAATGCCGCGCCCTTACTCTCGGATGTCACATCCACGACTTTTTAGACATCCTTTTAGAGTTAAGCGAGCCAACGTGTGCCGAAAATCATTTAGAGCGATATATTGAGACTGCTGCACGGCATTAAATTCTTACCTCGCCGCATCAGCCGCATCAGAGGGGATCAAAACGTATGGGTTCACTTGTTTGGACATTTGCTGCCATTTTGACCATTCTGGGAGCAACGGTTGGATCAACCAAACGGATTAATGAGGGCAACGAGGCGCTAGTAGAACGCCTTGGACGCTATCACCGCAAGCTTAAGCCAGGGCTTAACTTTGGGATTATTCCGTTTATCGATGAAGTGGTCACCGAAGGGTCGATCAAAGAGCGAATCCTCGATATTCCCCCCAACGATGCCACCACCCGAGACAACATTCGGGTCAAAGTGGATGCTGTCATCTTTTGGAAAATTCTAGAGTTGCAGCAGGCTTACTACGAAATTCAAGACATTGAAGACGCCATCAGAAACTTAGTCGTGACCACCTTGCGGTCGGTAGTGGGCACGATGGATTTACAAGAAACGAATTCTTCGAGAGAAAAAATCACCCGATTGCTGGCGGAAAGCTTGGATGAAGCGACTGAGCCTTGGGGCGTAAAAATTACCCGCGTCGAAATTCAAGACATTGAAGCTCCTGAAAGCATTAAGGTTGCCTTGGAAAAAGAACGATCTGCCATTAGTGAGCGCCGCGCTTTAGAGTCGCAAGCTGCCGGAAAGAGACAAGCTGCTATGGAGGAAGCCGAGGCGATCGCCGGATCGGTGCAACTTATTGCCCAAGCCCTCCGCGACAATCCCAACAGTCAGCATATCCTCAAATATCTGGTTGCCCAGAACTACGTCGATGCCAACCTAAAGTTAAGCGAAAGCAACAATTCTAAGATTGTCTTCATGGATCCTAAAGCCTTAACTGAAGGCGTAACAGAGCTGATTCAAGCTGAAGCTGGTCACCTGCGTAATCATCCAGGAGAAGGCAACCCTGGTGGAAACGGCAACTAATCCCGCCAAATCGCATCGGCAACGAGACACACATCCCGCATTTCTTTAACGTCATGAACTCGCAGCACATCGGCACCCTGAGCGATCGCCGCACAACAAGTCGCTGCCGTTCCCCAAACTCGTTCTTGGGCATTGGGCTGGTTTAAAATATGCCCAATAAAGCCTTTGCGAGAAGTTCCGACTAGCAACGGAAATCCTAAGGTTCGCAGCTTAGAAAGTTGCCGCAGAATTTCTAGATTTTGGTCGTAATTTTTGGCAAAACCAATTCCCGGATCGAGCATGATATGGCTGGAGGGAATGCCCTTGGCGATCGCGGCTTCCACCCGACGCGCCAAAAACTCGTAAATCTCTCCCATTAAGTCTTGATATTCTGTCAATTGCTGCATCGTCTGGGGCGTTCCCCGCATGTGCATCAGTACAATCGGGACGTTGAGAGCGGCGATCGCCCCTAACATCTCAGGGTCATACACTGCTCCCGAAATATCGTTGACCCAATCCGCCCCCGCCGCTACTGCTGCCCGCGCTACTGCCGCCTTGGTTGTATCTACCGAAATAGGCACGTTAACCCCATGTTCTCGCAGCGCCCGAATCACAGGCACTACCCGTTCAAGTTCGGCGGATAAAGAAACCTCTGCGGCTTGGGGTCGGGTTGACTGTCCGCCTATATCCAAAATATGTGCGCCAGATTTAACGAGGTAATGAGCTTGGGCGATCGCTGCATCCAAGGTGTTAAAATCGCCGCCATCACTAAAACTATCCGGCGTCACATTCAACACCCCCATCAAATAAGTTTGCTTTCCCCAAGTAAAAACCTGGCTTTTAAGCATCCATTCCGCAAAATTGGGCATAACTATCTGTTTTCCTGCAATATGAAACTCTGCTTGGTCGTTGCCGAATAATCTGGGGTACTCTGAAAGAGCCATCAGCTTTTCTAAAATAGGCGATTCAGCCGCGTTGCATCGCACTGAACTCATAGCATCAGAAGAAACTAAGCGGTAAGATTGAAAGCCTTGAAGGTCATCTGTCGGGAGTTGAGGATTTTTCAAATGCAGGCTTGCCCCCATTGTCAGTTTATAAACCCGGACAGTAATCGGTTTTGTCAAAAGTGTGGAGGGGCTTTAGCTGAGGATGTCTTGCCCAACAGCCTCTTGCCTGACACCAACTCTGAGCCTGACTTAGAAGATCTGGACATAACTTCCGTACCGAGTCCTACAACCGTTAACCGATACGCTCTTCTTTCAGGAGCAGTCAGTCGATTAGCTGCGCAACAATTTCTCGATGATCAGCACCGTTATCAACTGATTGGCGACCTGCCGACCGCCGACCTCAACGACCCAATCGAAGCTATTGTCATCGATTCTCAGCCGCTCCAGCCGCCCATTTTAGACGAGTATCGCCAACAAATCGGCTCTTCCAGCGCCCCGCCCCCTGAACAAACGCGGTCAATTCCTGCCGCCGCTCAGCCTTACTTAGACCTCCGAAAACAATACCCCTTTCTGCCGCTGCCCAAAATTCACGATGCTTGGGAACAAGATGGACTGAGCGTGGTGCTGCTCGAAGAGCGATCGCACTTTCCCTCTCTCCTTTCCCTGTGGGGCGGACAAGCCTTATTGTCCGAAGTGATTGATTGGCTTGATGAAATGGTCGAACTCTGGGTCGCCCTCCAGCCCCAGAACTGTTGCCGCAGCCTTTTAGAGATACCTAACCTGCGGATCGACGATGACGGGCTGCTGTGCCTCCAACGCCTCTATCAGAACGATATCACCCAGCCTGTTAACCTGACCGATCTGGGCGCAGTCTGGCAAACACTATTTTCCCAATCTCAACGCACTCAGCGGGGCGATATGGCGCAACTTTTTCATGATGTGCAGTTTGGAGTGGTGGAATCAATTGCAGACCTGCGATCGCGCCTCAAACTCATCAGGGAAGCAGTTAACGATTCTCCTGCACCCACACTACCTACTCTTCCAACCCTCATAAACTTAGATATCCTCCCCAACTGGGACGACGACCTCGACGACGACCAGGAACTGACGCGCAGTAGTTCCGATTACCCAACGGTGACGCTGCCAATGCAACTGATTGGGTTTGAAGATGCAGGATTAACCAACATTGGCAGTCAACGTAGTCACAACGAAGACTGTTTTAGCTTGCAATCGGACGTCAAAAACATTGAAAGTCCTCAAGGTAAAACCTTGCAAACCCAAGGACTTTACATTCTTTGCGATGGCATGGGCGGTCATGCTGGGGGCGAGGTTGCGAGTGCGCTGGCGGTAGAAACGCTAAAAACCTACTTTGCCGAGAATTGGCAAGAGCAGTTGCCCTCCGAAGAACAGATTCGAGAAGCGATTGGTCAGGCAAATCGCGCCATTTTTGACCTCAACCAAGAGCGTGCTAGCTCTGGCAGTGGGAGGATGGGCACAACTTTGGCAATGGCATTGGTGCAAAACAACAGGCTAGCGATCGCCCACGTGGGCGATAGTCGCATCTATCGCTTTACCGCTAGAAATGGCTTAGAGCAAATCATGGTGGATCATGAAGTGGGGCAACGAGAAATGCAGCGGGGAGTGACAGAAGGGGTCGCCTACGCTCGTCCTGATGCTTACCAGCTCACCCAAGCGTTAGGGCCGCGAGATGAAAACGGCATTAAACCCGATATCAATTTTTTGGAACTCAACGAAGATATGCTTTTGTTGCTTTGTTCCGACGGCTTAACCGACAATGATTTGCTGGAAACCTATTGGGAAAGCCATCTTACCCCGTTGCTGTCGGGGCAAATGAGTCTAGATATTGGGGTCAGCCACTTAATTGAGCTGGCAAATCAGCATAATGGACATGACAACATTACGGCGATCGCCATTCGGCTGCGGTTTACGTCTAGCCTGAACCAGCTCTTGCCACCGGGCGACGTTTAAAGCCGTCTGGTGGCAAAAATCTAGACGAGGCAGAACCTGTCCGAATCTATTCCCATTCAATGGTTCCAGGTGGCTTTGAGGTAATGTCGTACACGACCCGATTGACTCCCCGCACTTCATTGACAATTCGATTCGAGATCACCTCTAATAAATCGTAGGGAACTCTTGCCCAGTCTGCTGTCATGCCGTCTTCGCTCGACACAATGCGCAACACAATGGGATAAGCATAGGTTCGCTGATCGCCCATGACGCCGACGCTACGAACGGGTAGCAACACCGCAAACGCTTGCCAGACGTCGTGATACAAGCCGCTGCGGTTGATTTCTTGCCGCACAATCAAATCGGCATCCCGCAGAATGTCCAGGCGATCGTCGGTCACTTCTCCCAAAATCCGAATGGCTAATCCAGGACCAGGGAAAGGATGACGATTGACAATTTCTTCGGGCAAACCAATCGATCGCCCTACCTTCCGCACTTCGTCTTTAAACAGCTTGCGCAGAGGCTCTACTAGCTTAAAGCGCAAGTCTTTAGGCAACCCACCGACGTTGTGATGGCTCTTAATTTTGACGGCAACCCGATCGCCTGTTTTCGGATCAACGTTGGTATCAGCAGATTCAATCACGTCAGGATACAGGGTTCCCTGTGCCAAGTAGTCAAATGGTCCGAGTCGCTTCGACTCTTCTTCAAACACCTGGATAAATTCGTGACCAATGCGCTTCCGCTTTTCTTCAGGATCAGTGACTCCGGCGATCGATGCCAAAAAGCGTTCACGGGCATGAACATACTGCACATCAATATGAAATTGCTCATGGAACAACTTGACCAAGCGCTCTGGCTCTAGCT
>Ga0105044_10013133_pt1 | contig 11250 bp, 7 predicted proteins | sample MAT01_FD_78092 | JGI IMG/M metagenome (GOLD analysis project Ga0105044, IMG submission 78092) | Freshwater microbial communities from Lake Fryxell liftoff mats and glacier meltwater in Antarctica - MAT-01 | ecosystem: Environmental > Aquatic > Freshwater > Ice > Liftoff microbial mat | place... | reverse complement strand
TTGTAACATACAAGGCCAAGCATACGCGCCCGTTCCAGCGGAACGGCACCTTTGTAACATACAAGGCCAAGCATACGCGCCCGTTCCAGCGGAACGGCACCTTTGTAGCAAACGTGGGATATGCATACGAGCCCGTTCCAGCGGAACGGCACCTTTGTAGGGATATGCATACGCGCCCGTTCCAGCGGAACGGTACCTTTGTAACAAACAAGGCCAAGCATTACGCGCCCGTTCCAGCGGAACGGCACCTTTGTAACAGGCACTAACCACATCACAACCGTTCCAGCGGAACGGTATCTTTGTAATAATCCAGATCGTCAAAAAACTCAAATATATAATTGGCCTTAAATTCGATTTCGTATCGCTTCAGCAGGGCTAGGTACTCAATGCGGAATGTCCTTTTCTTATGGTGTTCAGGTTGGTTCATGATGTATTTAATCACCCGATCAATTTCTCTCCGGGAATGTGAAAAGGCGCCATATCCTTCCTGCCAATTAAACTCAACATCGGTGAGCTTGTTTTCATTGATAAAATTAGTCGATTCAGCTTTCAAAACCTTTACTGTTTCTGATATTGAAATGGCAGGATTCAAGCCAATGAGGATGTGTGCATGGTCGGGCATCAGGTAAATGGCAAGTAGTTTGTGTTTTTTATTTTGCAAAATTCCCGTCATGTAGCGTTCAATTTGTTCCCGAAATTTAGGTTTTATGAGCGATTTGCGGCGCTTTACTGCAAAAACAAGGTGGATGTAGAGTTGAGTGTACGTGTTCGGCATGTTGAAGGTGTTTTAATTGATGAAAAATCAGGGTATAATCATATTATTGATTGGTTTATCCCATTAAGGGATGAATGTCGCTATCGAAATTACAGGAGTTTTTCAAAAAAAGCAACCTTTGTCCACAGAAAAATTATCGCCCATGTCTGCCACCACCACCCTTCCCATCCAACGCTTCAAAAACCACCAGCCCACCCAGACCCTCAATGATACCATCATCGTGGAAGTCCCGCTGGAAATCGTTATCGGCTATTCGGCGCAAGGGAAACGGCATCGTGTACCGATCGCCGCCACCATGCGCACTCCTGGCGATGATTTCAACCTGGTTGCCGGCTGGCTGTTCGCCGAAGGCGTCATCCACCAGCCTGCGGATTTATTGCAGGTAAAATATCTGGGTAATACTGACACCGTGCTGGTGGAATTAGCACCGAGCGTTGTCTTCAACCCTGAGGAAAACCAACGGCGTTTCCCCATCAGTTCCGCTTGTGGCTGGTGTGGCCGCGATGCGAACACGGGCGAAAGTCCCAACATTTTGCCGCATTCGTTGCGGGTGTCGAGCGACCTGATTTGCCGTTTACCCGCCGTATTGCGCGAAGGGCAAGGATTGTTCAGCGCAACGGGTGGTGCTCATGCCATTGCGCTCGTGGATGCTTCTGGACAATTGGTGCAACGCTGTGAAGATGTGGGTCGTCACAATGCCATGGACAAACTGTTGGGTGCTATGCTCCGGGAAGGCAACATGCCACTGCATCAACATATTGCCGTGTTCAGTGGCCGATTGGGCTACGAACTAGCTCAAAAATCGCTTGCCGGAGGAATACAAATCATTTGTTCCATTGGTGCCCCCTCCAGCGCGGCGCTGGAATTAGCCGAAGCGTACGGTATGACTGTTTGCGGGTTTGTCCGTCCGGAAGGATTCAATTTATATTGCGGTGTATCCCGTATTTTTGAGGCATGAAACTACGATTCGACCACCAATCACTGCGGCTGCGCGTTAAAAAATCGGATATCGAAAGACTATCCAAGGATGGCTTTATTGAGGAAAACGTGCATTTCCCGCAGGGAATATTGGTTTACAGGCTTGAAACAGTGCTGCACACGGATGCGCTTTCAGCTGAAATCAATGCGCACAACATTACCGTTCTAATCCCTGCTGATAAAGCTGCCGAATGGATAAATTCTGAAAATGTAGGCATCTATGGAAGTTTGCCCACCACGGTGGAAAAAAAAATGCTGGAAATTTTGATCGAAAAAGATTTCCCCTGCAAACATGGCTCTACAGCCGATAACGCCGATTCTTTTGAAGAATTGAGCAAGCTTTAAAAACGTCGCAGGGATGCTAAAAAGGAATCCATCTACCCTTTTTTAGTTATTGGCACTTCTTTTGTTTCTGGTTATGAAACATTTTATTGAAACGCAATGAGAAACGTTACTTTACTCCTTCTTCTGGCATTTTGCCTCCTTTTTACCCCAACATTTTCCCAAAACCAAGCTTTTCCTAACGCGATCCACGCAAAACTGAATGTCAATGACTACGGGCTCTTGTTCAACAATGAGCTTAAAGTCGGGCAAGGCTTTGAGTTTGCCTACTTCCGAAATGTAGCGCCAGCCCTAAATGTGGGCGTGCCGATTCGGATGGGCCTGGCAAAATTGCCTGGTACTACGGGCAATACGGTGACCAGCAGTTTCGACCTCGTATGCAGGCTTGAAAACATCAAAAGCGAAAAGAAAATCATTCCATTTGCTTTTGCTGGTGCCGGGTATGTCCTGTCTGGTTTCAAGGATGGACACGCGCAATTACCTTTTGGCGCAGGGGTCAATTTCAGGGTTTCCAGGTTCGCCTTTATCACCTTTCAAGCGGAATTTAGAAAAGCGCTGGTAGCCGACCGGGACAACCTACAAATTGGACTGGGCTATGTGTACATGCTCAACAAGTCAGAAGTGCCGGCACAGAAACAACCTATGCCGACGAACGACGACGACCTTGACGGCATACCCAATGACCTCGACAAATGCCCAACGGAAGCTGGCACCCCAGCTGCACTTGGCTGCCCCGACCGCGACAATGACGGCGTTGCGGATGTGGACGACCTTTGTCCAGACGACCCCGGTGCACTGGAAACTGGCGGCTGCCCTGACTACGATGGCGACGGTGTTGCCGACAAGGATGATGCGTGTCCAACAGAAGCTGGTGGCTGGAATGGCTGCCCTGACACTGATTACGATGGCGTGCCCGACAAGGACGATAAATGCCCCACAGAAGCTGGTTTAGCCACCAATTTCGGCTGCCCAGAAGCAATAGACACCGATGGTGACGGCTTCGCCGACGATGTTGATATGTGCCCGAACGTGGCAGGAACGCTTAAAGGCTGCCCTGACAAAGACAATGACGGTGTTGCTGACAATGATGACAAATGCCCAGATGTTGCCGGTGTAGCGAGCAACAGTGGATGTCCTGAAATGAAACAGGATACCGACGGCGACGGCTATACCGATGATGTTGATATGTGCCCCAATACTGCCGGCATCCTGAACGGTTGCCCAGACAGGGATAACGACGGTGTCGCCGATAAAGATGACAAATGCCCAGATGTAGCAGGTTTGTCCACCAATGGCGGTTGTCCTGAAGCCAAAAAGGATACTGACGGCGATGGTTTTACCGATGATGTCGATATGTGCCCCAATACTGCCGGACCGGTGAGCGGTTGCCCAGACAGGGACAACGATGGGGTCGCTGACATGGACGACAAATGCCCGGAAGTTGCAGGCCTCGCCAGCAATAACGGCTGTCCTGAAGCCAAGAAAGATACCGATGGCGACGGCTTTACCGACGATGTTGATATGTGCGCCTATACTGCTGGTCCGGTGAAGGGCTGCCCAGACAGGGACAACGATGGCGTCGCCGATAAAGATGACAAATGCCCCGATGCGGCAGGAACGGCTAAAAACAGCGGTTGTCCAGAAGTTGTAACGGAGCCTGACAAAGACGGCGATGGTGTTCCGGACATCATCGACCCATGCCCGAACAAAGCAGGTACCTTTGGTGGTTGCCCAGACACAGACGGCGACGGCGTGGCAGACAATAAAGACAAATGCCCGGCAACACCGGGAACTGTCGCGAACAATGGCTGCCCGGAAGTAAAAAAAGAAGTGACGGAGCGCCTTGCGTATGCCGCCAAAGCGGTGCAGTTTGAAACGGCGAAGGCTATCCTGAAAAACGAATCATACTCCATTTTGGATGAAATAGTCGTCATAATGCGCGACAATCCCGACTACACGCTTGCCATCAGTGGCTATACAGACGATGTAGGCAGCGATGAACGCAACCTTGCATTGTCACAAGATCGTGCCAAGGCTTGTTATGATTATTTGGTATTCCGAGGCATCAAGCAGGATCGCTTGCGCCATGCTGGATTTGGTGAGGCGCGTCCAATTGCGACGAATGATACAAATGCAGGGCGTGAGTTGAACCGCAGGGTGGAGTTTGAATTATTGTTTAATTGATTAGTACTCAATACCTGAGCGGTTTTTGAGTCAATTGTTTTGATTAGCCATCCCGAAAATATCGGGGTGGCTAATTTTTTTGCGTGACAACATGAGTCATCCCGGATTTTTTTGGAGGAAAAACAGGTGTAAAGTCGGGCATTTGTGTATACTTATTGGTCGGACGAAGAAAATTCGGGATGACTCAAGTGTTCTAGCACAAAAAACAAAAACCGGCAGTTCGCGCAAACGAAACTGCCGGTTTTGCCATACTTAAAAACCGGATTAAAGCAAGTATAGGAATTATCCTAAGCGAGGAATTATGATCTGTTGAACATTAGGAAAACTTCCAAATTACCCAACTGATGCCGCAAAAGTATGCCAAGTTTTCCAAATGTAATATGGAAGACGAAAAAAATAACGGTGGACGGTAGACGGTCGACGGTGGACGGTGGACGTTTGCACAACAACTTGGGCCTTTTCTTAGATTAGGTTTTTCAGCACTTTAATCCAGAAATAACTCAGAAAACATTGGCTTAGGTGCTGAAACACCAAAGCCAAGGATTAATTAGATGTTGTGTAAACCGTCCACCGTCTACCGTCCACCGTCTACCATTGAGCGCAATTGAACCAAACCGTTTTTGGCCAAATCATAATTAGGATTAATGCGCAGTGCTGCTTCCAAATCTTTTATGGCGCCCGGTATGTCGTTGAGCTTTGACCGCACCACCCCTCGGTCAAAATAATCCTTTTCCCTGGGGCTTCCAGCATCAATAATTGCGGAATAATCGGCCAGCGCCTTGTCATATTGCCCCATTTTCAGGTAACAATATGCCCGGTTCGAAAAAACCTCCACCCTTTTGGCGGGGGGAAGCAGGGGAAGCGCCGTATTAAAATCTTCAATGCCTTTGGCCGGATCGAAATTCGTGTAGGCCGTGCCGCGATTGAAATAGTAGTTGCCTTTTCTCGGGTCTAATTTTATCGCTTCTGTGAACATTTCAGCGGCTTTTTGGTGTTCGTTGCGTGAGCCATACACGTTGCCCATACCTTCAAAAACGTTGGCATTGGCTTTTTTACTTTGGATGGCCTTTTCAAAACAGGCTGCGGCCTCGTCTAATTTCCCCGTTTTTCCGTAATAATTGCCCAGGTTGGCCATTATGTAGCCGTCGTCGGGGGCATATTTGGCGGCAGTTTGCCAAAGTACTTCGGAATTGTCCCAAATATCGACCTGAGCGGCCGTTTTAAAGCCTAAGACAAGACAGGCGACACCCAGTACCGCCCAGACGCCGTACTTCATCGTGTCGTTTTTCATAAAATGATGCACACCCAATAGCAAAGCAATGCCGAGCCCGATGTATGGAATATAGGTGTATCGGTCGGCCATAATGACAATGCCGACGGAAGCAAATTGCGATACCAGCACCACCGTGAAAAAGAAGAAAGCAAAGCCAAAAACCGCAATTTTGGTACGTCGGGCGCTCCAGATAGCCACACCCGCCAACAGGATAAAAATCAGTGCCGAAGCAGGGAAAATAGCCGGTAATGTTTGGTGCAGCAAGCTTTCGACAGGATATGGATAAAAAGGTGACAGGTTTGTTGGTGCAATGAACTTGAGCAAATACTGCACTAAGCCGTATGCCGCAAACTGCCCGCTTTCAAATATTGAGAATTTATCCCCAGCAGTGGCAGTTTTCACTCCTTCAATACCCTGGAACATGCCGTGAAAATTCCCGCCACTTTGTATGTCAATGGCCAGCAAGCCAAAGAATATGGCTGCTGCGATAAAAGGGATCTTTTCCAGCCAAACAGCCGCAGCTTTCATGGGGCGATCCCGCCACCAATCAAAAAGCAACAACACCGGGACTAGGGAAACTGCCATTGCTTTGGACAAGCAAGACAGGATAAACAAGCCAAAAGTAGCCGCCAACCAGACAAGTTTGCGTTGATCGAGGTAGCGCAGGTACGTGATGCAAGCCATCAGGAAAAAGGCGGTGTACAACACATCCTTCCGGCCCGACACCCAAGCCACCGACTCCACGTGCATGGGATGGAGCGCAAAAATCAATCCTGAAAAAAAAGATGCGAAGAAGTTGCCCTTCGTGAGAAACCAAACCAAAAAGAAGACCAAAACGCCGTTGATGGCGTGCAGGTTGACATTTGTCGCGATAAAAGGGCGTGGCGACAGTTGCCCAGGTTTTATTTGGGCACTTTTCGCGTTCATCACCAAGGTCTCCATGGTAAGCGGGTGGTAGTTCAAGGCGATGGGCGTTTTCCAGACGGGGGGCGTTCCCGGTTTGCCGGCGTTGAATACCATGGGGTTTTCCGTGACGTATAATTGATCGTCCCATTCCACAAATTGGTTGTCGAGGGCTGGCTGGTACGCAATGCGTGTAGCTATGATGATGAGCAGGGCGGCACCTAGCAGCCACCACAGTTGTTTGTTGAGCCCATTGTTGGCAGCGCTGGTAGCTGTTTGTGGCGCTTTTAGGGGGGGCGGTTGATTTTTTCGTTTTGACATGGGTATGATTTTCAATTTTTTGGAGGGGCTAGGTGAATGGCTGAATTTGTTTGTACTTATTTGGAGTTGTTTCAAAAGTCCTACTATTGAAAATGTTGCCAAACTTTATTTCAAATTTCTTGGCGAAGACCTTTCAGGTTTTAAAACCTGGAAGGTCTAATGCTCGAATAAAATTAAATTTTGTTGACTATCCCGGCCCAACCCCTCTGACACAACCCTGAGGGCGATTTGGTCTGACGATTTTTCTTCGTCCGACCAATAAGTATACACAAACACCTACCTCCAATCATTTACCTGACTTATTAAACTGCCACTTCGTGCCGCAATTTTATTGAATTTCTCCTTCTATTCAGCATTCAACAAGCAAATGTTGGATAGCTAAGAAATTCAGCGGACTTTTGACGCTCAAACAGCGCCGTATGGATAAGGAGCCCAAAACTAGTACCAAGCAAAAAAAAATCGAACCGGAAATCGTCAAACCCGCAGCCATCTCATTTGCCGAAGCCAGTGTGAGCGAACGGTATGACGATGTATATCAGGTAGTTACGCCAGATGTCATAGCCACCGTTCGTTGGCGCGAAGGCGCTTATGAGTTCATCTGCGCCAACGGCGTCACCCTTAGGATACAGGTACTGGCTTCCGGGATTGTGCGCTTGCGTTATACCCCTGACGGCATTTACAGCCCCGATTTTTCTTACGCCCTCAACCCGGAATTTGTCACAGAAAAAGTAGCGGTAACCCTCAATGAAAACGACCTGGAGTACCTGCTCGAATCGGAGCTGCTGCAAATTGTCATTGCAAAAGCTGACTTGCGGGTGAAATTTTACGATCAATCCGATCGGGTTATTTGTGAAGATGCCGGTGGCTATAGTGCCAAACGAACCATCATGCGCGGCTGGTGCGACATGCAGGTGGAGAAAAAGTGCCACAAAAAAGAGTTGTTTCTTGGTTTGGGCGACAAAGCATGTGGTACAAACCTGGCTGGAGAAAAATTCTCCAATTGGTGTACCGATTCTTACGGGTTTGGCCGCGAAAGCGATGCGATGTACCGCGCCATTCCCTTTTACTATGCCCTCCATCAAGACCTTGCCTACGGTATTTTCCTCGACAACAGCTATAAATCTCATTTTGATTTTAATTCAGAAGAAAAAGGGGTGACACGTTTCTCCGTTGAAGGTGGGGAAATGAACTACTATTTCATTTATGGCCCAAGACTGTTGAATGTAGCCAGTGCTTACGCGCAACTCACTGGCGCTTGCGAGCTGCCCCCAATATGGGCGCTGGGCTACCACCAATGCCGCTGGAGCTACTACCCTGAAAGCAGGGTACAGGAGCTTGCCGGAGAGTTTCGCCGCCGCCAAATACCCTGTGACGCGATTTACCTCGACATCGATTATATGGATGGCTACCGTTGTTTCACCTGGGACAAGCGGCATTTCCCCGACCCCAAACGGCTCGTGGATTCGCTTCGGGAACAAGGATTCCAAACGGTGGCGATGATCGACCCGGGCATCAAAGAAGACCCGGAATACCATGTGTATCAAGATGGCTTGGCCAAAGACATGTTTGTGAAGACCGCTGATGGCGAAGTTGCCAAAGGGCCAGTTTGGCCCGGATTCTGCGCTTTTCCAGACTACACTGATCCGAAAGTACGGGATTGGTGGGGCGATTTGTACGAAGGACTTTACCAGGAAATTGGCCTGAGCGGTTTCTGGAACGACATGAACGAGCCTGCGGTTTTTCACGTCAACCATAAAACACTGCCCGATTCGGTGATGCACCATCACGATGGCCATCCTTGCAGCCACCGGAAAGCGCACAATATTTATGGGCAGCAGATGTGCCGTGCTTCCTGGGACGGCTTTAAAAAACTAAAACCGAAGAAGCGCCCCTACTTGCTCACTCGAGCTGCTTTCAGCGGCAGCCAGCGTTTTGGTGCCGTGTGGACGGGCGACAATTTCTCTACCTGGGAGCACCTTCAAATCGCCAATATTCAATGCCAACGGCTTTCCATTTCCGGCTTCTCATTTTGTGGTACCGATGTTGGCGGCTTCGCGGGCAATGCCGATGGCGAACTGTTTTTGCGTTGGCTGCAACTGTCTGTTTTTCATCCCTTGATGCGCGTGCACAGCATAGGGCAACACGCCAGCGGCGACGCATTGCCTGCCGACGAAGCCATGCTGAGCGATCCCGCTTTGCACATTTCAGACCAGGAACCCTGGTCTTTCGGGGAGAAATACACCGATTGGGCGAAAAAAGCCATTGAGCTGCGGTATTGCCTTTTACCTTGTCTGTACACGGCGATGTGGCTGCATACGCTGGACGGCACCCCTGTCATTCGCCACCTTCTTTTTGCCGATGCCATTGACCCGAGATTATGGGATCAGGAGCGCGATTTTTTGTTTGGGGAGCATATATTGGTCAGTCCGGTCATACAGCCAAAAATCCAGCGGCAAGCGGTGTATTTGCCCAAAGGGAACTGGTATTATTTCTGGACGGGCCAGCAGGGAAATGGCGAAGTATTTGCGAATGTGATGCCCGAACAGGTGCCGTTTTTTGTACGGGAGGGTGCCGTGTTGCCGGTGTACCCAACACGGCAGCATACGGGTGAAAAAATTGAGGAGCTGACCTTGTATGTGTATTATAAAAACGGGTTGGAAACAAGTCACTTATATGAAGATGCGGGAGAAGGCTATGATTATACAACAGGCGAATTTTGTTTGAAAATATTTGAAACAGAAGGCCAAAACGGGACTTTTACCCTTCGGCAACGGACGGAAGGAGAATTCATTCCAGGCTATGAGAAAGTAAAAATTTACCTGGTAGGGTTTCCCACTTTCGTAAAAAGATGCGCTGTGGATGGCGTGGAAATCCCCATCAAAGAAATCCGTTTGCGCGACCGATCACTGTACACCTTAAATATCAGTCCAAACTTTCAAACCATAGAATGGCAAAGTTAAATTGGAGTAGAATTGGCAAGCACGTCCTCTTTTGGCTGGTGTACCTGATATTGAATGGTATGCTTACCAGCATTTACGACCTCGTCCCTATTGCCGACAACCTACCCAAGGCGATGTTTGGCGAGCTGTTCAGCCTGCCGCCTAAAATCGCGCTGGTTTATTTCATTTTCTATTACATCATTCCACTTTATCTGGATCGAAGCAAGGTTGGCACACTGGTGTTGCTGGTAGTGGCAGCCTTTTCCATTGCTACCCTATTTTATCGGGTAATTATTGTTTACGTCTACATCCATAACTATTATCCCGAGCGAGCATTCGAACTTTTCAACCCCAACGGGATTGTCCTCACCTTATTTGACTTATTCATCACCGTTGCAGCTGCCACCACGATCAAAATGATTCGGATGCGCTATAAAAGCATCGAATTTGAACAGGAACTGATCCGGGAAAAACTGCAATCAGAGCTCAGCTTTTTGCGGGCACAAACCAATCCGCATTTTCTTTTCAATACCTTGAACAACCTGTTTGTACTGGCCCGAAAAAAATCAGACCACACGGCAGATGCCATCATGATGCTCTCGAAAATCATGCGTTTTGTGCTGTATGAATGTCGGCAACCGCGCATTGCGCTCACCGAAGAGGCCAAAGTGATTCAAGACTATATTGCATTGGAAAAATTGCGCTACAACGCCCGATTGACTGTTGATTATCAAGCAGATACAGACAACACCGATGCGTCAATCGCTCCCCTGCTATTGCTGCCTTTTGTGGAAAACAGTTTCAAGCATGGGGCCAGTGGTACCACAGGAGATGTGCTTATTTCGATCCGGATTTTCCTGCGCAACAACCAGCTTGCCTTCACCGTGAAAAATACGGTAGACAGCGATGCCAATACGAATGGTGCCAATGGGGGCATTGGTCTTCGCAATGTGAAGCGGCAACTGGATTTGCTGTATGCAGAGCGGTATTCGCTTAGTACGGTGCGGGAGGGCGGGTTTTATGTGGCGGAGTTGAGGTTGAACCTTGAAGAATGAAGGGATGAAGTGATTCTGCAGGTTTTAAGCCCAAAAAAATAAGAGACTTGCTACTTTTCCGCTTCTGGATCGTCAAGTTGTTGCTCCAACTCCCGTTGAATATCTTCGAAGCTAGTGCCACCATGGAATTTGCCCAGCAAGTTGCTGGACAAATTTAGGAGCATGGCGATAAAAGGTGCAAAACTGCCGCCGCCATAGCGACCTGGTTTGACTACCAAACCAATGGCATTGGTGGTTTCAATCCATTTTCCCGGAGATATGAGGAAGCGATTTTTGCCGAGGTCTTTTTTAACCTCGTTCAAATGCACGAGGTTAAAATTGGGGTTGCGGACTTTTTCCCAGACTTCGAGAAATTCCTTGCCTACATCAGGGACTTGCAAACGGCACCCTTCGAGGTGCCTTCCCCAAAACCAGAATGCCTACACGCGCGTACAGACTTTCCAGGTTTTAAAAACCTGGAAAGTCTCGCCCCGGAGAAGC
>Ga0105044_10013132_pt1 | contig 11250 bp, 8 predicted proteins | sample MAT01_FD_78092 | JGI IMG/M metagenome (GOLD analysis project Ga0105044, IMG submission 78092) | Freshwater microbial communities from Lake Fryxell liftoff mats and glacier meltwater in Antarctica - MAT-01 | ecosystem: Environmental > Aquatic > Freshwater > Ice > Liftoff microbial mat | place... | reverse complement strand
GACCCGTGAGCTTCTCGATGATCTCGGTGGACCGACCGAGGATGTCCTCTTCCTCATCCGCCGTCAGCTTCGAGACGTCTTCTTGAAGGTAGCCGTGGTGGATGATTTCGTGGCCGGCTGCGACGCACGCGAGCACGTTGTCCGGTTGTTGCTCGACGACGAAGGCAGGGAACGCAAAACTCGCGGATGTCTCGTACTCAGCGAACAGCTCGAGAATTCTCGGCAACGCTGTGGTGACCCCGTAGCGGGCCTCGCTGAACGACGCGAAGTTCGAGTCAACGGACGCGCTGACTCGACATCCGACTCGCCAACGGCGTTGCGCTCCAGGGCGGTGCGGCTCCTGGAGCAAGAACACACTTGTGTGCTGATCTCGATCGTTCAACGACCGGTTGCCTCGAGGTCAGGGATGGCCGGGACTCCGCTGAGCCGGCGTTCACGGCGTGGCTTGGGTAAAATCTGAACCCGCAGCCCTCGGGCTATTTGAGCAAGCCAAGGACCTCAGCCGCAGCACGCTCGCCCGACCTCACTGCACCTTCCATGTACCCGGTCCACTCGGTGGCGGTCTCGGTACCCGCCCAGTGGATGGGGCCGACCGGCGCGGTCAGCGCGGGTCCGTAGTTCGTCCATGTGCCCGGAGCGAAGTGAGCGCTATAGCACCCGCGCGTGAACTCAGCGGTCGTCCAGTCACACTCGAGGTACTCGACGGGGTTGGAAGCAGCGTCGCCGAAAAGCCTCGTCGCAACATCGGCGAACGCATCGCGACGGGCGGACGGCGTACCGAGGTCCCAGCGCACCTTGTCGTGGCCCTCGATAAAGCTCACGAGTACGCCGCGGTCGTAACCGTCTGGCGTGTTATCCAACACGACCTTGATCGGTCCCTCGTCGATGACGGCTTCGCCGGAGAGACCCGCCTCACGCCAAAAGGGTGTAGAGAACACGAGGTACAACTTCACCACCGAGATGGAGTGGAGCCGCTGGGTGAGCTGGTCTCGCTCCGCCGGCATGATCGGTTCGTACTCCAGTCGCGCCGCGAGCGGCGGCGGGAGTGTGACAATTGACTGTCGGGCGGTCCAAGTCCGACCGCTGCGACTCGTGACGGTCACCCAGTCGTCGCCCCACGACACCGTCCGCGCTGGCTCACCAGTCACCACCCGAGCGTCCAGGTGGGCGGCCATCGCGTCGCACACCACGGATGCTCCGCCAATCACCCGGTCGGTCTGCGCTTCCCGAGCGAGTCCGAGTAGTCCACCGATGTGGTTGCCGGACTTGAAGTAGTACGCGGCGTGGAGGAGCGAGACCTCGAGTGGGTCAGGGGCGAAGACGGCCTCGCACCTCGTCGTGAACGCGATCCTCGCCCGCTCGCTCGCCGTGTTCGCCCGAATCCAGGAGGCGAACGTCTGCTCGTCGAGTCGCTCCGAGTCACGCGAACGCCACGGCGCTTCCAAGTCGACGCCCTCGATGATCACCGAGAACTCACGAGCAGTTCGATCGACGTCGGCCTGTTCAGCGGGCGAAAGCGTCGAGGTCGAGTCGGAGGGATCGAGCTCCAGCCGGATTCCGCCCTGCAGGCTGACGATTCGGCCCACACGATCTGTCGACTCGGTGGTGAGCCCAAACCGCTCGATCAGCGCGAGTAAGCGGTGGTGGTCCGACGCGACCCACTGTCCACCGAGCTCCAACCACTGACCGTCGGACGTGGTGCCACCCGCACAGCGCCCACCCACCTGCTGATTGGCCTCGATGACCATCACGCTCTTGCCGGCGTCAGCCAGGGTGAGCGCCGCTGCGAGGCCGGCGAATCCGGCGCCGACGACCACGACGTCCAGGTCGTCGGGCTCATTGTCAGAGCCCGCCATCGTCATTCGTCGGCGCCCACCGCGCTCGACCCGGCCCACAGATTGATGCCACGGTCGATCGCGAGTTCATCGATGCGCGCCAGCTCGTCGTCGCCGAACGACAGCTTGTCGGCGGCCGCGACGTTCGCTTCGAGCTGCTCGACCGACGACGCGCCGATCAGCGCTGAGGTGATCCGCGAGTCGCGCAGCACCCACGAGATCGCAAGCTGGGCGAGCGTCTGCCCTCGTTCGCGAGCGATCTCGTCGAGGGCGCGCACGGCGGCCAGCGTCGGGTCGCTCAACTGACTCGTCGCGAGTGAGCCTGCACGTGCTGCACGCGATCCCGACGGCACGCCACCGAGATACCGGTCGGTCAGCAGTCCCTGTGCCAGCGGTGAGAACGGAATGCACCCGACTCCGAGCTCGTCGAGAGTCGCAAGTAGGCCGTCCTCGACCCAGCGGTTGAACATCGAATAGGACGGTTGGTGGATCAGCAACGGCGTGCCCAACTCGGCAAGGATGCGTGCCGCGTCACGGGTGCGACTGGGTGAGTAGGACGAGATGCCGACGTAGAGCGCCCGCCCCGACTGCACGGCGGTGTGGAGCGCCCCCATGGTCTCTTCGAGCGGCGTGTCGGGATCCGCCCGGTGCGAGTAGAAGATGTCGACGTAATCGAGCTTCATGCGGCGCAGCGACTGGTCGAGTGACGCCAGCATGTGCTTGCGCGACCCCCATTCGCCGTACGGGCCGGACCACATGTCGTATCCGGCCTTGGTCGAGATGACCAGCTCGTCGCGATGTCCGGCGAAGTCGGTTCCGAGGATCGTGCCGAAGTTCTCCTCCGCCGACCCGTACGGCGGCCCATAGTTGTTGGCAAGGTCGATGTGGGACACGCCGAGATCGAACGCCCGGCGAAGGATCTGACGCTGACGGTCGAGCGGCACATCGTGGCCGAAGTTCTGCCAGAGTCCGAGCGACACCGCAGGGAGCTTCAGCCCACTGCTACCGCAGCGGCGATAGGGAAGGCGCTCGTAGCGATCACTGGCGAAGCTGGTCATCACGCCACCTTGACATGTCGGTAGGCAGCCGCCGGATGCGGGTCGGGAAGTCGCGGTGCGCCGAACAGTCGTTCTCGGAACGTCGGGCCGTCGGCGTCGGCGGGGTCGCACATCGCTCCCCGACGGCGCAGTTCCGGCACGACATGGTCGATGAACTCGCGGTACGAACCGGGGCTCACGAAGGGCGTGTAGTTGAAGCCGTCGATGTCGGTGGTGCGGACAAGATCGATCATTTGCTCGGCGATCTCGGCTCCGGTGCCGAGCAGGATGAACTCCCTCATGCCGCGACGGGTGAAGTCGGCGAACGCCTCTGCAGCAGTCTTGCCGTTGTAGCGCGTCACTTGGGTGCGACTCTGCTCGGTCGACAACGAAGACACCTCCGTGTCCGGGTCGAGCGCCGCGAGGTCGATACCGGTCATCTGGGCGAAGTAGACCCGCACTGCATCCTCGTTCACGTAGGACAGGTAGTCGTCGAGCTTGCGCTGTGCATCGGCGACGCTGACACCGACCACCGCCGACAACCCGACCACTGTGCGCACCGAACGCGGTCCCCGCCCCGCCTCGGTGGCCTGGGCGCGGATCTGAGCAACCTGCTTCGTCAACGACTCCGCGTCGGCCCCTTGCAGGAACACCACCTCGGCATTGCGCCCGGCGAAGGCCATTCCGGCGCTCGACGCACCGGCTTGGAAGATCACCGGTGTGCGTTGTGGCGACGGCTCACAGTTGAAGTAGCCCTCGACATCGAAATACGTCCCATGGTGCCGGACCTTGTGGATCTTCGACGCATCTGCGTAGAGACGATGCTCCTTGTCCGCTACGACGGAGTCGTCGTCCCAGCAGCCCTCGAACAACTGGTACGACAGTTGGAGGTATTCCTCGGCGATTGCGTAGCGCTCGTCATGCGGGATCGTGCCCTCGCGGCCGAAGAGGCCGCTCACCACGGCGCTTGTCGTGGTGACCACGTTCCAGGCGATCCGTCCCTTCGTGATGTGGTCGAGCGTGGCGAATCGTCGAGCGTTGGCGAATGGTGCCTCGAACGTCGTCGACGTGGTCACGGCGAACGACAGCCGCTCGGTCGCAGCAGCGAGCGCCGGGATCAGGAGCATCGGGTCGTTCTTGGGAATCTCGGCTGCCTGCTCGAAGGCCACCGCTGGGGTGTCACCGCCGATGTCCGGGTAGCCGTACGAATCGGCGAAGAACAGAAAGTCGAAGCCGCCAGACTCGAGCAGCTGGGCCAGCTCGATCCAGTAGTCGATGTCCTTGTAACGATATGTCTGCTGCTCCGGGTGCGCCCAAAGTCCTTGACTTGTGAGGTTGAGCCCGTTGATCTCGAATGCTCCGAGCGTGATCTGTTTCATCATGTATCCTTTCGTCATGTGCTTCGCAATTCCCACTGCGTGAGTGCGTCAGCGAACCGAGTCCGCGTTGCGGTCGAGAGGCCGGGGATCAAGAGGCCGGTCCGGGCGACGTCAGCGAGCGCGCTGTCGTCAAAGCCCCACAATTCGCGGGCGAGCTGGTACTGGTATGTCACCCCGAACCCGAACCACAGCGAGTCGTCGGCGTTGAGGGTGACCGGGGCCCCGGCGGCGATCAGGCCGCGCACAGGGTGGTCGCTCATGGTGGCGACCAGGCCAAGCGCCACGTTCGACACCGGGCAGACGTCGCACACGATCTGCTCCGCGACCAAGCGATCGACGAGCGTTGGATCCTCACCGGCGGTGAACCCATGCGATATTCGGGTGGCACCGATGACGTCGAGCGCCTCGCGGATACTCTCCGGCCCACCGGTCTGCCCGGCATGCGACACCACCTGGAGCCCCGCCCGATGTGCGATCTCCGCCGCACCGGCGAACCGATGGAGTCCCGCCGGCTCCACGAATCCGGCGGTACCGAATGCGGTGATACCACGCCCGGCGAACTCGGCGGCAACGGTGGCGAGTTCTTCGGCGATCGCTTCGTCCTCATCCGTATTGACCGTCAAGTTGGCGCCCACCTGCATCCCGGTGCCAACGGCGGCCGCCTGCAGCGCGCCGACGATCAACTTCGTCACGTCGAGCAGGTTTCCGAGCCGCGGCGCATAGAGCTGCGGTTCGATCGCTGGCTCGAGGAACAAGACCCCCTCCGCCGCCTCGGCGACCACCAGCGCCGTGCAGAGGCTGGCGAGATCCTCCGGCGTCTGTACGAGGTCGGGCACCGTCCCGTAGCTCTGGAAGAACTCCGAAACCGAGTCGAATCCGCGCGGTGCCTCGAAGGTGCCGCCCTGCCTGGAGGCGAGGTCCCGCACCGCCTCGACGGGATAGCTGCCATCCAGGTGCACGTGCACGTGCACCTTCGGTAGATCGGTCAGGTTGCGCCCGCTCACGTCCGTCATCTCACGTCCTCCACCGTCATGTCCTCCATCGTCACGTCCTCCATCGTCACGTCCTCCACCGTGCGGTCGCGACCTTCTCGAGCTTTGTTGCCCCGGCGTACGCCAGCACCGACAGCGAGATGGCAACGACCACCGCCGCCCACGAACCGTTGGTGTCGAGCACTACCCGACGCTCGCTGAACACCCGGCCAAGACCACCCCGGCCCATCAGCCACTCGGCCGACAGCGCGATCAGGAACGCGCTCGCCGCCGCCAGTCGCACGGCCACCATCAACGTCGGCACCGCCGACGGCAGAGCGAGGTACGCGAGGGTGCGAAACCGGCCGACGCCGTACACGGCGAACAAGTCGTCGCTACCCGGAGGGCGGGCGTGGAGACCGGACAGGGCGAACACGTACATCGGGAAGAAGGCCATCAGAACGCACGCAGCGAACACGGTTTGCGTGCCGTAGCCCAGCACGCTGCCCATGATCGGGATGAAGACCACGATCGGGATGGTCGGCACGAGGAGGGCGAGCGGTGCCAGCATCGAGCGCAGCCACGGCAGCATCGTCACGAGCACGGCGAGCACGAGGCCGACCACCGCTCCGGCGACCACGCCTCCGAAGGCCAAGGAGGTCGTCGTCAACGCAGGTCCGAGATCGAACCTGTTGTCGAACATCGCACCGAGCACCCCGACCGGCTTCGGCGCCACGATCTGGGGGACGTCGCCCGTCATGATCCACAACTGCCACAGCGCCACCACCACGACGACCATCGCCACGGTGGCGATACCGATCACTCCCGGCCGTGACGCGACGCGGGTGTCAGTGAGCTCAGTCGCTCGCCCGAACCGCTTCGAGGCGAAGCGCTCCAGCAGGCTGGCTGTGCCGTAGAACACCACCGAGACCAGAGCGGCAAGCACCGCCGCAGCCCACAACAGGCCGTATTGCACGTTGCGCATGGCCGACACCATCAACACGCCAGCACCGCGGTCAGAGCCGAACCACTCCCCGAGGATCGCGCCGAGGATGGCGGCCGGGATGGCGAGCTTCAACGCATCGGCGGCCATCGGGAGCGCGGTCGGCACCTGGAGACGGAGGACCGTGGCCCGCCGCTTCGCGCCGAACACGCCGAACATGTCGGTGCTACTGCGCGGTGCCGCCCGCAGGCCGTCGCCGACCGCAAGCATCGTGGCGAGGAACACCGACATGGCGGCGAAGATCACCGGGATGTAGGGCCGTGTCCACATCGTGATGAGCACCGGTCCGAGCGCCACGATGGGGATCGCGTTCACGAGCACACCCGATCGTTCGACCGACTTCGTCGAGGCCGGGAACACCACCATCATCAGGGCCAGCAATAGTCCGATGGCGTACCCGATCGCACCGCCGACGAGCGCCCTGCCCAGGGTCGCGCTCAGCGCACGCTTCAGGACGGTCCAGTTGTCCTGCATTGCCGAGACAACGTCGGTCGGCGGTGGGATGGAACGACCGAGAAAGTCCGCCGTCCCGATCAACTGCCAGACCGCCAGCAGGATGATCACGCCGAGCACAGGGAGCACCATTGCCGATGTCTCAGGCCCCGATCGGCGCGCTCGGGCGGCGGCCACATTCATTCGTCGACTCCTGCGTCGTCGTCGAGCGCCATCGTCAGCTGGAGGACGAGTTGGACGAACTCGGGGGTAGCCATGAGGGCCTTGGTTCGTTGACCTCCGAACGCGACGGGCGCGACCAACTTCACTCGACCGGGCCTTCCGGTCATGACGACGACGCGGTCGGCGAGGAACACTGCCTCCTCCACCGAGTGGGTGACGAGCAGCGTGGTGGATGCCTCTTTGGCGATGATGCCGGCGAACTCGACGTTCAGGCGGTGACGGGTCACGGCGTCGAGCGCTCCGAACGGTTCGTCGAGGAGCAAGACGCGCGGCGACAGCACGAGCGACCGAGCGATCGACACCCGTTGGCGCATGCCGCCTGACAGTTGCGACGGGCGGTGTGAGCTGAAGTCAGCCAGGCCGACCAGGTCGATCAAGGAGTCGACGCGGGCCTTGTCGACCGGCCGACTGGTGAGCCGGTACGGCAGGGCGATGTTGGCGGCGACGGACAGCCACGGCAGCAGGGCGTTGTCCTGGAAGGCGACGCCGAGCGAGCCAGCGCTGATCATCTTCTCCGGCGACGATCCTCCCACGCGCACCCCGCCGGCGTCGGCGTGTTCCAGTCCGGCGGCGATCCGCAGTGCGGTGGATTTGCCGCAGCCCGACGGTCCGAGAATCGCCACGAACTCGCCGTCGTCGACCGTGAGATCGAAATCGACGAGCGCCTGGACCGATCCCGCCCGCGTCGTGAACGACTTGCTCACTCCGCTGAACTCGATGCCCTTCGTGATCATCGTCGACCGCGCGGTGAGTTCGGTGCTACTGCTGGGCATCGGCCACGATCGACGTGTCGAAGGTCGTGGCCGGATCGGGCAGATCCGCACGTCCCGACGCCGTCAGCGCGTCGTACATCGGCCCGGCGATCAGCTCGGGGTCCATCGCGAGGAGACCGTTCTCGTTCGTGAAGTCGCTCTGGATCAACTCGATGATCGCGTTGAGCGAGGCCACCGAGGTCTCACGATCGAGACCGAGGTCGGCGCCATACTTGGCGATCGTCAGATCTGAGGTCGCCTCGGTGTTCGTGATCGTGTCGGCCCAGCCCCGCTGCGTCGCCCGAATGAATCCGACGACCGCATCACGGTTCCCCTCCAGGAACTCACGGGTGGTCACGATGAGGCCGGCATACGACGCAAAGCCCAGCTCGGCGAACGTCACGGTGTTCACGTCGATCCCCTGGAGTTGGTACGGGATCGGCTGGTTGGTGACGTAGGCGTAATAGGCGTCGATCTGATCCTCGAACAGGGGCGCCGCGTCGAAGCCGACACGGACCAGTTCATAGTCGGGCTCGAGGCCGTTGACCTTGAAGAGAGTGTCGATGTCGGCGCTGCCCGACTCGTCGGTACCGATGCGTACGCCGTTGAGGTCGGCCGCGGTCTCGATCGAGAGATCGGGCAACGTCATGAGCCCAGCAGGCGACACCTGATAGACCACTCCGACGGCCACGAGGTCGGCGCCCGTGCCGATGGCGTCCGCAAGACGTGCCATGTTCGACACGATCCCGATCTGAGCAGCGCCGCCAGCGATCACTGCGGCAGTCGACGTCACGTCGCCGCCGCTCAGGAACTCGACGTCGAGGCCTTCCTCGGCGTAGTAGCCGGCATCGTCGGCGACGAACATCCCACCGAACTCACTGTCCTTGACCCAGTCGAGCTGGAACGCGATGTTTGTCGTCTCGCTGGCGGTGTTGTCGGACGCAGCGTTGTCGGAATCGGAGCCGCACGCAGTGGCGGCGAGTGCCAGCGAGACGAAGGCGACGGAGGCGATCCTTCGGGTGCAGGGTCGGCGGGCTGGGTTCACGTTGGCTCCTGATGCGGTGAGACGGGCTGGCGGGACTGAGCGGGAACATACGCATCGGCCGCTTCGTGCGCCAATAAGACTTACGAATCCTGCGATACGATTCGTGAATAGGTCCAGCTCACGCGCCTTGCTGAGCGCAGTTGGGCTGCGGCGATCCAGCGAGACTTCATAAAATGGAAACAGAAGGAGCGGCGAATTGGACCTTCGGCAGTTACGACATTTCGTCGCAGTCGCCGACGCCGGGAGCTTTACTGCAGCCGCCGCCGAACTGAACATGTCGCAGCCCGCCCTCTCGCAGAGCATCAGCAAGCTCGAACGGATACTCGGCACCGTCCTCCTCGACCGCAACCGTCACACCAATTCCGGCGTCACACTCACGCCAGCGGGGCGATCGCTCTACAGGGACGGCCGTGCCCTCGTGGCCGCAGCGCAGCGCACCGTCGAGCGGGCACGACGGGCCGGAACCAGTTCGTCTCGACTGACAGTCGCGATCGGGTTCACGTCGAGCACTCCACAGAGCCTCGTCAACAACGCCCTCGCCGTTGGCGATCGCCACCCAGCGGTTGACATCATCCCCGTGCAGCTCGAATGGGGTCACGAACACGAGGCCGTACCGTCCGGAATCGTCGACATCGCATACCTACTGTCGCCGGCATCGGCGGTGTTCCCAGGCCACGAGGTCCGACGTGTCGCAAGCGTTGCGCTCGTCGCGGTGTTCGCCGCCACCCACCCGCTTGCCGAACAGCCGAGCGTTACCCTTCGGCAGCTCGCCGGAGAGAAGCTCCTCGATCCAGGCTTCGAGAGCGGGCCCACCTGGTTCCGCGACCTCTGGCTCGGTCTGCCTCGTCCTCACGGATTCCCGATCGGTGAGATCGTCGGGCCGCCAGCGCGTACGGTCGAGGAGATGTTCAACCTCGTCGCCGCCGGCCGCGGGATGGCGATCGCGTCGAGCGCGATCATCGAGGTCTACCAGCGGCGCGACTTGGTGTTCCTGCCGGTCACCGATCTCCCGCTGGCGCAGATCGGCCTCGCGCGCCTGGCCGACGACGACCGGGATCCGATCACCGCGATCTACGACGAGATGAGCGCCGTGGTGCCGGCTGGTCGCTCGATCCTCGAACCGCGCGACGAAGACGGATAGTCGCGCACACCGGTTGAGGCCCGGTCATCCGGGGTCAGCATTGCCACGAGACGATGGGACAATTAGAGGATGGTGCGCGAACGTTTCGTACGGGACGAGCCCAACCAACGGGAATGATCTGATCGGCCAGAACTGCCCTTCGTGCTCGGCGGGACGGACCATCACCGGTTGTGAGTGCAGTTCCGAGGGTGCCAGAGCGTCCATCCCTGACGTCGGGCGCTGAGGAAGACTCCGCAGATGCCAGTACCGCTGACTGCCAGGTGGGCCACGAGCCCGCGATGTAAGGCCTTTCGCACCGTGTACCACGAGGCAGAGGCTGGCAGGTACACGAGTTGGAACCAGATCAAGGAGGCGTTCCTCGCCTCGATGTCTTCGTTCGACACGTCCATCGCTGCGTCGACCGACACCGTGAGGCCATCGTCATTCGACTCGTATTCGCGCAACGTGCGCAACCATGTGGTGGCTCACATCGGAACGGTGCGTCTCACGAAGGTCGATGCCGGCGTGCTCAACGGGCTGTACGCACACCTGCTGACGTCCCGTCGGTGCCAACCGTCGCGGAACGGCAAGGGTTACTCACCCGAGGTTGTCGAGAGGGCCACCGAGCTTCACGCCGACGGCCTGTCACTCGAAGAAACTGCGCAACAACTTCGCATCGAGTTCGTCGAGGCGGAGCACATCACCAAGAACACGGTCGCCACGCTCGGGCGCCGTCCTTCGACAGCTTCGCCAGCACGGTCGCGACCCGGTCTCGATGGACGCACCGTGAACTACGTCCACACCATCATCCATCGAGCGTTCAAGGACGCCGTCCGCTGGGGTCGTCTGGCTCGTAACCCGGCCGACGCTGCCAACGCACCGCGTGGCGGACAGAAGTCCGATGGCATCCACGCGTGGGACGCGCCGACGCTCCGGGCGTTTCTCGAAGCGTCGCGTGTGGCCGATGATCGACTGCACGGGTTGTGGGTGCTGCTCGCCACCACGGGTATGCGCCGCGGGGAAGCGCTCGGGCTGCGTTGGTCCGACCTCGACCTCGATGCAGCGCGGCTGCGTGTCGTGCAGACGGTCATTCAGACCGGCGGCAAGGTGATGATCGGCGAGCCGAAGACCGCGCAAGGTCGCCGGCCGATCGCTCTCGACAAGGGCACGGTCGCTGTGATGCGAGACCACCGGCGGCGCATGCTGGAAGAGCGGATGCTGGTCGGGCCCGACTTCGACGACCAGGGCTTCGTGTTCCATCAGCCCGACGGCAGCTGGCTTCGACCGGATGCAGTGAGCGAGGTGTTCCTCCGTCGGGGGCGAAGTACAAGTTGCAGCGCCTCACCCTGCACGGTCTGCGACACACCTGGGCGACTCTCGCCCTCAAGCGTGGCATTCACCCGCGAGTCGTGCAGGAACGCTTCGGCCACTCG
>Ga0105044_10013130_pt1 | contig 11251 bp, 12 predicted proteins | sample MAT01_FD_78092 | JGI IMG/M metagenome (GOLD analysis project Ga0105044, IMG submission 78092) | Freshwater microbial communities from Lake Fryxell liftoff mats and glacier meltwater in Antarctica - MAT-01 | ecosystem: Environmental > Aquatic > Freshwater > Ice > Liftoff microbial mat | place... | reverse complement strand
TTTTTGGCAGGAAGATTTACAGGATTTACCGAGAGAAAATTTAACTTTTTTTGGTCGATTTATTTTTCATTTTTCATGTTGTATTCATTCAATTTATTGCGCAGAGTTCTGACGCTGATGCCTAAAACTTCAGCTGTTTTGGTGCGGTTGTTGCGTTGAGCTTGTAAAGTTTCAATGATCAGTCTTTTTTCCAGTTCTTGCAAGGTCATTCCCACTGGAAAATGAGAAGAAGATGTATCTGAAAAAATTTGCTCTATGTTGTTTTTTGGCAGGGGTAAAGTATCGCCATTTTCAAGATATAAATGCTCAGGGGTTATTTCTGAGTGTGCTGTCATCACTACAGCTCTTTCAATGATATTTGCAAGCTCACGCACATTTCCAGGCCAAGGATAGGCAAAAAGCTTTTTAATGGCTTCGACGGAAAAAGTTTTGGGGGATTTATGATTGTCTACGCACATTTTTTCCAGAAAATAATGGGATAGTGGCAAAATGTCCTCTCTTCGATCACGCAGAGGAGGTAAATAAATCGGGACAACGTTTAAGCGATAGTAAAGATCTTCTCTGAGGATTTTATGTGAAATGGCTTCCTTGATGTCGCGATTTGAAGTGGAGATCAAACGCACATCCACTTTAATGGGTTTGCTTCCCCCCACACGTTCAAATTCTTGCTCTTGAATAGCTCTAAGGAGCTTTGCTTGCACCGCTAAAGGGATCTCAGTGATTTCATCAAGCAACAATGTCCCTTTATGCGCTAATTCGAATCTGCCTAGTCTTTTAAAATTTGCTCCTGTAAAAGCGCCTTTTTCGTGCCCAAAAAATTCAGATTCTATGAGCGTTTCCGGAATAGCTGCACAGTTAACTTTGATAAATGGGAAAGGAGATCTTGGCGAAAAAGTATGGATAGCTTGTGCAATGACTTCCTTCCCTGTGCCTGATTCTCCATTAATGAAAACACTAGCGTTGCTCTGTGAAACGCGTGTGACATCATGCATGATTTGTTTCATGGATTGGCTTTCCCCAATAATCTTGGATTGTCGGGGATTGTCGCCAGTAGAAACTTGTTGGCGCAGGTATTGATTTTCTTGGATTAAAGAAAGGTGTTCTTTAGCTTTTTCAATAATAGCTTCAATCGTATCAGGGGAAAAGGGTTTAATTAAATAACTGAAAGCCCCAAGACGCATAGCTTCCACGGCATTTTCAATACTTCCAAAGGCTGTAATGACCACTACGATAGTATTTGGAGAGATTTCTTTACATTTTTTCAATACTTCAATCCCCGTTAAATCGGGCATTTTCATATCGGTAATCACCATATCAAAAGGTGTTTCTTTGATTAGACTGAGCGCTTTTTTACCATTTTCAGCCGTACTGACCTCAATATTTTTGCGACGCAGTGTTTCCGCCAGAAAATTCCGCACAATCATTTCATCATCAACGATTAAGATCTTTTCAATCGACATACTTGATCCTTATGATGGGTTATTTCCTACTTATAAGCTTTTAAAGGTAATTTTAAAGTAAATTCTGTATATTTTTGAATAATTGAACGAACTTCGATTTCTCCCCCATGAACTTCAACAGCTTTATAAACTTCGGCTAAGCCAAATCCATTGCCATCAGGTCGCGTCGTAAAGAAAGGAGAGAAAATCTTTTCAAGGTTCTCAGTAGGAATGCCTATTCCTGAATCTTCGATTTGCACCAGTGCATGTGTATCAGTTTGATTGATTCTAAGTGAGATGTATCCTTTTTCTGGAATCGCTTGGACCGCATTTAGTAATAAATTTAAGAAAGCGGAACGCAAGATTTTCATATCACCTTGAATTATTAGGCAGGGGAGGGCAGTCTCCACAAGAATTTTAATGCGATTTTTTACGGCAGAATCAGCTAGTGTCTGTATCCTTAATTCTTGCAATAGTTCCACCAAATCTATTGATTCAAAATGAGGTTGTAGCGGACGCGAATAATTAAGGACTTGTGTAACTAATTGATTTAAACTTTCAGTGCCGTCCACTATTGCAGTTGCCATTTTTTTTAGAGGGGGCTTATCGGCTAGATCACGTTCCAGTAGTGAGGCAAATCCTTTAATACCACCTAAAGGATTGCGGATTTCATGAGCCACTGTAGCTGCCATTTCCCCTAAAACTTTCATGCGACTATTGCGTTTGGAAATTAATTGCAAACGTCGAATCTCGGTAATATCGCGCACTAGGATAATGATCCCTTGCATCGAATCCTCTTCCCGCATTGCCTGTGGTTCGTCAGCAATAAAGGTTGTATTAATTTCAAGTTCGTAATGTTTCCCAGATGGAGAATTTAAGCTGGCAAAGTGGGTTTCGGGAGACTCTTGATTGGCTAAGGCTTCACGGATGGAAAAGCCGAATAATTCATCGTCAAAATGATTCCAAAATTGTTTAAATAACACACGCTGAGGTTCGATCTCGAGAATTTTTTCCATGGCGGTGTTGTAGGTCGTGACATTTCCTTTTAAGTCGATGAAAAGTAATCCTTGTGAAATGTTACAAAGAATACTGATCAGGTAATGTGTAATTGAATCCAGTTCTTTAATCTTGGCGGCGAGCTTTTCATTTGATTCTTCTAACGCAAGCTGTACCTCCTTCATTTCGTTTAATTGCGTATGCACTTTCCTTAGAAAAGAAGAAGTTTGTAACTCATTTTCCGTAGTTTTGTGATCAATTCTGGTTAAAAGATCGGAAAGGCAGACTTCCAATTGCTTTTCTACAGATTCCTTATTAATTGGCTTAGATTTAGATAGCATGAAGAGTTGTCCTATAAATTTGACATGTGCGGGGTGGAGATCGCTATGTGTGCAACATTATATTTTACCTTTTTTTTGGCAAGGTTCATCTGCCCACAAGTTATCTTTGACACAAGTCACGAAGTTGGCTTAAATTTTTCAGATTATTTTTTGCCATGGATTACTTGTTGCAAAAAAACGGAACTGTATGTAATACTGCAACATCGCGATTAAACATTATTAAAATCGCAGCTGCAAATTGTTTAGGAGACAAAATGGCTCATTATACAGGAAAAAAAAATCGGATCGCGCGGCGATTTGGCGCCAATGTTTTCGGCCGCGCACGCAATCCACTTCTACATAAACCCAATCCGCCCGGCATGCATGGTGCGAGACGTCGAAAGAAATCAGACTATGGTGTTCAGTTAGAAGAAAAGCAAAAGCTAAAAGCTATTTATGGAATGATAAGCGAAAAACAGCTTATCAATTATTTCAAAAAAGCTGTAAAACTTGAAGCTAACACAGCTCAAATTTTGGCGCAAATGTTAGAGTGCAGATTAGACGTGGTTGTTTACCGATTGAAATTTGGCAGCACAATCTTTGCAGCACAGCAGCTTGTTTCTCACGGCCACATTCTTGTGGATGGGAAAAAAGTGGATCGCCGTTCATTCCAGGTTAGCCCAGGAATGGTCGTTTCGATTCGTGAAAAATCTCGCGGAATTAAAGCGATTCAAGAAGCTCAAGATAGCGGTATGCGTTCTGTGCCTGAGTATCTCTCAGTTGACAAAGAAAATTTTTCTGGTCAACTTCTAGAGTACCCGAGCTACGAGCAAATGCCTTGGCCAATTGAAATTCGTCTTCCAGAAATTTGCGATTTCTTAGCTCACACGACCTAAGCTTTTATTGCATTTTTGATCTATAAGTGCCTAAAAAGTAAGTGTTAAACTTATTTTTTAGGCTCTTTTTTTGTTAGGATCCTTAATTGCTTAAGACCCCCCATCGTTTATTCTATTTGAAATTTATTTTATGATTGTATCCAATAGGCTCAAATTCAGGGAGAAAGTTCCCGTGAAACCTTCATAAATTTTATTACAAAAGTACCGATATGAATCGATTTGATTTCTTATCCCTTGCCTTGATTCTGTTTTTCGCACCAGCATTCAATATTTCAGCTTTAGAAGCAAACCCTTCGAAAAATCCATTGGAAAGATTAATCCAAGGAAATCAAAGATACGTGACTTCCACAACAGTTTGCCATGAAGATTGGACCGCCAAACGAACAGCACTTGTTGAAAACCAAAAACCTTTTGCAGTCATTGTTGCCTGCTCTGATTCTAGAGTTCCGCCGGAGATTGTCTTTGATCAATCTTTGGGCAGCCTTTTTGTTGTTCGGGTTGCGGGAAATATAGTCGATGATTTTGCGATCGGAAGCATCGAATATGGGGTCAACGTCCTTGGAGCAAACTTAGTGCTAGTGCTTGGTCATTCCAATTGCGGTGCTGTAGACGCTGCATTAAAGGGGATGAAATTTGATAATCATATTCAGGAAGTCCTGAACGCGATTCATCCGGCGATTGTTGCCATTAAAGGGCAGTCCGGAAATCTCCTTGAAAAGGCCATAAAAGCCAATGTAAACATCGTTGAAGAAAAATTGAAGAGCTCTAAACCGCTACTTGCCACATTAATTGAAAAGAGGGTATTGCGTATCTCAGGAGGATATTACGATCTTCAATCTGGTCAAGTCGAATTCTTCGATAAGCCATAGTCAAATGAGGCCAAAAGGCAGGATAAAAATCCTGCCTTCAGTACACTCAGCATCGATTGTTTTTTTTAAATCGAATTTTTACTTTCAATCATAGCAGGAGTTGTTTTTTTAAAAACGTGGCGTAGAAGTGCGGCCATATGTGGAACAGCCATGGAGGCTAGAATTAAATCCATAAACGACCAGAGTATTCTCACTTCTGCAACCGCCCCGATAAATACCATTGCTGTAGCACCCACAATATAATATCTGTTTTTCTTATTATTCATGAGATAGGCATAGCACTGTCCGCCATTGTAGTTATTTCCCAAAATAGTGCCTAGGCCAAATAGGAACGCGCAAAAAATGATAATGGTCACTCCAAAAGAGGAGAAATACATCTCAAAGGAAGCAGCGACCATGTTGATGCCTAAGGGGAGTTCTGGATTCTGCCATGTTTTTGTCACGAGCGTTACACATCCAGAAAGAAAAGCGAGTATCCCTGCAGTATAGGTAGAAAGCATGGCCAGCGCTCCTTGGGTTTCTGGATCATTTGTCTCGGCCATAGAATGAGGAATAGCTTGCGTACCAATACCTGCCTCACATGCCTGTGTACCTTTAAATATTCCCCAACGCAATGTTGCAGCGATCCCCCCGACTAAAGTTCCGCTAGCCATGGCTACAGGAGAAAGTGCTGATTGAAACATGTCGTGAAAAATGCTCCCCAGCTTCTCCATATTAAAGAATAAAATTAAAAGGCTGGCTCCAATGTACAAAGTGAACATGACAGGAATCAGTTTTGCTGAAAAAGCTCCGATGCGTTTGATGCCGCCTAAGAAAATAATCAAGATGAAGGTAGCGATAAATAAGCCTGAAAAAAGTGTGGATATCCGATAGTCTCCCAGCAAGGGGGAATCTAAGATAGCCGCTAGTTGGTTGGATTGAGCACCCGACCAAGTAATCATCAATAAAAGACAGCATCCAGCATACCACTTGGCCACAAAGGGAGAAAGCAGGGATTCTATATATTGCATGGGGCCTCCCATTACTACCCCAGAGCTTAGTTTTTTGCGATGTTGAATACAGAGGCTCACTTCAGTGAAAGTTGCAGCGCTTCCCAAAAAAGAGGTAAGCAAAAATCCTAGTAAAGCTCCGGGACCGCCCAGGTTAATTGCAATGATAGGTGCAACAATAGTAGAAATACCCAATGTGGTTGACATAGCCGTAAAAAGAGCTCTGTGGGGCAAAATCATGGATGAAGAATTACTGCTTTTGCTTAAGAAGGAGCTTTTCAATATTTTGAAGAGTATTTTTAAATGACGCAATTGAACGAAACGTGTCTTTACGGTGATAAACAAGCTTCCTAATATGATAAATACGCAGGAAGCAAGCAAAATATAATCAGATAACTGTTGGAACGACATTGATAACCATTTTATTTTTAAGATTTATCTTGGGAAAGGTCTTATGATTGAATGTTGCTGCGGTCACATTTCTTTTATCAAAGTTTGACCTCGATTTTAGGTATAAATGAGTATAAATAGGTATAAAATATGGATCCATTAAATAATCCATTCTTTCCCGGTGCCGGAGTGCCGCAACCAGAATCAGTCGGCAGAGGCCCTTTTCTGGAAAAAGCGGCTATTCCTCTTTGCGAGTAAAGCGAAGATGAAAAGAGGGGAATTGCTGCGCAGTTCTAGGAATGCCTGATTCTTTTTTAACAAAATTCTATGGTTTCTGATTGGCAGTTGATCCTTACTCTTCCCCCATTGGGAATAATCATTTGTGGATCGGTATGTCCAAAGTTCATGTTGAAAATGACTGGAATATTTGAGCCATAATCTTTAAGAGCATTTTTTACTGCTTTCTGTTGGTTGTAAATATAGGCTTCTCGCCCTTCGGGGGGCTGGTTATCACAAAATTGAGCTTTGGGATACGCCATTAAAATAGCTTTAAATTTCTTTAGTAACTCTATCTCAGCTAAAGCTGCGATAAAGCAATATACGAATTCTTGAGCTGGCATTTCTTCTGAAGTTTCAATGAAAAGTATCGTGCCATCCAGATTTTCAAAATCAGGTAAATATTTTCTAACTGATAAATGAAAGGAAAGAATTTCTAAGCAACCGCCCCAAACCCTTCCTTCAATCAATTCATCTTTTTTGTTGTACCAATGCCATCCTTGGCTGGGATACATAGGACGTTTTCTATCTAAATTTTCTTCTTCAGCCCAATCTAGATCCACATCGCTATACTCTACAGAAGCAGTTATTTGACCAATTGGAGGGTTAAAAAGAGTGCTTTTTATTGAATCAATTGTGTACTCATGCATCCCTCCTCCCATGGCAAATTGAGTCATGACAGCTCCCCCATAGTAGGAAATAATCCCTAAATTCCAAAGGACCAGATGCAAATTAGTATTGTCGCTATAGCCTAAGAAGATTTTTGGATTAGCTGAAATCACTTCCTTGTCTAAATAGGGTAAAATTCTTATCTGGTCATTTCCTCCAATAGTCGCAATAATACCTTTGATAGAAGGATCTGCAAAAGCAGCATTAACATCATCAGCGCGAGCTTTAGGATTTTGGGATAAATAATCTGGGCTTTTACGTGCCGTTGGAAATTCCACCGACTCTAATTGAAAAATATCTCTGATACGATTGATGCCTTGCTCATATACCCAGGGAAAAAGAAAAGGCATTCCAGAAGATGGTGAAATGATAGCAACCTTGTCACCAGGTTTTAATGAAGAAGGATGGATAAATTCTCTTTGCTTGCTCATTTCATAAATGTTTCATAAAGGTTTTCATGGAAAAATTTCAAACGAATCATAGCATTGACTTATAGGAATTTCCATAGAAAAAGATTAACAAATACTCTCGGCTGAATATACTCTTACAAAAACAAAACTGCGGATTCTATGAAGAAAACACTTCCAAGAAAATTTGCTCTGATCGGCCTTCCGGGAAGTGGGAAGTCTACATTTGCTTCTAAGCTTGGAAGAATTCTTGGCATTCCTGTTCATCACTTAGACAGACACATGTTCGAGCCGGATGGAAAAAAGAAAGATAAACAGGAATTCATAGAGATACAAAAAGCTTTGCTCGATGAAGAAGCATGGGTAATTGAAGGATGCTCTTTCTCAACTTTTGAAATGAGATTTGCCAAAACAGATGTTCTGATCTATTTCCATTTTTCTCGTCTCATCTGTTTTTTAAGGCTTTTCAAAAGGATATTCAACTACAAAGAAGATTTCGGCGGTTTGAGAGGTGTTAAGTGGGAGATTTTAAAATATACCTGGAACTTTGATAAAGAAAAAAGAGGTACGATTGAAGAGCTTAGACAAAAATATCCTAAGACTGAATTTCTTATTTTCAGAAGCCAGGAAGATGCCGACTTTTATCTAAAATCTTTAAATCTATCTTAATTTTCTTGGCAAAATCCTACGATACGATACTCCAACACTTAGCAAAGAACTGCCTAGTTTTATATAAAAGAGAACAAAATGATCATAAACACAAAACGACTGATTTTACGTCCTTGGACTGAAGAAGATTTAGAACCATTTGCCCAAATGAATGCAGACGCTCGTGTAAGGGAATACTTTCCCGCTCTGTTAAGTCGTCAAGAAAGCGATGCCTCTGTCAAGTTAGCGATGAAGCATATTCAAAGATGTGGTTGGGGTTTTTGGGCCGCTTCCCTAGTTGAAACTGGAGAATTCATCGGTTTCATTGGCTTAGAAGATGTCTATTTCTCCGCACCATTTAATAAATCAGCCCCTGCCATTGAAATTGGGTGGAGACTTGCCTTCAATCATTGGGGAAAAGGTTATGCAACAGAAGGTGCCTTGGCCGTTTTGAAATATGGATATGACACTTTAGATCTCGAGGAAATCGTTTCTTTTACAACAGTAACGAATCAGCGTTCTAGGCACGTCATGGAAAAGATTGGAATGCATCATCGCCCTGAAGATGATTTTGACCACCCAGAGTATGCGGAAGGACATCCTTTAAGAAGACATGTTTTATATCGACTTGAGAAAGCGAAGTGGCAAAAACAAATCCGATTTTAATGAGAAGCTCAGGAATGATTCTAAAAAGAAGTTTTAACTTTTTATTCTACTGAAAGTAAATCATCACATGGAGTTGATGCATTTCGGATGGTGGCTGTGAGTATAAATAAGCTGGTTAAGCAAGGTCTTACAGCTGAGGAAGGGAGAAATTTACGTGCCGCGCACATTTAGTCCCTTTTTTATCTAAAGCATAGGAATAAATTTAAAGCGAATCCTTGCAGCTGATATAGCGCGTGCTATATGTTTATCCTTTATGCCACACAAACCGCCAATGAAGCCATCGATATGAGCGAAATTAATGACGAGATTTCTATGCGCATTAAATCAATGAGAAAACGCCTGGGATTGAGTCAAGAGAGTTAGCACAAAGGCTTGGCGTTAGCTTTACCAGTGTGAATAGATGGGGTGAAACAATACCATCGAAATTGGCAAGACGGCAAATAGAAGCTCTATGCAAAAAATGATTGTCAAGCACCTGTATTTCGGAAGGAAGGAATAATATGAGTTACACGATTCCACAGCTGCCCTTATCTCTCGAACTTGAAACAAAGCTTGTATTGAAAAAGCTCGCCAAAGCTCATCAAGCCCTCGCAGAACTGAAAGGCGTAACTGGCATTATTCCCAATCAAAGCATCCTTATCAGTACTCTTTCATTACAAGAAGCTAAGGACAGTTCTGCGATTGAAAATATTATAACTACCCACGATGAACTTTATAAAAGTGACGTATATGCCAAACAATTTAGCAGTTATGAGGCTAAGGAAGTCTACAGTTATGCAACAGCGCTTCGGAATGGATATGAAAAAGTCAAAAAGAATGGGCTGCTAATCAATAATTATATACTGGAAATTCAGCAAACTCTCGAGGAAAATAGCGCCGGTTTCCGAAAACTACCGGGCACTGTGCTCAAAAACGATCAAACAGGTGAAGTCGTTTACAGTCCACCACAAGATGAAAAGCAAATTCGCGCTCTGATGAATAATCTAGAGCAATTTATCAATGATGACGGTCTTAGTGATTGGGATCCTCTCACCAAAATGGCTGTGATCCATCATCAGTTTGAAAGCATTCATCCTTTTTATGATGGCAATGGCAGAACTGGGCGTATCATTAATATTCTCTATCTAGTGAAGCTCGGCCTGTTGGATACTCCTGTGCTCTATCTTTCTCGATACATCAATCAGAATAAAGGCGAGTATTATCGATTGCTCCAAGCCGTACGCGATAATCAGAATTGGGAGCAATGGGTACTTTATATGTTGGAAGGAGTAGAGCAAACCTCCCGCCAGACAACACGTTTAATATTGGGAATAAAACACTTAATGCAATTCCAGAAAAACAAAATGCGAGAAGAGCTGCCAAAAATCTACAGTCATGATTTGTTAAACAATCTTTTTCGGCATCCCTACACTAAAATTGATTTTGTCATGCAGGAATTGCAGGTCACACGCATAACAGCTACGAAATACCTAGATGCGCTTGTAAACCTTCGGATTCTCTCCAAACATAAAAAGGGAAAAGAAAATTATTACATAAATGAAGCTTTATTTGATCTTTTGCTGAATGCAGGTGCAAAATCAGACATTAATCAGTAGCAACATATTGTCATGTATAAAAAACCTCTATTTTCTATACATGACCAACCTGTCATGTATACGAATTTGTGATTTTCTAAACATGACAGGGTGATATACATAGAGACTTAATGTTTTATATGAAAGTGAACAAAATGATTAATGAGAGAAACTATAAAAAATCACGCTGCTCAAAGCAACTAAGGAAGTATGAATACGACTCAAAAACTCGGTCGTTTTTACGTTTATGAAATGTCGATGTATTGCGGATTTTTACCAACTTGGAAGACACCATCTGACCCTGCTCCTGACCTTGCCCCCTCATTAGATTTCATGGATTGGATCCCTTTGGATCGATAACAACCCAATTATTCCCGTTGGATAGAATATTTTCTTAATCAAGGTCTCCATGGAGCAGCACTGTGCATCCCATATCTTTTTTATGAGTTCTTTTTTCAACTTGCGCGCCCTCTCTAAATGATCTTTTGGAAGATCCCATTCCTTGTCGATAGCCGTGAGCCATTCCTCAATGTCAGCGAATCCTTGCTTTGCTGGAATAGGCGCTTGATGTAGCTTGTCTATGACTTTGCAGGCAATCTCGATTCTTTAAGAAACCAGACCGGAGAATCACGAGGCGCTCCATTATCAACCGTCGATAAATGAACCATCAACGGCTTACAAAGCACATCTTCGATTTCAAAATCCTTTTATACGACTATCATGCGTTTTCTCCTGTGCAAGGGATTCAAGATGGCTGAGGCTGAATTGATAAAGCTTTGAGTTTCTGGATTCCCAAGTTCCTTTTTTAACAGTGAAGCCGACTGCTGCAACAGCTCTGCTTAAGCTTAAAAGAGGCATCATCGGCTCGTAGTCAGGAACTTTTCTGATGGAGGCGTATCCTTCTACGAAAGAGTCTTTACAGCCTGTAGGCCACTCACCGAATTCCAATGGACAGAAATCGTCCTCAGCAAATCCACCCCTGCCAGAAGACCAGTCGATGATTCCTTCCGCCTTCCCATCACAAGCGATGATGTTGCCAGGGCGGAAATCGCGGTGTATAACGCAAGGTCCGTCGGCGGATAAAAGAAGATCGATGTCTTTATCGAAATACC
>Ga0105044_10013129_pt1 | contig 11253 bp, 5 predicted proteins | sample MAT01_FD_78092 | JGI IMG/M metagenome (GOLD analysis project Ga0105044, IMG submission 78092) | Freshwater microbial communities from Lake Fryxell liftoff mats and glacier meltwater in Antarctica - MAT-01 | ecosystem: Environmental > Aquatic > Freshwater > Ice > Liftoff microbial mat | place... | reverse complement strand
CTGCGACGAATATGGTGATCGATCGACTGGGAGGTATCGCCGTATTGAACCAACGTTTTCAAAGCTGGGGACTGAAAGAAACAAAACTCCAAGCCTCATTGCCAGATTTGGGGGGAACAAATATCATCACTCCCAAGGAATTAACTAGGGTTTTGGCTTCCCTAGAACAGGGGGAATTGTTGTCCCGGAAATCTCGTGATTTAGTTCTAAGTATTATGCAACGGACAGAGAATGATAGTCTGCTGCCCCAAGGTCTGGGTAAAAATGCAGCGATCGCTCACAAAACTGGAACCCTAGGGGAATTAGTTGCCGATGCTGGCTTGGTTTATATGCCCAATGGTAAGCGATATATCCTTGTAGTGATAGTCAAGCAACCCCGCAATGACCAACGGGGATCAGAGCTAGTTCGTCAAATTTCCCGCACGGTCTACGATTATTTTCGGCAGTTTTAAGAGCGGCGATTTCAAGAGTTAAAACTTTTTTAGCCTAATGTTAATTGCTATTCCTCAAAAAACTTCGTAGAATTAAGAAAGAACTAAACCCTACAATACTCTTAGTAACTGTTAGCTATTGATTGATAGTTAATTAATATTTAATTGATAGTTATTATGGATTATTGATACCTAGGGACTTAATTAATAATTTTTGATATATAGGTCTAAATTTATAATGAGTGAAACTTTATCACCCCCGCTCACCTATACCGAGGCTCAGATTGAAGCGTGGTTACAAGGGCTATTGGCGATCGCCCGATCTGATGGTGATTTTGATCCCCAAGAACAGGAATTAATTGCGGAGTTGACCCTAGAGCAGATGAGTCTAGGCAAAAATTATTGCACCCTCGAACTAATTACTCCAGAGAAAATTGCTCAACAGTTGGGGAATGACCCAGTGATGGCGGATAACTTTATGCGGACGGCAGTAATGGTGGCGATCGCCGATGGTGTGTATACTCGTTCTGAATCGCAAATTCTCCATCGCTTTGCTGAGGCTCTCAAACTCAAGCCGGAGGTATTGCAATCCCTAGAGCATACTATCTATCTCTATACTGACAATACTAGAGATACTGGCAAGGACTCGATCGCTACTTCTGCTAGCCCGGAATTTCAGATGGCATCTCATCCTAGTGTCGATGTTCTCAATCCAGTCCGAGAATGGCTTGATGGTCTAGATATACAGGATCCCAAGGTCGCCCGGTTTCTCTGCAAGCTGATTCCTTCCCAATGTCCCTTTGAGCGAGATATCAATTTATTTGGGCATAAGGTTGTCCATATTCCTCCCATGTGTAAGATCAATCCTGTTTACGAGCAACTAGTAGGGCTCAGATTCCGGGCGCTGTGTTACCTTTCTGATCAATGCCATGAGGACATTACCTCTCTAATCCAGTAATAGATTTTATTGCCTTAAATCCATTGCTCCTTCTAGATCAGCCCCTTGGAAGTTTGCCCCTGTCACATCAGCATTAGTAAAAATGACACTTTCTAGATCGGCTCTTTGAAAGTTTGCCCCCCGGAGATTCGCCCCAGTGAGATTTGATTCTGCTAGGTCAGCATTGGTTAAATTGGCTCCGCTGAGATTGGCATTACTGAGATTAACTTTTTCCAAATCGGCATTGATTAAATTAGCATTGCTGAGATTCACCCCGCTTAAATTCACCCTTTCCAAATCCACCCCTTGCAGATCACAACCTACACATTCACGAGTGGAGAGGAGACGATCGAGGAGACTAGTATTAGTGTTGTTCTGAGCAGGGGAGTTATTGTTAGTATTATTTTGAGCAATTGTTTGGGGAGCAGTCTCCGGTTGAGTTGCGGCTGGGGCTGAGTTAATAGGTGCAGTAGTATTTGCAGTGGGTTGATTTGCCTTGGTACATCCGAGGATTAGGCTAGAAGATAGGAGGGCGATCGTCCCTGCAAAAACTTTTCTATGTAGATTCAAAGTCATGACTATTGCTTACTTGCTTAGTATATATATCTAATTTGACACTCCCACGTCTAAAGAGTGTGGGATTCTGTAAGAGTCTAGACATTAAACCTTAAAGGCGTTGTCAATTCGCCCCTACTCACTCAAAATAACTACCTCTCGGTATTGCCATTGTGACTACATTTTATTTTCGCTTTCTGGGTCCGTCACTAGCCAATTCGGTACGCTCCCCATCCTGCCTTTATTTGCCCTTTAACTGTTCCGAATCTAGCTGGATATGTCCGTTGCGGGGATTGCTCCTTACTAGGATGGTTCAACACGTAGACAGATGTACTTACTTGCTTGTCACAATTCTATCAGCAAAATAATACATTTGGTTAGCTACGTACCTACCCTAACCCGCCTTAGATCCCACAGCTAAAGCCACTGGGTTTTACGGCGATTTCTATAAAAAAATGAAATTTTAAAAATCTCCATTCTTAAAAAGGATACCCTCAATTTACGGACTCCTCTAATTTTTATTAACCCTAGACATTTTTGGATACCTCTAGAAACCTATAGGAACTCTCTAAAACTCTCTAGAACTTGAGGCAATTCCGTGGTAAATTAATCAAAGATTGCTGGTGTAGCTCAGTGGTAGAGCAGCGGTTTTGTAAACCGCCGGTCGCAGGTTCAAATCCCGTCACCAGCTTAAATTTTGGCTAACTTGCTTGGATTCCTTATTTTAGTAGTTATGAAAAGGCAATGATTTTGAGGCGAGGATGTTCTCGTGCTGCTTGAGAAGTTCAGAAGTTCTTACCTATTCAAGACTAAGAATCCTTATCAAGACTGAGAATCCTTATCAAGACTGAGAATCCTTATCTAGCGCATTTATTACCCCCCTCAAAATAGTTAGCTAAGATGAAGTAGGAGAGTTTTCCAGAAAGCTAAGAATTGAGACAGGCTGATCTAGTGAGTTTTATTAATTGAGCCTTCCTAACACAGATACATCTTGAAAGGAGAAGATTACAGGAAGATGGCGGATATATTTTGTAACAGATATATTTTAAAAAAGAAGATTCAAGAGCGAAATTGTCTTGGGTCTTCGAGGATTATTTAGTGGGTTAAACATGAGAATTTTGTTGGTGGAAGATGATGAAAATCTGGCGGAGATTGTTAGCGATTCTTTGCATAAACAACGCTATGTTGTGGATGTGGCGATCGATGGCGAACTAGGTTGGAGTTTTATTACTACTTATACCTACGATTTAATCCTGCTGGATGTCATGCTCCCTAAGCTAGATGGGATGAGCCTCTGTCGCCAGATCCGCAGGGCAGGACACCAAATGCCAGTCCTCCTCTTGACGGCAAAACAAACCAGTGATGATAAGGTTACAGGCTTAGATGTGGGGGCGGATGATTACTTAGTTAAACCCTTCGACCTTCAGGAACTAGGAGCCAGAATTCGGGCGCTCCTCCGGCGGGGGAATTCAGCCCTTGCACCGCTTTTAACTTGGAGGGAACTCTGCCTAGACCCCAGCAGTTGTGTAGTTACCTATGATGGTAAAAGCCTAAATTTGAGTGGAAAGGAATATTCCTTGCTTGAGTTATTCATGCGTAATGCCCGGCGAGTTTTGAATCGAAATACCATCATTGACCACCTATGGGCTGGGGAAGATGTGCCGATGGAGGATACAGTCAAGGCGCATATTAAGGGCTTACGGCGGAAGTTTCGGGCGGTGGGGGCTCCTGTGGATTTGGTAGAAAATATTTATGGTTTGGGTTATCGGCTCAAGCCTCCAGATGTTAGTGACGATCGAGCAGTTCCCCAAGTAATTGCCGCAGGTTTGTCGCCAACTTTGCTGAGATATTTAGAAGCCCGTCTTGACTCTTGTGTTTTTGTGGCTACGGATACGAGTACGGAGATGATCGAGGCTTTGAATACTGGAAATTGGCAAGTAGTAATTTTAGATCAGATGCTGTTGACTTCCTCCACCACAAGGCTTTTGCATGAGGTCTACTCCCGGCTGCTCCAGGGAACCCAATCGGTGATTTATTGCCTAGAGCATGACCAAGTTAGATATTTACCCCGGAAAATTTTGGGACAGTTATTTTTTTATCCTTTTTCGGAAGAGGAACTAGCACAATCTATTGCGGATATGCTGCATCTGCCCCTTGCTCCCCAACCCTTGGAAAAGGACCCGATCCCCTCTGCTCCCTCTGTTCCATCAGTAGAGTCAGTGGAGTCGATCGCCAACCTCAAAAGCTCGATCGCCGACCTCTGGGACAAATTCAAAGACAAAATCTGGCTGCGGATCCAAACCCTAGAAACAGCGAAAACTGCCCTGATCAACCAAAATCTGACCCCAGAACTCCGGGAGCAAGCAATCTCTGAAGCTCATAAATTGGCAGGTTCCCTAGGGACTTTTGGCTTCCCCACTGGCACGAATTTGTCTAGAAGAATTGAAAATATATTCCTTACCAACCCAGTTCTTTCCTCAACTCAAATCCAAGAATTTGTTGATCTCCTCACAGACCTCCAACTCCTCCTCAATTCCCGCCCCCAAAATCCTGAAAGAAATACGCCAAACAATACCCCAAACAATATTCCAAACAATAGCCAAAACCTTGAGGATGTCCAAACTTTCCCGCAAGTTTCTCCAATTGATCAAACTCCTAAAACTAATCTCCAGCAACCTGATCTCCAGCAACCTGATCTCCAGCAACCTGATCTCCGACAACACAACAGCGCCAGTAAATATCCCAGTACCTACCCTTATTTATTAATTGTTGAGGATGACCAGCAATTGGCGGAGAATTTAGCTACGGAGGCAAATTCTTGGGGAATGCAGGTGGGAGTAATCCATGATTTGGGGGAGGCTCGATCGAGCATTGAGATCAATCCTCCAGACTTAGTTTTGCTAGACCTCGTATTTCCAGAAGTTACAGAAAATGGACTAGATTTACTCCGGGAGCTTTCTGCCAAGACTCCACCTATTCCTGCGATCATTCTTACCTTCCGGGACAACTTTCCCCAACGTCTAGAAGTTGCTCGTCTAGGAGGTTATGGTTTTCTGTCTAAACCCGTTGCCCCTAGCCAAGTGATGCAGGTGGTGAGTCAAGTATTGCAACAACATCATCTAGAGCAGTTTAAGGTAATGGTGGTGGATGATGACCCCCAAGTTCTATCCATCCTGACAAACTGTCTCCAATCAACAAACCTCCAAATTCTCACCCTGGAGGATTCCCGGAATTTTTGGGAAAGTCTAGAGGCTTTTACTCCAGATTTACTAGTCTTAGATATTAATATGCCCCATGTTAATGGTTTGGAACTTTGTCGAGTAATTCGCAATGATACTCAGTGGAATAGTTTGCCAGTATTATTTATTTCTGGTCAGAGTGATCATGAGACGGTGCTACAGGTATTTGGAGTAGGGGCGGATGATTTTATTAGCAAGCCCTTTTCTGAGGAAACGGTAATGATCCGGATATTGAATCGGCTACATCGATTGAATGTGATTCGCAGCCTGTCGGAGGTGGATTTATTGACAGGGATTGCGAATCGACGCAAATTTGCCGCAGAGTGGGAAAGATTACTCCGGCGGGCAGCTCGTAATAATAAGTATTTATCTTTAGCAATTCTAGATTTGGATAATTTTAAGCAGGTGAACGATCGCTATGGTCACGAAATGGGTGATCAAGTCCTCCACGATCTGGGTAAGTTGTTGCAGAGAAGTTTTCGCCAAGATGACCTCGTAGCCCGATGGGGTGGTGAGGAGTTTGTCATCAGTTGGGATGGGGTTAATAAAAAAGAAGCAGCTCAACGTTTGGGACAGGTCTTGCACAATTTTCGGAGTATAGAATTTATGACGATCGATGGCAATAATTTTAGGGTGACTTTTAGTGCCGGGGTTGTGCAATATCCTGAAGATGGCAATAATTTCCCTGTTCTGTACCACCAAGCAGATCATCTTTTGTACCGTGCCAAGCAAGAAGGACGCAATCGCATTGCTGTAGATCATAAATAGCTAATAGATTAACTCAGGTTAGCTTCTGGAAAGATCAGAGTTTTTCCGGTTTGGTAATCGAAGAGAAATAACTGGCTTAGATCCACCGCCACCGGGAGGCGATCGCCCACCTTGCCCTGCCATAGCCCCGCCACTTGGAGATTCAAAATAATATCTGCCCCGATCCTGCCCCGAATCAGGGTTTCTTTGCCTAGGGGTTCGATTAAATCTATATTGATCATCAAGTGGGGAGATTGGGGAGAGTTGACAGCAAGAGTGAGATGTTCTGGACGAATACCGAGGTCAAAGCGGGCGGCTTCTAGATCAAGAGGAGAACTAGTTAGGGAACTAAGTTTTTGTTGCCAGAGGGGAGGACAGGGCAAGGTTTGATCGCCAATTTGCCACACCCCTTGATGATAGTTAGCTGGCAGCATATTCATGGAGGGACTGCCGAGAAAACTTGCCACCATGCGATTAATGGGTTGATGATATACAGTTTGGGGGCTGCCGATCTGTTGAATCTGACCTCGATCAAGAATCACGATCTGATCAGCGAGGGTCATGGCTTCTACTTGGTCGTGGGTAACGTAGATGGTGGTGATCCCGACTTTTTGGTGGAGTTGCTTTAGTTCGGCTCTGGTGTCGTCCCGGAGTTGGGCATCTAGATTAGATAGAGGCTCATCGAGAAGAAATACTTGGGGCTGACGGATGATGGCTCGACCGAGGGCTACCCGTTGCTGTTGTCCCCCCGAAAGTTGCTTGGGCTTGCGATCGAGGAGATGGGCAATATTCAGAATCTCGGCTACCTGTTGGACTCGTGCTTGGCGAGTATCCGGGTCTAAATTACGCATTTTTAGCCCAAAGGCAAGATTTTCAGCCACGGTCATGTGGGGATAAAGGGCGTAGTTTTGAAACACCATCGCCACATCCCTTGCCCTCGCCGGAACTTGATTCACCAGGGTTTCCCCAATATATAAATCCCCGTCAGTGGCGGTTTCTAGCCCAGCGATCGTCCTCAGAATTGTAGACTTACCACAACCAGAGGGCCCCACCAGTACCCAAAATTCTCCGTTAGGAACGGTAAAAGTAATATTCTCGATCGCCGTAGTTTGATTAAATCTGCGGTTGATCCCTTCGAGCCTGACAGTTGCCATCGTAAAACTATATAACTATTAATAATACCGTCACTTCACGACTAAGAAATTATTTTAGAAAAATCTAGATAGAAAAATCTAAGTTTGATCTTACTAGGTTCGTGGCAGCGATCACATCTAGGGGCTTAGTAAACCAAAATCCCTGCCCACAATCACAACCCAAATCTTGAAGATTTTGCAACTGTTCGTAGGTTTCAATGCCTTCTGCGACAACTTCCATCCCCAGACTTTTGCCAAGGAGAATAATAGTTTTCACGATCGAGCTAGGCATCTTAGAAGATTTTAGGGGAGATTGAGCCACTGCATCTACATCCAAAGTGTTTCCTTGGCGAGGACTAATAAAGAATCGATCGATCTTCAGGGTATTAATGGGAAATTGGTAAAGATAACTCAAGGAAGAATAGCCAGTCCCAAAATCATCAATGGAAAGCTCAATCCCCCGCTCCTGTAACTGAACTAAAACTTTGTTTGCCAGATCTGGCTTCTCTAGGAGAGTACTTTCCGTAATTTCTAGATTGATATACTTACCCAATAACCCAGTTTCCTCAAGAATACTATCGATGCGATTAATTAGCTCTGGGTGGACAAGCTCGTGGGCAGAAATATTGATACTAATTGTCCAAGGCGGTAAGGACGGTGATTTAGTATTGGGGAGATCATTACGGATAGAACTATTTTTCACCATAAACTCCAACTGCCAGATGCGGAGTTGCCAACAGGCATGACGGAGGAGCCACCAACCAATGGGGATTAACAGTCCCGTTTCTTGGGCGATGGGAATAAACTTATCTGGATGCACTAGACCCCGGGTCGGGTGTTGCCACCGGAGGAGAGCTTCAAATCCCTTGATCTTGCCAGTAGTTAGGGAAATAATTGGCTGGTAATAGATTTGAAACTGGTTAGGAACTGTATCCTCTGATTTGCCGTTGCAGTTGCGATCGTGCTCCTTGGGAATTTGCCAGTTGATCCCAGAAATATCCTCACCATAATGGCGCTCTTGGACAGCGATCGTTTCCACTGCCCGGCGGATGTCGGTTTCTAGTTGCAACAATTCCACGGCAGTTTTGTGCATTTCCTGATCAAAGACTTCGTAGCGTCCTTTCCCTAGAGCCTTAGCTCGATAGAGAGCTGTGTCTGCATCTCGTAACAGGGCATCGGGGCTTTCTGTCACCTCCGAACTCATGATAATCCCAATACTTGCCCCACTAAAGACTTCATTCCCTTCTAGGTTAAAGGGCGATCGCAAGCTACGGTGGATCCGCTCGGCGATCTGGGTGGCATAACCAATATCTTTGATGCCCTCTAGCAAAATTGTAAACTCATCTCCCCCTAAGCGAGCCACGGTGTCTCCATTGCGGACACAACTTTCCAAAACCCTAGAAATGGCCTGTAACAATAAATCCCCGATCCCGTGTCCAAGGCTATCATTGACGACCTTAAAGCGATCGAGGTCAATGTACAACACCGCAAATTTATAGGTAGGAGAGAGACGGAGTTTTTCAAGGGCTTGGCTGAGGCGGCGGTGGAATAAGGATCGGTTGGGCAGACCAGTGAGAGGATCGTAGAGGGCTTGTTTTTGGAGTTGTTCTTTGTCTCGTTTGCGATCGGTAATATCCTGCACCGTTCCCTCGTAGTACAACAGGTTACCCAACTCATCCCGCACGGCTCTAGCGTTTTCCGAAATCCAGATCAAGGAGCCATCATAGCGGTGTACTTCTGATTCAAAATCAGCAACAAAATCATGCTCCTGCAATAAATCCCGAAATTCTTGACGGCGTTGAGTATCTTTGTAGAGTTGTTGCTCAATATTCGTCAGGCTGTTGATCAGAGTGGCGGTGGAAGGGTAGCCATAGATTTTGGCAAGGGCAGGATTGACCCGCATATAGTTCCCTTGGGGAGTAGTTTGAAATATCCCCTCGATCGCATTTTCAAAAATACTCCGGTAGCTTTCCTCTGCTTGTTTGAGAGCCAAAAATAGCTGATCTTGGATCATCTCGGCATTTTTGCGATCGGTAATATCAGTAATAAAACCCTCAATCCCAATCACTGCCCCAGTCTCATCAAAAACTCCTTGACCCTTTTCCCAGACCCATTTTGTCGTCCCAATTTTGGTATGAATCCGGTATTCCACCACGTAGGGTTGTTGTTGGGCAAGGGCTTCGGCAATTTCATTGTCAATTCTGGTTCGATCGAGGGGATAGGCCAAATCTTGGTAAGCAGCCAACCCCCCCAATAATTTTTCACTCGAATAACCTGTCAGCCCCAAACATCCCTCACTCATATAGGTTGTGGTCCAAAAAGGATCACTACGACAGACGAAAGCAATTCCCGGCAGGGAATCAATCAAGGTACTCAAACGGCGTTGACTTTCTTCTAGATCTGCCATAGCTTGCTTGCGTTGTAGGGCTACTCCCAACTGGGCTGCCACCGCACTAATTAATTGCATCAAAGACTCATCTTCAGGACGGGATTGCAGCATAAAAAATACTAGCACGGCTACCACCTCTTCCCCAGCAAGGATCGGTACTGCCACCGCTGCCTTTAGTCCCAACTCTTGGGCTACTTCCCGTCGCTTAAAATCTTCAGAGGTCGAAACATTGTCAATCCACTTCGATCGACCCAACCACGCCTTTCCCACCAAACCTTCCCCTTTCTGAAAGGTAAACTCTTGGATCTCCCGGCGGGCTAACAAAAACTTTTTCTCAAGGGCTGGCTCGGCTGGATCCTTGATTTGGACATACCAAGCCGGACTTGCTTGCAGAACTGTCCCATCAGCACTAGGAACCCACGCCTCGCCATACTGCCAATGGGTCGCTTGACACACTCTCTGGAGGGTCGCCGTCATGGCTTCCAGAAAATCCTCCGCCTCCCCAATCACTTGGGTCAAATCCTGCAACAGAGACACCTTTGCCTCCGCCTGTTTAACTGCCGAAACATCGCTAATAAAACCCTCTAGAGTAATTAGTTCTCCATTATTGTCAAAAATTCCAATGCCTTGATCCCAAACCCATCGAATCTCTCTCGATCGAGCCACAATTCGATAATGCAACTCGTAGGGCTGTTGATTGGCGACCGCCTCTTTGATTTTCTCATGCACATATTCCCGATCCTCTGGGTGAGTAATATCATCCAAACCAGAAACCATCTCCCCCATTAACTCTGTAGAGGTATAACCCGTAAGCTTTTGGCAGCCATCACTAACAAAAGTCAGAGTATAATCAGGATCATTATTGCTTGTATAAATCATTCCCTGTAAATTGTGCATCAAGACTGACAGCGATGCATGGGTAGAAGTTAGTTTGGGAGAAATCAAGGTGAACATACTCAAGACTAGTTTTCTCTGTTGTAGAGTGATCAACTTACTCCTCACCGTAGTCATGGTCATGGAAGTAGTAGATTTATTCGATCGCCGCAGACACACCTGAGTATTTGCCAAGGGCTGATCAGACCATAGGAGATACTGCTCCTCTGTTTGGATGAAATCTTGCAACCTGTAATCAGTAATCTCTAGAGCAGAAATACCGACAATTTTACACCAATGCTGATTGCTATAGACGATCGCCCCATTGGATAAATCCCAAAGAATTACTGCTTCTGGAAGTAGGTTTAGAAAGGCCAGCAAATTTAGCCAGTATTCCCTATCTTGCCACAAATAGTCTTCACCTTTCTCCGTATTCTCACTAGTATTAGCATTCTCACTAGATAAAAGACTAAGAGATTTTTGATTCATCGCTAATTCTACTGTCAATTCTAAAGAATCCATCACAGAATCCATTAATTAGTTATTCACGAAATAATATTTTCTATACTAGAGATATAGTTCTAAGAGTAGCTAAAATTTATCTAATAAACGGTTAAATCAATTACCAAATTAAAGATTATTTAGACTATAATTTAATCTCTTTTAGTAGTTCTAAAAAGATAACTAATTTTGAGTAAGTATGTTCCTCACAGCGTGGAAAGTAAATTCTTTCATGTTTAGCACTATTACATTTTTTGCTAAAAATTACTATAAATTACTAAGCCTCACTAGAAGCTACTAGAAGGTTAACAATAAAAGTAAATTTACACCCAAAATTTATACTCCAAATTTATACCCAAAATTTTAGCCCATGATTCCCTATTTATTTCTTTTCCCAGCTTTTTTGATTTTGTTACTAACCGTATTTTTACCTGCTGGACAAGCTTTT
>Ga0105044_10013128_pt1 | contig 11254 bp, 11 predicted proteins | sample MAT01_FD_78092 | JGI IMG/M metagenome (GOLD analysis project Ga0105044, IMG submission 78092) | Freshwater microbial communities from Lake Fryxell liftoff mats and glacier meltwater in Antarctica - MAT-01 | ecosystem: Environmental > Aquatic > Freshwater > Ice > Liftoff microbial mat | place... | reverse complement strand
GCGTGGCGGCACGGTACGGAAGGCGCGTTGGCGGGCGAATATACGCACCCGGTTCATGCGGCGCTCCACCACACGGTTCGCACGTTTCAAATTCCGCCGCGATACCTGTTCGACGTGATCGATGGCGTCGAAGCCGACCTAGATATCGTACGATTTGCCACGTTCGATGAACTCCGCCCGTACTGCTACCGCGTGGCGTCGGCGGTCGGCCTGGCGTGCCTGCCAATCTGGGGTTGCCACGATCCGGCCGCAGCGGCGCCCGGCGAGGCGGTCGGCATCGCATTCCAGCTAACGAACATCCTCCGCGACCTCGGCGAGGATCGCGCACGCGGCCGGGTTTACCTCCCGCATGACGACCTCGTGCGATTCGGCTGCCCGCCGGAAACGTGGTCGCACACCGACCCCGCATTCATCGCGATGATGCAATTCCAGGTGTCGCGTGCCGAGCAGTTTTACCGCGACGGCAACGCACTGAACGAGTATCTTTCGCCGTCCGGCCTCGCGATTTTCTCGGTGATGAACCGCACGTATCAGTTGCTTTTGGCGGAGATCGTGCGGAAGCAGTTCGACGTGTTTACGGACCGCATCCGAGTGGCCAAGTGGCGCAAAATGACCGTATTTGCTGCCGCCTGGCCGATCAAATGGGGACTATAGATTCGCCAAGAATTGCGTCGAAGGTGTTTATTCACTTGCAAGATTTTATGTATAGTAGACAGTGCTTTCCACGCGATTTGCATCTAACACTGCGCGGTGCTGTGAAACGGGAGCGGTTATGCCGTACACTCCAATCCTTGCGACGCTGGGCTTCGTGTTCTCGGCGGATCGGCGGCGGGTGCTGCTGGTTCATCGGAATGCACGGGCCGATGATGCGCATTTTGGCAAGTACAACGGCCTCGGCGGGAAGCTCGAACGCGATGAGAACATCGTTGCGGGGATGGTGCGCGAGATTCGCGAAGAAGCGGGCATTGAGTGCCAGAACCTGCAACTTGCGGGTACCGTATCGTGGCCTGGTTTCGGCAAGAACGGCGAAGACTGGTTCGGTTTTATTTTCCGCATTCTGAACTGGACTGGCACGCCGCACTCTGCCAACGCGGAAGGCGAACTCGCTTGGGTGGAACTCGATCGCGTGTTGGAACTGCCTCTCTGGGAAGGCGACCGCTACTTCCTGCCGATGGTGTTCGATTCGAGCGCGGCCCCGTTCCACGGCGTCATGCCGTACCAGGACGGCCAACCACGGAGTTGGTCACAATCGATTCTTAGCTAATCGGGCGATCAATCGCAATCGGCATATCCGAAGGAAAATTGGCCAGCGTCTACAATCTCTTGCGGCATTCGAAATTGTGCTGCGAAGAAATGTGTTCTAGATTGTTACGATTCCGCTCATAAACACCGACACCCAGAACCCCGTGGATCTGGAACTACTGTTAGTTCCCCCGATGCTGGAACGAAAACGAACAGAGAAGACGGTTCTCTTCACCCGAGAACCCGCCCCCTTTACTCCGGAAGTTGGTGCAGAGCCACTTCCAGGGTACACATTGAAGCGCCTGCGCGGTCGGGGTGCATTCGCAACGGTGTGGGAAGCGGCGACGCCCGGTGGCGAATCGATTGCGATGAAGTTCCTGTCTAGCCAGAATACCAACACCACGGCGAGAGAAATCCGCACTCTGCAAGGGATTCAGAGGCTCGAACACGCGAATCTGTTACAGACGCGGCGAGTCTGGTCGATGCCTGGGTATATCGTCATCTCGATGGACCTTGCCGACGCGAGCTTGCTCGATCTTTACCTGCTGTACGCAGAAGAGTTTCAGCAGCCAGTCGACCCGAAACAAATCCTTTTGTATCTGCACCAGGCGGCGGTCGCGCTCGACTATCTGAACGCACGATCTCATGCGTTTGAAGGCAAGATCGTAGGCTTCCAGCACGGCGACGTGAAGCCGAACAACATTTTGCTGGTTGGGGACGAAGCGAAACTTGCCGACTACGGGTTGGCGTTGCCGATGAACGGGAGCACGACGCCGTGTTACCGTCAGGGTACGCTCGATTATGCCGCCCCGGAGATTTTCCTCGGTAACATGACTGACACGAGCGATCAGTACAGCCTCGCCGTGACGTATCATCTGTTGCGAAGCGGTGCGTTCCCGTTCCCGTCGCCACCGCAGAACCCCGGAAAAAACTACTACCGTCCGCCACCCGATCTGAGCTTGCTGACGAATGAGGAACAGCCGATTCTCGCACGGGCACTGTCGCCCGCACCGCGGGGCCGCTTCCCGTCGTGTACCGAAATGATCGCACAATTGTTACGTGCGAATGCGATGGAACTGGTGCATCTGCCGAACGGAAGAACGTCGGTACAACTGGTGGCGCGATCGTCGCATATTTCGAGTACCACCCGATCCACTCAGGCGTCCTGATGTTTTTTGCACCGTTTTTCCGCGTGGCGATGACCGCACCCGGACGGCAGATCGCGTTCCGTCGCGCGGTCGTCATGCACATTTTCGCCGTCGCCGCGCTCGTCGGCTTCGTCATCCAGACGCCAACACCCGCCATTATTTCGGCCGTCGCGCAGATCCTGCTGGTGCTCGGCTTCGTCGAAGGGGCCGCGATGATCGGCTGGCGGTTGACGCAGATGCCGAAGAGTCAGGCCCTCGAATTCCTGCTGATTTCACCGATCCAGCCGAAGCGCGTGTATCTCGCCGAATGGCTCGTCGGCGTCGGTCGCTTCACGCTCGTCCAACTGGCGGGGTTGCCCGTCGTGACGATGTTAATCTTCGCGGACATCGTCGAAACGCCGGACTTGCTCGTTCTCGCGCTGATGCCGTTCATCTGGGGCGTGGTCGCCGGGTTGGGACTGACGGCATGGGTGTACGAACCGGTGGGCGTGCGGCGCATCGGCGAAATGCTCGGCCTGCTCGGCGTGCTGTTTTACCTCGTCATCGGCGTCGTGGCCGGCGAAAACCTGCGGCTTTGGCTGAACCGGATGCCCGAATCGCTCGGGCGGTTCCTGTTCGATTCCGTGATGTTTCTGCATACGATGAACCCGTTCGGCATCGTGCGTTATTGGTTCGCCAGCGATCGCGCCAACTCGCTAGCCTGGCAACGCTTCACGAACCTGCACCTGTTCGCGGCGGCGATCGGTACGCTGTTTCTCTGGCGTGGGGCGTCGCGTTTGCGCGGGCATTTCCACGACCGGCACTATAAACCGCTCGATTCGTCGCGGGCCACGCAACTCGAACGGATCGGTGACAAACCGCTGTCGTGGTGGGCGATTCGCCGCGTCATGGAGTATTCGGGCCGTGTGAACTTGTGGCTCGCGGGTGGGTTCTCGCTGGTGTACGCCGCATTCCTGATGGCGGGCGACGACTGGCCCGCGTGGATGGGCAAGCTCGTTTTCTTCATGTTCGAAACGTGGGGCGGCGCGCCGATGGTCGCAACGGCGCTCGTTGTACTCGCTGCAGTACCGGCGGCGTATCAGTTCGGCCTCTGGGATGCCAGCCCGCAAGATCGCTGCCAACGCCTCGAATTGCTGTTACTTACGGACCTCAGCAGTTGGGATTACTGCCATGCGTCGTTGTCCGCATCGTGGAAGCGCGGCCGCGGTTACCTCGTCGGCGCTGCGTTCCTCTGGGTCGCGCTCGCCGTCTCCGGTCGTATCGCGTGGTACGACGCCATCGCGGCGGCACTTGGTGCCTTCGCGATCTGGGCCTTCTCGTTCGCGGTCGGGTTCCGCGGCTTCTCCACGGGCAACCAGACCAACGGCATCGCGAGCGTGCTAACGATGGGAATGCCGCTGGCTCTCTACGGCCTCTACCGCTACGGCGGCGAGTGGGCCGCAACCTGGGTGCCCACCGCAACCACGTTCTTACCCTTAAAAACCGGCATCTCCATCGCGTGGCTCAGTGGCTTCCTCGTCACGAGCCTCACCGCATACTGTATCCTGCGAAAAGGCCTGCGCAACTGCGACAACAATTTGCGATCGTGGTACAACGCCAATCAGGGAACGAAAGCAGCGGAGTGACGCCGTTTACGCCCAAATCTCGCCTCGCACAATTGAGTTTTGACTCCGCCGAATCGGGTAGGTTCTTCTACTCGTCTTCCGGCGGTGGGGGCGGGGCTTGCCCGTCGAAGCGGAACGAGTCGAAGAAATGTCGCACTTTCGGACTGTTCGGTGCGAAGTCGGGTCCGGCGGCCATCAGCACGTAGATCGTTTTGCCTTTCGTCGTCATCTGGATGGTGCCTTTGCTGCCGTTCTTTTCGAGCACCCAGATCCGGCTTGGTTGGCCGCCCATTGTGCCTTTCGTTTTGCTCACGACGCGCATTTTGTCCGATTGCACCATCGCGTTGCCGATGACATCGAGGAACGGCCCGATCGATTCTTCCGGCATCTCGGCGGGGATATCCGAACTCGCGAGTTCGTACACTTCGAGCGGTTGGCCGATCATCGTTCGCGTCCATTTCGTGCTGCGAACCGTCGTCAATCCACCAAGCCCTGGTTCGCGTCGCACGGTTTCGGTTCGGTTCAAGCGTTTTGGCACGTCCACGGTGACGCCATCGGTGTTCGGCTTCGCCGCATCCCAACGCGGGTTGTTGAAGTTGTTGACCACGATCCCGCAAGTACACGCGGTGATCGCAAAGATCACGCCTAGGCCGAGCAATACGTACACCCACATCGGTCGCGTATTCTTGGTGCGCGAACGCCGTCGGGGGCGTTCTTCGCCGAAATCGTCAGGTTCTGCGGGCGATTTCGCCTTGGATTTTGTCGGCACGACCGTCACGACGTTGCACTCGGAGCAACGCACTTGCGATCCCGCAAATTCGGCTTCTGCGGCGAGGATTTCCCCACATCCGGAACACGCAAACGTGATCGCCATGCACGATCTCCCCACGAAACGACAACAGACAATGAATCTCGAAATCATATCAGTTTCCGGCAGCGACGTCACTTTCGCGTGGGGTCGGCGAAACGCGGGTGCAGTAAACGGCGACAATCGCTGCAAATCTTTCCGAGATCTCTACGAGCCACTGCAATCCTTTTGAACTCGGACCGAGCACGGCAAACGCCGTGCCGAACACAATAAGGTGAATCTCGGTGGCTCGTAGCGTGATTACTTCAGGATCGTGAACTTGATGTCCTTGAACTCGACTCGCATCGACTTGTAACCGGCGTGGGCCTGAAAGGCGATGATGCCTTCGGTCGGTGCGGGCTTGGCACTTTCCTTGCCGGGCAGGTTCGGGAAGTCGTTATCGACCATCGTGGTGCCGTTGATTTTGATCGTGATCTTCGTGCCCTTGGCGATGATGTGGTACTCGTTGAATTCTTCGACTTTGACGGCCTTCTCGATGTCGGGCTTCTTCGAGGCTTGCATCATGCCGCCGATACCTTCACCGTACAAGCTACCCCAGTAACCCGCGCCAACATCGACTTGTGGCCCGGCCACGACGAACTTTTTGTCGTCCTTCAACGTGCTGCGGATCTGGATACCGCTGTTGCCGATGCCGCCCTTCAGCTGGATTTTGCACGTCATTTCGAAGTCCGCGTACGTCTTCTTGCTGACGAAGAAGGTGTTGTACTTCGGATCTTCTTTCGTCTCGCCGACGACGACGCCATCTTTGATCGTCCAGATATCCGAGCGACCGACCCAGTTGTCGGGGTTCAGGAAATCGGCGGTATCGTCGGCACGAATCGCCGGGGTGAAGGCGAGTGCCACTGCGGCGAGGAGAACGAATCGGGAGAGTGACATTGCGATGTCCTTTCAGAGTGGGGCAGGCACCGGTCGAAATGTCCGGTACCGGTATCGTCTCAAGAGTGCAGGTAAATTTCAACGGGTTGCCGTCCGGATTCCGAAACCCTACGCTTGTCAAAACTTACCCGCAACCTGTTTTCGAGGTGTCGACGTGACCCCTACCGTTCGGATTCTCGTGATTGCTGTCGCCGCCATCGGCTTCCTGTTCGACACTTACGAACTCCTGATGTTCCCCGTAATCGGTCGCGATGCACTGGCAGAACTGTTGAAAGTGCCGACCACCGATCCCCTCGTTGGACTTTGGACGGGACGCCTGCTCTGGATCGCCGCACTCTGCGGCGGCATCTTCGGCTTGCTCGGCGGCTGGCTCATCGATCGCCTCGGCCGCAAAACGATTATGGTCGCCAGCATTCTCGCGTATTCGCTCTCGCCCGTTGCCGCCGCATTCAGCACCGAACTTTGGCAACTGATTCTCTTCCGTTGCACCACATTCGTCGGCGTCTGCGTTGAGATGGTCGCCGCCGTGACATGGCTCGCGGAATTGTTCGACGACAAGCGCACCCGCGAGAAAGTCATCGCATGGAGCCTCGCTACCGCATCGCTAGGTGGCATCCTCGTTACCGAAGTGTTCATCTACATCACGAGCATAGCAAACACACTGCCAGCACTCCCCGTGCCCGAAGGATCGAACGCAAATGCCGCATGGCGGTACACGCTGCTGACGGGATTGATTCCCGGTGCGATGATCTTGCTTTTGCTGCCATTCGTGCCCGAATCGCACGTCTGGAAGCGGAAGAAACTCGATGGCACGCTGAAGCGCCCGAGCTTCGGCGAACTCTTTGCACCGGCATTACGGCGTACGACGCTCGTCACCACGATTCTTTCCGCGTGCGGTTACGCGGCCGCATTCGGCGCACTGCAACTGACACCACCACAGATCGTGCAAGGCGTGCCAAAGGTGGCCGCAATCGCCGCAGATTTCGATGCTCAAATCAAAGCCGCACCGCCCGCCGAGAAGAAAGCATTCGGCGAGGCGAAAGGCAAAGCGATGCGGAGCTATATCGGCGACATCCAGCGCTGGCAGGAACTCGGCGGGTTGACGGGGCGAATCCTCCTCGCGCTACTCGTGCTCGTTGTCCCGAGCCGGCAATTGATCCGCCTGTTCCTCGTCCCCGGCATCTTGTTGTTCCCGCTGACTTATCTCGAAGTCGTGAAGGGCGAATACGCGATCTTCGCGACGGCGATTTTCTTCTGTGGCTTGCTCACGGTGGCACAGTTCAGCTTTCTCAGCGAGTTCCTGCCGAAGGTCTTCCCATTGCACCTGCGCGGCACCGGCGGGAGTTTCGCCACAAACGTCGGTGGGCGAATGATCGGCACGATGGCGGCCACGCTGAACACGGAATTTCTGTCGAAGATGTTCCCCGGCTCGCCACCGATGCAAGTCGCCACCGCCGCCGCAATCATCGGCGGAACGGTGTACTTCGTGGCCTTCCTCGCATCGTTCTTCTTGCCCGTGCCCAAAGAAGAACAACAAGTGCAACCCCAACCGGAGTATTAATGTTACCGATTCTCTTCACGATATTGGTCATCTCGCAGCCCGCAACGCCCGATGCGGCCCGCGCGGCGAAGTGGGAAAAAGAGATCGTCGCCATCGAGAAGCGATTGGCCGAGAAACCGCCCGTAAAAGGTGGAATGTTCTTCGCCGGGAGTTCGACGATGCGGTTGTGGGACGTTAAGAAAGCGTTCCCCGAACTCAACGCGAACAACGTCGGGTTCGGTGGCTCGGACATACGCGATTCGACGACGTTCGCGGCACGGATTCTGTTGCCGTTCGAACCGAAGACGATCCTCTTTTATGCCGGGGATAACGACATCGCCAACAACCGGACGCCGGAACAGGTACGCGACGACTTCGCCGCATTCACGGCTGTGATTCACGCGAAACTGCCGAAGGCACAGATACTTTTTCTCGCGATCAAACCGAGTGTCAAGCGGTGGAACCTTTACGACGTGCAAAAGAAGGCAAATGCGTTTGTGAAGCAGAATTGCGAGAAGAATCCGCTTCTGAAATACATCGATACGATCCCAGCCACGCTCGGCACCGACGGCACGCCCGACCCCGAACTCCTTCAGAAGGACGGGCTACACCTCAGCGAAAAAGGCTACACAAAATGGAACGACCTGGTGCGTACGGCACTGAAAGATTCTTGATACGCGAGAAATCCTCTTGAATCTGTAACCGGAATCGGGTGTTATCCTGAAAGGATACGATTGAGCACCCCCTGGAGAAACAACATGGCACTCGGCGACTTCACGCGGCATCAGCAAGGCATTATCAAACGATATTACGCCAGTAGCGATTCGATCCAGTTACAGAAACTCGGCGAGCAAGTTACCGAACTGTATTTGGCCGAAGGCAAGAAACGCGAAAAAATGTGGGTAACGGTGGCCGCGTCGATGTTAAAACTCGGCGTGCCACAGAGCCGGATCGATCACATCGTTCAGCAAAGCGACCCAAAACTCGTCGCCAGCATCGTGACGGAACTCCAAAGCAAAAGCTAAACCGAACTCTGACGAGGTTCCTATGGCAGAATATGGCGAATGGAATCGCAAAGGTGCGACTCTCAGCGACGTGACTGCAAAAAAGGAATACGGGGTGAGTCGCGACTTCATCGTGGCCGGCATTCGAGCCGGCAAACTCGAATATCGCAACGGTGCCATGCATGGAAGCCCGTATATCCGCATCTTGCGAGGCCAACTCGAAACGTACATTGCGGAGGAACTCGGCTCGCAACATTTGACCGGCAAGAAAGAATCGACCGAACTGCGAAAGATCAAATCCGAGATCGGCAGTCTCAAGAGGAAACTGGCCGTCCTCCTGGCGCGAAAAGTCGAAATCGAGGGCAGGCCGATTTCCGACGTTTAGCCTCGCCACTTACCCCGCCTCGTCGTCGATGAAGGGCGAAACCAGATCCGTGGCTAACAATTGCACGTCCCTGTCGGCGCTGAAAATCGCAATCAGGTCGGCGTGGAGTTTCGCGGCGGCCTCCGCAGTATCAAAGAACCGGAAACGTCGCCAGTTCCACTGACGTGCAGCGACCGCCCCATCTGTGACGTACAGGTCGAGCTGCCCGCTTTACAATTCCTTGCCATAGATGCATACGCCGAATGGGAAAGGAAAACCGGCCAACTGTACCCACCAGCCCCAGTCCTCGCAGCAGTGAAACGGAGCGTCGTACCCCTGTTCCCGCAGCTTGACGGTCAGATACTCCGACAGGGACTTTCCATACATTCCCTCGTTCACCAATTCCTCCGCCTCACCGGGAAGGATTGCGAACTTCGGCGACCGGACGCGGATGAGCAAATTCACTGGAATCCAATGGTTAGTGGCCGATCAACCTGGGGTGGCTCGCCTTGGCGGGGTGCAATCGGCAGTCGCTGTATGTTAGCATTACAGTCCGGTTATCTTCCGGGGTCGCTTGAGGCACTTTGCGAATCTTGGAATTCCAAGGCAATCGCGTATCCGTGTTCACTGAGTCCATTATATCTTTGGCGTGAGCGGACATACACGTGCCGCTTCAACACTCTCCACTAGAGGATTACCATGCGATTTATTGTGGTTGCCTTGCTCGTGCTCGTGTCTGCTTCGGGCCTTTCGGCTGCGGAGCAAGCCGTACTGATTGTTCATGGTGGTGTCGGCGTACTGAGCGAAGAGGAAATGAAAGCGGAAGGGCAAACGCGGGCCGATTACGAAAAAGCGATCGCGCAGGCACTCGCCGCAGGATGGAAGGCCTTGCAAAAGCAGAACGCCAAGGGATCCGACGGGGTCGAGGCGGCGATTCGCGTTCTCGAAGATTCGCCTTTGTTCAATGCGGGCAAGGGCGCGGCCCTGACGCGAGACGGGCGTGCCGAACTCGACGCCGCCATCATGGAAGGCACGATGGTCGGTCAGGGCCAGGGAAAACGCGATCCCCGCAAGCGAGCCGGCGCCGTGACGGGGGTAACGCACGTTCGTAACCCGATCTCCGCAGCAAAAGCCGTCATGGAAATGGAGGGAAGTCGCCACGTTCTCCTCGCGGGATCGGGTGCGGAAGACTTCGTACTGAACGACGTTAACCGAAAGAAGTACTTGCTGGAGCGAGTTGACAATCAATATTTCTGGACGGATCGCCGCTTGAAGCAAATTCGCCCGGCAGGTGAGCAACAGACGCAGCGTCTGGGCCACGATCGTTTCGTTGGCACCGTCGGAGCGGTAGCTGTGGTGAGAGAGTCCATCGTGGCAGGGACTTCAACCGGCGGGCTTGCAAACAAATGGCCCGGACGGATTGGTGATTCTCCTCTGATTGGTGCAGGAACTTATGCCGATGACCGTGCGTGCGGCGTGTCTTGCACGGGTACCGGGGAAGTGTTCATCAGACATGGTGTCGCACATGACGTGGCAGCCCGAATGCTCTACAAAAAGATCCCTGTCGAAAAGGCTGCAGAGGAATCGATCAGGGAGCTTCCCGATGAAGAAGGCGGTGTCGGTGGCCTGATCGCCTTGGATACCAAGGGAAACTCAGCCTTCATCACCTCCCCGAAATGCGATGGAATGTACCGCGGCTATGTAACTGCCAACGGCGACATCTACGTTGCTATCTTCAGGAACGAAGTCTGGAAGAAACAGTAACAACTTCAATTGTTCCGCTGGAGTGAGCTGTGAGTTGTAGCATGCCATGAATTCTTGTGGCCTCGACTTAGCGCTCCTGGAACGGCCTCTTCGCGGTTCGCAATTGCGCTACTGTTTCGACCATCCTTTCTTTAAATCCAGCACTTCCCGGACTTTCCTCGCTAACAATTGCGGGGAGTACGGTTTCGGAATGAAGGCGACTTCGGCTTCCAGAATGCCATGCCTGACCACCGAGTCGGAAGTATAGCCGCTGGTGAAGAGTACCTTGATGTGTGGGAACCGTTCTTTAACGACTTCCGCTAACTCGCCACCGCCCATATCCGGCATAACAACGTCCGTCACCAACAGGTCGATGGTCCCGAGGTGGGTCTCAATCGCCCGCAGCGCCTTCCTTCCGTCGCTCGCCGCCAGCACTTTGTACCCCTGCATCTGCAAGACGAGCATGGCCAGCCCGCGAACCCCGTCCTCATCCTCGACCAGCAAGATCGTTTCGGTTCCCCGTGCATCAACCGCGGCCAAACCTGGCCTGGCGGTGTCCACCTTTTCTTTGATGGCAGGCAAATAGATCTTGAACGTCGTTCCATGGTTAAGTTCGCTGTAGACCTCGATGTGACCGCCGCTCTGCTTGACGATGCCGTAGACCACGGACAGCCCGAGTCCGGTTCCCTTGTCCACTTCTTTCGTGGTGAAGAACGGCTCGAAGATGCGGGCCTTGATTTCAGGCGTCATGCCAGTGCCGGAGTCGCTGACGGCCAGCATGACGTACTGGCCTGCCCGCACATCGCTGTGCGTTTGGGCATAATGTTCATCGAGGTCCACGTTCCGGGATTCGATCGTGAGCTTT
>Ga0105044_10013127_pt1 | contig 11254 bp, 6 predicted proteins | sample MAT01_FD_78092 | JGI IMG/M metagenome (GOLD analysis project Ga0105044, IMG submission 78092) | Freshwater microbial communities from Lake Fryxell liftoff mats and glacier meltwater in Antarctica - MAT-01 | ecosystem: Environmental > Aquatic > Freshwater > Ice > Liftoff microbial mat | place... | reverse complement strand
TGAGGGCGGAGAAAGCGGGATTCCGGGCGTATTTGGTGGAGTCGGTGCCGATTGCGACGCAGCAGAAGGCGGAGCTGAGCATTTCGCTCCAGGTGGGCGCGGTGACGGAATCGGTGACGGTTACCGGCGGGGCGCAGTTAGTGGATACGACGTCGGCAACTCTGAGCGGCGTAGTTGAGAACAAACGAATTATCGATCTGCCGTTGAACGGACGGAATATATACTCGCTGGCGTGGGCGACGGCGGGGGTGTTCCCGCAGCGGCCGGCGAACGGGAGTGCGAACGAAGGGTTTCATTCGATCGGTATCTTCACGGTGAACGGCGGGCGGGACTCGTCGAATGCGATCCTGATGGATGGCGTGCCGGTGACGATGAACTCCAACACGGCGAATATGAACGCCAACAGCTCGGTGCCTTCGGTGGAGGGCGTGGAAGAGTTTCGCATTCAAACGAACTCGTATAGCGCGGAGTACGGGCGGAGCGGCGGCGGGGTTTTGACGATCGCGACGAAGTCCGGCACGAACACGCTGCACGGCAGTGTTTTTGAGTTCTTGCGGAACAGCAAGATGGACGCCAACAACTGGTTTGCGAATGCGAGCGGGCGCCAGTTGGCGACATTCCAGAGGAACGAGTTCGGCGTGAGTTCGGGCGGACCGCTGGTGATTCCGAAAGTTTATGACGGGCGGAACAAGACGTTCTTTTTCATGGTGTACGAGGGAAGGCGGCAGCGGGCGGCGTCGACGCGGTTCTTCACGCTGCCGACGGACGAGCAGATGGTGGGGGATTTCTCCAAGACGCTGACGGCGGCGGGGCAGTTGAGGAACATCTTCGATCCGATGTCGACGTCGCCGGATCCGGCGAGGCCTGGGCAGTTCCTCCGGACCACGTTTCCGGGGAACCGGATTCCCGCAAACCGGATCGACCCTGTGGCCGGGAACGTGTTGAAATTCTTTGGGCCGCGGCCGAACCTGCCGGGGCAGGCGAACACGGGGCAGAACAACTTCTTCTTCCAGGGCAAGGCGCCGACTGATGTGGACCGCGGCACGACGAAGGTGGACCACAACTTCAACGAGAATCAGCGCATCTTCTTCCGATACACTATCTTCCAGAACCAGAATTCGCAGCCGGAGTTGTGGCCTGGACCAGGATGTCCGGATGGCGGCTGCTACTCGAACTACGAGCGGCAGCAGAATGCGGCGCTGGACTATAGCTGGACGATTAATCCAACGACGCTGCTGAGCCTGCGGTACGGCTTCGCGCGGTCGATCCTGGACCGGGGGAGCTGGTTCCAGGGCTTCAAGCCGACGTCGCTGGGCCTGCCGGCGAGTGTCGAGACCGGGGCGGATTTGCTGGTGTTTCCAGAGTTTGGAGTAGAAGAGATGACGATGCCGGGATTGCTGCACCATTGGAACTTCCGGTCGGCGAACCAGTCGCACACGTTCGTGGGCACGTTGTCGAAGGTTTACGGCAGCCATTCGTTGAAGTTTGGAACGGAAATACGCAAGAACCTGATCAATCACATGCAGGCGCCGTGGAGCCTGAACTTCTCCTTCAACCGGGCCATGACGCAGGGGCCTGACCCCCGCGTGGTGTCGGCCAATGGCGGATTTGGATTCGCGTCGTTCCTGTTAGGCACTGGTTCCGGCGGAAGCGAAGTGCATGGCATCCGTCCGGCGATCGAGAACAAAAGTTTCGGCTTCTACGTGCAGGACGATTGGAAAGTGAACCGGAAGCTGACATTGAACTTCGGACTGCGGTGGGATTTTGAGACTGGGTTGACCGAACGCCATGACCGTTACGGGGTGTTTGACCCGAGCGCGGTGAACCCGCTGAGCCAGCAAACCGGACTGAATCTGAAGGGTGGATGGACGTTTGCCAATAAGGGCGGGCGTGGCCGGACGCTGAGGGACATTGAGTTCGGCAAGTTCGCTCCGCGCATTGGGCTCGCATATCAAATGCGCCCTGGGACCGTGATCCGGGCCGGCGGCGGGGTTTTCTTCACCATGGCGACCTATGGAGCCAACAACTATGGAACGGCGCCATTCCGGGCGTCGACACCGTGGGTTACCACTATCGATGGCGTTACGCCGACGGACCTGTTGCGGAACCCGTTCCCGAACGGGGTCTTGCAGCCGGAAGGATCGGTTAACGGCTTAGGCGCCGCGATCGGGCAGGGCGTTGGATCGCCGATTCCATCGTCGATGACGATACCGTATAACTCGCAGTGGAACTTCTCGATCGGGCAGGACCTGGGGAATTCGATGACGCTCGAAGTGGCGTATGCGGGCAACAAGGGCACGCATCTGCCGCTAAGCTGGCAGATGGACCAACTGGCGGATGCGCAGATCCGGCCTGACGCCGGCCTGCTGGACACGGTCCCGAATCCATTTTTCGGAATCATCCCGGTGGGTCCGATGTCGACCCGAACGGTGCAGCGCGGAGAGTTGCTTACCCCCTACCCTCAGTACCCAGGCGTGTCGTTCGCGGGCACGATGTGGGGGAACTCGAACTTCCATAGTCTGCAGGCAACCTTCAGGAAGCGGTTCTCGCAGAATGGAACTGTAGTAGCGGCGTATACGTGGTCCAAGCTGATTGCCGATGGTGGCGACAATGCTTGGGATTCATCCGGATTCCGGAACTTCAATTGCAGGGCGTGCGAGCGCTCGATATCGCCTTACCACTACCCGCACCGGCTGGTTACGACCTCCACGTATGAACTGCCATTTGGCAAAGGCAAGCGGTACGGGACACAGTGGAATGGTTTCCTGAACGCGGTGCTGGGCCAGTGGCAGTTGAACGGAATCCTGACGCTGAGCAGCGGTCAGCCCTTGCAAATGCTGACGACGGGCAACACGAGCTTTTCGTTCGGCGGTGGACAGCGGCCGGATTCGACGGGCCAAGACGCTAATTTGGATAAGCCGACGCTGGCGCGCTGGTTCGACACGAATGCGTTCCGGCTGCCGGCGCAGTACACGTTTGGCAACGTGGGCCGGATGCATCCGAACCTCCGGGCCGACTTCGTGGAGACGCTCGATATGTCGGTGTTCAAGCGTTTCAATATTGTTGGGGAACGCGTGTCGTTGGAGTTGCGCGGCGAATTCTTCAACGCATTGAACCACCCGGTGTTCGGAGCGCCGAACACGACGGTGGGGAATGCGCAATTCGGTATTGTGGCCGCCACGGCGAACGCGCCGCGGCAGTCACAGTTCGCATTGAAGCTGCTCTGGTAGGTTGAGTGGATTGCGGAACGGCCGGCTCCTTGGCGGGGGCCGGCCGTTTTGCTTTCTAGTTAAATAGTTTTCGTTCCCGCCGCAGGAAGGTCGGGGTGTCGACAGCGTCGAACGGATCGGCATCCGCTTTGGGCGCGGCGGGCGGAGGCGGCGCCGGGTCGAACGCCGGCGGGGCCGCGGCGGGCTCCATCGGATCCATCTCTTCTGAGTGCGCGTCCACACTTTCGGTTTCGAAGCTCGGAACGCTAATGGGAACCGGCGCCGGTGCAGCGCGCTCGACACGGGGCGGTGATAGTGGAATGGCCGATTCGCGAGAGAAGCCAGTGGCGATGACCGTCACCTTTACTTCGTCACCGAGGGCTTCGTCATGCACGAGGCCGTAGCTCATGTGTACCTCCTCGTTCTTCGTGGCTTCGAAGATCAAGGAGCAGGCATCGGCGAACTGATCGAGCGTAAGAGCGCTGGATCCGGCGACGTTAATCAACAGGCCGCGTGCGCCTTCCACGCCATGGTCTTCAAGCAACGGCGAACTGATTGCCGCTCGCGCCGCTTCAACGGCGGCGCCTTCGCCTTTGGCCGTGGCGGTCCCCATCATGGCGTGGCCCATGCCGGACATGATGGCCCGGATATCGCTGAAATCGCGGTTGATGACACCGGGCGTGAGCATGATTTCCGAAATGCCCTGGACCGCTTGACGCAGAACGTCGTCCGCCATTTTGAAGGCTTCCAGGAAACTGGTGCCTTTGGGGGCGAGCTTCATCAGGCGGTCGTTAGGAATGGAAATAACGGTGTCAACGGTGGATGCAAGATCGGCCAGGCCGCGTTCGGCCTGACGGATGCGCTTCGGCCCTTCGAACTTAAAGGGCATCGTGACGATGGCCACAGTAAGCGCGCCGAGTTCCTTTGCGAGCGAGGCGACGACCGGCGTGGCGCCCGTTCCGGTGCCGCCGCCGAGTCCGGACGTGAGGAAGACCATGTCGGCGTCTTCCAGGATCTCAACAAGGCGATTGGTATCGTCGAGCGCGGCCTGGCGGCCTTTCTCAGGATCGGAGCCGGCGCCGAGGCCGTTGGTGAGTTTGGAGCCTATGGCAATCTTATTCGGCACAGGCGAATTATTGAGCGCCTGGACGTCCGTATTGACGACATAGAAGTCCACGCCGGTGAGGCCGGCGTTCATCATTCGCGCGACGGCGTTGCAGCCGCCTCCACCCACACCAATCACTTTGATCCGGGTGCCAACCTGATTGTCGTCCTGCATTTCGAACTTAATTTCGCTCATACCGATTTCCTATCTTACTTGGACATTAGCAGGCTGAGAAAGCCCGGGGAGGATCGCTTCTGATAGCGGTGTTCTTTCAAGCGGCCGCTGTACATAGCCAATCCGGCGACGGTGGCCCATTGCGGGCTGCAAAGCGCGTCGGGCCAATCCTGAATGCCGACAGGGAGGCCGTTGCGCGACTGACAGTTCAGGACGAGTTCGGCGACATCGCACATCCCGTTCAGGCAGGCGCCGCCGCCGGTGAGAAGAATGCCTTCGAGGAGATTTCGTTCCATTCCGCATTCCTCGATCTTCTTTTTGACGAAGCGGAAGAGAAAGTCGGCACGGGATTCGAGGATGAAGTTCAGACGTTTCCGCGGTGCTTCGCGCGAGGGGCGTCCATCGGCGGAAGGCACCTCGATGAAAGTGTTGTCGGCGGTTAGGCCGAGGATGGCACAGCCGTATTCGAGCTTTAGTTTTTCCGCATCCTCAAACGAGATCTTGAAGTCGTAGGCGATGTCGCGGGTGAAGTGCTCCGCGCCGACGGGCAAACTGACGGCCTGGACCATGGCCTCGCCGGCGTACAGGACTATTTCGGTGGACTGCGCGCCGATGTCGGCGACGGCGACGCCTTGGCGGCGCTCGTCCTGCGTGACGCAGGCGTACGCGGAAGCCATGCCTTCGAATACGGTCTCCTCAACGGCGAGATGGGCTTCATGCACGGCGCTTACCAGCGATTGATGTTCAAAGGCGCTGGTGGTGACGATGTGGACGTTGGCCTCCAGGCGGGAAGCGCGCGTGCCGCGGGGATTGACGACGCCGGCATTGCCGTCCAGAGTGAAGTCTTGAGGGAAGACTTGCAGCAGCACGCGTTCGGCGTCCAGTTGCTGGCGGCAGGCCTTTTCGACAGCATAGGCCATGTCGGATTGATCGATTTCACGGGGCCGCCCGAAATCGTATTTGCCCACTTGATTGTCGCCGCGAATCGCCTCGCCGCCGAGTCCGACGACGACCGCGTCGACCGAAATTCCCGCTTGCCGTTCGGCTTCACGGGCGGCGAGCCGGACCGATTCCGACATCTGCTCGCGATCGGCGATTTTGCTGTTCGCCCAACCGCGCGAGTCGACCTGGCCGGCGCCGACAAAGCGGATACGGCCATCCTCGACGACGCAGATCACACACCGCGTGTGCGCGCTGCCAACATCGAGACCGGCGGCCAGGCGGACGCGGTTAGCGGCCATGGGAAACCTCAGTCACTGGGGCGAACCCCTTCCGCGGTTAAAGTCGGGCGGGCGTAGATGCTGCCGTTGACCCGTAGATCGAATGTTGTCTTGGCCGGATCCCGCCGAAGAAGGTCGTCCGCGTTCTGTCTGAATTTCTCAAGCCGGCGCTTGAAGTACCGGTTCCCAACGATGAGGGTGACCGCTTTGCCGCCTGCATCCTGCATTACCTTTAGATTATCCGGGTCGGAGGCGTCCACTTCGGAGATATTCGCCGAAAGTTCGCCTGAATCGGTGATTAATTTACGTAGGCGGCGGACCCGGATTCTGCGTTCATCATCGCTCTGCCGGCGCGTGACCCCAGTCAAAATGGGGAGGTTCAACGATTCCTGAATCTCAGGCCGAAGAATAAAGCCGTCAGTATCGATGAGAGGGAGTTCGGTTTCGCCCGGCAGTTGAACGAAGGCGACCGGTTCGCGCTCCGTGATCCGGATCTGCAGCCGGTTTGGCCACACGCGTGTCACACGGACGTCCTTCACCCATTGCAGCCGGAGGAGTTCCTCGCGGCGCTGGCGGAGAGGCATGAGATAGATGCTGCGGCCGTAGTCCTGTTCGAACATCGTCGCGATACCCTCGCGGGCGCTGTGGGTGACGCCGATGATTTCGACGCCGGGGCTGGCCTCGCCGGGATCGGGCGGCGAGGCCAGCGTGAACTGCGGATCGCGGATAAGGAAATGCTCGAGTTGAATGGCTCCCCACAGGAGTGCGACCAGCGCGATACTGGCGAGCGTGGCGATGATGAGCCCGCGACGGATGTTGAGGAAGCGTTCTTCGTTGCCGACTTGATTTTGTTGTTTCTTAGCCATGACGGTCATTCCTTATTGCGAAGTTTGGCAAGTAGTTTGTCACCGGCCTGCCAGACGTTTCCGGCGCCGAGAGTGACGATGGCGTCACCGGGCCGGGCCGTAGCGGCGACCGTTTCGACGGCGTTATCGATCGTGCCCGCGAGATAGGCCTCGCGATGGCCGAAGGCGCGAAGCCGTTCGACGAGCACGGCACTGGATACGCCTTCGATGGGGGCCTCGGAGGCGGCGTAAATATCGAGTAAATGGACGGAGTCCGCTTGATGAAAACTGCGGGCGAAGTCATCCATCAGGTGCTGGGTGCGGGTGTAGCGGTGCGGTTGAAAGATGACGTGGACGCGCTTGAAATGGCAGAGCCGGGCGGCGGCCAGCGTGGCGCGGACTTCGGTGGGATGGTGGCCGTAATCATCAATGATGGTGACGCCGGCGGCCTCGCCGCGGTTTTGAAAGCGGCGGTCCACACCGAGATACTCGGCCAGGCCCGCGCGCATTTTGTCGAAGGGCACCTCGAGTTCATGGGCAACGGCCGCCGCGGCGGTCGCGTTGAGTACGTTGTGCATGCCGGGCACCTTCAGTTCGAACGTACCTAGATCCTCGCCGCGAAATTGAAGGCGAAACTTGCTGAACATGTGGCCGAGTTCGATTTCGGTGATGTGCAGGCCGGCTTGCGCGCTGACGCCGTAAGTGACGGTGCGGCGCTCGACGGCCGGTAATATCTGCTGCACGTTTTCATCGTCCAGGCAAAGGATGGCGCAGCCGTAGAACGGAACTTTGTTGACGAATGCGGTGAACGAGCGGCGGATTTCTTCGATGGAGTGGTAGTGGTCAAGGTGCTCGCGATCGATATTCGTTACGACGGCGATAATGGGGGCGAGCTTCAGGAAAGAGCCGTCGGACTCATCCGATTCGACGACCAGGAAATCGCTCTTGCCCATGCGGGCATTGGAGCCCCCCAGCGTACCGACACGGCCGCCGACGACGACCGTCGGGTCGAGTCCGGCATAGGCGAGCATGGTGGCGGTCATGGACGTAGTGGACGTCTTTCCGTGGCTGCCGGCGATCGCGATGCCGTATTTCAGGCGCATCAGTTCGGCGAGCAGTTCGCCGCGCGGAATGACGGGGATGCCCAGGCGACGGGCTTCGATCAATTCGGGGTTGGATTCATTGACGGCGCTGGTCACGACCAACGCCTTGGCGCCCGCGACGTGGGCGGCGGAGTGGCCTTCATGCACCGTGGCGCCGAGCGTCCGCAAGCGGTCAGTGACCGCGGTGAGCTTTACGTCGGACCCGCTGATGGTATAGCGGAGGTTCAGCAGAATCTCGGCGATGCCGGACATGCCGATGCCGCCGATTCCAGTGAAGTGCAGACGTTGAGGCTTGTAGAACATTTTCTTATGGTATTGTTTTACTCAATTTTTCGCTTCGGCGTACTCTTCCAGGAGTGACGCAGCCCGGGCGGCGGCGCCGGGCTTGGCTTGCGAGCGGGCGGCGGCGGCCATGATTTCGAGGTGTTCGCCGTCGAGGCAAGCCTCAATTTCGCGCAGCATACGCGGCCCGTCGAACTCTCTGTCGGTGACAACGCGAGCTCCGCCGGCGCGTTCCATGGACCGCGCGTTGGCCATTTGGTGGTCGTCGGCCGCATAGGGGTAGGGAATCAGGATGGAGGGTTTGCCGGCGGCGGCGAGTTCGGCGACGGCACCCGCGCCGGAGCGGCAGACGATGAGATCCGCCTGGGCGAAGGCGGCGGGCATGTCGTCAATAAAGGGGATCACTTCCATGTTGGCGTGGCGCATCGCGGCGCTGATTTCGGCGTACATTTCGCGGCCCGTCTGGAGAATGATTTTGACGGGTTGGCCGAGGAGCGCGATAACTTCCTGTGTAGCCCGATTGATCGTTCGTGATCCCCGGCTGCCGCCTGTGACCAGAACCACCGGTGGCGTGGAGCGGGGTTTTAGCGGGATGGCGAAGAACTCCTGCCGTACCGGCAGTCCGGCGATTTCGACTCGCTCAAAAGGGAAATAGGGCAGCGCCTCATTGAAGCTGACCAAAGCGCGGCGGGCAAAGCGGGCCATGCGGCGATTGGTCATCCCCGGCATGGCGTTGGGCTCCATTAAGACGATGGGCGTGCCGGAGAGAGCGGCGGCCAATACAACAGGCGCGGCGGCATACCCGCCCATGCTGAAAACGCCCGCGGCGTGGTGATCCCGCAGAATGCGGCGGGCGCTCCAGACGCTGGCGGGAAGCTCGAAAATTGTGCGGGCGCGACGCACCAGGCTGAGGCCTTTCAAACCGCCGATCTCCACCCATTCAATGGGGAAGCCGGCCGCCGGAACCAGCCGGGCTTCCATGCCCGCGCGGGTTCCGATAAAGACTGGCTGATGCCCGCGTCCGGCGAGTTCGCGCGCGACGGCGATCCCGGGGATGACATGCCCCCCGGTCCCGCCGCCAGCCATCACGAACACGCGTTTGTCCATTAGCCGGCGTTCTCGCTGACGTTGAGCAGGATGCCGAGCGATGCCAGCGTCGCCATCAGCGAACTGCCGCCGTAGCTGATCATGGGCAACGGAATGCCCTTCGTTGGACCGAGTCCCAGTACGACGGTGATGTTCATCAGCGCCTGGAATCCAATCGCGATGGTGAGGCCCAGCGCGAGCATGCGGCCGAAGTCATCGGGCGTAAGCAGGAAGATGCGAATGCCTCGCCAGATGATGACGAAATACCCGAACAAGACCGCGCCGGCACCCCACAGTCCGAGCTCCTCGCCGATTACCGCGTAGATAAAATCCGTGTGCGATTCCGGGAGGTAGAAGTGCTTCTGGCGGCCGTGCATCAGACCGAGTCCGAACACACCGCCGGAACCGTGGGCGATCTTGGCTTGCCGGGCTTGATAGCCGGTATCGCTGACAGAGGCGGAGCTGTAAATATAGCTTTTGATTTTCCCGCTGATGTCGTATTTGTCGACGAGTTCGTAAGTAGGATCGGCCATTTCCACGACGCGGCGCAGCCGGTAGGGCTTGGCGACGATGGCGATGCCGATGCAGATTATGGCGAGGCTGCCGGCGGTCATCAGGAAGCGGCGGTCGAGTCCGGCAACGTAGAACATGATAACCGCGGTGAACGCCAGGACGACAGCGGTGCCGAGATCGGCGATAGCGACCAAAAGAAACAACACGCCGAGCAGCATGGCGGCGGGCCAGAGCGTGAAGCGAGTGTTGTTAATAGCCGCCTGGCGCCACGTTAGGAAGTAAGCGAGGAAGATGACCATGGCGGGCTTGGCGAGTTCGGACGGCTGAAGGTTGCCGATGCCGAGCGGGATCCAACGATGGCGAGGATCGACGAAGTAAGCGACCGGGAGCAGGAACAGGACGACCGCCAGCGGGCCGAAGGCATATTCGGGTCGCCGCAGTTTACGGTAATCGAAGCGGCGCAGCAGCATCAGCGCTATGAAGCCGGCGACGGCCCAGCCAAGTTGCATTAGCAGGAAGTAGTAAGGGGGCTTGTTGTAGAGCGCCTGCGCCGTAATTGACGAGGCGGAATAGATCATGATGAGGCCGGCGGCAACCATGACGGCTACCGTAAAAAACAGTGTCCAATCCATCGATACACGCTTAGACATTGACGAACTCCATACTTATAGGCTTCGAACGAGTTCCTTAAAGGACCGGCCGCGATGTTCATAGCTTTGATACTGATCAAAGCTCGCGCAGGCAGGAGATAACAAAACGATGTCCCCCGGCGCCGCGAGCCGGCGCGCCGTGCGAATAGCCACTTCGAGCGTATCGCAATCGGTGACGGGGAGGGAAGGGTTAACTTCGGAAAAGTGGCGGCGAATAATCGGGGCGGCGGCGCCGATCAGGAGGATGTTTTTCGCCTTGACGGCCAGGCGCGGAGCGAGCGGGCGGTAGTCGCTATTTTTGTCCTTGCCGCCGAGGACGATCCAGAGATTGCCGGGAAAGGCGTCAATGGCCTTTTCGGCGGCGTCGACGTTAGTGGCTTTTGAGTCGTTGTAGTAACGGACTCCGTCGAGTTCGCGGACAAACTCGATGCGGTGTTCGACGCCGGGAAAGCTCCGTACGGCTTCGGCGATGATCTGCGGGGCGATTCCGGCGAGCCAGGCGGCAGCGGCCGCGGCCATAGTATTTTCCACGTTATGACGGCCCGGCAAGGGGATCTCGTTCTCCGGCATCAAGGCTGTTTTGCCCAACCAGATTTGGCCGTTGATGGAGGCCACGCCGTCCTCGCTAGCCGCTTCGAGATTGAACCAGATCACCTTGGCCTTGGTCCGGCTGGCGAGCGCGCGGGCGTTCGGTTCGGCGGCGTTGAGAATGGTGAAGCCATCGGCCGCTTGCGTTTCCACCAGGCGGGCTTTGGCGTCAATGTAACGAGCCATGGTGAAGTGGCGGTCGAGGTGGTCGGGAGTGATATTAAGGACGACAGCGATGTTGGCTTTGAAGGCTTCCACCGTTTCCAGTTGGAAACTGGAAAGTTCCAGGACAACGGTCGTTTCCGGTGTGGACTCCGCGACAAGATCAGTCACCGGAACGCCGATGTTCCCGCCAATCAAAGTCCGCCTCCCGGCGTGCTTGAAAATGTGGCCGATCAGCGCCGTGGTTGTGGTTTTGCCATTGGCTCCGGTGACGCCGATAAGGTTGCCCAGGAGTTCCTCGGCGGCGAGTTCGAGTT
>Ga0105044_10013125_pt1 | contig 11254 bp, 7 predicted proteins | sample MAT01_FD_78092 | JGI IMG/M metagenome (GOLD analysis project Ga0105044, IMG submission 78092) | Freshwater microbial communities from Lake Fryxell liftoff mats and glacier meltwater in Antarctica - MAT-01 | ecosystem: Environmental > Aquatic > Freshwater > Ice > Liftoff microbial mat | place... | reverse complement strand
GGGGTGTAAAGTGTCCAAAGCGGATGTCTGCGTCATCATGCCGACCTGGAATCGCGCAAACTATTTAGGTTTCGCGATCGATTCGATCGGACGTCAAACGGCAGATGTCCGTATCGAGTTGATCGTTGCGGATGATGCATCGACCGATAACACTTGGGAAGTGATTCGGGAGTATACTTCGCGTTGGGCGCATCGATTGACGATCCAGCATCTTCTGCTTCCCAAAGGTGGTGTGTGCGTTGCACGAAACAAGGCCCTTGCTTCGTCCTCTGCACCGTTAGTGACGTTTTTGGATAGCGACGACGTATGGGAAGATACGAAATTAGCCTGCCAACTGCCGCTGTTGAGTGATCGTGTAGGGTTAGTCCATTCGGACTTCCGCTACATCGATACTCTCGGTCATTTCAGCGACAAAGGTGGCCAACGTCCGGATAACCCCGCTCGCGGCAAATGTCTGACTGCGATGCTCGCCGAAGATACTGTTGTATTTTCGACCATTCTGGTGCGCCGCAAGTGGATCGATGCAGCGGCTGCCAGCGAGCCACATGGATTGCCGTTCGATCTCAAATGGGTGAATGGTGAAGATTACGACCTGTTGCTTCGCATTGCTCGATTCACCGATTTTGGATATATGAGTCGTCCGCTCGCGCAGTATCGCGTGCACGAGCATCAAACGGGTATGAGCGACTTGGCACGGGTGTTTCGCTATCATTGCCAGGTGCAAATGTCGTTCGTCGACCGCTGGGGCACCCAACTGGGATTGGACTCAACGGCCGGTCGCGATGCCGCGCAAGCGTTCTTGCTCTCACGTTGCGAATCGCTTTATTGGCAACGGAATCTGGAGATTGTTCGAAAACTCTGTGCGCTTGCTACAGAACTCGGTTTTAACGATCCTCGATTCCAGATGCTCAAACGACGTGCGAGCCGCCCACGCTGGCTTCTGTCCGCAAAAGATACCTGGGACAAAATCTGGACACCCGCGAGAACATAGGCCTCAATTGGATCGCTTTCATTTCTTGAGCAACGCCATTCGGCGATACATCGCCAGGGTTTGTTCGGCGGTGGTTTTCCACGAAAACATGGCTCGCCTGATTCGACCTTTTGCGATGAGTTGCGTTCGCAGGCTTTCCGATCCGAGAATTCGCCCGATCGCCGCGGCCATCGCAACGGGGTCGTCGGGCGGTACGAGAATTCCCGCATCGCCGAGAACTTCGGGGAGAGCACCAACCGCGGTCGAGACAATCGGTACATCGGCAGCCATCGCTTCCAACAGGATCATGCCGAATCCTTCGTATCGAGACGGGAGAACGAACACACTCGCACCCCGATATAATGCCGCCAGTTCCTCGTTCGATAAATAGCCAGTAAACGAGACGCGGTCGGAAATTCCAAAATTTTGGCACATATCTTTGAGTTTCTGCGCTTCACTATTGTCGGCTGCTCCGGCGAGAACCAATTGGAAACCGGGTTCCAGTGTCGGAACGAGAATCTGAAACGCACGTATTAACAGATTGATATTCTTACGTGCAACCAGCGATCCAACGAACAGCACGTATCGCGAAGTAATATTTAGTCTGGAATGCAGCTTAATCATTACATCAAGAATTGACGAATAATCTTGCAGGATGTTCCCGCCCTGATAAATTACTTGTGCATCATTTGGTAATTCGCTCACGCCTTTGAGATCGGATATGGTACATTCAGAGAGTGCAATCAGGCCGTCCGCTCGTGCGAGGTGTTTTCCCACTGACGACCGCTGTCGGATACCCTCCCCACCCTCGCCCGTGACGGCTTCTGCAATGTCGTGATACGTAATGATCTGCGGCGTACGCCCACGCTGCGGCAGATAATGGTTCGGTCCATGGAAAACATCGAGATTTAGCTTGCGAATGGCTCTCGGTAATATCCAGCTATCGTAGACACGGAAGTATCGCGAATAAAAAACATCCGGCACTCTCACGGCGACGTCGCGGAAGTTCGGACTCGCAGGGCAATAAAACGAAGCCTCGCTTTCTGTCCGCGTACGACGATGGATCAGGAAATACTCATTTACACTGTCGATTGCGGAAAGTGCATCGAGAAGGTGAGTCACATGCCAACCGATACCGGATCGCCTATACGCCAGGACGTCAGTGTATATGCCGACCCTCAGGGCGCGGGAATGAACCTCAGGCGGGATGATCATCATGAGAAATACTCGGCACAATCGAGTTCCGGGGATACCGATACGCATCCGATTTTGACATCGGATGAGATACGGCCGGGCGTGGGACTATGCAACCCCAAGATTCTCTTGCTGTCCCAGATACTACCTCCACTGATCGGTGGAAGCGGGCGATATTTTTGGGAGATCGTCCGTCGGATGCCACGCGATCGCATCATGGTAATAAGTGACTTGGTTCCGGGCGCAGTCGAGTTCGATGCCACGCACCTCGTCCCCACGATCCGGATGCCGATGACCTTCCACGAAACCGGCACGGTCAGCCGTCGTGGGCTCTCGAATTACGTTGCGATCGCCCGTCGAGTTTGCGACGAATGCACTCGCCACAACATCGAATATCTCTGGTGTGGCCGATGCGTGCCCGAAGGGTGGATCGGTTGGCTCGTCAATCAATTGTCTGGAATTCCCTACTTCGTCTCCGCGCATGGCGAAGAGGTTACGATTCCGGAATCGGGATCGACATCGGGTGTCATGACGAGCCGACAGCACCGCTGGATGGCGCGGCGCGTCTTCGCGAATGCTGTCGGTGTGATTGCCAACTCCGAAAACACGCGACATATTATTCGTAACTCCTGGAACGTGCCCGACGAACGAATTCATCGCGTGACGCCAGGGGTCGAAACCGATGTTTTCGTACCCGCCCTACCATGTGAAACGACTCGAGCCACGCTGGGTTGGGTCAACCGCACCGTTATTCTCACCGTCGGTCGGCTGCAAAAACGCAAGGGCCACGACCTCATGATCGAGGCGTTGAATCGCGTGCGAGAAAAGATCCCAAACGTCCTTTACGCAATCATCGGCGATGGTCCTGAGCGCGAACGACTGACCGAACTCGTTGGCAAACTCAAACTGAACAATTACGTTCGTTTTTACGGTGAATCCGATTTCGCGTCGCTCGTCCACGCATATCAGCAGACTGATGTTTTTGTGCTACCGAATCGCCAGATTGGATCGGAAATCGAAGGATTCGGAATGGTCCTTCTCGAAGCGCAATCGTGTGGAAAGCCGGTCATCGCAGGGGCTTCCGGTGGGACTTCCGAAACGATGGGAGTGTTCAATACGGGCTTCATTGTGGACTGTACGAATCCGACTTCTCTCGCCGATGCGACCACGTTGTTACTTTCGAACGAGGCATTGCGACAGAAAATGGGCATGGCAGCCAGAGAATGGGTCATTCGCAATTTCGAGTGGTCGTCGCGGGTCACTCAGGTGGACGGATTGGTCAGTCACCTCCACGATAAACCGGCACCGTAATCGCAAAATCAGGAATTTGAAGTGATCGCCGCACCGAAATGGTTACCCTATCGACTTCGTTCCAGTTGGGATACCGCACGGATCAATGCCGCCGTAACCGATCTTCGGCATGCCACGCCGCGGGCTGCAACTCCGCCAGAATCCGCTTCCGCTGAAGTCCACATGCTCGTTTGCAAGCGAGACTTGCGACTGGCGGGACTTTCTCTGCTTTCGCTACTGCGATACGAACTGCCACTTGCTGTTACAGTTACGGAAGACGGCAGCCTAACTGCGAATGATCGCGCCTGGTTGAACCGTCTCATTCCCGGCGTGCGATGGCTCGCTCGTCGCGTTGAAGAACCAACTTTTCAGGAGGTATTGCAAAGCTTTCCGAGACTCGCGGAGCTTTATGCCGGTGGCTATCACCCGATCTGCAAGCTCTTGCACCCGATTTGTCTGGGCTGTTGCGAACGCATTATCGTCCTCGACCCCGACACGGTCTTCTTCCAATATCCCGAGCTGTTGTCCGAATGGGTTGCCGGTTCCGATAGCCGCGATTACTACCTGCACGATCACCAGGACGAGGCGACCGCGGTACCGGAATCGGTTCGCACGGCATTCGTTCAGCTCGCGGACATTACGGCACGTTTTGGGCAACGATGGTCTTTGGCATATTACTTGTTCAACAGCGGGTTATTGTGGTATCACCGGAAGCGGATGAATCTCGATGTCGCCGAGGCGTATTTGACATGGCGAATCGAGCAACCCCATGCCTTGCGTAGTGGTATAGGTGCGATTTGGTTCGGTGACTGGACTCCAGAGCAAACGGGTTATATGGCGATGTTCGCAACCGCGAATCCCACCCCAGTGCACATGCCGGACGATTACTGGTTAGGTGGCGGAAATGGCCACACATTCAACCACTTTCTCAGGCACTACCTGATACAGACCGAGACGCAGCAACGGATACATCAGTTGGCAAAAACTTTGTAATAAAACCTTTTTCACAGAAAGCGGAAAACGTGAACATCGATAACGGAGTGGTGGCTCCTGCAGGAATGAGGGTGCAAGAATATGCCCGGATCGGGGAGCTACTCAATCGGGACAAACCGAAGCGGACATTGGAAATTGGTATGGCGAATGGCGGCAGTACGGTACAAATATGCAATGCTCACAAAGCGAACGGGGTAGGCGGACAGCACACCGCGATTGACCCGTTCCAGTCGGCGGAGACCGGTTGGAAAGGAGCCGGGCACGCAGCCGTCGCGAAAGCGGGATACACGAACATCGTTCGGGTTATTGAAGACTTCGACTACCTCGCACTTCCACAACTCGTGCGCGATCGTGAACGGTTCGACTTCGTGCTGATCGATGGCTGGCACTCGTTCGATTACACGCTGGTCGACTTCTTTTACACCGATTTGTTACTGGAGCCGGGTGGGGTTCTCGTAATCCACGACACCGGCTGGCCGGCTGTTCACAAGGTCTGCCGATTCATCGAGACGCATAAGCCGTACGATCTTTTGTCGCCGTCACCGAGTGTGGCTCTGAACGGACTATTCGCACGCATGGGTCGGCGCTTCGGGCAAATGGCCGGAGTGACCGATGCCGTTGCCGCGAAATCCCGACGAACCGAGTGGTTCAGCCTGGCGGCATACCGCAAGCGTTCGGATCAACAGGTTGCCGACGACTTTCATGCGACTTTCTGATCGTCGACGCGACGCTCTGATTATCCGATGGTGTTCAGAATTGCAGTCGCGAGTTCGTCGGCTTGTCGGTTGAGCGTGTACTTTTGTTCGATCCGTTCACGGCCTGCCGCACCCGTTTCTGTTCGCAATTGGTCGTTGCTGAGGTATTTGTGAATCGCGTCCACGAATGATACGTTCTGATTTTGCGGCACAATGACACCTCCAATCCCGCCGGATAGCAGTTCGGCTGGGCCAGGCGAGTTGGCTGCGACGACCGGTACGCCGGTCGCCATCGCTTCGGCCACTGCGAAGCCAAAGCTTTCTCGCTCGGCACAATGCGCATAAACGGACGCCAGCCTGTGAAATGGGGCGACGTTCGTTTGCCCACCTGCAAAAACAAACCGGTCTCCCAGACCGAGTGCGTTCGCCTTTGCGATCCAGCCGGCCAATGCCGGTCCATCACCGACATGGACGAATGTCGCGTCTGCCGTCGGATACCGTTTCGCGTATTCGGTCGCGATTTCAATGAGGAAATCGATCCGTTTCTCGGGTCGTGCCTGGCAGACACTGACGACGTATTGCCGTGCGGCTGGCACCCCGAGTTCGGTGGGGTTTGGCATGGGGCCGGGGGAGAAACGGACAGGATCGACACCATTGACTACGATCTTGACTCGTCCGGGTGGTAAAACGGCATGGCGAAGCAGAAACTGTCGTTGGTGGTCGGCATTCGCTACATAAAGATCGTGGATATTTCGCTGAAGCAGCCGGCGAGTGATGGCTTTGGTCGCCCATTTCCAGGTGGGTTGGGATGTTGCAACGGGGTAACTATCCTGATCGTAATTGATCGTCCGGACCCCACCCGCACGAACGGATGCGAGGTCGATCGTCGAAGGGTCGCAGCCGAAGTAGACGATGGCACAGACCTGTTCCGCGTCGAGAAATTGACGAATCGTTTCGCGGTACTTTGCTGAGTTATCGTAGAGATCGAGTGATACGGGTTGAAGGCAATTGGGTTTATATACCGCCGTGCCCGTCAGTTGCGGGTAAGCGATGACACTGCGATGGCTCCCGGCCAGGCGTTCCGCAACGGCGTCGTATATCCGACCCATGCTCGCCCACACGACACCGATGTTATCGGGATATCGCATGGCAAAAACGATCGACGGTTTCTTTTGCATAACGACTTTCGCGGCGAACGGAAATCGGCGACGATTCCAATCGCAACAGTATCGGCATTCCCAGGAGCCACGATGCGATTCACTATACTCGACCCGCTTCGCGGTTTAGCGGCATTGTGGGTGTTTGCTTATCATTACGATTTCGCAACAATCGTACGGGAATCGGTACCGTTTTTTCATGCCATCCTCAAACAAGGTACGCTCGGCGTACCGATGTTCTTCGTGATCTCGGGCTATTGCCTCGCTGCGGCGGCAATCGCTTCGCTCGAACGAAACGAATCGACGTGGTTATTCCTGAAGCGACGGGTACGCCGAATCTATCCGACGTATTGGTGCGCGATCCTCGTTGCGGTGGCGGTGCCGTTCGTACTCGCGCTACTGACTGCCGTCCGCGACGGGAACTATACTCCGCCTTCGCCCGCACTCCGTACGAATGGGTTTCTGTCGTATTCATTCGGCGATTGGCTCGCCGTAGCCAGCTTGCTGCGGGTCTTTGATGCGTCCGCGGGGGCCGATTCATTACAAAGCCGATTCAACACCATCAATGCGGTGTATTGGACTCTCGCCATCGAAGTACAATTTTACTTCGTCGTGACGGCAGCAAAGTTGGCACGCAAGCGGTTTCATCTGGTTTTGGCGCTGGTAGCACTCGCAGGATTTGCGTCGGCCCGGCTATTCCCCGAAGTGTGGAACACGGGACTGTTTCTGCCGTATTGGCCGCAATTCTGGTTCGGTGCTGTGGTGTGCGGGATGCTGCAACACGGCCGTAACCCCGGTGCAATCTGCGGACGGCAGGTCAAGCCAATTGCGATCGGTGCGATTGCACTTCTCGTCTGCGGGTTCCTCTGGCAGGTTCGCCACGGCAAAATCATCGACGAGACGATCTTCGCAGCCGTTTTCGCGGTGGCCCTGTATTTCTTGCAGGCGTGGGACGCCACATTTCGCGAATGCCTGACCCAATCGCGATGGCGAGCCGTGCGAATGATGTTGGGCGTATCGGTGGCAGTCGGTGCGATGTCGTACTCGATTTACCTGTTGCACGGGCGCGTCCGGTTCGTATCGATGCAAATACTGCGTCAGGTCTTCCCTGCCGATTCTGCGATTACCGACTGTGGCGTTATCGTACTGACGTGCGGTTTTTGCTGGGTTTTCTACCGTTACTGCGAACGTCCTTTCGCATCGGGCAATAAGCGGAAACCAGATGCATCAACCAGCGCGTCGGCATTTCCGACAATAAAATGAATCAAACAAATTAATTCCGGATTTATTACGTATTCGTGTTGTCGGGTGAAATCTGAGGCAGTAGCTTAGCATCAACCGATACGATCCGATTATTCGGAATACTTCACACCCGCCCGCTACGTCGTGGTCCATGTTCCTTGGCGTGTGAAAAAACGAATTCGGTATCGTCGGTCGCGACCAGATGTTCTGGACGCGATGCTCAAATGTCCAGAAGGAGTGTGGAATGAAGAAGTATCTGATGTCGCTGTGTGCAGCCCTCGTGCTGCTCGTCGCGGCAGAACCCGCAAAGGCGGCCATCCTCAATGGTGGGTTTGAAACAAATAATTTCACCGGCTGGACGCCGAATCCGGCCAGTGGATTCACTTTTACGACTAACAACGCATTCGGACATACCCCAATCGAGGGAAATGTGTTCGCCTATCTCCAGACTGGTGCGGGCGCTGACGTTTACACGACTCTCTCGCAAATGTTCACTGCAAACGCGGGCGACGTCTTAACGTTCAATGCGTTTTTTCAATCCGATGAGTTCTTTTTTGGTCTTTCAGCGTTCAACGATGACGGTTACGTCAAAATTATCGACAGCTCGAATGTGTCTACAATTTTGTACTCTAATAATGCGATTGCCTTAATTGGCACTGGCAACTCCGTTTCGCCATGGACAGCCCGTACTTCTGGTCCGCTCTCGGCAGGCACTTACACCATCGAGGCAGGGGTTCGAAATTTATTTGACGACTCCTTCGACTCGCGACTTGGCCTCGATAACGTTGTCCTGTCAAATGCTGGTCCTGCATCGGCGGTTCCAGAACCCGCAACGATGACGATGCTGGGAATCGGCGTTGCGGGTATGTTCGGCTTCGGCCTGCGTCGTCGCCGTGCAAACACGGAAGCGACCCCTGCGTAAGCTCGGATTGATCCATCAAATCCGCCCCGGCGACATGTCGCCGGGGCGGCTTTCGTAATCTCCCTCGCTTGCGCGATAAGGGTAAAAAACCAACACCCACACGAAAACCAACAGTCAAAAAATCGGAGGCGATTTGACGTAAGTCAGATTCGCGAGGTATCGCGAAATTGTCGTTCGGCGTAACCAAAACACGGTTTTGGAGCCTATGCAATTCGGACTTACATCGATTTCGTATCACTCATTTCCACTTTACGGCTTTGGCAACACGGTCGAGTTCAGGCCGTTCGAGCGGGTGGAAATCATTGGGCTTGATACCCTGTTCGGCCGCCCTGCGATAGGCATCGACGGCACCCTGCATCCGATTCGCCTTCAGATACGCCTGCGTCAGGTGAAACTGCTTCACGGCCGAAGGGGCATCGGCAATGGAACGCTGAAGGTCGGCGATCGCTTCCTGGGCCCGATTGGCCCGCGTCAGAATGATGGCACGGGTATCGAGAAACTCGGCATGGGGGCCGGTGACCGCGAGTGCCGCATCGATTAGCCGCATCGCTTCCTCGGTTTGGCCGTCTTTGACCGCAATTAGGAACGCGAGGTTATTCAGTGCTACCACCTGTTTTGGCTCGCGGACCAAGATCGCACGGTAAATCGCGATCGCTTCGGCATACTGTTCGCGATACTGTTTCCAATCGGCTTGCTGGATCATCATTGGCAACGATTCTTTCGCAGCGGCCAGCCCCCGTTCGACGCGCTGAATATCCTCCGGCGTCGGTTTGCCAGCGCGGACCGATGCGACACACGTTTGCGCCACGGCCTCGTGCGGGCAGGTTTTCCACGCAGCATCGCAGATGGTCAAAGCATCGCTCAGACGATCGTGCCGTGCGAGATACCCTGCCAAGAGAAGGATCGCACGCGGGTCGAGCGATTTTTTCGCGTAGTCGCGGTAAAGTGGCTCGGCTTCCTTGGCGTTCAACTCTTCGAGTAGCCGCGCGGAACCGAGTTGCGTCTCGAGATTTTGCGTAGCCGCAAACGCAACTATGCGTTTGAAGGCTTCTTCGGGGCGTCCACTTTTTACAGCATGTCTCGCACGCAATTCCATCGCAATCGCTGTCTCTCCGGTGATTGCGACCAGTCGTTCGATCAGCGGTTCCACCGAATTGGCATCGCCGTGCGACAACAACAACCGCGTGTAATGCGCGAGGTAAACGGGATTCCGCTCGTGGGTTTTCAGGATGGCCGAAAGTTCCGCCTGCGCCAACTGCCAACGCCCATCGCGTTCGTAAAGTTGCGCAAGCAGGTAGCGCAAATCGGGCGGCATCGCCGCGTTGTTAGTGGTTTCGTTTTCGAGAAGCTGAATGGCTTCCCGGCGGAATCCAGGCTGGTACGCGAGAATCATGGCGCGGACGGAGCGGTCGGCAGAGGTGGATTCGTAGCGGCTGGAATTTTCGGCGAGCAAGGTTTCGGCTTCCTGGAAGCGGATGTAACCGCCAAGGCGGGCGAGCGTGATCGCGAGCGAACGGCGTGCCCAGACGATTGTGTCGTCGCTTTTCGAGATCGTCAGAAGTTTCCGGAGCGACGCTTCGGCTTTCGCCCAATCGCCGGTGCGTAGCTGGAATCCGGCCACGGTTCGAATGACGTACGGATCGTTCGGCCTTGCAGCGAGCGTCGCGACATATTCCTCAGATGCCTCTTTCAGGCGGCCGAGGACTTCGTAACCGGCGGCCATTAACGAGTGTAGTTGTGCTTCGGGAAGTTTCGCTTTTGCAGCCATCAGTTCCGCCGTAGCTTTTTTCGGATCGGTTTTGGCAAAGAGCACCACGAGCGCAAGCCACGGTTCGGGCGCAGCCACGTTCAGGTCGCGTGCCTTGCGAAATGCCGTTTCGGCTTCGCCCGCTTCGCCGGCCAACAAAGCCATTTCCCCGAGCCACAGATATTCTTTGGGATCGGTCGAATTCGGTCCCACGGTTTTACGGGCGTCTTCCAGACCACGGCGGCGATTTTCAGCTGCACCCGGTGCCTCGCCTTGCGAGGTCAGTAACGAAAGTGCAACGGTGGTGCCTTTCAGCCCGCCTTTCGCGATCGTCTGTTCGGGAAGTTTGCTCAACAGCGTTCGCGCATCGACGTACCGACCCGCTTTCGTCAGTAACTGAACGATTTTGCGTGTGGTTTCGATCGGTACCTGCCCCGATTCCGCGAGTGTCTCGTACCGTTCGAGGGCTTTGGCGGTCTGCCCATCGAGTTCGTAGAGCTCGGCATCGAGGATTTTTGCAGGCAACCAGTATGGTCGGGCGGCAATGGCCACGCTAATGAACCGGCGTGCAGCCGGGATGACGTTACGATCGCCTTTCCGCGCTTTGAGGAGCAAAAGATTGGCTTCCGCATACGCGGACAACGCACCGCCGTTTCCTTCGATTCGTGTGAGGTCTGTAATCGTACTCCGACAGGTAGTCATATCGTCGCGGTTGGCGGCTAGTTCGAACAACCGAAATCGGGTCTCCGTATCATTCGGTCGAAGGTCCGCAAGCTGACGGCACACACGTTCGGTCGATAACGCATCACCGACCTGAAGATACCGATCCCGTAAACCCGCAAGGAATCGTTCCCGTTCGGGAACGGTGAGTTTGGCCAACTCTTCCGTCTCGGTTTTCAGCAGGCGTGCGGGCAGATCGGCACTGGCTACACTTTGCAGATGGCGGATGCGGGCCATCGACCATTCGGCACGCGGGCCAATGGCACGTTCGGCATCGGCGATCGTCGCCACTAACCGTGCCGCGTCTCCGGTTTGCGCAGCCGT
>Ga0105044_10013124_pt1 | contig 11255 bp, 8 predicted proteins | sample MAT01_FD_78092 | JGI IMG/M metagenome (GOLD analysis project Ga0105044, IMG submission 78092) | Freshwater microbial communities from Lake Fryxell liftoff mats and glacier meltwater in Antarctica - MAT-01 | ecosystem: Environmental > Aquatic > Freshwater > Ice > Liftoff microbial mat | place... | reverse complement strand
CGTCACTCAGAATTGCGGGATCTGCACGCGGTCGCCGCCCTTCATGGCCGATTCGTGCGCGCAGATTCCAACGAGTGTCCAGTTCGCGCTGGTGACGGCATCGGGGAACGCGGGCTGTTCGCCGAGTGCGGCCATCAGGAAATTGTGCGTCAGGTGCGGGTGGCTGCCGCCGTGGCCGCCGCCTTGCAGGAACGACAGATGGTCCGCATCCTGAATCGCGGCGGGCATCGTAAACTGCTGGATCGACGCGGGGAGTAACTTCGCGTAATCGGGCACCTTCACACGCACCGGAATTTGCGGTTCCGGAATCGGCTTCTCCGGCGTGCTCTTCGTGTGAATCACGGGGTCTTCGCCTTCGACTTGTTGCCACTCGAAACTCTTCTTCGAACCCGTGGCATCGAAGCTTTCGCGATACTGTCGCGCGGTGTCGAACAAACTCCGCGTCACTTCCGCGACGATATCCGAACCGCAGATTTTGAACGTGGCGGTTTGAATCGCGAACGGCGAATGGTACTTCGGAATTAGGTCTTCGCGGATGCGCCCCGAGCCGTGGCAGACGACGCTCTCGGCGAGTGCGGGCTGCCCCGGCTTGCTGAGCAATGCGAGGCACGGGCTGACGCAGTGCGTGGCGTACCACATCGGTGGCAGGCCCGGCCAGTAGTTCGGCCAGCCGTCCATGTCTTGTTGATGGCTACCGCGCAGGAACTGAATGCGGCCGAGTTCACCCTTTTCGTAAAGCTCTTTCACGAACAGGTATTCGCGGGCATACACGACGGTTTCCATCATCATGTACGTCTTGCCGGTCTTTCGCGTCAGTTCGATAATCTCGCGAATATCGTTCGGGTCGGTCGCCATCGGCACGGTACACGCGACGTGTTTGCCGGCCTTCAGTGCGGCGATCGTTTGCGGACCGTGATCGGGGATCGGGCTGTTGATGTGAACCGCATCGACTTTCGGATCGCGAAGCAAATCTTCGAAGCTCGTGTAGCGTGCGGGGATGCCGTACTTGTTCCCGCAGGCATCGAGTTCGGCTTTGTTCCGGCGGCAGATCGCGTACATCTCCGCGTTCGGGTGCGCCTTGTAGATCGGGATAAATTCGGCCCCGAAGCCGAGGCCAGCAATCCCCACGCGGACAGTCTTCGTACTCATTGAAACAGTCACCTCAAAAGGGAGTTTATGAGGTTGGCTGTTATATTGACCCACGAATAAAGGTGTTCGCGCGGCAACCAAAGTTGCGTAAGTATCCGTTCATCCGAATTCCAAATTCGAAGGTTAACGGGCCGCAGATCGCGTTCCGCTTCGCAGTGCGGGATCGAGGTCGAAGCGGTCGAGGTTCATCACCTTGTTCCACACGGCCACGAAGTCGCGAACGAACTTGGGCTGGGCGTCGTCGCTGGAATAGACTTCCGCGATGGCTCGAAGTTGCGAGTTCGAACCGAACACGAGATCGACGGAACTGGCGGTCCACTTCACCTTTCCCGTTTTTGGATCGCGCCCATCGTAGAAGTGTTCGCAAACTGGCGACACCTTCCACTCGGTGTTCATGTCGAGCAGGTTCACGAAGAAGTCGTTGGTCAGTGCCTCGGGCCGCTTGGTGAAGACGCCGAGCGGCGAGCTACCGGCGTTGGCATTCAGAACCCGCATCCCTCCGATAAGAACGGTCATCTCGGGGACAGTCAGCGAGAGTAGGTGAGCGCGGTCGACCATCAACGCTTCGCCGGGTTTCTTGAGATCGCGACTGTAATAGTTGCGGAAGCCATCTGCGGTCGGTTCGAGAACCGCGAAGGATGCGACATCGGTTTGCTCCTGCGATGCGTCCGTGCGGCCCGGCGTGAAGGGAACTACGACGTTCTGCCCGGCCTTCTTCGCGGCTTGTTCGACCCCGGCGCAACCGCCGAGAACGATCAGATCCGCGAGCGAAACTTTCTTCCCGCCGACCTGCTCCTTGTTAAAGTCGGCCTGAATCTTTGCGAGAATCGGCAGAATCTTTGCGAGTTCGTCCGGTTGGTTGACCTTCCAATCCTTCTGCGGAGCGAGGCGAATTCGCGCCCCGTTGGCCCCACCGCGCTTGTCGGTGCTGCGATAGGTCGAAGCGGACGCCCACGCGGTCGAAACCAGTTGGGATGTCGACAGCCCCGATTCGAGGATCTTGCTCTTGAGAGCAGCGATATCCTGGACATCGATCAAGGCGTGATCGACTTTTGGAACGGGATCTTGCCAGAGTTGCGGAGCGGCCACCGTTGGCCCGAGTAATCGCGAGACAGGCCCCATGTCGCGATGCGTGAGCTTGTACCACGCCTTGGCGAACGCTGCGTCGAACTCTTTCGGGTTCTCGTGGAATCGCTTGGAAATCTTCGCGTAGGCGGGATCCATCTTGAGTGACATATCGGTCGTGAACATCATCGGGGCATGAGACTTCTTCGGATCGTGTGCGTCCGGCACGGTCCCCTTGGCATTCTCTTCCTTAGGCGTCCACTGCGACGCACCGCCGGGGCCTTTGACCAGTACCCACTCGTAGCCGAACAGGTTGTCGAAGTATCCGCGGGACCATTTGGCCGGCGTCGAGGTCCACGCGCCTTCGAGGCCGCTGGTGATCGTGTCGACGCCTTTTCCCTTGCCGAAGCTGTTCTTCCAGCCGAAACCTTGTTCGTTCAGGCTTGCTCGCTCGGGTTCGGGACCGACGTGCTTGTCCGGGCTGGCCGCGCCGTGCGCTTTGCCGAGCGTGTGACCGCCCGCGATCAGGGCTACGGTCTCTTCGTCGTTCATCGCCATTCGCCCGAAGGTGGTGCGAATGTCCTTGGCAGCGGCGAGCGGATCGGGGTTGGCGTTCGGGCCTTCGGGATTGACGTAAATCAAGCCCATTTGCGTCGCAGCGAGCGGTTGATCGAGTTTTCGATCACCGGTGTGTCGCTTGTCGTCCATCCACTTGGTTTCTGGCCCCCAATAGATGTCCGCATCGGGTTCCCATGCGTCCACGCGACCGCCGGCGAACCCGAAAGTCTTGAACCCCGACGATTCAAGGGCACAGTTGCCGGCAAGAACCATGAGGTCCGCCCATGAGAGTCTCCGACCGTACTTTTGCTTGATCGGCAAGAGCAAGCGGCGGGCCTTGTCGAGGTTCGCGTTGTCGGGCCAACTGCCCACCGGCGCGAGGCGGAGAATGCCCGATGCCGCGCCGCCACGACCGTCGGTTACGCGATACGTTCCCGCGCTGTGCCACGCCATGCGGATGAACAATCCCGCATAGGTGCCATAGTCGGCCGGCCACCAGTCCTGCGACGTTGTCATCAAGGTCATGATGTCCTTTTTGACGGCGGCGATGTCGAGTTTCTTGAACTCATCGGCGTAGTTGTAATCCTCGCCCATCGGGTCGCTCTTGGCCGAGTTCCGGTTGAGGACTTGTAGGTTCAACTGGTTCGGCCACCAGTTTTTGTCTCCGTACTGCGCGGCTCCAGCCGGCATCGGCTTCTCGGCCCCGACCTGAGCTTGCGCACCCAGCACGGGGCATTTGCTGATATCCGGAGCGGGTTTGGCGATTGGCGGACTATCGGCAAATACGGGCATGGCGATGCCAAGCACTGTACAGGTCATCACGACACGCGCGAAGCGAGAGGTTCCAGTCATGGTGTCTCCGTGGATTGTGAGTGAATTCGAAGCAAACGAGAGTGACCATCAGGCGGATAGACAATTTATAAGCAATTTCGCGCGATTTATCAAACGTATTTCTGGAGCGTTCGGTATGAAAACACGATTCAATTATGCCAGCGCGAATCCGGTGTAATCCGTCATGCATCGGTTCGCCTTTCCGATTCGCTCTCCGCCGTTGTCGGCACGGATTGATTGCGGTTTATGAAGTAGGACCGGTTGGGGCTGCGATTGATCGGCTCGAACCGTACAACTACTCTCAAGGTGAACGGTTACCACGAGTCTTGCCATGCGTCCGATCATCCGCGTTGGTGCGGTGAATTACCTGAACTCGAAGCCACTCATCGAGGGGCTGGCCGAGTTTACGAACGACATCCACCTCGAACTCGATATTCCGAGCCGCCTCGCCGACCGTATGGCGTGTGGCGAACTCGATGTCGGGCTGATTCCCGTCGTCGAATTTTTTCGTGCCGGCAACTATTCTTACGTGTCGAACATCGGCGTGTCGTCGCGCGGCCCCGTACTGAGCGTGACGCTGTTTAGCAAAGTCCGCTGGCAGGATATCCGTTCGGTGACGCTCGATGAAGGATCGCGGACGAGTGCGGCACTTACGCGGATTCTGCTTGCGAAACGGCACAACGTGCGGCCACTGTTGCGGCAGCTTCCGATGGATGCCGCCGCAGAATCGGTGACGACCGATGCGGTATTGCTCATCGGCGATCGCGCGATGAAAGCCTGCTTGCCGGGCTTCGACTATGCGTACGACCTCGGCCAGGAATGGACCGACTGGACGGGCTTGCCAATGGTGTTCGCCGTGTGGGCGGTGCGCGAAGGCGTCGATCTCGGGCGTGCGGAGCGGGCACTCGTTCAAGCGAAGGAAGTGGGCTTACGCCGTGCCGGGGCGATTGCGGCACGCGAAGCGGGGCCACTCGGTTTGGACCCCGGATTCTGCCGGCGATACCTTACGAACATCATTCATTACGACCTCGGCCCCCGTGAACTCGCCGGGTTGAACCATTATTACGAACTCGCCGCCGAACTCGGGTTGGCACCGAAAGGAGTGAACCTTGTCCACTACCATCGACCGAATCTTGTCCAAAGCTACTGACGGCCAGCGCATCACCTTCGATGAAGGCGTCGAGTTGATGGCGAATTGCCGCGACCTCACCAAACTCGGTCGCGCCGCGCACGCCGTCACGATGCGGATGCACCCCGAGCCGTACCGCACGTACAACATCGACCGCAACGTCAATTACACGAACGTCTGTGCGGCGGTGTGCGATTTCTGTGCGTTTTATCGCAAATCGAACGACGCCGACGCCTACGTGCTTTCGCGCGATGAACTCCACCAGAAACTGCGCGAAACGGTCGAACTCGGCGGCGATCAGGTCTTGCTTCAAGGCGGAATGCACCCGTCGTTGAAGCTCGAATACTACGAGGAAATGCTTCGCGACCTGCGAACGAACTTCCCGACGATCAACCTCCATGCGTTCAGCCCGCCGGAGATCTGGCACTTCCACAAGCTCAACAAGTTGCCGTTGCGCACCGTGCTGGAACGGCTGAAAGCGGCGGGCCTCGGTAGCCTGCCGGGTGGCGGTGGCGAAATCCTCGTCGATCGCGTTCGCAAGGAACTGACGAAGGGCAAAGCACTCACCGAAGAATGGCTCGAAGTCAGCCGCGTGTGGCATCAACTCGGCGGGCGCTCGACGTGTACGATGATGTTCGGCCACATCGAAACCGGTGCCGAACGCATCGAACACCTCGACCGTTTGCGTAGCCTGCAAGACGAAACCGGCGGCTTCACCGCGTTCATCTGCTGGACGATGCAGCCCGGCCACAAGATGGCCGACTACTCCGCCGTCGGCTCGTTCGAGTATCTGCGAACGCAGGCGATTGCCCGTTTGTACCTCGACAATATCCCGAATATCCAGTCGTCGTGGGTGACTCAGGGCGGCAAGATCGGTCAAGTCGCATTGTTCTTCGGTGCGAACGATATGGGTTCGCTGATGATCGAAGAAAACGTCGTCGCGTCGGCGGGAACGGTGCATTATCTGACGCTCGAAGAGATTCGCCGTTCGATCCGCGAAGCCGGCTGGGAACCACGACAGCGTAACGTCTTTTATCAACTCGTCGAAGAGCGCGTGCCGATAATGCCGAGCGGCGTTCCCTCGCGGTCATTGCCGGTTCTCGCGGGAATCGGACAATAGCCACGTGTGGCATCGATTCGATTTGCGGAGTGACGACATGGCGAACGGTATCGGCGTCGAAGAAATGCGAATGACTCTGGCCCGAGTCGCCGCTTATCGCAAGGTCTGCGATCACGTCCGCGCGGGCGCATCGAGTACGATGTTCACGGGGGCATTGTTCCTCGGGTTCGCGTACCTCAATTACAGCATGATCGGTCGGTTTCACCCGATTCTCTACGGGCAAATCCTACTCGGTGTCGGCGAATTGCTCGTCGGCATCTGGAAGAAACTCCGACCGTCGCCAGAGTGCGTTTTACTCGATGGAATTCTCATATCCGTCTACGTGGCATCAATCGCGATTCGACAATTTATGCTTCATCAGGCAGGGTTCGGCATCCAGCCTGTCTCGATTATGTTTGGCGTATGGTTCGGCTTCAACGCCCTGAACACGTTTCGTACCTACGGGCAACTTCGCAGGGTTTTCGTCGAACGCCCGACAGCCGAACACCTCGCGTATGTCGATGGCCTCGTCGAGGAAATTCGCGCATCCAGCCCGGACACCGAAAGCACCGCACTCGACTTGCCGACGTATCCGCAACTGAAAGTGAAACTCCTCGGCGAGATCGCGTTCGTGGTGGATACCAAAAGTGGCGAGTTGTCTCTGTTCGGTCGCGACCATTTCGACATCGAACGCGTCGAATCGTCGATCCGCGATAAACCGCCCATCGGGAATTTGACCGTCGACGGACAAGAACTGCCCGAGTTCACATTGAGCGATGCAAATTGGGCGAACTACACGAAGTGGAAGAACATCAGAGAGTGAAATTACACGTTGGCGTAGCCGTACACCACGATGAAGCCGCAGCTTTCGTAAAGCGGTCGCAACGATTCTCGGCTCGTCAGCATCACGTACGGGGCTTTTTGCAAATAGGCGTGGTGTAGCGTTGTTTTCACCAGTTGCAGCGCAATGCCCTGGCCGCGACTTTCGGGCTTCACCACCACGTAATCGATCTGCCAGTTTACCGGTGTCGAAACGAGCAAGAAGCCATCGCCGTTGCCGTCCGCATCGCGATGCACTGCCACGTAACGCACGCACGGCCAGATCGCCAGGAACTTGCTACGGGTGTGAAACTGTTCGGATAGGAGATTCCACAGCGTTTTGCACGACGGTTCATCGGCAAGGAATTCTTGAACGCTCAGGAATTCCACCGCATGCGAAGCCTGTTGCGGCTCAATCGGTTTGCACAGATAGTGCAGTTCGGCTTCGGCAGACATTCCCACTCTCTATCAAGATCACTCATTAGCCAAGAACATTGTAGGGGGCCCTACGAGAAGAAATTTTGCTTGCATCAATTCAGCCGCTGCCCATGGCTCGCGGGTAATCGGGCGGTAGCGACAGCAGCGATATCGCCTTCGATAACAAGCCGTACTTCTTCATCTTCTTGTAGAGTGTCACCCGGCTGACACCGAGGAGCTTGGCGGCGCGCGTTCGGCTGAACGAGGCTTTCTCCAGCGCGCGAATGATGACCGTGCGTTCGGTCGATTCGCGGTTCTGCGCCAGCGAATTCGGGTGCGCGACCGAGATCGATTCGAGCGAGGCCATCGTGCGGTTGCGAACGATCGGCGACAAGTGCGGCACGCCGAGTTCGGTCGTCGAACAGGTGAGCACCGCTTGCTGAATCACGTTCTCGAGTTGGCGAATGTTGCCGGGCCACAGGAACGATTCGAGCGCGTGCATCGCGTCGGGGTGGATCGAAATAATCTTCTTGCCGAACTTGGTGCCGTACCGCGAAACCATCCCACGCACGAGCGGGCCGATGTCCTCAATGCGTTCCCGGAGTGGTGGCAAATGGAACGTAATCACGTGCAAGCGATAGTACAAGTCGCGTCGAAACGTCCCGCGATCGACGGCTTCGGAGAGGTTCCAGTTCGTCGCCACCACGATGCGAGCGTGGCAGAATTGCGTTTCGTTTCCGCCGACCGGCTCGAACTCACCCGTCTCGATCACGCGCAGTAAATTCGCCTGATGATCGAGGCCGAGCGTGTCGATTTCATCGAGCAGGATCGTTCCTTTCGCGGCGGCGGCGAACTTGCCGATCTTGCTCATGTCTGCACCGGTGAACGCGCCTTTCACATGCCCGAAGAACTCGCTGGCAATCAGGTTTCCGGAAATCGCCCCGCAAGCGACGACGAGGAAACGATCCGCCCGGCGTGCGGAACATTCGTGGATCAGTTTCGCGAGGTGCGTCTTGCCGGTACCGGTTTCGCCTTCGATTAGCACCGTGACATCGTGTGCCGCCGCGATGTCGAGTTGTTCGACCATATGTGTCAGCGACGGCGTGAGCGCGAGCAATTTCCGGCGGATTCGTTCTTGCGTCGTTTCGGTGGCGGGATCGATGAACGGCGTGCCTTCGACGATCGCTCGCTTCAACCAGGCGTTCCATTCCTTGATCTGCGCAGGCCACACCCAGCGTCCATCGAAGTGCGGATGAAACGCTTCGAGGCGTCGCGTCGCGGCAAATTCCTCGGTTTCGAGGACGCCGATTTGTACCGGATATTGCTGAAGTCGCAGGTCGCGAACCGCAATCTCGATCCGTTCGGCATCGGCCGGTTCGGAGGCGAGAAACATCAGTACGCCATCGGTATCGCGCGAAACCAGTTGCGGAACATCCTCGAAGCGAACGACGGGCGCAGTGAGTAAAAACGTCTTGTGCAAGTGAGTTTGAATCGACTGACCGAAACGATGATCGGTCGCGACGAAAGCGACTCGGCGGGCGAACGACATAGAAGCAATCTCCCCGACTGGGCGCAAATAGAATCGCGCGAATCGGTAACTGGGCTAGATGGTGCCACTCGCGTTTGAGCAACACCGGAACATCGGTAAGCCGCAGGGTTACTCCAAACCCGGCGTGCAACGAGCGGTTACGCAGAGACAGTCCATCTTTGCGAACGGGCACCGGCTTCGCGTATCGGGGAACCCGACGCACGACAGGCGATGAATCAGGGCATCGGTACGAGGAACGACCAGCCCGTTTGGCATGAGGGGCGGGGCTGGATTTTGCACGATCGCAACGGAACGGAAACGTCGTCGTTCCCGTTGTAAACAATGTAAATGCGGATTGGCCTTCGGTCAAATTTGGGGAACAGAAATCCGGATCGACCCGCAAGATCGCGCCGACCATCAAATCTCGCTCGCGCCAGACGCGAGAATTCGATGCAAGAGGCGATTCGCTAACTCGTCTCTTCAATGCTCGCGATCAGTTGATCGATGATCGCTTCGTCGGTCTTCGGATTGAAAAACACCGCCTTCCATGCGGGGAGATCGTGGCCGTGGGGGCGGTAGCCGACGCTCGTCGTCATGCTGAGCCGTGCATCGCGGGCGGGGTCCATACTGCGTTCGCGCTTGTAAAATAGCCGCGTCACTTCCGCGAAATATCGCGTGGTCTCATCGGGTGTCAGCGTACCGTCCTCGAGCCGCGAGAAAATTTCGCTCGCATTCCGTCCCTTCGGTAACACCCACCAGACGACGCTCGCCCCACACGTATCGGCGTTCAGTACCTTGCAGTAATCGAGTTGTGCGAGTTTGTTTTTCAAATACTGTGCGAGTTCGAGTGCGCGGCCCATGAGCATCTGCCAGCCCATCAGGCCGATGCCATTCAAGGACGCCATCACGGTGTACGGCCCCAGCCCCGGTCGCGAGGTTTCCAGCGTGAACAGCGCCGGGTCGCGGCGACTGTCGGCCTCCGGGAAGTACGGCGTTTCGTCCTTGCTCCGTGCGAGATATTTCAGGTCGTCCTTGCGGTTCACGATGAACGCCGAACTCGGATAATGTCCGCGGCCCGTCTTGTGGAAGTCGAGCGTCACGCTGTCCGCGTGGTGCAAACCCTGGCACGCCGCCTTCGCGCGTTCGATCACAGGCAAGACGTTCGCGTTCAGCTTCAGCGGGTTTTCGTGCGTGTTGTATTCGTTCAGAAAGCAGTTGCCCCAACCGACGGCGGCATCGGCGTGGAGTTGCGGCGCGGGCACGCCGTACTTCGCCGCTTTCTCGTCGACGATTCGGCGAATGCTCGCGATGTCGTCGATCCCGAAAGCATCTGTCGTGCCGAACGTGGCGATCACAAACGCGACGCGAACGCCTTGCGCGTAAAGTGCTTCGAGCTTCTCGGCAAACAGGTCCAAGCGCATCGAGAGCGTGCGATCCGTCGGGATTTCGTGCAAATTTTCGGTGCCGAGGCCGAGCCAGCCCGCGATCGTGGCCGCACAATAATGTGCCGCTTCGGAGACGATCCCCGCCACGGTCTGCCCCTGCAAACCTTTTCGCATCGCGCCGGGAAGAACTTTCTCGATGCCGATCTTCCCCGCGTACATGTTCGAGATCGTCCCGCCGATCGTGAAGATGCCCCACGGGTCGATCGTGTGGTAAAACACGAGGTTCGCGAGTGCCGTAATCGCTTTCACTTCGAGTTCGTTCGAGCGTTGGCTGTAACTATCGGTGCAGAGGTTCGGGTTCTTGAGCAAGCACGCCAGCGCACCGATCAGCGAGGCATAGTTCGCGGGGCCACGCACGTTCTCGAGGTGCAACGGCGACGACCAGCCATCGGTGCCCCAAAAGTACGGGAAGATCGAATCGCGAGCATCCTTGAGGTTGCCGGGCAACACGTGAATTTCCGGGTTCGCCTGTGCCGTGTCGTAGTTTTGCGACATATACGAACCCGGCGGCAGCGATTCCTCGGCCCGCATCGCCGCGAGGAGTTCGGAGAAAATACCGGTGACGACCGTGGGGTCGCACTCGAAGAACGTCTTCACGAACGGGTCGTAGCGGTTGCGGTCCATAGTCGGCCCAGAAAAGGAAACGACCGCAACAGAGTTCGCGGCCGTCGAGTCATTCTATGCGGCAAGTCAGGTGACCTGACACGAGCGAAAAATCACTTTCATTTTTTGGGATGCGTCTTTAATTCCAGACGACCCGGCTGTGGTCGCGATCTCACCTCACGCGCCTCTCATTTGTGACTTATCGATACGACACGCTACCTGAAGATGAATGCGATTGAATTGAGACAATGGCATGGAGATTCAATCTGTCTCCTCACGGACTCTGATGACGACTGGACCCGTTACGAACACGAGGAACACGCACCGCTTCGCACCGACCTACGACCGTGAACCTGCGGTTACTGTTTTGTTCTTCATCTGTTGAACGCGGCCCAAATGGGGAAGTGATTCAATCCCCGATCCTTACTTCGCGTCAGCGAGCGATTGCATCGCTTCAATCAGCGTGTGCAGATTCTTGCCAACGACTTTCGAGTTCGGGTGGTCATCACCCAAACTTTGCACAAAGATCGCCAACGCCCGCCGCATCAACGGCTCCGCCTCCGCCAGACGGTTCGTGGCCTGCAGCAGCAGCGCCAGGTTGTTGGGGCGAGT
>Ga0105044_10013122_pt1 | contig 11255 bp, 9 predicted proteins | sample MAT01_FD_78092 | JGI IMG/M metagenome (GOLD analysis project Ga0105044, IMG submission 78092) | Freshwater microbial communities from Lake Fryxell liftoff mats and glacier meltwater in Antarctica - MAT-01 | ecosystem: Environmental > Aquatic > Freshwater > Ice > Liftoff microbial mat | place... | reverse complement strand
TCGTGGAAAAACCAGCGACTGACATTGCGGCTGCTTTTCGCACCGGAGAATGCAAGGAGGCGCTCGATGATTTCCTCCTCAATGGGACCGATCCAATCGAGATTGGTGTGAGTGGATGTATTCCAGAATGTGCCGTATCTCTCCAGCAGATCGGAGATGCCAGGTTGAGCGAGAAAGTCATGCGCCCACGCGTCGAAGGTCAGGGCGAGATCGTACTCCGCATGGCCTTGATAGATTCGGTGCAAATCCGAGGCGACGCCTTCCAACCGGCCAATCAGCTCCGGCGAGAAGCGGATGAACCCGTCTGGAACCTCGGCGCGGGCCGGGTCCCTAAGCCGCAAAAAGCGCTGGAGCCTTTCGCGCACGGCTCCGGGATCCTGCACGTAATCACGAAGGTCAACCCGGAGGAACACCTCGGGATGCGCGAGCTCCCATCGGCGGACCATGAGCATGCTGACGAGCCAAAAGCGGATGGCGACCACATTGTCCCAAACCATGCGCTGGCCGATGTTGGCCAGCCAAAGGTCGATTGGGTTGGTCAAGTCGATCACCACCGCCTGCTCCATGAAGTCGGGGTAATCCGGGGAATTCACGACGATGTTATTGCCGAAGAAACCGAAATATTCGCGGTCTCCAGAGGGCTGTCCCGCCAGGTCGGCAAAGGCCGTCGAGTAATTGCGGAAGTGGGCCAGCGACGATTCGCCGCCGTGCGTTCGGGCGACGAAAAGGTCGCGATGTTTTACCCGGTCGTAAGTCGCCAGCATCCCGGGGCTCATGCTCTTGGTCAGCCCGGCCCAGCAGTGCCCGGCACGGGTGAATTGGTGCTTGGACAAACTCTCGAAAATCTCCTCGGGAGTTTTCGAATCGTAGCGATGCGGCCGATAGACGCGCGTGCCGCAGGTGATGAAGTTTTGTCCCGGCAGCATAAGCACGCCTGGAAAGCGGGCCAACTCGGCGGCGAGAATCTCCGCGCCGGTCAAACCGATGGTGTTGATGGCAACGAGTTTCATGTGAGTCGATGAAAGCCGCCGTGAGCTACCGGCCCGCGCAGCCGGTCACGAACCGAGTCGGCATCGAGCGCCCGCTTCACCGCGCCGAACGCCCCGGCACATGCGGTGAGATACTTACCGACCTTCTCCTCATCATGCGCGGCGGTGACGAAAACAGCGGTCGTGGCGAGGAATCCCCGATCCAGCATCTCCTGGATAAACAGCGTCTTGACCGCCAGCGGGTCATTGCATTGCACGGCAAACGAGGGCAACGGATCCACTCCATCGACCGTCAACGGCAAACCCGATGTCGCGGATAGGTCCCGCCAGCCCGCTTTGATGCGGAGTCCTGTGGCAGCGAGGCGCGCGGGAATGTTTTCTTCGCGAAGTTTGCGGATGCAAGCAAGGGCGGCTGTCGGGCCGACCCTCTCGGTCCAGTAGGTACTGCTGATGAATGTCTCCTGCGCGGCCTCCATCACTTCCGCTCGACCGATGACCGCGGCCATGGGAAAGCCGTTGCTCATTCCCTTGGCGAAAATAGCCAGGTCAGGCTCCAGCCCGAACAAGGCATGGGCGCCTCCGCAGCGCAGGCGGAAACCCATGGTGATTTCATCGGCCACGACCAGTGCCCCGGCCTCTCGGGCGATTTTTTGCACCTCGGAAAAGAAGCCCTGCTCCGGCGGACGGGACCTAATGGGCTCGGTCACCACCGCGGCTAAACGCGCCCCGTGTTCCGCGACGATCTTTCGCAAATCATCGAGCTGATTGAACCGGAACGGGAGCGCCGTGCCGAGCAATCCGCGCGGCACACCCGCCGGTGCGAGGCCGGGCAGGAGGTGGCCATCGAGGGCGCGATCTTCCGAAAGGTTTGCCGCCAGATACCAATCCGACCAGCCATGATAACCGCAGAAGGCGACGACATCGCGCTGCGTCGCGGCGCGCGCGATGCGGACGGCCACCGACATCGCCTCGCCACCCGTGCGGGGAAAACGCACCATGTCCGCCCACGGGTGCAACTCGCAGAGCAGGTCAGCGAGTTCCACTTCCTCCGGCGGGTTCAGTGTGCAGATCGAGCCGCGCGACACCGCTTCGCAGACCGCAGCGTTCACATCAGGATCGGCGTAGCCGAGCGGACACGCGCCGACGCTACTGATCGAAAAGTCAAGAAACCGCCGCCCGTCCAAATCCCACACTTCGCAGCCCGCCGCTTTCGAGTAATAGGCCGGCCATTGGTCAGGCAGGAACATTTCAGGACGTTTGGAAAGCAGTTGGGTTCCGCCTGGAATCCGCCGCTTGGCGCGGGCGTAAAGTTTTTGGCCGGAGCCTGATTGCTCGTTGGCGAGCGACTTTTCGTAGCCTTCGTTGCGCCGGATGCCGCGGTTCATGGCGAGAAGGTCGGGACGCTTCCGAAGTAACTCCACGGTGTCCGCGTAACACGCGGGATTGCCGGCAAACGCCGCATACACCGCGCGCACAAATTCCAGATCGCGCGGCTCATCGACCGTCCACCGCCACGATGACAAATTCTCGGACTGACGAATACTCGCGTGGCGAAAGCGATCCGGCTGCTTGAGGAGGAACGGGGTAACGTGCTCGCGCTCGGAAGGCAGCTCGGCTTCCCGCCACGCTGTTTCCAATGCTGAGAATGAAAACACCTCGGCCTCGACGCCGTCCGGGTACGACAGTTCGAGCACGTTCGCCACGTAGTCATAGGACCCTTCCTTGAAACGTCGGATCGTCTCAGCGGTGACTTCCGGTGCGCACAGCGGCGAATCAGCTACATGCCGGGAAACAACGTCTGCGGAGAATTTCACCGCTGTCCGGTAAAAGCGGTCGAGCACATCGGTTGCGTGACCGCGAAAACAGGCCACGCCAAGTTCGGCGCAAAGTTTTGCCACCACGTCGTCTTCCGCCAGGTCGGTGGTCGCGACGACGACTTCGTCCAACCCCTCAACTCGGCGGACCCTTTCGACAATGCGCGCGAGTAGCGGTTTTCCATGGAGATCGGCGAGGATTTTTCCCGGCAATCGCGACGAACCGGATCGCGCCTGAATGATCCCGACAATCTTCATCGCGAGCACTCCTTGGCGGCACAAGCCAGCTTCAGCACCGCCAGACCGCCAGCCAGGGGATTGCATGTCGGCTCCCGCGATTCCTGGCAGTCGAGAAAGTGTTCCATTTCCGCGACGTACATCGCGTTCAGGTCGTAGTCCGCGATCCATCCGACAGTCTCCGCCACACGTCCGTCCTCGCCATAGACGAGAACCTCGGACTTGGAGAAATCCCACGCGATCGTCCCGGTCTCACCGACGATCTGGCAGCCGCGTGAATAGTTCCGTTGCACGAAATTCAAATGCACGCTGCTCAAGCTGCCGGAGTGGTGATCGAGCAGGAGGTCGGCAATGCCATCCGTTTCGGGCAAACCAATCGCCTCAGCCTTGCGAACGGTCGCATGCCGCAGAGTGGCTGGTCCGAGATACCAGAGAGCGAGGTCGATTTCATGGACACCGTCGAGGATGACCCCGCCGGTGTGCGGATCGGCGCTGTAGCTCATGCGATAGTCCTGCCACGGGCGCCAGGTCGGGAGATATGAGGCGGTGTGGATGCGCGCATAGAGCACCCGGCCGATCCGCTGCTCTCCGAGCAGACGCTTGACCGCCGCCGGACCGGGGTGAAAGCGCATGTTGCACGCGACCATCGTAATGAGCGCGCGCCGCTCCGCTTCGGCCGCCAGTTCAAAGCAACCATCTTCGGCTGACGCGAGTGGTTTCTCCACAAAGACATCGCATCCCCGGCTGACGGCAGTCTGGACATGGCTGAGGTGTTCCGCGGAGGGCGTGCAGACGAATACGGAATCCATCTCGCGCTCCCAGAATTCGCCAGCGGCTTCGACGAGAAACCCGCGCAGATTTTCCGGGCACCGCTCCCGCGCGGGTGCGCTGGGTTCGAGAATGCTGAGGCGCTCAACTCCGAGCCCGTGAAGATTCGCCGCGTGGCGCAGGCCGATGGAGCCGCCGCCGAGAATGCCGATTTTGCGCTGGCGGCGGCTGGTCATCAGGCGTCTGGGCGATCCTTGGTCACGTAACCGCTGGCGAGGTCCTTGCGCAGCAGCGTGGTGCCAAACCTATCGTGCGGCGGGATAGTTGGTCGCGGTTCAAAATCGCCGTGCTCAAAGACTTCGGCCGCCAGCAACTCGTAGGTCCCCGCGGCGCGGAAGATGGCCGCGTAGTCCTGCTTGTAAGTATAAACTTCCACGTCCGTCCGGTGGTGGTAGCGCACGCGCTCCGGGCGGAGCGGATGAAAGTCGCCGATGATCAGATAGCCGCCATCCTGCAGCACGCGATCAGCCTCGGCGACGCCTTGCAACAGGTGCGCGCGGTCCAGCCAGCAGAAGACTCCGCAAACGATCACACAGTCGAAAGTCGCGGACGCGTAGGGCAGTTCCGTCGCGACCCCGACATCGAATTTCACGGCCGGATAGCGCGAGCGCCCATCCTCCACTGCCTTGACGGATGGCTCGATGGCCGTCGCTTCCGAGCCGAATACGTCCGCGAGCAAATGCATCCGGTAGCCAATGCTGGCGCCGATCTCGAGCGCCTTGCGCGGCCGGACACCATACTGCTGGAGCACACGCAGAATGGGATCGCGGCTGGCGTCGTCGCGCGCGCGCATGCCCGGTGCGTTGCGCTCAAACCAGGCATCGGCTTCTCCGGCGGTAAAAATTTCGTCCTGGGGCATAGTCGGGGATTAGTTGAGGTGGGATTCCTGGAAGGCGCGCAGATGGGTGACGACCGACTCCTGCTCTTCCGCGGTGATGTCGGCGAAAAGCGGCAGGACCAGCAGGGACTCGTAGGCGGCCTCGGCTTGCGGGCACAGCCCCGTCCGATCGCCGAAGCGCTTTCGGTAAAAGGAGTGCGCATAGACCGGCTTGTACATCACGTGAACGCCGATGCCCCGCGCGCGCAAAAAGCGAAACGCGTCCGCTTGCCGGCCTCGTGCCGAGCCGATGAGGCGAGTGACATAAAGGTGGTAGCCGCTGGTGCGATCCGCGCACACGGTCGGCGGGCGAATCCAATCAAATTGACCAAGCCATTTCCCGTAGCGCGCGGCGGCCTGCTGGCGCGCCGCGATGAACTGGTCGAGGCGGGAAAGCTGCGAAAGGCCCAGCGCACACTGCACATCCGAGAGGCGGCAGTTGTAGCCGAGTTCCGCCATGTCGTATTCCCAAGTGCCAGCCATTTCGCGCGACCGAAAATCGCTGAGAATGCCGTGCGCACGAAAGGCACGGAGCCGTTGGGCAAACTCCGCGTCATCAGTCGTCACCATCCCGCCTTCCGCTGTCGTGATCGGCTTCACTGGGTGAAAGCTAAAGCTGCTCGTCCCCGCCAACGCCCCGACCGGGCGCTCGCGATACCGGGCTCCGAGGGCGTGGCAGGCGTCCGCATGGAGGAAAAGCCCGTGTTTGTCCGTGATCGCCTTGAGCGCATCGTAATCGCAAGGCTGACCGGCATAATCGACGGCAATGATTCCGCGCGTCCGGCTCGTGATTTTCGCTTCCACTTCCGCGGGGTTGAGCAAGAGCGTGGACTCCTCGATATCGGCAAAAACCGGCGTGCCGCCCTCGTAGATCACGCAATTCGCACTCGCGACGAAGGTATTGGCGGGGACGATCACCTCATCGTCAGGGCCGACCTCATGCGCGTGCATCACCCCGTGCAGCGCCGCGGTTCCATTGCTGAACGCCACGGCGTGCTCCGTGCCGGCGGTCCGCGCGAAGGCGGCCTCGAACTCGCCGACCGCAGGTCCGGTGGTCAGCCACGGCGAACGCAGAACGCGCACCACCGCGGCGATGTCCGCCTCGTCGATGGAAGCGCGACCGTAGGGAATATTGGGAGCCTGGCCTGGGATAAGAATGAGCGGTTAGAGACGGTGAGCGAAGTGCAGAGCCCACGCGCCGGAGCGCGGGGAGCTGGCGCGCAGGAGCGCTTGCCTCCGAAGCGTCGGAGCCAAGCGCTCCTGCGCGCGGCCCATGCAGAGGGTGCAGACTTTTTTCACAGTCATTTAGCCCTCGGCGAGGTGCGTCTGGGCGACGAGCGCCTCCAATTGCTCGCGGTTGAGCACGTCGGCATTGTTGTCACTGCTGTAGCGGAAACCTTCGGGCAGCGCGGCGCTTTCGCTCTTCCAATGCTCGTCGTTCCACCATTCGTGCCGCGGTTCAATCACGTACATCCCTTCCACCTCGCGGGTGTGTCGCGCTTCGTCCTCGGAGACGAGCACTTCGTGGAGCTTCTCGCCGGGTCGAATGCCGACATCCTCCACCTGGCATTCCGGAGCGATCACCGCCGCCAGATCCATGATGCTGGTGCTCGGAATTTTCGGCACAAAAATCTCCCCACCTTTCATCGCCTCGATGCTGCGAATGACGAACGCGACGCCTTGGTCGAGGGTGATCCAAAAGCGCGTCATGCGCGGGTCGGTCACGGTGATCTTTCCCGCCGTGCGCTGCTTGAGGAAAAGCGGAACCACACTGCCTCGGCTGCCCACGACATTGCCATAGCGGACACAACTGAACCGCGTCCCATCTCCGCCGGAATAGAAATTCCCCTGCACGAACAGTTTCTCGAAACACAGCTTGGTCGCGCCGTAGAGGTTGACCGGGTTGACGGCTTTGTCCGTGCTCAGCGCGAGCACTTTCGGGACGCCGCAGTCGATCGCGGCGTCGATGATGTTCTTCGCTCCCATCACGTTCGTGAGGATGGCCTCGAACGGATTGTATTCACAGGCTGGCACCTGTTTGAGCGCGGCCGCGTGGACCACGATATCGACGCCATGAAACGCGCGGCGCAAACGGTCGGCATCCCGAATGTCACCGATGAAATACCGCATCGGAGAGCCGGCATTGTCTGGGAACCGCTGCCGCATGTCGTGCTGTTTCAGTTCGTCGCGGCTGAACACGATCAGTTTCTTCGGACGAAGTTTTTCGAGCGCCACCTCGACGAATTTTTTTCCAAAGGAGCCGGTGCCGCCGGTAACTAAGATCGTTTTGTCGTTCCAGGTATCGTTCATGTCGCTTGTGGTGAGGTGGGTGCGTGCTGTCGGTCTGCGGCCATTTCGGCGGGTGGTTCTGTTGCTTCGAGACGCCAGCCTGCCTCGACGAGGGCCACCCCGTCGGTGATCCCCGGAGAGAGGCCGTTCCCGAAAAAATCGCCGCCTTGCACATGCAGTTCCACGGCGTTTTCCATCGCGTCCAGATACTCGCCTTTGTGGGATCGGGAGAGGATATAGAAACCAATGCGAAAGCTGGCTGACGGCAGTGGGAGGCGGCCAAGACGGCAGATAAAGGTGCCGCTCTCCGGCAAAAACTCGGCAAACCTCTCGCCTGCGAGCGTGTTGTTTTGGAGAAACACGGGGGCGTCCAGATAGGTCTTGATCGAGATGCCCACGGAGAGATCCGGCCGGGCCGTCGGGGCCTGGCTTTCAAAGTGAAGACACACATCGATGTCGTCGCCCGAGCGAGCGGTGGTGATCGTGCGGCCGGAGCGGTCGCGAAACTCAATCTCCGTCACTCGCACCTGGCCGTTGCCTTTTCGATCGCGCCGATCGCGCAAGCAGCCCCGGTGACCGGTGGTTTCGTTGACATAATGCGCGATCGCCCCGGTCTGCGTGCCATCGAATTGGACGCTCCCATTCTTGAGCACGATGCCGCGTTTGCAGAGATTTTCGACGGCCGCGGATTGATGACTCACAAAGAGAATGGTGCGGCCTTCGCGGGCGACGGTATTCATCTTTCCCAGGCACTTTTTTTGAAACTCCACGTCACCGACGGCCAGCACTTCATCGATGATCAGGATCTCGGGCTCCAGATTCGCGGCGACGGCGAAGGCGAGTCGCACGGTCATCCCGCTGGAATACCGCTTCACCGGCGTGTCGATGAACTTTTCCACGCCGGAGAAATCCACGATTTCGTCGAACTTCCGGGTGATCTCGGTCCGCGTCATGCCGAGGATCGAGCCGTTCAGGTAAATGTTGTCGCGGCCGGTCAGTTCGGGATGAAAGCCGGTGCCGACCTCGAGCAGGCAGGCGACGCGCCCTTTCAAAAAAACCCGTCCTTCGGTGGGCGCCGTGATGCGCGAAAGGATTTTTAGGAGCGTGGATTTCCCGGAGCCGTTGCGCCCGATGATCCCGATGACATCTCCCTGATGCACGTCAAAGCAGACATCCCGCAGCGCCCAGAGGTAGTCGGGATTTTCACCCGGCACGGAGCCATTCGCCGCGCCTTCCACGATTTTTTCATGCGGGTCGGGGCGTCCCATCAGCCGCGCGAAACCGGACTGCACGTCCCGGTAAAGCATCCGCCGGCTGATCGTGCCCAACCGGTATTGTTTGCTGACTTTTTCGACGCGAATGACGACTGCCATGACTAGACCGTGTCTGTGAAGGTGCGCTCGACGTGGTGAAACAGGAGCAGCCCGATGAAAAGGAAAACGCCGCTCATTCCGAAGCTGAGCGCGAGCTGCCAGATCTCGATCACGCCTTTCCCGAAGAAGGCGAAGCGGAACGATTCGATGATCGGGACCATCGGGTTGAGGATGAAAACCCAGCGCAGATTCGGCGCGATCGAGGAAAGTGGAAACACCACGCAGCTGACATACATCCAGAGCTGCACGCCGAAGCCCACGAGCATCCCGAAATCGCGATAGCGTGTGGTCAGCGCCGAGACCAGGCAGCCGAGGCCGAGGCCGAGCGCACCCATTTGCACGAGCAGGAGCGGCACCAGGACTATCCGCCAGTTGGGCTCCACGGGCGCGCCCGCGCTCCACTGGTAGAGGAAGATGACGAGAAAGATCGCAAACTGGATTCCAAACGTGGCGAGGTTGTTCAGCACCACGGAAACCGGCACCGTGAGCCGGGGAAAATAGACCTTTCCAAACAGGCCGGCGTTCCCGGTGAAAGTGCCCGCCGTGCGCGTCAGGCAGGACGCGAAGTAGTTCCAAGCCGTGACCCCGAGGAGGAAAAACAACAGGTGCGGCACGCCGTCGGTCGAGACCTTTGCCACGCGGCCAAAAATGATCGCCATGACTACGGTGGTGAAGAGCGGCGGCAGCACGAACCACAGCGGACCGAGCACCGTCTGCCGGTAACTTGAGACGAAATCGCGCCGGAAAAACTGCCAGACCAGATCTCGATACTGCCAGATTTCGCGCAGCCGAAGATCGAACCAGCCGAGATGCGGCGTGATGATTTCCGTCCACTGAATCGGTTCTTCCGCGAGTGCGGCCGGACTTGTGGCGTCTTCTGTCATCGCGTCGCAAGCGCCGGCAAAAACGCGGGCAAGCTGCCGCCCTTGGTCGTTTGCCGGGAACAACCGGCAAGACCTTTTCGGAGCCGCGGGTGCAGCTTTGGATCCATGGATGGGGGCCGTTTTTCCTCCGGCAGAGGTGGGCCGGACTCAGTTGCGAACGGCGGTCGCTTGCCGAAAGACGGCGAGCAGACCCAGTTCGATTTCCCGAGTGTTGCCTAAAAATTCGAGCAGGACGCGGACGCGTTCGCGGGCGGGCAGGAGCTTGGTCACGACGCCCTCCTGCCCAGTGAGCGGCCCGCTGACGATTGCGACCTCGTCGCCCTCAGCGAGAGCGAAGGAGAGTGTCTTGATATCCTCGCCGCCGAGAAATTCCGCAAGAGCCTCGATGGAGGCTGCAGGCACCGGCGTGATGCGCTGGCCGAAATGCACAATGCTGCTCACGCCATGACTGTAGCGGACCATGGTCTGGCTTTCCTTCAGATCGAAGCGCGCAAAGAGATAGTTTGGGAACATCGCCTCGACGAACCACTTCAACCCGCGCTGGGTCTTCCGCTGGATGCGGACACGCGGGCAGAAAACCTCGATCCCGGGGGTCTGGCGGAGACGCGCCGCAGCGATGTGCTCGTGCTTGGGCTGTGATCGCAGGCAGTACCATTGGGGGCCGTCGGGCTCCGGGAGCGCGGGGTTCTCGGGGTGTGAGGAGAGCATTGCGACCATCCTATGCGACGAGGAACTTCAAAAGCCACGGCAACATTGCCTCCCCCTTTTCCTTCCAGTGCCGGAGCTTCGCCATGCGTGCGCTGGCCGCTTCACGCTCCGCCTTCGGCAGTTTCGCGAGGTGTTGCTCCATGCGCGCAATTCTCGCCGCCCCGCTGTCGAGATGTGGCTGGAGTTCCTCTTTGATGAACGCGCTGGCAAATTTGCTCAGCTCGAAGTCCGCGACGTAGTGATCCCGCCGGTCGCCAGCCACGTAAAGCGTCCGCACCGCCCCGAAGGATCGCAGTACTTTCAGGCCCTGGCTCGCCGCGCCCTTGCTCATGCGGAGACGCGCCATCAGCCCATCGAGCGCGATCGGCTCGGCGGACGCAAAAAGCAGGCCATAAAGCTCACCCACTGATTTTGGCATTCCGAGCAGACGCACAAAGCTGATGAACAAATCGATCGCCTCGACCTCCAGCGGCGAAAGACCGCCGGACGGCCTGCGGGCCGCAGCCTTCCGGGTGGCGAGGGTGGAGATTTTGGCCGGCATCGGCGGAGTGAATACCCGTGCGCCGCATTGTGTTCAATCCAAAATGAACAGGATGGACAAAATACTTTCGACCGGCCCGTACCCACACAGGCGGCGAGCGTTCCCTCTTGCCCGCCTCCGTCGGCGTCGCCATTAATACCCGTTCCCAGCGCCCTGAATGATCTCGATCACCGTCCCAGTCTTTAACGAAGTGGAGTCCCTCCTCGACCTCCACGGACGCATCCGCGAGGTCATGGTGGCGCTCGGCCAACCGTGGGAGCTGATCTTCGTGAACGACGGCAGCAGCGACGGCAGTGGCGCTATCCTCGACATCCTCGCCGCCGAAAGTCCCGAGGTGAAAGTCGTCCACTTCCGCCGCAACTACGGCCAGACCGCCGCGATGATGGCCGGCTTCGACTTCGCCGGAGGCGAGGTCATCATCCCGCTCGACGGCGACCTGCAAAACGACCCCGCCGACATCCCCAAACTCCTCGCCAAACTCGACGAAGGCTTCGACGTCTGCTCCGGCTGGCGCAAGGACCGGCAGGACGACGCCATTCAGCGCAATCTCCCCAGCATCCTCGCCAACCAGCTCATTTCCTGGGTCTCCGGCGTGCGGCTCCACGATTTCGGCTGCTCGCTGAAGGCCTACCGCAGCGAGGTCATCAAGGGCGTGCGGCTCTACGGCGAAATGCACCGCTTTCTCCCGATCTATGCCGGCTGGCACGGCGCGAAG
>Ga0105044_10013120_pt1 | contig 11257 bp, 12 predicted proteins | sample MAT01_FD_78092 | JGI IMG/M metagenome (GOLD analysis project Ga0105044, IMG submission 78092) | Freshwater microbial communities from Lake Fryxell liftoff mats and glacier meltwater in Antarctica - MAT-01 | ecosystem: Environmental > Aquatic > Freshwater > Ice > Liftoff microbial mat | place... | reverse complement strand
ATAGAGAAAGTTTAGGCCGAAAGGCAGCGGATGGCCGCTTCGTTCGACGTGAAGTGTGTAACCCTCAGATCGAAAATACGGCCTTCGCCAGGGCTAACGCCGCTCCGTACGCCCGGATTATCCACGTCCTGCCACGCGGAAATCGAGGTGCCGGCGTTGGAGATCAACGCGAACTACTTCGATTTTCACCGCGTCTCCCAGGCGATAGCGATGTCCTTGTCGTCGGCCTTCTAGCACGTGGCCATCGGGGTTGTACTGATAGTAATCGTCCCCCAGGCTGCTAACGTGGACCATGCCCTCGGCCGGGAATTCTTTACCTTGCGCGAAGAAGCCATATTCCGCGACGCCAGTTATGATCGCGTCCAGAATCAGACCGATGCGGTCGCTGAGATATAACAGCAGGCGAAGTTTGACCGATTCTCTTTCGGCACTCTCGGCCCGGCGTTCCGTTTTCGAGCAATGTTCGCCGAGGTTTCGCAATTCCTTTTCGTCCGAACGCACTTTCCCTTTCTCGATCCACTGAGCCAGTTGCCGATGAATCGTCAGATCCGGATATCGGCGAATCGGCGATGTGAAATGGCAATAATGCGTGCTGGCCAGCGCGTAGTGTTCATCCTCATCCGGGGAATATTTCGCCTGCTTCAGGCTCCGCAACATCGCGTAGTGAACGGCGTGACGTTCCGTTGTCTTCGCACTTTCTTCGAGAATTCTTTGCAAATCGTGCCGACCGGGACGACGTGGCACCTTGTATTCCAGCGTGCGGACGAAGAGGGCGAATACTTCCAGCTTCTTCAGGTCCGGGGCCGGATGAACGCGGCGAAGGAAGGGGATTTTCTTCGAATCGAAGTGCGTCGCAACCGCTTCATTAGCCGCGAGCATGAAGTCTTCAATGAGCCGATGGCTATCGTCTTGCACAGCGAAGTGGGCACCGTTCACGTGCCCTTTGTCGTCGTACTCCAACACCGCCTCGGGCATCGACATTTCAAGCGATCCACGTTTCGATCGTCGCGTCCGCAGCACATTGGCGAATCCGCGCATGTCGAGGAGCATCCGCACAATTTCCGGTGCCACGCTTTTCGCGATCTCGCCATCCGGATGTTCGAGAATACGCTGGACTTGCTCGTAAGTGAACCTTTTGCGATTGCGAATCGCCCCGCGTGCGAAGTGTGTCCCGACCGGCTCCCCATCGGCCGTGAATTCCATTTGAGCCGTTTGAACGTAGCGAACTTTGCCTTCTTGCAGACTCGCCAGGCCATTCGAGATGATCTCCGGGAACATCGGAATCACGCGTTGCGGCAGATAGACGCTGGTGCCGCGTTCGCGAGCCTCGCGATCCAATGCTCCACCAGGCACGACAAAGTGCGAGACATCCGCAATGTGAACGGTCAACTCCCAGTGCCCGGTCTTTGCATCCCGAGTGAGCGAAACCGCATCGTCAAAATCTTTCGCGTCGACCGGATCGATCGTCACTACAAGTTGCTGCGTGAAGTCCGTTCGTCCGGTCAGATCGTCCTCACGGAACTTCGCCGCCTGGATTCGGGCTTCTTCCAACACCTCTTCAGGGAATTCATCGGGAATGCCGAGTGCTCGAACCACAGACGTGGTATCGACCTTCGGATCGCCCGAACGTCCGAGCACTTCGACGATGGCCCCTTCGCCGCGATCCATCGCAGTCGGGAAGCGGATCATCTCCAGAACGACTTTGTCTTTCGCTTTCGCGTTCTTCACGCCCGCGTCGGCGACGGCCACGCTGTGCGCGAATATCTGGCCATCCACACGCACGAACGCGGAACCATCGCGTTCAAAATAGGTGCCGACAAATTGCCGGGTGGCTCGTTTGACAATCTGCCGGACCTCGGCTTGGCCATCCGCATCGGCCGTCGATTTCTTGCGAACAGCGATCTCGACTTCGTCGCCCGTGACTGCATCCATGACCGCATGATCGGGAACGCGATACTCGTGCGGCGGCCCGTCTGGATTCGGAACGCGAACGATGCCGTCGCCGCTGGCGAGTCGTTTGAAGGTTCCCTTGAGTTTGGGCGTGGAAGGAACAGGCCGAATCGTGTCGTTCTTGCCGAGTTGAGCTTTGCCCTCGCGAAGCAATTCCTTCAGTGCTCTACGAAACTCGCGCGAGGCAGCTTCCTCCAGGCCCAGGTTGCGAGCCAGAGCCTTGGCCGACAAGGGCTGATAGCCCTTCTTACTAATGGCCTGAAGAATTCGTTTTGAGATTTCGGAGATGTCCATCCCTCAATTCAACTCAGAACAGGCACCGATGTCGAGTCCACGGCTGGAAGGATCGCCTTTTCTGAGTTCGAAAGGTATGAGCGAAGTTCGGGAAGCGAGAAGAACGCTCGCAAGGAATTATCCATCGCCCGCGATTGAATGAGCAGGCCCGCTTCCCACCGGGAGAGTTCGAACTCAGTTGCTCCCAATTCGGCTGCGAGCAATTCTTGACTTAAGCCGAGCCCAACGCGGTTATCGCGGATTTCTTCCGGCATTAAGAGGCCAACGCGCTGTCGCAACGCGACCATGAGGCGTTCTTCAGAGGCGTCGGGAACAAGTTGATTTCCACAGGCGGCGCAAGAGTTGATCACCAGGTCGGGAAAAGAAACGACGTATTCGTTGCCATCGTGGTAGACGCTAGTTTCGTAGTGAGCCGTGACGAGGTTGAGCTGACGTTCCCGGCAACGCGGACATTTTACAGGAGTGTTTGCCATGTTCGAATCTCCCTCCAAAATCAAAAATGGACGTTAAGAATCGCGACACTCGGAAAATCAGGATCGTCGTCGGTTAGTTCAAGCTCGAAGAAGAGTGGCATTGGCGATCCTGCCACTGGCACGAGCACACGAAACCAGAATTCCCTGTGGTTCTGGTATTCAACCCGAGTTTCACGTCGGCACTCCACCGTTCCAGCGTTCCTGACATGGTCGACCAACAATTTTTTGATCGCGGGCAGAGGACCAACTTGAGTCAACTCCTTTCGCAATCGACGTTCCAACGACCCTTCGGCGTAGAAGAGGCAGCCAGTAGTACCATGAAGGCTCAGCGCCTTCTCGACCAGCGCAATCAGTTGGGCTTCGTCCACTTCCTCACTGTAACCAAATTCTCCGAAAGGGTCAATTTGCGGTCGGCGTACCCTCTGTGGGCGAGACTGCGTTCTCTGATAGCCGATCCGTCATTTCCTCAATTCAACTCAGAACAGGCACCGGAGTCGAGTCCACGGCCGGAAGGATCGGTTTTTCGGACTTGGAAAGGTACGAGCGAAGGGATGGCAGCGAGAAGAAAGCACGCAAGAGGTTGTCGAGCGCCCGAGTCTGAATCAGCAATCCAGCCTCCCAGCGTGACAGCATGTCCTCGGTCACGCCGAGTTCGGATGCCAGTTTTTTCTGACTTGATCCAAGGCGAACCCGGTTATCGCGGATCTCTTCAGGAGTTAGCAGCACGGCCGCCTGACGGAGGGCGGTCATGAGGCGTTCTTCGGAATCCATTGGTACAATCTGGTGACCGCAATTCGAACACCAGAACAAGTCGAGATCGGGGATCGACACGACATATTCGCTCCCATCGTGATAAACGCTTGTCGTGTGCGATTTGTTCACGATCCCAAGCTGACGCTCGCCGCACGTTGGACATTTGCGGAAAATTGGTGGTGTCATCAGATTCGCATCTCCAACATCAAAAATGGACGTTCATAATTAATACGCTTGGATAATCCGGGTCGTCATCCGACAATTCGAGTTCAAAGAACAAAGGAGTTAAAAGAGTTGGCGACACAGAACAAGGCACCAAGACTCTGAACCAGCATTCGCGTCAGTCCTGATACTCTTCTCGTGTTTCTGGGCGAAGCTCCACTAAACCCGAACTCGAAACATGATTCACCAACAGTGACGTTATTGCAGCCAATGTTCCTACATGCGCCAACTCTTTTCGAAGCCGTTTCTCGAGTGTCGTACCCACGTACTCCAAACAACCCCTGGTCTTGTGCAGACTAATGGCTTTCTCGGCCAACGCAATCAGTTGGGCCTCGTCCACAACTCACCCTCACTCTAAACGAAATCCCGCTTGAGGTCAATTTCCAGCCTACTCCGCCTCCTCATCCCCCGCCGCTGGATTCCTTCCCCCTTTGTACAGCCGACGACCAAGGGCCGCGTTGTACGGGGTCCATGCCGAATCGCCGCGATCCTCGGCTACTTCGCGGATGGCAATGTGCATTCTGGAATCCATCAGATCGATCGTGTGCAACGCCACGGCCTCGGTGGTCATCGGCATCTTCGGGCTGCCGAATTGTGGCTCGCCATGATGGCTAAGGATGAGGTGCTTCAATCTCAGATGCAGCTCGGCCGGGAATGGCTCTCCCGTGAGGTCCGGTACTTTTCGCACTTTCTCGTCCAGCATCTCGATGCCGATCACGAGATGGCCGAGTAATTGCCCTTCGTCGCTGTAGGCGAAGGCACGGGCGTAAGTCAACTCGCGGAGTTTACCGCTATCGTGCAGGAACACGCCCATGACCACGAGATCGCGGTTGACTTCGGGATAGAGCGGCAGAATCTTCTCGGCGATATCCATCATGGTGACGACGTGTTCGAGCAGGCCGCCGACGTAGGCGTGATGAATTTTTACACCAGCCGGGCAGCGGGCAAACGCCCGCATAAAATCGTCGTCAATGAAATAGGTCTCGCCCAACGTGCGAAGGTGTGGATCGCCGATTTTCCTCACCGCTGCCTTCAGCCTTTCCAATAACTTGCTCACGTCGTGCTTCGTATGCGGCATGAAGTCGGTCAACTCAACTCGTGAGGCATCGTGTTTCTCGAACGAGTTCACGATGAGTTGAAGCGAGCCCTGAAACAGTTGCACCTTTCCCTTGACCAGCAGAAAATCACCGGCATCGAAGCTGCGGAACAGTTGCTCGCCGGCATTCCACATTCGTCCCACAAGCGAGCCCGAACGATCGCCGAGGTCGAATTGGATGTAAGGGTTGCCATTTCGATTGGCACGAAGTTGCTTATCGACGACGAGAAATACTTCGTCCACATTATCGCCATCGGCAAGCCGATCGACGGATTGTCGAGTCATGTGCTTTTCCCCAGTTAGCCGCGTTGAAATCACTTCCGCTTCGGTGGAATGCTACAGATGCCATCGTGACAAGGAAGGAGTTGGAAGCGATTGCGGGCAATCCAGAGATAAATCATCTGTCCCAGACGAGGGATGCCTGGGATGAACAACAGTGGATAGACCGGCCACATCAGGGGTATGCGGCCTGCGATCCACCGGACAGCTTGGAAGCCGGAAAGTGCTTGCTTGCGATTGGGAGATAGAACGTGCATCTCAGCGATCATGTGAGCCGGATCGAGGTGAGCACTATTCGCGGGAATACCAGCCGTATCGCGGCAATTATGAAAATGAAGCAGGTGCAGCCAGTCGAATCGCTTCAGAATGCCAGTCGTTTTGCGACAAAGCGGGCATTCGCCGTCGTACAGAACCAACCCAGGATTCGCGGCTGATGCGGACATTCAAGCCCCTTCCAATTATGAACCGCATTCGCACCAATAGGATAACGGATATGAGTTTACCCCCCTTGAAGACAAAGCCAATGACGGTGCCGGACTTTCTATCGGCCCGCTCGCGTGGCACCCGATTGACCGTGTTGACGGCCTACGACTATTCATTTGCTCGCCTCATCGATGAGGCAGGCGTGGATGCGATTCTCGTCGGCGACTCTCTGGGCATGGTGATTCAGGGACATTCCACGGCACTGCCCGTCACTTTGGAAGAGATGATCTATCACACGCGTTGCGTCGTCCGAGGTACGACGCGAGCGCTCGTGATGACCGATCTTCCGTTCATGACCTTTCAACTCGGGCCGACTCAAGCTCTTGAAAATGCGGGACGATTGGTGAAAGAGGGCGGTGCTCATGCCGTCAAACTGGAAGGCGGGGTGCGAACGGCCGAGGCAATCGCGGCCATCGTTCGAGCCGATATTCCGGTGGTAGGCCACATCGGCATGACGCCGCAATCGGTTCACCGCTTCGGGGGCTTCAAGGTGCAACGGCAAGAGGAGCAACTTCTCGCCGATGCCAAAGCCGTCGAACAGGCCGGGGCATTTGCCGTCGTCGTGGAGTGCGTTCCCACGGACCTGGCTGAGAAAATTACCAATTCGCTTTCCATCCCCACCATCGGTATCGGAGCCGGTCCGCATTGCGATGGCCAAGTGCTCGTGATTCAGGACATGCTGGGAATTTACGGAGATTTGCGGCCGAAATTTGTCAAGCGATATGTCGAAGCGGGAAGCACCATCAAGGAGGCAGTTGCCGCATATTGCAAAGAGGTTCGAGAAGGCAAGTATCCAACTGAAGCACACGCATTCCAATGAAACTCATGGGGCGATTCTGCCCCATGAGTCATTTGCCCGACTATTCCGGCATTAGAACCGTATCGATCACATGGATCACGCCATTCGACGTTGAAATGTCCGTCTTGAGAACCTTGGCGGCACCCAGTGTCACCTTGCCGTCAGCAACTTTAATCTCGAAGCCGTTGACCTTCTTGCCGTCCATCTTGACTACGTCTTCGGCCATGACGCTCTTCCCGACTACAACGTGGGCAAGAAGAATCTTCTTCAGTTTTTCCTTGTCGGCCAGAACCGCCTTCAGCGTTTCAGCCGGAATCTTCGCGAAAGCCTCATCGGTTGGGGCGAACACGGTGAACGGACCCTTACCCTTCAGTGTTTCGATCAACTCGGCTTCCTTCAGGGCAATCGCGAGAGTCTTAAACGATCCGGCGGCAACCGCGGTGTCGACAATGTCCTTCTTTTCCTCGGCGACGCTGCGCGGAGAGGTAGCCAGGAGAACGATCGCCGCGACAGCGACCGCCCCAAAAATGTTCTTGATCATGTGCTTCGATTCCTTAGGTGATTTGCGAGGATCCAAACTCTTGGACCCGCAAAACATGAATAGTCGCTCGTCCGAGTCGATTCCATTTTCAGCAACTTTTTTTGCACATTCCGCGCAAGGACGGTACAATCCCCACCCACTGCCCCCGGAAGGATTCCGCACTTTGGCCACATTGTTTCCCGTCAGCACGTTTGCCGGGTTCGGGCCCACGGTGGTTCGACCCGTCGATTTCGACCCCGATCTAGGGCGAATCAAATCGCGCAAGGAAGCGAAGCTCCACGCGGGTGTTCGTCGCCTCGCACCCAAAAAGCCCGGCGTGTACGGAATGCTCGGGCGGCACGGCGAACTCATCTACATCGGCAAGGCCAAGTCGCTCCGTTGCCGGCTGATGAGCTACTTTCGCGACTGCCGCGATCCGAAGGCCGGCCGCATTTTGAAACACACGGGCACTCTCGTTTGGGAAACCGTGCCCGATGAATTTGGTGCTCTCGTCCGCGAACTCGAATTAATTCGCCGGCATCGTCCGCGTTTCAATGTGCTCGGCCAACCCGGTCGAGCGCGCTATTGTTACGTCTGCCTCGGACGCGGACCGGCTCCGTACGCCTACGTTTCTCGGGCTCCGACCGGCAAGAACGTTGCGGTCTATGGCCCACTGGCGAGTGCCGCCCGGGCTGGCGATGCCGTTCGTCGGCTGAACGACTGGTATCGCCTGCGCGATTGTTCGCAGCGCATCAAGATGCACTTCGCCGACCAGGAGGAGTTGTTCCCGCAAGAGCGTTCGCCGGGCTGCCTGCGTTTCGAGATTGCTACTTGCACTGGCCCCTGCGTCGGCAACTGCACGCGCGGAAGCTACGGGTCGCAAGTTCGATCCGCGAAGAAATTCCTGGATGGTGCCGACAATCGGCCACTGGTCGATTTGAAAAAGCAAATGACACAAGCCGCCGACGCGATGGAATACGAACGAGCGGCCGGCCTACGCGATCGCCTGGCCCATCTCGACTGGCTGTCGGAACGCTTGAACTGGCTGCGTCACGCACGAGACGAGAACACGTTCGTCTATCCACTGACCGGCCCGGACGAACGAACGGTGTGGTATCTCATCCATCGCGGCCGAGTGCGCGGATCGTGCTATCTGCCAAGTTGTGAGTCAACCTCGCGGAAAGCCACGAAACTGCTCGATGATGTATACGAAGAACTCGCCCCCGGCGTAACGCCGAACCAAGTCGATCACGTCCTCTTGGTTTCAGCGTGGTTCCGCAAGTACCCGGAACAGAAGGCGGGGTTGTTGATGCCGCATCAGGCGAAGGGGGTGGCGGGGGGCGGGTAGGTGTTCGAGGAAATGGGGGAAAGCATTCAGGTCTAGACCTGAATGCTTTGCTTTCTTGAAACACTCGATTGAATTGGCGTTAACGCGTTTGCCGCTACTTGAATCTGGTTCTCGACCAAGTCTTCGCCGAATACTCCTTCGTGAATAATCGGCACGTCTTCTGGTATCAAGTGTGCGACAGTTCGAAAGGCTTGAGCGGCAGTGAAGGAAATCGCTTCGTGGCCGCTGCGAGCGTTCACTTCACTAATGTGAACTTGCTGCAACCGGCTACCGAAGTGAATCAAGATATCGCGAGCAACTCCCATCGTCGGATCGATTTGTCGGGCGTGACCGATGTCATAGCAAAGCGTCGCGTTTGAAAAGCGACGAAACACGCGCTCCAACTCCACGACGGTGCGACCGATCGGCTTTCGCTTATCCATGTTCTCGATGCACAGTCGAGGTCCAAACTGCTGCCAAAGATCGTCGTTTTCCAAGACATCCGGATGAACAATGATCGGCCAAGACGACGGCACGGACCGTTGCAACGCCTGAGCGACTTGCTGTTCGGAAAGAACCTCGAATCGACTGGGAGCGTGAACGGCTACATGGACGAAGTCCGATAGATCGAGGCCCTCGATCGAATCCAGAAGTGGGAAAAGTTCGGAATCACGCAAAGCGGACAATTCGATTGCAGGCAGTCGATGCTTGCGGATGATGGCCAATCCACGCCGAAAGTCCGAGAGTGCAAGAGCCCCAGTCGAAAAGCCAATCGGCCGCATTAGAAGATCCCGTATTTCTTGATTAGGTAGGTGAGTTCGTTGTTGTCCTCAAAAAACAAACTAACCATTCCATCTTGGAAGTTATACCCCAGGTTCTTCAACTCTTTCAAGGTCGGGTGGTCCTCATCGGATTTTGGCTCCAAATCTTCCAGTGTTTTGCGTGTTTCCTCCTGATCGAGACGCTGTAGAAATTCGTCGTACGCGTCGAGCATGGCAATGCCGCGTTCCTTCGGCGAATACCGAATCAGCCCTTCGCCAATGACCTCCAGTGGAGAGCGAGAGAGTTCCTCTTGCAAGTATTTTGCCAAATCTCCGACTTCTTCCGATCTTTCCAGATCCGGCTTCACGTCTGAAAGCAGTCTCGGATCACATTGTAGGCATGTCAGCAGCCCAGCCGCAAATATCAGCTTACGCGAAAACCTCAGCTTAATGACTCGCAATGCCCATTTCTGGCCTGCCCTTTCCCGATTTTTGTACGCATAGTCAACGCACATCGTTCTCCAGAATCGATGCAGATCGTTCAAGAGAAAATGAGGGACTCCCATCCGAAATGTTCGGTAGTCGTTGTCGAGATACCGGCGAATGATTCCCGCAACAACCCGGTCATATGCTTCTGTTCGGCCGACCGGCTTTGATTCCAAGAGCATTAACATGCGCCGAGTCGAGTTCTGATTCGAATCGTCGTCGCCGCCAATTTGATGGATGAGGTTATGGCTGATGGTCAAACTTCCGAACATGCCTGACACACCAGGATCTAGGAAACCAGCTGAAGACGCCGACTTTCTAAACTTTTGAGCGGAGATTGCATGGAGATGGTCCGCTTCACCATCGACCAAGAGCGTCCAATCAAGATCGCTGCCCGAAGTCCATTCATTGCGAGCCAACGAACCAAACACCACAACACTTATGTCGCCAGAGTCGATGGCCCCTTCGCCCGTCTTTGGATCAAGCAAACCTCGAACCTGAGCGAGCTTGGCTTCCGTCGCGTCCTTGGCCGCGCGAATCGCCGTCCAGGTTTGGCCGAAATGCTTTTCGATTTCGTCCCAGGTCATGACATTTTCCTCTCGCAGACTGGCGATGTCCAATGCATCGTGGGAAACGTGCGACTACTTGGGGCGAAGGAATTTTATACTTTTGAGTGATATCGAGGAATCGCGACACAAAGGGGACGCTTCGGCAGCGAGACCGGCCCGGACGAACGAACGGTGTGGTATCTCATCCATCGCGGACGTGTACGTGGAGCCTGCTATTTGCCGAGTTGTACTGCCACTTCTCGAACCGCCTCGAAACTGCTCAACGCTGTGTATGAAGCACTCGCCCCCGGAGTAACGCCGAACCAAGTCGATCACGTCTTGCTGGTTTCAAGCTGGTTTCGCAAATATCCGGAACAAAAGGCGGGGCTATTGATGCCGCATCAGGTGAAGGGGGTGGCGGGGAGCGTGTAGAGAGTTGCGGGAGTTGAGAAAATCAAAATACCAGGGGACGCGGGAGTCAAGACGGAATGTCTTATCTCGTTGCGTCCCCTTTCTCTTATTGAACGTGTTTGAAACGAACTGCGTTCCCCTTTGCTTCCCAGAGGCCGCCCTTCTAGCCGGTCGCGGTCCGGATCAACAACTGGGGTGAGCCGGCGCGGCTATTATACGGCACAGAATTTGCACCGCTAATCTGGTTTGCCAAGTAAGAAGGGAGCCAGGTATGAAATCCTCGGATCAACAGTCCAATCTGTCTGCCGCTGAGCCCAGTCAGCCGGAACGCGGAGCCCCAGTCCAGCCGGGCGGGTATCACAGCCGCGGTGTGCCCGGCGAGGAAGGTGATGTGCGCAAACGTATGCGCGTTCTCAAGGTCGGCGACAGGAGCCAGCGGATCAACAAGTCGCGGCCTCTCAGCGGGGCGGCAGGTGCCGAACAGGCCTCCTCCGCGCACCTCGACAACGCGGTGAAAGAGGCCAAGTGGTCTGCTGGCGCTCGGCTCGCCGCCGGCGGGGACAAAGAGGCGGCTGCCGTATTTGTCATAGCCAAGAAAGGCGAAGACTTCCTGGACACACCCGTCTTCCATGCCGGAGAGTCGGGCGAAGAGGAGGCCGTCGCCGTTTTCACGAGCCGCCCACAGGCACAGCAATACCTCGATCATGCGGGGTGGGGCGAAACGGACGAGATCGGTGAACTATCGCCGAGCGATATGCTTCGGTGGCTGGTGGAAGCCGAACAGGACGGCATCCGCTACGCGGCCGTGAACCCCGACCGCGACCGGCATCTCGCGGGCGACCCGCAAGCGGTCCT
>Ga0105044_10013116_pt1 | contig 11259 bp, 10 predicted proteins | sample MAT01_FD_78092 | JGI IMG/M metagenome (GOLD analysis project Ga0105044, IMG submission 78092) | Freshwater microbial communities from Lake Fryxell liftoff mats and glacier meltwater in Antarctica - MAT-01 | ecosystem: Environmental > Aquatic > Freshwater > Ice > Liftoff microbial mat | place... | reverse complement strand
GCGGCCTTCAGATCAAACGTTGCACTTGAAACTTGAATCCAAGGAGTTCGTGCCGATGATGCGCCAGGATGCTTCCCAGGCCGTGTTGGCCCCTTCGGCGCACCAGGACCCGCGGTAGGAAAAGCCTATTCCGCCATCGAAATCGAACAGCGCCTCGGCCGCCGCGCCGTGGGCATACCAGGACCCTTCGGGATTGGTCTCGCGGCAGTAGACCGCCAGCGGAGCTGTTTCGATGATAAAGCGGGCGGCATCAAAGGTATGGATCGCCATGTCGAGCAATAGGACATGCGCCATCTGGTCGCGAAATCCGCCGAAATGAGCGCCAACAAAAAAATCGGCGTGCACTTGGGTCAACCTGCCCAACGCGCCCTGCACTAGCAGCGCCCGCACCCGCCGGATACCCGGCAGGAAACGGCGGTTCTGAACCACCGCATGAAGCCTGCCTGCGGCCTGCGCCGCCGCAATCATGGCGCGCGCATCTTCAAGGCTTGCGCCCATCGGCTTTTCGGACAGCACATGAGCACCTGCTGCCAGCGCGGTCAGGACCACAGCCCGCCGCGCATTCGGAATGACAAGGTCAAAAACCACTTCGGGCCGCAGGTCGGCCAACATTGCGGCCAAGTCAGACCCGGTCGCGGCATCGGGGGCAAATTCGGCCCCCCTCGCCGCCGCTGCCGCCGGATCAAGATCGACAAGACCTGCGATCCGCACGGCTCGGGTCAATTCCGGAGTAGCGGCGATCGCCTGCAGCCAGCCTTTTGACATTGCACCGCAGCCGACCATTACAGCGTTCAGCAAGCAATCCCCCTGATCCCGCCCGGCGACGTCTGCTTGTTCATATCTGAACCGCCGTCGCGCATAGTTGATGCAAGGCTCGCCAGCGAGGCAACCCAGAATATATGGGTGCGTCCGACACTGTCAAACTCAATTGGCCACTTGGGACGCCCGCAGGCGTCCGACTGGGTGGTCGCAACAGTGCCGATGTCGACATGATGGCGGCCGCTTGGCCTGTGGACCCTGCCCAGGGGACAGGCTTTGACGGCACCCTTGCAGTGGGACCGGCGCGATGACGCGATGACAGCGGCAGTGTCTTGGCCAGCAGGCAAACTGCCGCGCCCGAGATTGCCTGCCGCAGGCATGCGACACAGACGTCGACCCGTCAGGCGCCCGTACTTGCGGTTTCTTGCAGGGCGATGCCTGACAGATCGATGCTGTTGCAGGCAAATCGCATCAGCTCGGTATACCCAATCAGAAACCATCTGGCCTGCACAGGAAACTGACCCTGACCGCACCTGTCAGGCCGGGCCAAAGCGGCGCCAACCCTATCTGATATTGTCGGACACCGTGTTGATCCTTCTTGCGCCGTTGACATCCGTCAATTTTATTTTTCATAAAGACGGGATCGCCAACCAAAAACCAATCTGAGCGGAAATCGCGGGATCGCGATCAACACAAACAAAAAGGGGGGAGACAATGATGATACCCGGGGATCATGACAAACTGCCGTGCGCACTGACTTTGGTCGCGGAGGTCCCGATGACGCGGCGGCAACTTATGGTTGGTGCATCGGCGCTGGGTCTGGTCGGCGTCAGCATGGTGCCGGGAAAAGGCCTTGCGCAGTCTGCAATCGATCCGGCGACCATTCCCGGCCCCGCTTGGGCCGGTGGGACGATGGGGGGGCGCGCGATCAACGTCTGGGGCGACACCAGCGTCGATTTCGATCCTTTGTTGGCCTATGGCCGGGCAGACTATTATAACCTGTCGAATTTCTTTCGCGGTCTTACATTCCTGTCGGTCGGGGCCGAACCCCAGCTCGACCTGGCGGAAACGCTGGATATTTCCGCCGACGGATTGGTCTACACCTTTACCCTGCGCGACGGCATCATGTTTCATCACGGTCGCAAAGCTGTCGCCGAGGATTTCCGCTGGTCGATCGAGCGCGCGGTATCGCCCGAAAAGGCGTCCTGGGTGCAGGGTTTTATGACCTCTGTCGCCGGATATGACGCTTTTTTGACGGGCGAGGCGCCGGGGCTTGTCGGCCTTGCCGCCCCCGATGACCGGACTTTCGTGATCACACTGGCCAAACCAGACGCGCGCCTGCTCAGCATACTGGGCATTCCGCCCTTTTACGTCCTTCCGCGTGATGAAGTGGAACGATTGGGCGATGAGTTTCTGACCCACCCTGTCGGAACTGGCCCCTACAGGTTTCTGTCCTATGACAGCGCCAATAGCCAGATGATTGCGGCGCGTTATGAAGACTACATCTATCGCGACTATTTGCCCTATCTTGACGAGATCGAATTGCGGTGGAACGTGACCGCAGATATCCAGTATCTGCAGGTCATACGTGAGGATGCCGATCTGTCGATGGGCGTCCCGTCTTCTGTTGTCCCCGATATTCTGGCCGATCCGGCACTTGCCGAACGATTCACTGCGCAGAATTCGCTGGATGTCAATTGGTGGCCCTTGAACGTGACCAGGGCGCCATTCAACGATATCCGGGTCCGGCAGGCAGTGAACCTTGCCTTTGACCGCGCACGTTCCGCGATTTTCGGCATGAATCCCACCGGGCATCTTTTCCCGCCAAGCCTGCTCGGGTTTTCCGACACGGCGCCGGTCTATCTGCATGATCCGGACAGGGCCCGCGCGCTTTTGGCCGAGGCAGGGGTCAGTGATCTTGAATTGCGGATCGGTATTTTCGGCGCGACCTCGGGGCAAAACGTGCGGATCGCGCAATTGATAGCACAGGACCTTGAAGCTGTCGGTATCAGGTCAGTTCTCGAACAGCGCCAGGAAAGCGCCTACGACGTCGGGTCGATGTTAAGCGAAGAGTACGACATGTGGAACATGGGCTGGGGCATGGGTCTTCCCGATCCGTCAGAGCTTGCCGCAAGTCTGTTCGGCACCGGGGGTGCCGCCAATTTTGGCGGCTATTCCAACCCGGCCATTGATGCCAAGGCGCTGGAGGCCATCGGGATGACAGACCGGGCAGCACGTGCGCAGGCCTATTCCGAAATCGAGGCTGAACTTCTGACAGAAGCGCCATTCCTGTTTCTGGGTGTCGCGCAACTTAACAGTTTGCGGAGTTCGCGTTTGCAGAATTTTACCTACGACTCGGCGCTTTGGACATATTGGGACCGCTACTGGGTGGTGGACGCATAATGTGATCTGGCATGGAAGCACGAGCAGCGCCGGAGTGCCGCGGCTGTTTCGTCCTGACATCATGGTCGGGTGCGTCATCGTTGGCGCATTCGCACTGTGCGCCGTCGCACCCGGTCTGTTGGCGCCCCATGACCCGTTGCAATCCCTGCCCGATGGCCTGACGGCGGCGGGCGCGCCGCGCCCGCCCGGGGACGGCGGGTTCATTCTGGGGACCGATGCACTGGGTCGTGACCTTCTTTCTCGGGTCATCTACGGCGCACGGGTTGCGGTCCTGATGGCGGTCGTGCCCAACCTGATTGCGCTGATGGTGGCAACGCTGATCGCACTGACGGCAGGATATGGGCGCGGATGGTTGGAAGCGGTTCTGATGCGGATGACCGAATCCTTTCTGGTCTTGCCGCTTTTTCTGATCGCCATGGCGGTGATTGCCACCTTCGGTTCCTCGACCACAACCGTTGTCCTGACCCTCGCCTTCGTCACCTGGAGCTATCCGGCCCGAGTTTTGCATGGCGAAGTGCGCAGACTTGCAACCTCGCTTCATGTCGAGGCAGCGCGGTCACTCGGGGCTGGTGTCATGCGTATCACTTTGCGCCATATCTTGCCCCACTTGACGCCGCTTCTGGTCGTCTATTTCACAATGAATGCCGCCTATATGGTCATGTTGGAGGCCGGCCTTGCCTTTCTTGGCTTTGGCGTGCAGCCGCCGACGCCGTCGTGGGGGCTGATGCTTGCCGACGCCCGGGATCAGTTTTTCCGTCCCTGGCTTATCATCGTGCCTGGAGTGTCACTTGCGCTTTTGTGCATCGGATTTTCGCTGTTTGGCAACGCAGCCGAACAAAACTCTCCGTTCCACGGACGGCGGGTGATGCTGTGATTGCGCTGACCGTGCGACAAAGCGCAGCCCCGATCGTCAGGCGCATCGGGGCGATGCTGCTGACACTTTGGTTCGTGCTGACGCTGACCTTTGTCTTGACGTTTGCGATTCCGACCGATCCGGCACGGGCGGTGGCCGGGCCCAAAGCGACGCAGGAACAACTGGAAACCATCCGATTGTCGCTGCGCCTCGACGAACCCATGGCGGTGCAATACGTCCGTTACCTGGCGAGTGCCGCTGTCCTGGACCTTGGCTATTCCCATTCCCAAAGAAGGCCGGTCAGCGACATCCTCCTTGAACGGCTGCCCTACACGGCATTGCTGGCGGTTTCGGCGATCATGTTTCAGCTGATTGTTGGCGGTGCGCTTGGCCTGTGGGCTGCGGTGCGCAGCGGCGGGCTGTTCGACAAGGTGGTCTTTGTGGGTGCGCTTGTGGTGGTGGCCTTGCCGCAGTTCTGGGTGGGGCTGGTGCTGCTGTTCGTGTTTGGATTCAAACTGGGGTGGTTTCCGTTGGGCGGTGCGTCCCTACCCGAGGGACTTGTGCTGCCCGCGCTGACGCTGGGACTGGCCGGTGTGGCCTGGACGTCGCGGATCGTGCGCGCCACAGCATCCGAGGCGCTGGCCAGCAATATCGTGCTGGGGCTGCGTGGGCGCGGAATTGCGCCGCGACGGATCGTTCTGAAACACGTGGTCCGCTTGGCTGCGGGTCCGATCCTCAGTGTTCTGGCGCTCGACCTTGGCCTGCTGCTTGGCGGCGCGGTGCTGGTCGAGGCGGTGTTTGGCTGGCCAGGGATGGGTAATACGGCCTTTCAGGCCCTTCAGCAAAAAGACCTGCCACTTATCATGGGATCAGTGATCGTCGGTTCGATCTTTGTGCTGGTCATCAATGCCCTGCTCGACACAGCGCGGGTCTATCTGGATCCGAGAACGCGATGACAAAGCCTGATACTTTGGGCGTTCAGTCGGTTGCCCCGATCCTTGTCGTCGAAGGTCTTCGCACCTTTCTGACTCCTGATCGCGGAGGCGTGACGATTCCGCTGGTCGAGCGTTTTGATCTGTCGGTCGATCCGGGGGAACGCTGGGCGATCGTGGGGGAATCCGGTTCGGGGAAAAGCATCGCCGCGCGGTCGATCATGTGTCTTGTCGATCCGCCTCTCAGCAGCACGGCCGACAGGATCGAGATTGGCGGACTTGATCTGACGGACGCATCGCGCGCAGCCTGGCGCAATGTCAGGGGACAGCGGATCGCGATGATCCTGCAGGACCCATTGACCGCGCTGTCGCCGGTCTTTACGGTCGGCAACCAACTTGTCGAAACGATCCGGCGCAGACCCGTATCGGTGCACGACGCCCGGGACCGCAGTCTTGACCTTTTGCGGCAGGTTGGCATTCCAGACCCGGCCTTGCGCCTGAACGCCTATCCGCACGAATTGTCCGGGGGAATGCGGCAACGCATCGCAATCGCGCTCGCTCTGGCCTGCGAACCGCAGGTCCTGATTGCCGATGAACCGACTACGGCACTTGATGTCACAGTTCAGGCGCAAATTCTTGAACTTCTTGTAACCCTGTCGGAAAAGACTGGCACCGCAGTGGTCATGATCACGCATGACATCGGGATTCTGCCTGAATTCGCCCACAAGGTCGCGGTGATGTATGGCGGCAGATTGGTGGAAACGGGCACTGTTAGTCAGGTCCTGAACACTCCCCTGCATCCCTATACGCAGGCGCTGCTAAGGGCGCGACCTGGACGGTCGTCATCTGCAGAACGCCGACGCCTGCCGGTTATCGGCGGCGCACCGCCGGACCTGTTTCGCATGCAGCGCGGCTGTCCTTTTGCGCCGCGCTGCGAAGCGGCTCTGTCGACTTGTAGCGAAATCAAACCGGAGAGGGCCATGATTGATGGTCGCCGTGTCGCATGCCATCTGGTGACGTCGTCAATGGGAACAGCGGGTTGAAACTGCTGGAACTTCAAGGTGTCCGTGTCGGTTTTGGGGTGCCTCCACGCCGGGTGCAAGCTGTGCGCGCAGTTGATCTTGACGTTGAAGCAGGGGAAACCCTTGCCCTGGTCGGTGAATCCGGTTCCGGCAAATCAACGCTGGCGCGGATTGCGATGCGGCTGCTGGTTCCCGATGACGGCACCGTGACCTATGCTGGCACCGACGTCACGCGGATTGCGGGCCGACCGCTCCGGGATATCCGGCGGCATGCGCAGATGGTGTTTCAGGACCCACTGTCGTCACTCGACGCCCGCATGACTGTTCGGCAGGCGGTTGAAGAACCGCTGATCATTCATCGCATCGGTCACCGCACCGAACGCCGGCTGATGGCCGAAGACCTGTTGCGCAAGGTTGGCATCTCTGCCGAATATGACACCAAATACCCCGCTGCGCTATCCGGCGGCCAGCTTCAGCGCGTGGCCATCGCCCGGGCTTTGGTCTTGTCACCAGCGCTGCTTGTCTGTGACGAACCGGTTTCGGCGCTTGACCTTTCCGTGCAGGCCCAGGTTCTGAACCTGTTGATGGACATGCAGGAAGAACGGCAATTGGGGCTTTTGTTCATTACCCACGATCTTTCGGTGGTCAGCGAAATCGCCGACCAGATCGCGGTGATGTACCTAGGCCGTATCGTCGAGATCGGAACCCGTCGGCAGGTGCTGGGTCACCCAAGGCACCCCTACACTGTCGCGTTGCTGTCATCGGCCAGCGGCGGCTGGAAGACCTCAACGGATAGGGTTGTCCTGGACGGCGACCCGCCTTCGGCGATCAACCCACCATCAGGCTGCAGTTTCCGTGAAAGGTGCTGGAAAGCGACCGAGATCTGTTCCAGGATCGAACCAATAGTGACCGGCGGAAATGCCGATCATTCTGGCGTGGCCTGTCATCACCCATTTTGAAAGCCGTCACCCAAAGGTGTGCCGGTCTACAGTTCACCTGGGGGCACCTATCTGACACTATCGGACGACGAGGTGTAAGCCAAGGCCTGCAATGCCAGGCAACAGTAACACTGACCCGAGATTCGCATTTTCCGGCACAGCGAAAGGGAGAAAGCACGATGTTTGAAGGCGACAGATTTCGTAAAAGCCAGGAATACGGTGGCTGGACATGGACAACCGTGGCACAACGCTATCCCGGAACCGGGACCGACATGCACTGGTGGACGGTTGCCCAAGACGGCAGCATTTTTTTCGTGGACGACGATGGCTATAACTTCGGCAGGAAATGGAACTTTGCGCACCTGTTGCGGTCCACGGGGATACCGCCAAATTTCACGCTTGAGGAAGTAACCGACTTTCCCGAAATCATTCGGGCAGCGGACCCGGAGGTCAATGCCCCAGAGCCCAAGGGCATGAAATGCCGGCGCTATGTCGACGGGGCCCTGTGCGTCGATGACCGTCTGTATGTTGCGGTCTACGATTATGACGATTACGTCCCCGGTCTCGACGATATCTTCAACATGGTGAACATGGTGTCGCCGCACGGAGGCGTCGTCCGCCTGATCCATTCGGACGACCAGGGCAAGACCTTTCAGAACGTCCCGGGCCCAGAGGTGGGACCGGAGGATTACTTCCTCGGACCCCGCTTCGCCGGGCTGGCGTTCATCGGCTTCGGGCCCGGCTACACCGGCCTGCCGGCTGATCTTGATGGCTATGTCTACGGCATCTCGAATGACATCAACTATGCGACCGGTGACCATATCTTTCTGGCGCGCGCCCCGCGCGACCGGGTTCTCGACCGCTCGGCCTGGGAGTTCTGGAACGGGGCTGGCGAAGGGACGTTCGCGCAGCCCCAGACCTGGACGAGCAAGGAAGACGCAACGCGGCCCATCCTGCGCGATCCGGGCCGGATCGGGCACCCGACGATGTCCTACATCGCGGCCACCGACCGCTTCCTGCTGACCTACAGCACCGACAGGACGCCGCGCACCTTCAACACCGACCCCGCCGAATGGCGGCGCTCGTGGCTCAAGCAGACGGAACTGCTCGTCCTCGAGGCGCCGCGCCCCTGGGGGCCCTGGCGCCTGGTGCATCACGATCCGCGCTGGGAGACCCCGCACACCGCCTACCTGCCGCAAGTGCCGACGCCGTGGCTGGATGCCGATGGTCTGGGCGGCTGGATGGTGTTTTCGGGCGACTGGAACGGCGACCATGGGCCCGATTCCTACTACGGCTTCATGACGCGCCACTTCCGGTTCAAGCAGCTTGAAAAAACCTGATCTTCTGGCTGTCACGGGCAGGCGACGGCAACCCGTTGCCTGCCGGATACCTGCGCGGACAGGTACAGAGCCACGCGCCTGTCGCCGGGTCCTATCAATGCGCGCGCAATCAGATCGGGAAAACATGGCTTTCGGTTCGGATTATTCGTGCCTTTGGTTCGCGCCGTGAAAGAATCCGACCTCCATCCGGTGCAGATAGACTTGACCGGGATAGAGGATGGTCGACGGAAAATGGGCAAACTCCGGCGCACAAGGGAACCCTTGGGTTTCCAACGCGATGCCTCCGGCCTGGACGAAAGGCAGCCCGTCTTTTGCGGTCAGAGTGGCCCCAAGATCGCCACCAGAATAGACCTGTAAAGCGGGCGCATCGGTGCGCAAGTTGAAACCCAACCCGGTGTCAGGGCACAACAGCTGCGCGGCCAGGCGCAGGCCGTTCGGGTCAACGGCACCCAGCACCAGCGTATGGTCATACCCGACGCCGGAAGTCCGGTCTGCATTGGGTCGCAAAGATACAGAGTCAAAATCCTGACCGATGCGTCTGCTCGCACGAAAATCACAACCTGTGCCGTGCACGGACAGCACTTCGCCTGTCGGCAAAAGGTCTGCATCAGTGGCCAACCGAAACGCGGCCGGGCTGGTCAGCCGATGGTCCAGCACAGTTCCTGATCCGGCAAGGTTCCAATAGCCATGATGGGCAAGATTGCACAGCGTCGGCGCGTCAGTTTCGGCCCGCATCGTGATGGCAAGCCGGGCATCCCGACCAATCCCATAGCGCACCACGACCGACAATGTTCCGGGATAGCCCATGTCGCCTGCGGGCGAGATATGGCGCAAGACAATGGCCCCGTCCTCGACCGCTCCGGCCCATATCTGCCTGTCGAAACCGCGCGGACCGCCGTGCAGGTGGTGCGCGCCTTCGTTGCAGGGCAACTTGTGAACATGCCCGGCAATCGTCACCACCCCTTGCCGGATCCGGTTGGCAAAGCGCCCCACGATGGCGCCGACATAGGCGTCCGATGCGACGTAGTCGGCCAGATTGCCATGGCCAAGGACCACGTCCCGCAGCGCCCCCGCATGGTCCGGCACAATTACCGACTGCAACGTCGCGCCATATTCGGCCACGCAGATCGACATGGGGCCAAGGTCAGTGTCGCGCGACAGCGACCACAATCGCACGTCCTGCCCCTCGACCAAGCCCCAGGGGTCCGAACGCACGGCGATCGTCACACCCACCCCCCGTCAACAGTGAATTCCTGCGCGGTGCACATCCGCGACTGGTCAGATGCCAGCCACAGGACCACGGCGGCGATATCCTCTTCGACCAGGCGTCCCGGCAGGCACTGTGCTGCGTCGATCTGCGCCTCTGCCGCCGCATCGACCCACAGGCTGCGCTGCCGGTCTGTCATCACCCATCCGGGCAACACCGTGTTGACGCGCGTGCCCTGGCCCCCGAATTCGCGTGCCAACGCACGGGTCAGACCGGTGATCGCAGCCTTGCAGGCAACGTACAGCGGGGCCGACCCGTCCGCCATCTTCCACGCGATAGAGCCCAGGTTGACAATGCTGCCACCGCCAGCCGCCGCCATCTGGGCCTGCACGGATTGTGCGGCAAAGACATAATGTTTCAGGTTGAGAGAAATCCGTTCGTCAAAATACGCTGGCGTTATCGCAGCAGTGCTGTGCCGGTCATCGTTGCCCGCATTGTTGACCAGCACACGGATCGGACCAAGCTGCCGAGTCACCTGGTCCAATGCGTGCTGCAGCGCGGCGATATCGGTCAGATCGCATGGCAGGAACGCGACCTCGGCCGGGGCGCAGTCCGCCAATGTGTCCGCGGCCCCGGCATGGTCTCGGTCAAGAAAAGCCACACGGGCGCCTTGGGCCGCAAAGGCCGTCACAATTCCCCGACCGATCCCGGATGAACCGCCGCTGACGACGACGACCGCATCCTTGAGGCTCTCATATCGCACGGTCCGTGCAAGCAACGTCATATCCTCTTTGTCCTTCTGGGCGTTGGCAGCATGCCGTGCATCGGGGTCGACGCCTGACCCCGCCAACCGCTGCGGCACATGAATAGTCCGCCAGCGTCCGGGGCCGCCGCAATTTCGCTGCTGGACAGGCCCATGGCCGCTGTGGTTATGAACAGCATGTCCAGATCGGGCCCGGCAAAGGCACAGGCGGTCACCTGCGTTGCGGGCACCGGCACCCGGGCCGAAACGGCACCGGTCTGGTCCAACCGCACGACGCAACCGCCACCCCACAGACACACCCACAGTCCGCCATCGGTGTCGCAGGCCATGCCATCGGGCCAGCCTTCTTGCGGCGCAAAGGTCCGAAACACGGATCCGCTGCCCAACTGGCCATCCGATTGCAAGCGATAGCGCAGGATTTGGCGGCCGGCTGTGTCACAGTGGAACAGCCAAAGCCGATCGGTTGAGAATGCCGGGCCATTCGACGCGATCAATCCGGTGATCGCCGCTGCGGGCCCATCGGTGCCAAGCAGGTAAAGAGCACCCACAGGCGTCGCAATCGCGTCGTCCATCGTGCCGAACCAAAGCCGCCCGACATGGTCGCAAGACCCGTCGTTGATTCGGTTGCCGATCTGGTCGGTGTCGACCTGGGCAATGCAGACACTCCGATTTGCATCCGGATCGAAAAGCACGATATGCCGTTCGATACCAAGGACCAGCTTGCCGGATTCGTGCAAGGCCACGAATCCCGGTCGGCCGGGCATGACCTGCGCATGGTGCCGGTCGTCTTGCAGATCGTATCGTTGCAGATGCCGTCCCTCGATGTCGATCCACCACAGGCAGCCGCGCGCGGCGTCCCACAGTGGCCCTTCACCCAGGATTGATCCGCGCCCGCCCAGACAGGTGACCTGCATCAGATAGACACCCCTAGAGTTCCAGTTTCGCGCGCACCTGCAACACTGGCGGTGTTACAACCGCTTTCGGGCGGCAGGACATGCGCTCGGCAAAAACCGCGATAGACGGTTTGGCGCATTTCAAAAGG
>Ga0105044_10013108_pt1 | contig 11262 bp, 9 predicted proteins | sample MAT01_FD_78092 | JGI IMG/M metagenome (GOLD analysis project Ga0105044, IMG submission 78092) | Freshwater microbial communities from Lake Fryxell liftoff mats and glacier meltwater in Antarctica - MAT-01 | ecosystem: Environmental > Aquatic > Freshwater > Ice > Liftoff microbial mat | place... | reverse complement strand
GGCGGCGGGGACGACCTCACCATCGGCGCGATCACCGGCATCGGTGCCGTCGGCGGGATCGACGTCGGGCATGACCATCGCCGCGACCTCGAGGAACGCCTTCTCGGCCTCGGCGCACTCGCGCCGGGCGAAGTCCAAGACGGTGGGATCGACGGCGGGGGCGGCGGGTTCGCTCGCCCGGGCTCGGAGGTCGGCGATCGAGTCCGCGCCGAGGCGCTCGAGCAGGAGGTCGAGCTCACCCCGGCTGCGTTCGAGCCTTCCCCGGGCCGAACCGCCGCCGAAGCGCCCCGACGCCTTCGCGGTGGCACGGTCGACGTCGGTCTGGAGCCGCTCGGCCTCGGCGAGCGGCGCCGGGTCGAACGCCACCGCCACCGGGGCGTCGCTGCGCTGCTGCTCGAGCGTGGCCAGGTGGGCGCGGGCGTTGGCGAGGCGCAGGAGCCCGAGCGCGATCTCCCGCTCGTGCCAGGAGGGCCGGGAAGGGGTACCCACGTTGTCGTCAACCATCGATCACTACCGTTCCCGTACGCCGGTGAGAGCCCCAACGGAGCCAGCGCGATGCCGGTCCCGGAGCCCGACGGCCCCGGGATTGACAGCGTAAACCAAAAGGACGTGGATTTCTGCACCAACCACGTTCACGGCGGGCCCGTCCGCAGCACCAGGGCCCGGCGGCGCAGGAGGGCGACGGCGAGCACCCGACCGGTGGCCGTGAGCCGGAGCTGGGGTGCGGCGGCGCGACCGCGGCGACGGACCAGGCCGAGCGCGTCCGCGAGCACGACGACCTCGTCGATCACGAAGGCCAGGGTCGTCCCCGAGACGGGGGCTCCGGTCGGGCCGTGCTGCCAGCCGGTCTCGGTGAGGGCGACCGCGATCTCGGCCCGCAGGTCACGCACGGCGACCAGCGCGTCCTGCAGGAGCACGGCCCAGACCAGCTCGGCGACCGCGGCCTCGAAGTCGTCGCGCTCGCCCAGGACGACCGCGATCGCGGACCAGAGCTGACGGGGATCGCCCCGCAGGAGGTCCCCGCGCCGCGTCAGGGTGACCTGGCGGCCGGCGCGGCGCACGAGCTTGAGCCGGCGCACGAGGTGCCACACCGCGAGCAGCGCAGGGACCTCGGCGTCACGCTGTGGCCGGGAGGCGGGGTCGGCCCACCAGCCCGGGTGGTGCTCGACCGCGTCCTGCACCAGTCCCCGGGGCAGGTTGCCCCGCTGGGTGAGCGAGAGGGCCCCCTGGGCCTCGACCTGGTCGAGCACCCAACGAACCGGCGCCACCGTCCGAGCGGCGGTGCGCGGCGGGTCGACCGGTTGCAGCAGCGCGTTGACCAACGGAGCGACGAGCTGGCGCCGGGCGCGCGCCGACGCGCGGTCGGTGGGACCGTCCACCCAGGCCATCAGGCGAGCCGACGTCGCCGCCTGGAGCAGGCTCTCCCCCAGCATCTCGGGCCGGGGCCGGCGGAGGTGCTCGGCGGCGATGTCGTGCTGCGCGTCCCGCCACCCGGGCGAGCCCGGCGCCAGGGTGCCCGCCCCGACGGCGAGCTCGAGCGCCATCGCGGTCGACCAGAAGGCGTGGTGCTCGTCGGCACCCATGCTCGAACCCCACACCCACCCGTCGAGCGGACCGCCGAGCTGCGGTGGCTCGACCCCCGACCGCTCCATCGCCAGCCGGAACGCCCGGAACCCGGTGTCGGGATCGTCGGCCCAGCCCGCCAGCACGTCCGCCGTGGTGTCGCCGCGGCACAACGCCGCGTACCGCTCGTAGCCGGCGAGGTCGAGGAAGCGGGCGAGCGCCATGACGATCTCCCGGCGCACCGTCGGCTCGACCAGCCACTTGAAGGGGAGCTCGTACCAGCAGAACTGCTGGAGCGCGAGCTGGCTGAGCCCTTGCATCCCGTCGTCACCGACCAGCCAGTCGAGCGCCACCCGAGCGTCGTGCGCCGCGACGGCGTCGACCACCGAGAGGCGGGCCAGCGCGTCGACGATCTCGGCATCACCCGACGGTTCCCGCTCCACCCCGACAGTGTGGCAAACACCCGCGAGGGACGCGGGCACCGGCCGAACGCCGCCGGGACGGGGCGCCGCCGCCCGTACGCTGCGTGGGTCCCGCCCACCCGACGCCCAGGACGCCGTGACCGCCCACCCCGACCCCCTCGCCCTCGAACCACCCGTGCCCACGGGAAACCGGGCGTTCGATGCGGTGCGGACACGGCCGGTCGCGCTCGTCTGGTTCGGGACGGTCGTGTTCAGCTGCGGCCCGGTGATGATCGCCGCGGCCACCGTCCCCGGCGCGGTCTTCTCGTTCTGGCGGCTCTGGATCGGCTCGGTCCTCATGGTGCTGCTCGCCGCGGGAGAGCGGCGGCGGACGGGGACCCAGCTCACCGCCACCGGTCTGCGGTGGATGGTCCTCGCCGGCACCGCCTTCGGGTTGCACCAGCTCCTGTTCATGATCGCCATCCGGGCCACCACGGTGGTCGACGTCACCCTCATGAACACGCTGGCGCCGGTGGTGGTCGCGGTGCTCGCCGTCCCGCTGTTCCGGGAGCGCCCGGGGGTCCCGTTCCGCCTGTGGTCGCTCGTGGCCATCGTCGGCGGCGTGGTCGTCGCCGTCGCCGGCTCCGCTGGCCCCCAGGGCCAACCCCTCGGCATGGTGCTCGCGGCGGGCAACGTCGTCTTCTACTCGCTGTTCTTCGTGTGGTCGAAGCAAGCTCGCTCCGCCATCGACACCATGCCCTTCCTGGCCGGGGTCACCGTGGTCGCCGCCATCGTGGTGAGCTTCTTCGTGATCGTCAGCGGCGCACCGCTGACCGACATCGCGGTGCACGACCTCCTGCTCTGCGCCGGCGTCGCCATCCTTCCCGGGTTCGTCGGCCACTTCTCGGTCACCTGGTCGCTCCGGTGGGTGCCCGCCAACATCCCGCCGGTCATCATGTTGTCGATCCCGGTCATCGCCGGGTTCCTCGCATGGGTGCTGCTCGACCAGGGCATCACGCCCGTCAAGGTCGCCGGCGGGCTCCTCACCCTCGCCGGCGTCGCCGGGGCCGTGCGGGCGGCCGGAGGCGACACGCTCGCGGCGGAGGCGCTCGATCTGGCCGAGGAGACCTGAGCCCCCAGATCTGGCGCGGCCGGATGCACCAAACGGGCCGGCGTCGATCCCGGCCCGTCCCGCCCCGGAGGCGAGATCCGACGTCGGACGGCTCCGTCGTTGCGGCGGAGCCGTCCGGGCGCCGGTGAGCATGCGCCGGGGGAGGCTGGAGGGGCCTCGAACCCCGGCTGTGCATCCAACCTAGCGAGCGGATCCGGCGGTTCCGCTCCTTCTGCGTGTCAATGTCGTGACCGCCCATCGCGGGGGCCGCCGCCGGCTCGGCGCGCCCCCGTGCCCCCTGTAGCGCGCGACGTGGCCCGGCACCTGCGATCGATCAGGGGTCACCCAACGCGGCCACCCGGCGACGGAGCTCGGCCATGTCCTGGTCGAGGGCGCTCAGGGCCGCGAAGGGATCGACCCGCCCGGGTTCCAGACCCGCCGGCTCGGCGTCGTCCGAGCCGCCATCGGGGTCGTCGTCGCGGTCGTCGTCGTCATCGTCATCGTCATCGGCGCGCACCGGACCGGGCGGGCTCGGAACCGCCATGGCGAGCGGCGCCGCCGCGGCGAGGGGCTCGACGCGCGGGGGCGGGTCGACGAGGTCGGCAGCGGGCTCAGCCGCCGCGACGGTGACCGGCGCGGGCTCGGCCGGCGGACCGACTGCGGTGCCCAGGATGCGCACACCGCTGCCGGCCCGGACCGTGGGCACGGCGGTGGCCGGGTCGACGGGCTTGGGGGCGGGCAGCGGGGTCGCGTCGGCCGGGATCAGGGCGTCGAACTCGTGGGTGGTCGTGATGATGAGGCCGCCGTCGGTCGAGCCCCAGGGCATCCGGTCGGCCTTCGCCGGTTCGGCGCTGAAGATGTCGGGACCCGTGCGCGATCGTCGCTGCGAGCGGCGCAGCACGAGGACGACCAGGAGCAGCACCACGAGGCCGATGCCGGCGCCGATCAGCAGCGGCAGCCGTGACTCGACGGAGGCGGTGTCGTCGGCGGCCGCGGCGGTCGTCGCCACGGTGGTGGTGACCTCGGGGATGGCGCTGAGCGGCGCGAGGTCGAGCCAGGCGTTGGTGCCCAGCACGCCCTCGGCGGTGATGAGCCGGCCGTCGTCGAGGGCCACCTCACGACCGACCCCGAGGCCGATGCGCGTCGCGTCGTCGGTGAGGCCGAGCGCCGCCATGATCGCGGGACGGTCGAGCACCAGCGACCCGGCCGCGCCGGCCTCGGGCGCAGCGATCAGCCACGACCGGTCGCCGGACCGGTCGATCGGGACCGGCGAGAACCCGTCGAAGAGCCCGATCTCCCCGGTGGACCGGTCCAGGCGGACGAAGTGGGTGATCACCGCGCCGTCGTCGTAGTCGGGCGCCACGCGAATGATGTCGACCGCAGCGGTGACCGGCCGACCGAGCAGCTCGGAGGGCGGCGCCTCGGGGTAGGTCACGGCGATGCGGTCGCCCACCGACACGAGGACGCCACCGGTGGGGAGCTCCGCCACGACCGCCCGGTCGATGCCGTCGGGACCGAACGGCCGACCGAAGATCGACGACGGGAGCGTCCCGGCATCGGCGGTGCCGAAGAGGGCGTCGCGGGAGAAGAAGGGTGTGGTGTGGGTCGGCTCGTCATTGCCGTTCTCGTTGATCTCGGCCCAGACCGCGCCCCCCGACGGCGCTTCGGCGATCGGCACCGTGATGACCATGAGCCCGTTCTCGAACCGGACCGGGGTGACGCCGAGATCGGTCCAGGTTCCCGCCTCGAAGCGCTCGACGCTGCCGTAGGGCTGCGCATCGGGCCCGTTGGAGATCAGCCAGGACCGCAGGCGCGTCCCCGACGGGTCGCCGATGACCACACCCACCTGGTACTGGGTGCGGGAGAAGGTGAACGGCTCCCGGAACTGGACCACCACGTCGGGTTGGTCGGGCTCGGCGCCGTCGGTGACGTAGAGGTCGGTGATGGCCGTATCGGGGTCGCCGACGACCGGCGGCACCGGGGCGACGAGCGCGACCGGGAACGGCGAGTCGACCGGTGCGGGCGGCGGGACGGTGGTCGCCGGTTCGTCGGTGAGCTCCGCCGCGGCTTCGGCGGTGCTGGTGGACGACTCGTTCGTCACCGAGGTGGTGGAGGAACCCCCGATGATCGTGGTGGTCGAGGAGGCACCGGGCTCGACCTGGCCCACGGCGGGGGCCGCCAGGGCGGCGCCCACCAGGCCGACCGCGACGACCACCGCCGCGGCGGCGCGGGTCGATCGGCGTGAGCGAGAGGACATCTCCTCAGGGTGGCCGCTCGGGTGGTGCCATACAAGGACCCCCCCCGACCGGCTCCTCGCCGCCTGGATGCGGACCCCCTGATCGCGGCCGCCTACGGTGACCGCCGTGAACCTGCGACGGCTGGCGCTGATCGGCGGCGCGACCGCCGGGGCGGTCGCTGCGGCCACCACGATCGCCCGACGCCGGCGACCCAGCCCCGGACCCGTGAGCCACCACAGCTCGACGGCCCGCAACGCCCGGCTCGCCGCCGTGGGCGCACGCGCCGGCGGCGGCTTCGCGGTGCACCAGGCGCGACGGGCGTTCGCATCGGCCGAGCGGCGCGGCACCCTCGACACCGAGTTCGAGATCCGCACCGCCGAGCAGGTCACCGAGGCGCTGGGACAGATGAAGGGCGCCATGATGAAGCTGGGCCAGATGCTCAGCTACCTCGATCAGGGGCTGCCCGAACACGTGCGCACCGCGCTGGCCGAGCTGCAGCAGGACGCCCCGCCGATGTCGGGCGAGCTCGCCGCGCAGGCGATCACCGACGAGCTCGGTGCGCCGCCGGATCGCCTCTTCGCCGAGTGGGATCCCGTGCCGATCGCGTCGGCCTCGATCGGCCAGGTCCACCGCGCCATGACCCACGACGGGCGCGCCGTGGCCGTCAAGGTCCAGTACCCCGGCGTCGACCGCGCCGTCAGCAGCGACCTCGACAGCCTCGGCCTCGTCTTCGCCGGCATGGGCCAGCTCTTCCCCGGGCTCGACCACAGGTCGCTCGTCGACGAGCTCCGCACCCGACTCGTCGAGGAGCTCGACTACGAGAAGGAAGCAGCCAACCAGCGCCTGTTCGCCGACCACTATCGCGACCACCCGTTCATCGAGGTCCCCGCGGTGCTGGACGAGCTCTCGACCGCCCGGGTCCTCACGACCGAGCTGGCCGAGGGCGTGTCGTGGTCGGAGATGCTCACGTGGAGCCAGGACGAGAAGAACCTCGCGGCCGAGACCCTCTACCGGTTCGCCTTCGGGTCCCTCTACCGGCTGCTGGCGTTCAACGGCGACCCCCACCCCGGCAACTACCTGTTCCGCCCGGGCGGTCAGGTGACGTTCCTCGACTTCGGCCTCGTGAAGCACTTCACGCCCGAGGAGCTGAGCGAGTTCGAGGAGATGATCCGGTGGATGGTCGCGGAGCCGGACCCGGCCCGCTTCCGCCGGACCATCGAGCGCATCGGTCTCCTCAAGCCGGACCAGCCGTTCAGCGACGAGCTGATCATGGACTACTTCGGTCACTTCTACGAGTTCCTGCTGGTCGATGGCGACTGCACGATCACCGCCGAGTACTCGTCGGAGACCGTGCGTCGGTTCTTCGACCAGCGTGGGCCCTACGGCGAGATCATGAAGACGGTGAACCTGCCGCCGTCGTTCGTCGTGATCAACCGCATCAACCTCGGCCTCTACGCCCTCTTCGGCGAGCTCAACGCCACGGGCAACTGGCGGCGCCTCGCCGAGGAGCTGTGGCCGTGGGAGGACGGGCCGCCCTCGACCCCGATGGGCACGGTCATCCGCGCCTGGGCGGTGGCCCACCACCGGTGACCGCAACCATCGCCGGTTCCCGGCGGGCGGTGCCCTAGGTTTCGCAGCGTTCCGGCGGGTTCACCGCCGGTGGAAACGGGGGAACCCATGCTGTCGATCTTGGCCTTCGCCGAGCCCACGACCACGACCACGACCGAGCTCTCCGGTACCGAGGCCGGCGTCGCCATCGGTGTCATCATCGCGGCCGTCGTCGTCGGCCTGATCTACCTCGCCTGGTACATCTGGCTGATCCTCGACATGAACAAGTACCCCGAGACCGCCTGGGTGCAGTCGGCCCAGAACAAGCAGCTCTGGACCATCCTCTGGTTCGTCGGGCTCTGCATCGGCGGAGGCCTGATCATCGGGCTCATCTACCAGCTGGCCATCCGACCCAAGGTGCGAACGGCGGCCGGCGTCGTCTGACGCCCGGATCGCCCGACGATGGGTGGTCATCGGGCACCCGGCGGGCGCTTGGCCCCACGCCGGGGGGCACCGGTAGCCTCCGGGGATGACGAGCCCGGGCGAGCAGGAGGAGTGGGTCCGCCGCGACGCCGCCGTGGTGTGGCACGGGTTCACCCAGATGGCCACCTACGCCGACAACGCCCCGATCATCGTGGAGCGGGCCGAGGGGCGTGAGCTGATCGACGTCGACGGCAACCGCTACCTCGACGCCATCTCGTCGCTCTGGGTCACCACGCTCGGCCATGGTGTGCCCGAACTCGACCAGGCGCTGCGCGACCAGATCGACCGGGTGGGCCACTCGACCATGCTGGGCCACGGCAACCGCGTGACCATCGAGCTGGCCGAGGCCCTGGCCCCGTTCGTGCCCGTCGACGATCCCCACTTCCTGTTCGCGTCCGACGGCGCCGCCGCGGTCGAGCAGGCCCTGAAGATGGCGTTCCAGTACTGGGCCAACCTCGAGCGGGCGGCAGGACGCGACCCGATGGCGTCGCCCCGTCGCTCCTACCTGGCCCTCGGCGGCGCCTACCACGGCGACACGATCGGCTCGATCTCACTCGGCGCCGGCGGGTTCGGCACCGACGTGTTCGACCCCCTGCGCTTCGGGGTGCACCGCACCCCCGGCTACGACGACCCGGCCTGGGCCGACGCCGCGATCGCCGCCCTCGGCCAGCACCACGCCGAGCTCGCCGCGTTCGTGCTCGAACCGCTGGTGCAGGGCGCAGCGGGCATCGAGGTGACCGACCCCGGGTCGGTGCGCCGGGTCGTGGAGGAAGCGAAGCGCCTCGGCGTCCTCGTGATCGTCGACGAGGTCGCCACCGGGTTCGGTCGCACGGGCACGCTGTTCGCCAGCGAGCAGTGCGGGATCCGTCCGGACCTGCTCACCATCGGCAAGGGCATCACCGGCGGGTACCTGCCGCTCGCCGCAACCGTCGCCAGTCAGCCGATCTTCGACGCCTTCCTCGGGCCGGACCTGAGCGCCTTCACCCTCTACCACGGGCACTCCTACAGCGGGAACGCCCTGGCCTGCGCGGTGGCGCTCGCTCACCTGCACCTCGTCACCGACCCCGGTGTCGGTGACAACGTCAACCAGCGGGCGACCGAGTTGGGCAAGCTGCTCGACGAACGGATCGCCCCGCTCGATGGCGTGGCGGCCGTCCGCCGACGGGGTTTGATGGCGGGGGTCGAGCTGGCCCCGCCCGTCGACGGTCTCCGGTGGGGACGCCGGGTCTGCGCGGCATCGGTGCGCCGTGGGGTTCTGCTCCGCCCGCTCGGCGACGTGGTGGTGCTCATGCCGATGCTCACCTCCACCGCCCCCGAGATCGAGCGCATCGCCGATACCCTCGCAGCAGCGATCACCGAGGTGGAAGGCGCCGACCGCGCCCTCGCCTCCACGACTCCACGAGAAGGCTGAGCCATGGAATGGTTGTTGGGCATCGCGCTCCTCGGGGTCGTCGCCATGGTGTGCGTCCTCGGCTTCCGCCGGCTCCGAGCGGTGAAGGACAAGGTGGACCGCGGCGATGCCCGGTGGGAGGACGACTGGGACCCGTTCACCTGAGCGACTGAGAGGCTGCCGGTGGACGCCTCCTCCGGAGTGGGACGGCGTCGAGGGTGTGGGGCATGATCGAGCAGTCATGGTCCTCCTCCCCTCCCCACCGGCTGCACGCCTCGCGACGCGAGCGAAGGGACCGGAGCGATGACCGCGTGGGCGGAGTGGTTCGATGCCGAGTGCCGGCTGGTGGACGAGGCCGGCCAGTGGCGGGCACCTCGCGACTTCGACGCCGCCGGGCCTGCCGGGTTGCTGACGATCGGCGCGAACCGCGCCCCGGTGGTCTCGTTCGCGTCCAACGACTACCTCGGCCTCAGCCAGCACCCCGACGTGAAGGCGGCGGCGCACGTTGCGATCGACCGCTGGGGAACCGGCGCCGGCGCCGCCCGCCTCATCGTGGGCACGCGACCGTCGCACGGCGAGCTCGAAGCCGCACTGGCCGCTTGGCGCGGGACCGACGCCGCGGTCCTGTTCCCCACCGGCTTCGCCGCCAACCTCGGGGTGCTCACGACCTTCGGCGGCGCCGGCACCACCATCTGCTCGGACGAACGCAACCACGCATCGATCATCGACGGCGCACGACTGGCCCGGGCCGACGTCTCGATCTACCGCCACGCCGACCCCGACGACCTCGACCGCGCCCTCACCCACGCCGCGGTCACCCGGCCCGGGGGACGGACCATCGTCGCCACCGACACGGTGTTCTCGATGGACGGCGACGTGGCACCGGTCGCCGCGCTGGTCGAGATCTGCCGGCACCACGGCTCGCTGCTGGTGCTCGACGAGGCCCATGCCGTGCTCGGGCCGGACCCGACGCCCGATGACGACGGTCTGCTCGACGGCGTGGACCTGATCCGGATCGGGACGCTGTCGAAGACGCTCGGATCCCTCGGCGGCTTCGCCGCCGGTACCCGTCGCGCCGTCGACCTGCTGGTCAACCGGGCCCGTTCCTACATCTTCACCACCGCCGGGACCCCGGCCGACACGGCGGCAGGGCTGGCGGCGCTGACCGTCGTCCGCTCCGCCGAGGGCGACGCCCTCCGCACCCATCTGCGCGGGCTCGTGGAGCGGCTCGCGCCGGGCCACCCCTCGCCCATCGTGCCCATCGTCATCGGCGGCGAGCGAGACGCCGTCGCCGCCGCCCAGGCCCTCCTCGACCACGGCCTGCTGGTGCCGGCCATCCGGCCACCAACGGTCGCGCCCGGTACGTCGCGGCTCCGGGTGGCGCTGTCGGCGGCCCACTCGATCAACCAGGTCGATCAGCTCGCGGTCGCGCTCGGGAGCCTCGGCGTGGCGCCACCCACGCTCGCGCCCCTCGACGGGGTGGGCCGGTGACCCGCGACCACGACCAACCATCGCTCCTCCGGGCCCGGCCGGCGCACCTGGTCGTCATCGTGGGCACCGGGACCGAGATCGGCAAGACCTGGGTGGCGGTCCGACTGCTCGGCATCGCCGGCGATCGCGGTCTGCGCGTCGCCGCCCGCAAGCCGGCGCAGTCCTTCGCCCCCGGCGATGACGACGCGGGATGCACCGACGCCCAACTGCTCGCGGCCGCGACGGGCGAGGATCCGACCGACGTGTGCCCGGCCCCGCACTGGTACCCGGTGCCCATGGCCCCGCCCATGGCGGCCGACGCGCTCGACCGGCCCCCGCTGACGCTCGGACTCCTCCTCGATCACCTGGCGTGGCCACCGGCCGCGGACCTGGTCGTGGTCGAGACCGCCGGCGGCGTGCGCTCCCCGCTCGCCACCGACGGCGACTCGGTCGACCTGTGCCGCCGACTCGCTCCGGATGCCGTCGTGCTCGTGGCCGACGCCGGACTCGGCACCATCAACGCGGTGCGCCTCAGCGCCGACGCGCTTGCGCCCTGGCGGACCGTCGTGGTGCTCAACCGGTTCGACCCTGGCGACGACCTGCACCGCCGCAACCGGGCCTGGCTGACCGGTCACGAAGGGCTCGAGTGCGTGGTCGACCTCGACGAACTGGCCGACGTGCTCGGCCTGGTGACGACCGCGCCCCGCTGATCAGCCCCGGATCCGAGCGCCAACCGAGCGCCAACCGCGCGCGAACCGCGCGCGAGGTCCGCAGATTCGAGCGCAGATCGCGCTCAATACCGGACCGGTTGCGGCCGATCATCAGATCGAACCACGACAGTTCGGGGGATCGGCGATCCCGGCGGCACGATGACGAGGGGAAGGGAGGTCGGCAGGTGGATCCCCGCAGGGCGACGGCGTCGACGAGCAGCCTCGATGCCCACTCCGGAACCGGCCCCCCACTCACGGTCTCGACCTCGGCGGCTCGCCGCGACCGGCTCGGCGCTACCCTGGCACTCGTACCAGGTCGATCAGGAGCCAGCCTTTGAGCGACGTGTCC
>Ga0105044_10013104_pt1 | contig 11263 bp, 8 predicted proteins | sample MAT01_FD_78092 | JGI IMG/M metagenome (GOLD analysis project Ga0105044, IMG submission 78092) | Freshwater microbial communities from Lake Fryxell liftoff mats and glacier meltwater in Antarctica - MAT-01 | ecosystem: Environmental > Aquatic > Freshwater > Ice > Liftoff microbial mat | place... | reverse complement strand
GTCGGGTACGATCGGCACGCTTGAGGTGGGACAATTGAAGATCACGCGCCCGTAGCTCAACGGATAGAGCATCTGATTACGGATCAGAAGGTTAGGGGTTCGAATCCCTTCGGGCGCACCACGCACACACTAGCCCTGACCAGCACGAATGGTCAGGGTTAGATCATTTCATGGGTCCGCTAGTTGATCTCGGTCCACGGCCCGGTCCACGAACCTTGCTAGCTTCCGCTCGTGACCACACGATCCGACGTTCCGGCGTCGAGGCAGCGCGGCAGCATCCGTCGTCGTGCGCGATGCTGGGAGGTTCGGGTTTCGGCCGGCGAAGATCCATCGACCAGTGAACGGATCGTGCTCGTCGGCAGCGTCGAGATCGAAGGCCAGGGCGAACGCGCCGAGCGCGCTGCCTACCGCGAGGCGGAGAAGCTCCGGACGAAGCTCCTGTCGGACGCCGATGAACTCAAGGTCGCGCGCACCAAGGCGACGGTGAGTGCCCTGCTCGAACGGTGGATGCAACAGCATGAGATCGACCCCACCACGCGCATGACCTACGAGTCGCAGATCCGGATGTACATCCTCCCTGCCGTTGGTGACGTGCCACTGGTGCTGTTCGTGCGCGACGCCTCCCAGCGGTTGGAGGCGCTCTATGGCCGGCTGCGGAAGTGCCGTGCACTGTGCTCCGGCAAGCCGTTCGTCGAGAAGCACGCAGAGGAGGGTCGGCACGACTGCGCGGCTGCCGGCTGCAAGCGCCACGTCTGCAAGCCCTACGCCGCGTCGAGCGTGCGCTCGATCCACGCGATCCTCTCCGGGGCGTGCAGTGCCGCCGTGAGGTGGGGATGGATCAGCTTCAACCCGATGCCGTCGGTCCGGCCGCCGAGCAAGCCACGCCCGCAACCGCGACCGCCGACGACGGATCAGATGGCGCGCATCGTGGAGGCCGCATGGGCGACTTCGGCTGAGTGGGGCCTGTACGTGTGGCTCTCCGCGGTCCTCGGCGCGCGGCGGGGCGAGGTGGTGGCGCTCCAGTGGGAGGACGTCGACCTCCGGACCGGCGTGATCCGGCTGGACGAGAACTACGTGCGGACCGCGGACGGGATGCTGCTCAAGGACACGAAGTCGCACCAGATGCGGCGGGTCTCGATCGACGCGCCCACGGTCGAGCTGTTCCGGCAGCACCGCGACGACTGCACGGCCCAGCTGGCCCTGCTCGGCGTCGCCCTGACGGATCGCACGTGGGTGTTCTCCGCAAAGCCGGACATGAGCAGCCCGCGCGACCCGGCGTCGCTCACCCGCCGCTACGGTCGACTCGTGGCCAAGCTGGGTGTCGACACCGTGCTCAAGGAGCTCCGGCACTACTCCGCGACGGAGCTGCTCACCGCGGGTGTGGACCTGCGCACGGTGGCCGGCCGGCTGGGGCACGGCGACGGGACGACGACGCTGCGGCACTACGCGGCATGGGTCGGGTCGGCCGACACAGCGGCGGCCGGCGTCATCGGCGGCCGGATGCCGACCCTCCGCCCGGTCGAGCGCGCGTAGATCCTCCGACGGCTGCGCGGAGCGCGCGTACGCTGGCGGCCGCCCACCGCCCGGTTGCGCCGAAGATGGGGACTGCTCCGACATGGCCGAACTCGCCACTCGCCCCGGGGAAGCGCTCAACGAGGAGAACGGGCGCCGCGCGTTGACGGCTGCATGTTAACGGGCCGGCCTGCCCGCTGCCGGGGCCGCGCTGATCCGCATCGGCTCCAACGCGGTGTTTCGGGTGGACGGCGCGACCGTGGCGCGGGTGGCGCCGTCGGCCGAGTACCGGGCGAACGCCCAGAAGCAGATCGACGTGGCCAGGTGGCTCGCGCGCGTCGACTACCCGGCGGTGCGTGCGCTCGACGTCCCGCAGCCGCTGGAGGCAGAAGGCCGGATCGTCACGTTCTGGGAGTCGGTGGCGCCCGATACCCGGTACGCGCCGATCGGCGACGTCGCCCGGTTGATCAGGACCCTGCACGATCTCGACGTTCCGCCGGGACTGAACCTGCCCGACCTCCAGCCGTTCGGGGGGCCGCGCGACCCGCTACCGGAGCTGGTCGCGATCCCCGCGGACGACTCCCAGTTCCTCCACGAGCGCATCAGGTGGGCGCGTACCCGGTTCCTGGATCTGCCGTACGTCCTGCCGCGCGGAATCGTCCATGGCGACGCCAACGTAGGGAACGTGCTCGTCGACCCGTCGGGCCACGCCGTACTGATCGACCTGGACGGCTTCTCGGTGGGACCACGGGAATGGGACCTGGTTCAGACGGCCCTGTTCGCTGACCGCCTCGGCTGGCACACCCGCCTGGAGTACGACGAGTTCGCCGAGGTCTACGGGTACGACCTGACGGCCTGGAGCGGCTACGAGGACCTGGCCGACATGCGCGAAATCGCCATGACGACGTGGCTGTGCCGGAAGGCGGCCGACTCCCCGGTCACCGCGGCCGAGGCCCGCAAGCGCGTGGAGGCGATCCGCACCGGGGCGAGCCGGCTCGACTGGGGCGCCTACTGAACGGCCGGCGCCCACAACCGGCTGTCGCGGACGCTCGCGACGAACTCGCGGACTCCAGCGGCCCGACCGTGGCGCGCGAGCCGCTGGCGGAACTCGTCGACGTAACCTCGGCAACGGGCCGATTCCAGGCTCTCGCCCACCGCGAACGCCCGAGCGGCCACCCGGCAACCTTCGTCGACGTCGCCCCGGTCCAGGTGCGCGTCCGCGAGGACCAGCGCAACGAAGAAGTCGCTACGGACGTAGTCGCCCGAGGCGGAGTGCAGCGCCTTCGTCGCGTACTCGATCGCGCGATCCGGGCGGCCCAGGTCGCGATGGCAGTGCCCCAGCTCCGCCGCGAGTTCGGCGTCGTCGAAGTAGTCGAGCCAGGCCGGACCGTCGCCCGGCGTGTGCCGCTCGAAGTGCTGCACGGCCGCGCCCATCGCCCGGTCGCAGGCCGGAGCGTCACCGAGCCGGGCGAGCGCGCGCGCCTCCATCGCGTAGAAGTGCGACGTCAGGATCGGGACACCGACCGACTCCGTACCGAGCCGTGCGGCCCGCGCCATATTGGCCGCTTCTCGGTACCGACCGAGGAAGCTCGCCTGGTGGCTCATCGCGTCGAGGATGCTTGCGGCGAGCAGCCGATCCTCACCGGCGTCGGCCAGCCCGAGAGCCTGGATGAAGTAACGCTGTGCCAACCCGTGCAGGCCAGCGTCGTACGCCATCCATGCTGCGAGCTGCGTCGACTCGCCAGCCGCCGAGAACAGCGAGCGGCGAACGTCCGACGCCCCACCGGCCCGCAGCAGCCGCGGTAGCTCGGTCCGGAGGTACTGGACGAGCGCCATCCGTGCGTGCGCGCCGCCGAAGGTGCTGTCGAGCCGGTCGAACGTCTGCCGCATCGTGCGGAGGCGCTCGACGTCGGACCGCCCGACGCGCGCCGGCCCGGGCCCGATCGCGTCGAGCGGACGCTGCGCGCCGACCAGCCAGGCTACGGACGCCTCGTTCCACGCTCCTACGTGCGGAGGTGCCTGCAGGAGCACGGGCGCTGCGGACAGGTCCGCGTCGAGGAGCTGCGCGACGACGCCGACGCCGTCGTCCGGTGAGTCCGGGTAGCCGAGCCCGGCGTCGGGCAAGACCACGCTGCTCGATCTGAAGCCGAGTTCATCCTGCGTGACGATCCTGCCCAGGCGCTCCGCGACGCCGAAGCCGACGCCGCCGGCGAACCCGCGCAGCAGCAGCGGCTACGGGAGCAGGCCGCGCAGGCCCGCGCCCTCGCGGCGACGCTCGACCAGCAGGCCGCGCAGCTCCAGCTCGTCGACCACGCCCGCGGCCGCCATCTGGCCAGCACCGCCCGGACCCGGGTCGACGGCGCCGAAGCCGCGGGCGAGCTGGCCCGCCGCCACCAGGACGACCCGGCCCCGCCCGAGCGGGTCACCGCCGACGAGTGGCTCGCCGCCCACCAGGCCGCCACCGTCGAGGACGACCAGCACCGCCCCATCACCGCCACCGACCTGCACGACACGGACCACCACACCGACACCGCCGAGGTGGATACCGGGGACCGGGTCGACGACCGCGACGGCCGTGCTCACCAGGAAGATCACGAGGGCGTCCGGGAAACGACCGAGCTGGAGATCCCCGAGCCCGACGTTCGCGAGATCGCCGCCACGGAGCCGGCCCCGACCGACAGCGACCGGGTCCGGGTCGCCACGGCCGGGGAGACCGCCGCGTGGACCACGGGGGCCTATCGCGCGCTGGCCGAGGTCACCGCACGGGAGACCTACGACGCCCAGCGGGCGGAGGAGCAACGCGCCGCCCAGCTCGCCCGCTGGCACGACGACCCCCTCACCGACACCTCCCGCGCCGACGAGCACGGCGACGAACACGGGGACCAGTGGGCCGCCGATGACGAGGCGCTCGCCTACGAGCCGGAGCCCGCAGCCGCTCCGTAGCGGCGGCCCCGGCGGTGGGCGCTCGTGGTTCAGCCGGCCGTCGCCGGCGTGCGGACCGCGGGCGCCCCGCCGTCGATGAGGGGGTCGGCGCCGACCAGCTTGCGCAGGTACTGCGCGTACAGCTCCCGGTCGTGGGCGTCGATCAGGCTGCCGTCCTCGGCGTGGACCGGCGCCATGAACGCCGCGGCCTCGTCGGGCAGCTCGCCGAGCAGCCAGCCCAGCGCGACCCGCACCCCACGGGCGTGTGCCTGGTCGTAGGGGTGCGCGCCCAGCCGGTCCCAGGCCGCCGGGGCCAGGCGCGCGGCCGGCTCGAACCCGCGCGCCGCCCACCACGACTCCGGCGGACACCCCAGACCCTCAGCGAGCACATCGGAGATCCGCAGCGCCTGAAGCGCCGCCACGTGCGTCGGCAAACCCCGCTCGTAGGGCCCCGCCGGCTCACCGTCCGCTCCCGTCGGGTTGGTTGCGCCCAGCCACGACAGCGCCACCCACGCCCCCAGCACCTCCGGTGACCGGGTCCGGTCGTAGAGCCGCAACGTGAAGTCCTCCACCCGCGCCACCACGCGCAACGGCGGAACAACCCAACCCGGCACCGCCCGCAGCCTCGCCATACACCCCAGTGTGCGACCGAGTACCGACAGTTTCCGACCTCCGAATGAGCGTGCCGGGCCGCCGGTCAACGAGGTGGGGCAGCGGACCAGTCAGGTGGGTGGGTCTCTCCTCGCGTCGGCGTGATGACGGTGCCCGAGAACCTGGTGGCGGTCCAGGCCAAGCCGCTTCGCGGTCGCCTCCGGCGAGCCTGGACCGCCACCAGAACCCCGAGCAGAACCCGTCACGCCGACGCGAGGAGAGACCCACCGGATCACCCGACCCAACATCGTGCCCGGCGCCCGATCACAACCAGCCGGCCCCAGCGGGCCGGCGCCCTCCGGGGGCCGGGCGCTGCCCGGACCCGGCCTCACTCGGAGAGGCCCCGCAACCACTCGATCACTCGCGCGTTTCGAGACTGGGCCTCACCGAATATTCCGGGATAACGCCGATCCAACTCCTCGTGGGCAGCGCTGGCTTCTTCGGTGGCCTGCAGGGCTTAAGGCGGTTGGTCAGCGATCGGACAGAGTCCGGGAGGCTTATTCACAACCCAGCTGTTGATCATCGCGCAGGCCCTCTGAACTGCGACGATGCGGTGGGGGGTGATACTTGTGAATAAGCCTCCGGGTCTGCGGCCGCGCTACGCGAGAAGGTCCGCGCACGCCTGGAGAACGTGCTCTGGGACTGCGTCGAACTCGCGCGGGTTCAGCTGCATCACGTATTCATTTTCGATGTGATACGACTCGTTGACGAACTTCTTGAAGGCGGCGTCGCCTGCCGGGGCCTTGGGGTCAAGCGTCGAGGCGATCCGGAAAATCTGGACTTTCTCGTAGCCCACGTTCGTGTCCTCGAACTTGGCCTTCAGGACCTCCCGGTCTTTGAGATGTGCGAGGAGCGCATCGTAGTCAAAGCTGGGGATGACTTTCTGTATCTCGACGATCGCTTGATCGCGCTCCTCCTCGTCAAGGGGAATGAACTCCCCCTTCTCGCCTTTCGAGCTGGGCTCATCCCGAACATGGAGAAGACTTGAGAGAACGTTGTACTCTGCCCCTCGCTCGCCGTGAACCTCGTAACGACGGCGGAGGTAGATGCACTTGATTACTGGGTCGGCGGAAGAGCCGACGTTCTCGTCGCAGACCTGAGAGAACGTCATGATGTCCGTGGGCTTAATGGGCTTCTCCTTCACCTGCCCCTCCCGGCTCTGGAGGAAGTGAACGACCGGGTTTGCTGCTTGAAATTGGCCCGATGTCGCCGTTCGGACGATGTCGATGGCGGGCTCGATGTCGTGGGTCAGAAGCAGCGTGGTGAACCCTCGGAGGCTCTGCTTGCTGTGAAAGAGCTTGTGGAGGATGGCGAACTTCTTCGTCTTGTCGAAGCTCGACACGGGATCATCGAGGACGACGAGGTCAGGCGTGTCGCGTCGGACCTGATGCATGAATAGAACGAGCGCGAAGGCGTTGCGCTCGCCGAAGCTCAGATGGCTGCCAGCAGCTTCGAGGTGACCCGGAGCATCCTGGTGTTCGAGGATCATCCGGTACGAGTCGCCGCTGGACCCGATCCGCACCGCGTACTTGTAGCCGGCCGATCGGAGGTACTCGTTGATCTCGTCCTGGTTCCGTTTGATCGACTTCGCCACCTGCGCTTTCTGCATGCCCACGCGCCTCTTGATCTCGTTGATCTGGTCGGCGACATCATCAAGCTGCGCGTTCATCATCCCCACGACAACTCGAGCGTCCTCAGAATTGAGCGCGTCAAGAAGCTCCAGCTCGATCTTCAGACTCCGCAGCGCCTCGTCCAAATCGGTCTCGTCGCGGAGGGACGCGAACGAGAGCCCCTTGAGCGCGGTGAACTTGTCCAGAAGAGTCTCGACCTGACCTCGCAAGTTCGCCAGAAATTGGTCTTGCTCCGGCGACAGCTCCTCCAGGCTCGTCGTAATCTTCCGCAGCTGCTCAAAGCGTTCGGGCACGAAGAATCGCGCCAGCCTGTCGATGACAAGGCGCAGCACGCTCATGTTCTTGACCGCAGCGGATTCGTACTCCTCAGATACATGGACGGCGGTCTTCTTGTCCACGTTGGGAACCGAGCAGAAAGGGCAGTTGTCCGATAGCTGGAGGTAGCTTTTGCCCTTCGCTTGCCACGACAGCCATCCCGCTGGGTCGTCGCTACGGAGGAATTTCTCAAAGCCCGTGAGAATCTTCGGGATCGTGGCGAGCTTCCCGCCCATGCCGAGCGCCTTGAAACCCTTGCTGGTCTTCGCGATCCCGCCGGACTTGGTGATGGTGAAAGCGTTGCTTAGCTCGGTGAAGCTAGAGATCATGTCATCGAGCGCTTTGTTCTCCAGGAACACATTTCTTAGGCCCTCAAAGATGACCTCAAGCTCCTCGATGCCCGCTTGGTACTCGGGCGTCTTGATGAAGATCTCGAAACTTTTCTTGACTACCTCATCGGGTTGAAAGACGAACTGGGATACATATTGTTCATCGAATACTAGGACGGTTCTGATTTCGTCGGCGCCCACCACTGCGGGAGCCTTCCCGCTGCCGCCCTGGCGATACTTGAAGGGAACTAGGTCTTGGAGGGCATCCCCGCCCAGGGTATTGAGAACGAGCGCACGCGCGATGGTGCTCTTGCCGATGCCGTTGGGTCCGTACTTGATGTTGAGAGACCCGCGCCGGAGAGTGATCTGTGCTTCGGTGATGCTGTTGCAGTCCTTGATGGTGATGGCGTAATTGCTGGACTGCGCGATCAGCTGCTGCGGACGGGTGTCGGCTGTCTCGGCCATAGTGTCGCCACTATCTCACAGCCCACGCACCGCGCGACTGAGGATTCGCGTCCAGGCCTGAGATCCGCGCAACTCGGTGAGCTAATATCAGGTAGAGGGCGTCGATCGCGGTTTCCATCCACCAGCACGGCCAGGGCCAGGCGAGTAGCTGGCGGGAGCGGAGTAGGCATCCGGGGCGAACGGACTGGCCGACCGCGCGAGCTGGCGTTGAGAGCGGATCGCCGGAGGGGGCTCTGGGATGCGTCGTCGGCTACGGAGGTTCTGCCCGAGGCCGGCGGCGCCGAAGGTGCGAGGCTGGGCCGGGCCGGCGACCAAGCTGACTGACGGCGGCTGCAGCCGTCCAGCCGGCACGTGCCTTGTCCACAGTGGAGAGTTTCGGTCCACGAGTCGGTCCACGAACTGCTGACCACCCGTGCCTGCAATGCTCGATCCGGCACCTCTCGCGCCATTGATGCGCATGGTCGCCGGAGATGTGGGCGTCAGCATGCCAACTAACGGATCCGATGCTCGGCAGGTTGTCGAGACCCCGCCCTCTTCGAGAGCGGTCAAGGCGCTTTCCTGGCGGCGGTGCGTGTGGCCCAGCTACGCCGGGCGTACCCCGCCGTCCACTCCTTCTATCGCCGGCCCAGCCGCAGCCAGCGGGGCCGACGACCCGGCCTGCTGCCTTGCTGCCGTGCAGATCTCATCGAGGCTGGCCGTGCGCTTGCCTGCGGCTCACAGCCTCTTCGTCATATCGACCTTGCCGGGCACCATCATCCGCAGATCCTCGCGAAGCTTGACGGGTCGCTTGGGGGCGACGACCACCCGAGTTCCAGCAGGGTAGTCATGGAGGGCCCGCTTCTTTGACCAGCGCAATGCCGTCAGAACGACGCTTACGATCAGCGAAAGTGCGCCGAGTCCAGACAATACGCCGAGAGTGGTCGATTCGAGGTTGTTGCCGGACGCGGACAAGAGTACAAAGGGCAGCAGGAGTATAGCGAGCCGAGCAAGTGCAGCGCGCAGAGTCAACGAACTCGAATCTATCGCGCTATTGCGAATGACACGCAGACCCATCAGACCCTTACCGAGAGTCTGCCCCTGACGTCGGACCAGTAGGAATGATTCTAGGACCACATACGCGAGTGCAAGGCAGGTGATGCCGCCGATCGGTCCCCAAGAGTCCGGCCCCATCAAGGGCATGAACGGAAGCGCTATAAGGGTGACCGGGATGACCAGGATGAACGCAAGGACCATCGAGAACACGAGATCAAGCAGTCGGGCCAAGAGTCGACGCCAGAACGGAGCGGGTTGGAAGTGCATGCAGTCCTCGATGGTCGACGCGTCGGTAGGCCGCACGCCGATATTGGTGGCGGGCGGCATCTGGCCTATCGCCCTGGCGGCCAAATGCGTTACGGGTACTGCGCTCCCTCGGCCGTCATCGTCCACGTGCCGTCGGGCGCGTCGGCTGTGCTGTCGCTTCGTGATGCCTGCGGCTTCCTCGACCTCTCACCCGCCGCGAGGTTGACGAGCAGCGTGTGACACGACGCGTGACGCGAACCCTCGGCGCCAGGCGGGACTGACGGGTTCGACGCTTCTGGTTTCGTTGCTGTCGGTGCTGGCAGAGGCGTCGGACTACGCCGATCGCGAGCCTTACACCCGAGTGGTCGGACCTCGATCCGCTGGCCGCGCCACCGGGGTCAAGGTGATCCGCCGCCCGCGTCGCTCCGGGAGGCACCCATTCGGGAGGCTGCGTGGCACCGTGGATGGCACCGAGCGTCCCACGTCTGCGTACAACGGTGCCATGACATGCAGCAGCAACTTCGCTCTGACCTGCAGACGGCAGCTGGCCACACCACCGCGACGAGCAGTGCGGCCAGTTCTGCCTTCCATACGGCCGTCGCCGACGAGATGATCTCGGTCCACGAATCGGTCCACGAACTGCTGCGCTCGGCTGCCTCTGGTGCCCACTGCGGCGCCCGCAGAACCGGCGATACGCCAGCTCGCCGGTCATAGGGTCACCAGCGTGCCGACTACTGATCAGGTGCCGCCCGCCGTGGCCACCCATCCCGCGAACGGGTTTCACAACACGGCTACACCGAGGCTTCCGCAGCTGGGTCGATCAATGCTAAGAGGTCTGCAAGTCCAGGCAAATCTGGAACGTGCTCTTGTAGGGCGCGGAGGCGGATTGCCCACGCCTGGCGCTGGAGCGGGTTGGCGTCCGAGACGATCTGGTTCGCGAACTCAATGGCCCGGTCGGGCTTGTCTTTGGCGAGGAGGAGCACGGCGGCTGCGAGGTGCCACGTTGCGGGCCGCGACTTGAGGCCGGTCGCAGCGGTGAAGGTGGTACGGAGGAGAGCTAGGTCGCCGGTTTCAATGGCGTCGAGAATGGTCCCTTCGGCGGCTGACGGCTCGGTGACGACGGCGTAAGCCCGCTCATCGTCGAGCATGCCGACAAGCTGGAGGATGGCGAGGTGTTGACGGGCGGAGTCGCCGTCGGCGGTGGCGAGGATCGCGACGGTCGGCGCTTCGGTGAGCGCAGCAAGATTGTTGCCGAGGAACGTCTGGGACTCGCTCCAGGTCGTGGTGGAGATCCACCCATGCAGGAGGGCTCGGCGGTCGTGGTCGTCTTGGTGGCGGGCGAAGACCACGTCGATTTCTGACTCGTCGATCTCGGCGAGGAGGGCAAGCAGCTGGAGGGGCGCGGGGCTGGTCGGGTAGAGCCCGGCCAATACCTGCAGTGCGGTTCGAAACTCTGGCGAGGTGAACAGTTCGCGCTCGGCGACCACTGCGTCGTATTGGGCGGGCCAGGCGTGGGCGGTCGCATATGAGTTCACGAGGTCGATGTCGGCACTGGCGATTGGTGCAGACGCCCAGATCGGAAGGTCCGCTATCGGCGAGTCCAGGTTGGTCGCGAGGGCGCGGACAGCCTGCCGAGCCCGCATCACAAGGACAGTGGCTGACCGCTCGGGCTGATTGGTGAGCTGCTCGTCGGCTTCGTGCGCGGCCTGACGGAGTTCGCTTCTGGCGTCGTGCTCGCGGCCAACGGCCGCGAGACGGTTGGCCCACGCCGTGCGGAGATCTGCGCGGGCATACCCGGGTTGCATATGCAGAATCGCGGTCGTCCAGGCGGAGTTGGCGCCCTCCTCGTCCCTAAAGCGGACCGCCAGGTTGTTGAGCGACATGGCGAGGTTGGGGAGGTGGGCGGCGGGGTTGGCCTGGGCGAGTTGGCGGTAGTGGTCGACGGCTTCGGTGATGGAGGTGAGGGCGCCGTTCCGGTCCCCGGTGTTGCTCTGCTGGATGGCCAGGGTGTTGAGCGACGCGGCGAGGTTGGGGAGGTGATCAGCCCCGCGTTTTTCGGACCGCTTGAATTGGGTTAGTCTACGCGGCTTCCTGGTTGTTTGTCCACTCGTTGAGGGCTTCTTGGGGAGTTTTGTAGCCCAGTCCGGAGTGAAGTCTGGT
>Ga0105044_10013098_pt1 | contig 11265 bp, 10 predicted proteins | sample MAT01_FD_78092 | JGI IMG/M metagenome (GOLD analysis project Ga0105044, IMG submission 78092) | Freshwater microbial communities from Lake Fryxell liftoff mats and glacier meltwater in Antarctica - MAT-01 | ecosystem: Environmental > Aquatic > Freshwater > Ice > Liftoff microbial mat | place... | reverse complement strand
CGGATGCCGCCGCCGACGGGCGTCGTGAGGGGGCCTTTGATGCCGACGAGGTACTTCTTAAAGTCGTCGATGGTGGCATCGGGGAGCCAGTTGCCGGTTTTGTTGAAGGCTTTCTCACCGGCGAGGACTTCGTGCCAGTGGATTTTTCGGGAGCCTTTGCTGGACTTGTCTACGGCCGCGTCCATGACGCGGACTGCAGAACGCCAAATGTCGGGGCCGGTGCCGTCGCCTTCGATGAATGGAATGATCGGTTCATCAGGGACGGAGAGGCCGTTGGACGACATCGTGATGGCAGCGGGCATGTGCTTAAACACTCCAATAGATCGTGGGGTGCGCGGGTTCGGGCGGACGCCGACCCGATTCCCACATTTTTGAATCTCGCGGCCATGGTACGCCGCAGCGTGGTTGAATCGGGTGGCACGAAAAAGGTGCGTTGTGGTATAGTCTTGATGTTGAGCGGGGCCGTGGTTGGATGTGTCGACGTGCAGGGTTTGACCGATCGGAAATCACTGGCCTTTGCGGGGAGAGGACTCAAGGTTCGAATGCCACTCCCGATCTTCATTCCGCTTGAATATGAATCCGCCTATGGGTTGTTGGGGTGCATGGCGCGTGAATTGGCAGACGCGATGGGACGGGCGGGGGCCGAGATTAATCCGGAGCGGAGTGTTCCGGCCGGGCAGCCGCGGGTGCACCTTTTCTTCAATTTCCCATCAAACCTTGATGCGTTTCGGGCGTGGGCGAGGCCCGAACTCCCGGGCGCGATCATTCTCCAGGTGTTTGTTGACCACCCCTTCGCGCTGGCTGCCGACGTACTGGACGCACTGGTGAAGTATCCGGCGTACCGCCTATTGCTGCCGTCCTTGGATGGACTGCATCTGCTCCCGCTGCGATGGCCGGGGCTTCGGGCGGTGACGATGCCTCACGCGGTTTCGCGAAGCGCGTTGGTGACGGCCGATGCCCCGTTGGAGGCGAGGCCGTTTGATGTGGTTCTGGCGGGTTCGATCGCTGATGCGGACGCGGTTGAAGCGGCACGGGAGCGTGTGCCGGCAGCGCTGCGGGCGGCGGCCGATGCTGCCGCGGAAATGCTCGCTGTGAACCCGACAATTCCGTTTACGTCGGCGTTTGATGCGTGCAGCCCTTCCGGGCTTTCATCAAACGACCCGTGGGCGTTGCTGAGGTTGGTGTGGGCGTATGCCACGATGCGGGCGAATCGAGAACGCCGCATACGGATCGCCGCTTCGATGCAGGGTCTGCGGACTCTTGTTCTTGGCACCAAGGCTTGGTCGCCCGTGTGCACGGGGACTTTGGAATATGGCGGTGACGTTTCGTACGGCGACCTGCCGGCGCACTTGCGCCGAGCAATGGTGGCCGCGGCGTGGAACCCTACGCAGTTCGTCATCACACACAGCGAGCGGGTGCTGCTGGGGATGGCGGCGGGCTGCGCCACCGTGACCGACGACCGGCCGGGCTTGCGGCGGGCTTTGCCGGGAGATGTACCGGTCGAGTTTGTGAACTTGCGCGATGATGCGGAGGGGTTCCGCGCAGCGGTCGATCGACTGCTCGCGAACCGACCTCGGATGCGGGACCTTGCGGCGAAGGGTGCGGCGTGCGTTGAGGCCAGCCAGTTGTGGGATCATCGCGTCCCGCTCATCGCATCGGTGATTGAGTCGGTGCTGGCGGCGGGCAAGCAATGAAAAAACCCCTCAAAGAAGGGGTTATGGGAGTGCGGGTTTCGCGAAGTGGGCGAGTGATTCAGCCGGCGATCGCGGTGATCTTGATGCTGGTGTAGCGCTGACGGTGGCCCGTTTTCTTCTGCCAGGCCTTCTTCTCGCGGAACTTCTGGATGTAGAGCTTTTCGCCCATTACCACAGGCTCGATGATCTCGCCGGTGACGGTGGCACCGGCGACATACGGGGCACCGATGCGGGCCGTGCCACCAAGGGCACCGACCGCGAGAACCTTGTCGAACGTGATGGAGGAACCAGCAACGGCTTCGCCTTCGTTCAAGAGATCGACCAGGATTTCATCACCCTGCTCGACTTTGCGCTGGCTGCCAGACTCTTCGATAATCGCATACATCCGATCAGACTCCGAACAGAGGAACTAGAAATACGGCCTCGATGGTAGCGCATCGAACGGCGGTGGACAACTAGAAACGGCGAGAGCGGTTCCGCCATCCGGCCAACTCGCGGCGGGCGCGGGTCCGCGCTTCCTTGGCGGCGACGGGATCAAAGGGTGGCGATGGAGACGGCGGCGAAGGAAGGCTGTGAAGACCGGGTGCATGGGCGGAGGCTTGGCCACATTCCGGGCAGACGACGGGGCTGGTGTCTTGGCCAGAAAGGTCGTACCCGCAGCGGCGACAGTCGCTTGCGGGGATGGCACGGGGTAGACAGATGATGAAAAAGCCCACGAAAGCCACAAGCCCACCGTAAGGATAGAGGATGCTCTGGAGGACGGGGAGGTAGATACCGCCGCCTGTCCAATCGTTGAGCCGGATGTGGAAGTAGCCCACGAGCAAAATGCCCACGATGCCGGCGACAACGGAAAGCAGGCCCAGCCACTGGCGGCGCCACTTGCCGGCTGCAAACCACACCGCGAGGGCGTAGATGATGAAAAGGAACAAAGGTGGGGGCCAGAGTGCAGACGGGCGGAGGATTGACGCGGTTAGGACGGGGTCGGGCTCGATTCCGATTGGTGTTCGCTGCGAACCTCTTTGTAGACGCTCCCATCGACGAACCCTTGGAGTTTTCTGGCCCGGACGGGGTGCTGGAGTTTCCGGATGGCTTTGGCCTCGACCTGGCGGACGCGCTCACGGGTGACTTTGAAGATTCGGCCGACTTCTTCGAGGGTGTAGGTGTAACCGTCGCCGATGCCGTAACGGAGTTTGATGATCTCGCGCTCGCGGTACGTAAGCGTCTTGAGGACGTTCTCGATGCGGCTCTTGAGCATGTCCTGGGCGGCGGTGTCGGACGGAGCATCCTGGGAATCGTCTTCGAGGAAGTCGCCGAAGTAGCAATCCTCGGACTCGCCGACGGGCCGGTCGAGACTGACCGGTGATCGCGAGATTTTGAGGACGCGCCGGACTTCAAGAGGTGCGAGGCCCGCCTTCTCGGCGAGTTCTTCTGTAGTGGGCTCGATGCCTGTTCTCTGAAGAATCTCTTTCTGGATGTTGCGGAGGCGCGACATGGTTTCGATCATGTGGACCGGGATGCGGATGGTGCGGGCGTGGTCGGCGATGGCGCGGGTGATCGCCTGCCGGATCCACCAGGTGGCGTAGGTGCTGAACTTGTAGCCGCGCTTGTACTCGTATTTATCGACGGCCCGCATGAGGCCGGTGTTTCCCTCTTGGATGACGTCGAGGAACGAGAGGCCGCGGTTGCGGTATTTTTTAGCGATGGAGACGACGAGGCGGAGGTTACCGCCGGAGAGGTCTCGCTTGGCCTGTTCGTATTCCCAGAAGATGGTGTTGAGATCGCGGACGCGGCGTTGAAGATCGGCGGGGTTCTCGGTGACAAGGGCGCGGAGCCCATCGAGTTCTTCCTTCATCACCGCGATGTCCTCGGGGTCGTATTGGCGCGGGCGGACCTTGCCGCGATGAGGCTTGGCGGGCTTGCTGATCCGCGGTGAGAGGCGTGAAACTTGGGGCTTGGGCGGCTCGGCGGCGCGGCGGAGTTCGGACTCGAGATCGAGCATTTTCTTGGAGATGGAACGGAGTTTCCGCATGAGCGGGATGATGCGGCCCGTGCGGAGGCAGAGTTCTTCGGTGAGGGCGGCGATGCGGCGACGGCGGGTCTGGAGGCCGGCCTTGAGGGAGTCAGCGAGCGTGGTATCGCCCGCGACGACGGCGGCTTGGAGCGAGTCCCAATCCGCCCGGTTGAGTTGGAGGAGTTTCTCGACTGTGCGGATGTTGCACGGGATGCGCTTCGAGATCTTCTCCTTGGCGTTCAACTCGGCGGTTGAGATGCGCATCGTGCGGTCGAAGGGGAGCGTGCCCGCGTGCACCTGGCGAAGGATTTCGATGGCTTGGGCGACGACGTAGTCGGATTCCAGCGTGCGACGCCGGAAGATCATTCGGGTGGTTTCGACCTTCTTGGCGAGACGGATCTCTTCCTCGCGGGTGAGGAGGGGGATGGTGCCCATCTGAGAGAGGTACATCCGAACCGGATCATCCACGCGTTTGCCCGCGGTCTCTTCGACCACGACTTCGGCGAGTTCTTTGGCGAGGAGCACCTCTTCGGCGTCGGCGACTTCCTCGGCGTCGCCCCCGGACATTTTCTGACGGAGTGTGGCGGATTCGCTGGAGCGTTCCCCGCCGTCAACGCTCATGGCCCGGAAGACGTTGGGGAGGCCCTTGTTACATGCGACGGCTTCACCGGCTTCGAGCAAGAGGCGATGCAGGCGGGCCTTGAACTCGAGTTCGTCGACCATTTCGAGGTTGGCGCGGTCAAGGACGACGAGCAGTTCATTGATGCGCTCGGGGTCCACCATCTCGTCCGGGAGGGTGTTGTTGAGTTCCTCGTAACTGAGCCACGTCCGTTGGCGCGCAAGGTCGAGCAGTTCGTGCAGCGCGGGATGGAATTCGGTAAGCACTGGGCGACTCCGGGAAGACAGGATGGAGGCTCGGGCGATCTGCGGGTGGGCTGAACGGGTTTCTCGATCGTTGGCGACGGGAAAGAAAGGGGTCAGGACGAAGGCCGGGGTAGTTTGCGCATGTCGGGGCCGAGGGTGGCCTGTTGCTGGCGTTTGAGTTCGATGAGTGCCGCGAAAGAGGGTGTTGTTTGCGGCACGGCGTGCGGCGGTGCTTCGTGGGCGTCTTGAGGGGGTCCGTTGGCGAGGTCTTGTCGGGCGGTCTTGAGGCAATCGGCGAAGTGGGCCTGGAGGCGGTCGCGGACCTGAACATCTTTGCGTGGTGCGGGCCGAGTTTCGCGCTCGATGCGCTCGGCGAGCGCGACCGCGGCGTCTTGGGGGCGGCCGTCATCCATAAGCGGCAAGACAGCGGACAGTGAGGGATCCTCGCCGTGCTCCACACAATCATGAACACCTTGGGCGATGCAGCGGTGCAGGGGCGAAGGATAGACGTCGGGCCCGAGGAGCGCGCGGTCGGCCGGGCTGAGCAGGTGCCAGAGCGCGCCGTCACAGAGAATGCATCCGAGGAGATGGTCGGAGGCGGAGAGTTTTCCACCGTGGAGCGATGGGATTGTTTGGGCCTCGGGCGAATCGCTCGCAGCGTTGGCCGTGGCGGGGGCGAAAGTGCGGGCCCGGCGGCCCGCCGGAATGCTGCGCTGGATGGTGTCTTCATCGACTCCCGACAGACGCGAGATCTGCCGGATGATCAGCCGTTGACGGATCGGGGCGACCTCACCCAAGCCGAGTTCGGCGAGCCGAGCCAGTTCTTCTTCGATGGCTTTGCTGACGGCCGAGGGGCCGAGGCCCGCAACCTTGGCGCGAAGGCGCGTGAAGCGGTAGTCGAGGAGGTCGGTGGAGCCTGCGAGTGCCGCGCGGAAAACCTCGGCCCCGTCCTCGGTCTTCAGGAGTTCATCGGGGTCTTTCGCGGTGGTGAAGCGACGCAGGGTGCAGATCTTGACATCCAGCGGCTCCGAAAAGAAGACCTCGACCGCGCGGTCCGCGGCCCGCTCGCCCGCTTCATCGCCATCAAACAGGAGTATCACCGTTTCGCACAGGCGTCGGAGGATGGTGGCGTGCTGCCGCGTGAGGGCGGTGCCGAGCGTCGCGACCGCGTTGGTGAAGCCGCCTTGGTGGCACGCGATGACGTCGGTGTAGCCCTCGGTGATCATCACGGTTCGGGAGAGTTGAATGCTTTTGGTTGCTTGGTTGAGGGCGTAGAGGGTTGCGCTCTTGCTAAAGAGCGAAGTCTCGGGAGAGTTGACATATTTGGGTTCGTCTTCATCGTTGATGCGACGGCCGCCGAATGCGACAACACGACCGATCCGGTCCTGGATCGGGAATATCAGGCGATTACGGAAGAGGTCGTAGTAGCCGCCGCCCTCCCGCTCCTTCACAAGCCCCGCTTCGAGGGCCGTGCTCGCATCTAGATTGTTTGATCTGAGATACGAGAGGAGGCCGTCCCAACGGTCGGCCGTAGCGCCGATGAGAAACTGGGTGGCAATATCCGGATGGATGCCGCGGCGTGAAACGACGCTTCGGGCTGCAGATCCGTCTTTGGGGTGGGCGAGCAAACCCCGGAAGTAGTCCGCGGCGGCGGAAGTGATTGCGATAAGGTCGGCCCGGCTGGTGGTTCCGCCATCCAAGACGGATGCCCGGGTCGCGAGGGGCCGCAGTTCGATTCCCGCACGCTCCGCGAGGTACGTAAGGGCCTCGCGGAACTCCATCTTGTGGAAAAGCCGCACGAAGCGGAAGACGTCGCCGCCGGTGCCGCAAACGAAGCAGTGGAAGATCTGCTTGGACGGGACGACGCACATCGAGGGGGAGTGATCGTCGTGGAACGGGCAGAGGCACACAAACTCGCGGCCCTTGGGCTTGAGTGACACGTGCTCGCCGACGATGCGCACAATGTCGCTGGCATCGCGGACGCGTTGCACGTCGTCGCCCTTGCCGGCACCGGTCTTACGCCAGAGTTCGCTCACGAGTCTCCCACTGCTTTGCGGGCCATTCTTGAAGGGCTGGCACTCAGAAAAACCGGAGAGACCCCGCGCACCGAGTTGGCGAGAATGACCGATCAACGCCATCGATGGCGGTGGGGAATCGAATCTGCAACGGCGTGCCCGAACCCTCCGGGTCCTCGTCTGAAAAGATAGCACATGGGGGCGGTGCGGCCACCAAATTCTGTTCCGCGGCATAAGAATAGGGGGATTCCGACCGTTTATTCCGTTCAGAGTTTCGCGAAACCGCTCGAAAGAAGAGAAAGAATGGTCCGAAAGCGGGTTGAGTTTACGGGACGGGTGCAGGGGGTCGGGTTTCGGATGCGGACGCTGCGAATCGCCGCTGGCTTCCCGGTGACCGGTTGGGTGCGGAATGAGGACGATGGAAGCGTTTCCATGGAAGTGCAGGGGGAACAGCAGGCGGTGTCTGCGTTCTGCAAGGCGATTGAAGCCGAGATGGGCTCACTGATTCGGCACTCGGCGACGGCGGATGTGGCGATCGTCAGTGGTGACGGCGGGTTTGAGATTCGGGCGTAGTGTGGAATTCAAAGGTGCGGAATCGGAACGGGAGATCGAATTGCAGGCAGCGAAAACAGTGGTGTTGTTTGATATTGATGGGACGCTCCTCGTCACCCGTGGTCACGGCTTGGCGGCCATGCTGGCAGTGGGCAAGGCCCTGTTCGGCGAGGGCTTTCGCAGCGATGGGGTGGAGTTTGCGGGCCGTCTTGACCCGTTGATTGTCGGGGACCTCTTTGACCTGAGCGGGGTGCCCCGGACGGCCGAGAATTTCAGCAGACTGCGGAGCGGGTACGGAGCGGAACTGGTGCGACGCCTGAACGTGCACCCGCCCCTCGCCCTTGAGGGCGGTGCGGCCCTCGTGAATGCGGTGTCGGCGCACCCAGATGCAATCGCCGGGGTGATGACGGGGAACTATGTCGAATGCGGAACGGCGAAATTGTCGGCCATCGGCATCGATCCCACGGTGTTCCAAATCGGGGTGTGGGGCGATGAATCGCCGCACGATCCACCGCATCGCGATCATCTGCCGGGAGTCGCATTGAGCCGTGCAGCGGAGGCCGGGTTCGGCACGGTGCGGGGCGTGGTGATCGGGGATACTCCGATGGATGTGCGGTGTGCGCACGCCCACGGGATGAGGGCCATGGGTGTGGCGACCGGAAAGTTCAATGTGGATGACTTGTCGGGAGCGGGTGCCGACCTTGTGGTGCAAAACCTTGCGGAAACCCAGTCGCTCTTGGATTGGATTGTGGGCGCACCCGGCTACCATTCAGCAGCACGCACCGCTGGGAGCCGCGAAAGAACATGAGTGAAAGTTACCGCGCCCTCTGTACCGATTTCTATGTGAATCAGAAGGTTCAGGTCAAGATGGACCTTCCCCGCAGCCGCGAGACCGTGCTGGAACTGTTCGAGCGCACGCGTCGGCAGTTCCCGGCGATGGCTTCGTTCCGGCGGTACAAAGAGGAATACGCGCTCGAGAGCCCGCAGACCGATCGGCCGCACCGCTGGCTTTCGTTGCGAGCCAGCAGCCTGCGTTCTGGCACGGTGAACCCGGATGCGCTCGATGCGGCGTACGCCCTCCACCGGTTTGTGCACGATGCGGCCCCGCCGTACCTCTCGATCAGCCCGCTCGACGTCGATTTTATCGAGTTGCTCTACGGCTTTGATCTCCAGGCGGGCGGCAACCACGATTCGATCGTGCTGGGGGCCGTGCTTGGCGGTTCGCCGATGGCCGCGGTGTGCGATGTGCCCGATGCGACGCCGACGGATGTTCAGCCGATGATCGGGATGTCGCTCGGCGAAAAGGGCGATACCGAGGTTTTCTTCGAGGTCAAGACGCGTTCGGCGGGGCATAGCCACCGCGAGAGTGATCTCGACCCGATCAGTGTCTACGTGACCTTGCGGAAGATGGGACCTTTCTCGGCGATCGCGGACCTCACGTCTCGATTTGATGCCCTCGCCAAACAGGGCGAGGCGATCATCGAAAACCGCGTGGTGCCCGGGCTGCTCGTACCCATCCGCGAGGCCATCGCGTCGGGAAACACATGAAAGACCGATGATCCCCGTCCTGCTGCAATCTCGGGCACCGAACGCGCCGGGTGATACGTCCTTGGGTCCGGTTCTGTTGTGGTTGGGTGTCCTTGTGGTCGTGACGCTCGCGGGCGGAGCCCTGCTGATGTGGTATCGCCGGCGTGTATTAAGCCAGCCGGCCGCCGAGGATGCAGGCTCATTCATGGATGAACTCCGTCGGGCCCGCGATGCGGGCGAGATGAGTGCTGTGGAGTTTGAAGCGGCCAAGAAGCAGATGGTCGCCAGAATTCGCGGGAACTCCGCGGCATCCACGCCACAGCGCGGGGCCCGAGGGGCAGCGCGTTATGGGTTTCACGAGGGTGCGGCCCCCCACGATGCACGCCGAACGATGAACCATGGCGGACCCCAGGAACCACCCGCAGCGCTGTGAGATCTCGAAAGATTTTTGGAATTGCGGGAGTTCCCTTACGCCCGCGTTCGGTCGAGCGGCCGAATGTGGAAGTCCGCGGGCGGTTATTGGGTTATTCGCGACGTTGGGTGCTGCGGTGCTCCAGAAGCATCCGATTTCGACCGATACACTGAGTCCGAACAATTCGGAACGTGGGAATCATCCAGACCGAGGGAGTTATGGCCAAAGGCAAGCAGGACGGCAGCGACATGGGACCCTCGGGCACCACCGCACGCGATGATGGCAGTTTCCGAGGCCGCAAGGTCACGACGTGTTCGTTCTGCGGTAAAACCAGCCGCGACGTCGGGCCGATGGTGGAAGGTCCGAACGCGACATACATCTGTTCAAACTGCACCGACCTGTGCCAGAACATCTTCAAGCAGGAGAAGCGCCGGGTTTCGACGGTGAGTTCGACGCTGCGTGAAATCCCCGCGCCCAGCGAGATCAAGTCGTATCTCGATCAGTATGTCATCGGTCAGGACCGCGCCAAGAAGAGCCTTTCGGTGGCGGTGCACTCGCACTACAAGCGGTTGCTCCACTTGGAGAGTGCGGAAGCGGGCTCGGTGGAACTCGACAAGAGCAATATTCTGTTGATGGGCCCGACGGGCTCGGGAAAGACATTGCTGGCCAAGACGCTGGCACGCATGCTCAAGGTGCCGTTCGCCATCGGTGATGCCACCACGCTGACCGAGGCCGGGTATGTCGGTGAGGACGTCGAGAACCTGCTGCTTAAGTTGCTGCAATCGGCCGACTTCGATCTCGAGAGTGCCCAGCGAGGCATCATCTACATCGACGAGGTCGACAAGATCGGCAAGACCAGCAACAACGTGAGCATCACGCGTGACGTTTCGGGCGAGGGTGTTCAGCAGAGCCTGCTCAAGATGCTTGAGGGCACCGTGAGCAACGTGCCCCCGCAGGGCGGCCGCAAGCACCCCGAGCAGCAGTACATCCAGTTGGACACCACAAACATCCTGTTCATCTGCGGCGGCACCTTTGTTGGCCTGCCCGACATCATCCGGCGCCGCCTCGGGAAGACGCGGATCGGCTTCCACGCCGAGGATGCGCTTCGCCGCGGCGACAGCGAGGACACCGGCTGGGTCCTGAGCCAGGTGACGGCCGACGACCTGATCGATTTCGGCATGATCCCGGAGTTCGTGGGCCGGCTGCCTGTGCTGGCACCGTTGATGCCGCTCACGGTTGATGCTCTCATCAACATCCTGACCGAGCCCAAGAACGCGCTCATCCGGCAGTATCAGCACATGTTTGGGCTGGAGGGGGCGACCCTCAACTTCACCGACGGTGCGCTGCGGAAGATCGCCGAGCGGGCCGTCAAGCGTGACACGGGTGCCCGCGCCTTGCGAGCGGTGATGGAAGAGATCATGCTCGACCTCATGTACCAGTTGCCGGAGATGGAGGCCGATGGGGCCACCTTTACCATCGATGAGCACGCAATCGATCATTCGCGCGGGCTGGCAGATCTGCGGATGAAGAGGAAGGAATCGGCGTAAAAGGCGAGATTCCGCCCCGCGACTGCTTGCGGGCAAAAGTTCGAGATGACATAAGGCATTGCTGACGTGAGTGGTGCGAACACCGCTTTACCTGCACCCGATCACGGAACTCCTTCAATGGGGCGACGAACGGGCCCCACGCGACATGGCCGCGGCTCGCATTCTATTGGCTGTGGTAGGATCGGCCGACCGTGATCTTCGAAAGCACCTCGAGCGGAGTGCGCACAGACGGCTCGATCGAGGTGGACGTTCGCATCAAGGCCGGCACGGGCTTCGTGAGCGGGACGATCTCGGCGGACGATGTGGTGATGCAGGGTGCCGACGGCTCGTTGCTTTCGGCGTCGCTGGTGAGCACGACCGCGGTGAGTGACGGGTACACACGGGCACGGTTCCAATTTATACCGGTGGGGTCAGCCTTCGATGCGGGGGTCTACACGAATCGCACCGTGCAGGGGGGCATTGTGGGGTTGAACGGCTTCGCGAGCACCGTCGGCCGTGTGACGTTGTACACGATCGGCGGTTCGTGCAATTGACCGGCGTCTGATGATGGGCCAACGCGGGTGAAGATCAGCGTGTGGGCGGGGCCACCGGCGCCAGCACCACCACGCGTTTCTTGTCGGTCACCACGACGCCACCGGGCGTT